>VFQR01002500.1_pt1 | contig 11607 bp, 8 predicted proteins | sample 3512321 | NCBI WGS metagenome assembly VFQR01 (sample SAMN10412374, study PRJNA504923) | tailings metagenome | isolation source: Relicate 3 Philex TSF1 revegetated site | place: Philippines: Tuba, Benguet | collected 2017-08-29
ATAGCGATCGCATTTGCGGCGTAATCATATCTACTCGGTTGAGTATCAACACCCGCGTCTTACCCGCCACCCACTCAGCTATTTGAGGATGGTGAGTCGCTAAAGGAATCCGGGCATCTCGTACCTCAAACACCACATCTACACGTTTTAGCTGTTCTTTGAGATTCTTCTCAGCCTTAGCAATGTGACCTGGATACCATTGAATCAGGTTTAATTTATAGTTTTGAGTTATAGCCATAGTTTTTTATTACCAATTAATAAATTATTGCTAATCAAAGGGACTGGGAATTGTACAGTGAAAAGTTAACTAATAACTGTCAACTCCCCACCTCCCCACTCCCTTTCCCTTGATGCAAAATCAAACGATTACCATCAGGATCGTAAGCATAAATTTCTCTGCCGTGAGAAGCAACGGAAATCTTTCCTGGTGGGGGATAGCCCAAAGTTGTTAAGTGGGCGATCGCATCTTCCAAGTTACTCACCTCTAAACATAAACTTATCTTACTTTTGCCAAAGACACAAAGCGGTGAATCAAAAGACATCACTTCAAATTCCGATTCATTGGTGTTTTTTGGTTGAAAAATACCTAATCGCATACTAGGCAAATGAAATTCAGCATAGACATTCGGCATCAAAGTAGCTGGCTTTTGCTGGAGCAATTTTGTATAGAAACTGACTAAATTATCAAAATTAACCGATGCTATGGTAACAAATGCATCAATACATACAAAAACCATATTTATCTAATACGTAAATGAATATAGGAATCATATTTGATTTGGTGAAAAATCTAAGTATTTGTAGGGTGTGTTAGGCGTAAGCCGTAACGCACCAAAGCCTTAAGAATGGTGTCGTACTCTCGCCGATAACGCACCCTACGTATCTTTTCAAAAATCAAATAGTAGTCCTATATAATAGGACTTATGCAAAAACTCCGTGAAACTCTTATTTCTCAGTGTTCTCTGTGTCCTCTGCGGTTCGTTATTTCATTACTTGTCCGTAAGCCCTGTATAATTTAAATACCAAATTATAATTAGTAAAATCACTTTTCTAAATACCTTTTGGCTTCTTTTTTCAATGATAACTGGCTTCTACTGTTCACTCTTTGAACTTTTTGTGTACATAGCATCCGCAGTCAAGATGTACACTTTACAATAACTTTATTGTAATACTACGTGGAAATGATGGTACAGTACACGTATTACACGCATTAATTGTTTATGATGTATCAAAGCTAGTCTACTCAATGAATTGTTAGTTCTAAAGTTTGGACATGCTAAATCTTAAAACCAGTATTTTCCTCATCGCAGTTGTCTGCATCATTGCCACAGGCTTAGTTATATACTTACTAGGCGGCATTAACCCAGTGCAAATTCAAGCTTGGCTGAAGTCTGCTGGTATTTGGGCGCCAATTATCTATATTCTTGTGTATGTTGTAGCAACTGTACTGATTTTGCCCTCAACAGCACTGAATTTGACTGGTGGTGCAATTTTTGGCCCAGTATTAGGAACTATCTGGACTAGTTTAGCAGCGATTATTGCTGCGATCGTTTCTTTTACTTTTACCCGGACTATTGGACGTGAAGCAGTAGCAAAAAAACTAGCCGGAAAATGGCAAGCAATGGACGCGGAAGTGCGTCGGGCAGGATTATTTTATATGTTTGCTATTCGGTTAGTAGCAGTAATGCCATATGGTTTAGTCAACTTCACTGCGGGATTAACTTCAGTCAGCTTTAAAGATTACGTTCTCGGCACCAGCCTGGGTACAATTCCTGGAGTTCTACCTTTTGTATTGTTAGGTAGTTACGGTTTAAAGGCTTTTAGTACAGGAGATTTTTTGCCCATGATCTTAGCTTTGTCACTAACTGGAGTGTTAGTGGCAGCAGCAACATGGTATCGCCGTCGTCGCACGTTTCCCTCAAAGGGCGTAGAGATTCTAAAATCATCAAAAAATGACACAGATCCTCAAGATAACTGAACATATTCTTCTCGGAAGATAAGAATGAATTTTATGTCTGTTTCTTTAAGAGTCAAGCCAATTATGGGGTTTTGTACATGCTTTTAAACAATGATAATATAGAACTTTCTGTAGTAGTTCCTATGTATAATGAGGAACCAAATATAGACTACTTGTTTGAACGATTAGTGACGGTATTATCTCGTTTAAACATCAAATATGAGATTGTTTGTGTGAATGACGGTAGTAAAGATAATACCCTCAAATGTTTGATTGAACATCATTACCATAACCCTACAATTAAAGTCGTTAACTTGTCCCGTAACTTTGGCAAAGAAATTGCTCTGACAGCTGGCATTGATTATACAACAGGTGCAGCAGTAGTCCCAATTGATGCCGATCTTCAAGATCCACCCGAATTAATTGAGCAGCTAATTGTTAAATGGCGTGAAGGTTATGATGTGGTTTATGCAACTCGTCGTTCACGTCAAGGAGAAAGCTGGACTAAGCGTTTCACTGCTAGTGCTTTTTATCGAACTATAGGTAAGTTGAGTCATACTCCAATTCCCCGAAACACGGGGGATTTTCGTTTATTAGATCGACGTGTAGTCAATGCTCTCAAACAAATGCCAGAACGCAATCGTTTTATGAAGGGTTTGTTTGCTTGGGTTGGTTTTCAACAGACTTCAATACTATACGATCGCTCTCAACGTTATCAAGGATATACTAAGTGGAATTATTGGAAACTTTGGAACTTTGCTATTGATGGAATTGCTGCATTTAGCTTAATACCGTTAAAAGTTTGGAGCTACCTTGGTCTGATCATATCATTAATTTCATTTTCATATGCCAGTTTTTTAGTAATTCGGACTTTGCTATTCGGCATTGATATCCCTGGTTATGCTTCTTTAATGGTAGCAGTACTTTTTTTAGGAGGAGTGCAACTTCTCAGTCTGGGAATGATAGGTGAATATCTGGGACGCGTCTATGATGAAGTAAAAGGACGCCCACTTTATTTGGTTCGAGATTGTTACGGTTTCATGCCTGAATCTATCAATGAAAAATCTCTTTCTTATCGTTCATAATTGAATTAAGAGGATATTGGATAAGTAACATTTTTTCAGGGTGAAAAATCCTCTATGAATATTCAAATTGCGAAATCTAATCGAGTTAGAGAAAACTCTACTTTATTTCTGCTGTTAATCGCTATTATATTCACTTCATTCCCTCTATCACTTTATGGAATGAATTGGTCAGATACAAGTCAAATATTTCATTTTGGTAATAGAATTTTGCATGGCGATTTTCCCTACAGAGATTTTGATTACCAAACTGGATTTATCGGTATTGTTCTAGATGCATTTTTTCAGAAAATATTAGGAGAAACTTACGCAAGTAGTTTAGTTGCTAGGTTATTGGTGAAAATTACCACGCTAGTATTCTTTTATTTATCTTGCAGGCAATTTACTTCAAGGCTGATATCATTCTCTGTCTGTAGTGGATGGTTATTCATGCATCCCGTACTTTATCGTGGGGGCAATGATAATTATGTAACTTTGTTTTTATCGATTACTACTTTTTTGATTATTCTGGGCTTGAACAAGTTAGGTGAAAAAGCTTCATTTTTCTATCTAACTACAGCGGGATTTTTTCTAGCTTTAGTGATGGCAGCACGCCAAAGCAACGGCACTATCTGTATAGTAGTTACCTTAGCAGTTCTTTTAGTCTATACTTGGATAGATTTAGAAAGATATTTGTTGTCTGTTTTAGCTCCATTTTTGCTAGGTATTTCTTTAGGATTAGGATTAATCTTAGGAATTTTATTTTGGAATAATAGCTTATCAGCAGCATTTTATCATCTTTTTATTGGCGCTTCCGAAAAAAAAGATATCAGCACTTTTTCCAGTTTAATCGATGCTTTATCTGGTGGAGCAATTTACCATAATTCTTCGATTCGAGAAATTATCGCATACCTACTTCTTCCATTAGCGTTGTGTGCGATCGCTTTTTTGATTATTAGAAAATCAAACAACTTAGCAAATCAAAACTTTAATTCCGTTGAATTGTTAAATAAATATCGCGTCAGTCCGACAATAGTAGTTATTATTTTGTTCATTGTTGGTGCATTCTTGGGAAAAAAAATCTTAGGAGGTAATAATATACTTGTTTATGACATACCAAGAACATTCTTTACTTTAGCTTTGATTGCTAGTTGTGTTTTTCCTGAGAAGAGTAAACAGTTTTTTGGATTGCCATATCCAATTTTCCCATTACTGATAGCTCTGACGCTAGGGACAACTTGGGCTATGCAGATGTCTTGGCCTGGTAGACCGTATACAGATGACGATGTTTTAGTTTTCTTAGCAACGCTGACTGTAATTATGTCAACTAAAATTTCCCCTAAATGGAAAAAAGGTTTAGCATTGGCATTTTTGTTTGTGACAGCCAGCGTATTTTCTGGACATGTGATTCGTGACTCCATTGGCGTAGAAGCAAAGTATTACATTCCTGGTTTTTATCAGAATACTCGTTATTCTCTAGAACACCCAATGACAAAATTTGTGAAAGTAACAAAAGAAAAAGCACAAGCTTTTTTGATGTTGCAACAAAATATTAATCCTGGTGACTCTTGTTTTATATATGGCTCAGCATCAGTTTTATATACTCTGCTAGATTGTCAAAATCCAACACGTGTTGATATCACAAACTCAGATGCTCTTACTTTAAAAACTGCACGCGAAGCAGTTTCTGTTTTAAAAGCGAACCCACCAAAATGGATTGTTGATACAGGGAAAGGTGGTTTTTATATTCCAGATATTTATGATGGTTCACCAAATTTTTATGGCGCTTTCAATCAATTGAGTCCAAAAGAGTTACATACAGGCTTACAAAGTTTGATAGGTGATTATCAATTAGTAACTACTGTAAAGGATCGATTTCCTAAAGGAGAAAAATTAGAAACCAGAGACCAGGATAAAGTATTTAGGTTTCGGTTATATAAGCATTCAGTGAACAAAGAAAGTTGACTGATGATTGTTAACCGTTAACAGTCATAGCTTTTATTCTTTGGAAACCAGTGTAAACATTAAACCTTTCTCCGCGCAAAAAGCCAATTAGCGTAATTCCGAATTCTTTGGCCACAGACACCGCCAAACTACTGGGAGCAGAAACAGAACAGACAATGGGAACTCCAGCAATTGCAGATTTTTGCAAAATCTCAAAACTAGAGCGTCCGCTGACTAGGACAATATGATTATTTAAAGGTAACTCGTCACTGAGGAATGCAGAACCAATCAATTTATCTAAAGCATTGTGACGCCCAATATCTTCGCGCAGATTTAACAATTGTCCTTGAGCATCGAAGGTGGCCGCAGCGTGTAAACCCCCTGTAGCGGTGAAGATACCTTGAGCAGCTCGCAGCTGATTTGGTAAGCTGTAGATGATTTCAGGTGTTACTGTTAGACCAGCAACGATCGCTGAACATCCCCGCAAACGCAAAGCGTCAAGGCTTGCTTTACCACATACCCCACAAGCGCTACTAGTGTAGAAATGACGCTCCAAAGGCTGTAAGTCTGGAATTAACCCATGCCGCAGTTCTACATTTACAATGTTATATCGCTGCTCACCATCTACTGATTCATCTACGCAATAACTAATACGTTGGATATCTTCCCTACGGTTAACGACACCTTCAGCATAGAGAAAACCAGCAGCTAGTTCAAAATCTGCGCCTGGTGTTCGCATGGTAACAGCTACACTTTTTTGGAAGGGAGCGAGGCGAATTTCTAAGGGTTCTTCGGTGGTGATATGGTCTAAACGCGATCGCATTTTACCATTTTCCACAACCCAAACTCGCCCTTTGGTTTTGCTACCAGCTTGTCTATTCATTAGCTATCAAATTTTAGGCGCAGTCAATTTTTATAAATTTTCGGGATCTATATTTAATTCTCGCAGTTTTGCTGCTAAGTAGGTGGGCACGGAAAAAGTCAGCTATGTTACGATATATAAATACGGAAAATACATCTATAAGGTGGTTTGTTTATGGGCGCACGTTTAAGGGTATTTTTGACTCGTGAGCAAGACCAAATTTTGCGAAACCTGAGAAAGGAGGATGTGCCACAGAAAGTCAAAGATAGAGCGTCCGTAATCAGGCTAAATGCACAAGGCTGGTATGTGGAGAAGATAGCAACTCACTTTAATTGGAACGAGAAAACAGTAAGAAAAGTTTTGCGTAAATGGAAGGATGAGGGTTTAGAGGGACTTTGGGAATTACCAGGTCGAGGGGGAAAAGCAAGGTGGAAAGAGGATGACATAGTATATTTAGAAGAGTGCCTAAGAGTTGAGCCACGCACATACAATAGTTCCCAGCTAGCTCTCAAATTAAAAACAGAACGCAACGTATTAATGAGTCCCGACAGGTTAAGACGGGTACTCAAAAAAAGGGGGTCGCTTGGAACAGAGCGAGGAAAAGTCATAAAGGAAAACAAGACCCAGTAGCACGAGCAAATAAGCAAGCAGACCTAGATATGCTGGAATTATCGGCTGCAACTGGCGAAATTGATTTAAAGTATCTAGATGAATCAGGATTTTGTGCATGGAGTGATCCTGGTTATACATATTACTTCAGGGGCGAGCAAAAATGTTTGGAGCAAACAAAACGTCGTGGTCGTAGATTGAGCATTATAGGGCTTCTTCAACCTCTAATTAGTTTTGTTTACGGTTTGATTATCGGTAGTGCTGATCGTAAATCTTACATCAGGATGATGGAGCAGGAAGCTGCTGAAGCACAAGAAACAGGTCGTACAAGGGTAATTGTGCAGGATAACGGTCCAATACATCGCTGTAAACAAGTTCAACAATTGTGGAAAAAATGGGAGAGCCAGGGTTTATACATCTTTTTTCTACCAAAGTACTGCTCTGAAATGAATCCAATCGAATTGGAATGGCAGCATATCAAAAAAGATGAATTATCTGGGCAAATATTTGATGATGAGTTAGACCTTGCTTACGCTGTCATCAATGGCGTTCAAGCTAGAGGAGAAAAAGGTAATCACAGTACACAACGTGTAAAATTTAACTCTAATTCATCTGATTAAGATTTTGTTACATAGCGGAAAATTTTGATGCCCACCTACTTATTTTTGTTTTGCGCTTGCACAAAGGAACGGACATTTTGCCCGTTCCTTGATTTAGCTTTGAACTTAGAGTTTTGTGCTTTAGGGTAATTAAGCTTGTATCACAAAATCTGATGCACTGAGAGTAGGCGCACCACTGAGAGTTGCAAATAGGCCACCACTGCCAAAACCAGCCGCACTGCCATTTTGGTTGTAGAATAACTGCCCAGTTGTAGGATCGTAAACAATTTTTGCTGTGCTTGTTCCCGCACTAGAAGTGATTTTAAAATCATTAGCATTACTAAAACCTGTTCCCGCAGCGGAAGTAATAGCACTGAAGGTAGTCTTATCCAAGATAATCTTGTCACTTTGGGAGCGTTTGAAGTCAGCAATGGTATCTTTGCCAACAGCAGAACTCGCAAAGACAGCATTGGTGTTGTAAAGGAATTTGTCAGCACCCGCACCACCGACAAGACTATCATTGCCTGCACCACCGATAAGAGTATCATTGCCTGCACCACCGACAAGAGTATCATTGCCTGCACCACCTCTAAGCAGGTCGTTACCACTCTTGCCATCAATTTTGTCATTACCTCCTTGACCATTAATGACATCATTGGAGTTATCTAAACCCGTAATCTGGTTATTGAGGTCATTGAGGAAAGTCACTGTGTTCTTGATGCCGATGGTGGTATCAACAGAATTGGCATCCAGAACATTAAAACTGTCAATGATGTTATTTTGTCCATTAAACAGAATATTGCCAATGGCAGGTCTAGTTCCAGAAGCTTTGAGGTTATCCAAGTTTTCTAACTGAAAGTTTTGCAGAGTGACTTTGGTGTTAGCCACATTTTCAAAGGTGACTTCTAAGTTGTTACCATTTTTAGTCAACAGCAGATTTTGAGCAGTCAATCCACTACCGATAAATTGCAGTGTGTCAACATTGGCAATTACCGTTGCTGATGGATTTGTGCCTTTACCAACGCCACCAAAATCGGTGATGATGTCATTACCATCGCCTCGGTGAATAATAAATTTATCTTGACCGCCATTGCCTGTGAGGGTGTCGTTACCAGCTTTGCCATCAATGATGTTGTTGCCAGGTGTACCGATGAGAGTATCTGCACCAGCAGTTCCCGTAAGCTTACCAAAGATTACATAGCTTGACCCAGCAAATACATTGCCGTTGGGCGAGGCAAGGGGGGCGCCGATAATCACATCGTCAATGCCATCGCCGTTGATATCTCCAGCATTGCTCACTGGGTCGCCTAATGAGTCATCACTATTAATGACAAAGCCGTTATTGCCATTGAGAGTAGAGAGGTTGAGAATGCCCCCTGACCCCACACTGCTGCCACCAAAGACTACATAGCCTGACCCACTAAAGTCGCTGCTGTTAGGGCCGGCACGTCTGACTCCGATAATCAAGTCGGCAAAGCCATCGCTGTTGATGTCTCCGGCACTGCTCACCGACAAACCGTCTGAGAAGTCGGGAGCAGCAGGGCCATTGATGACAAAGCCGTTGCTGCCATTAAGAGTAGAGAGGTTGAGACTGCCTGCTGACCCCACACTGCTACCGCCAAACACTACATAGCTTGACCCAGCTTGAAGGTTGCCGTTGGGGGAGGCAAAGGGCGCCCCGATAATCAAGTCGGCAAAGCCATCGCCATTGACATCTCCGGCATTGCTCACCGAGATGCCTGAGCCTTCACCAGCAGTAGTGCCATTGATGACAAAGCCGTTGCTGCCATTGAGAGCAGAGAGGTTGAGACTGCCTGTTGACCCCACCCCTGCACCACCAAACACTACATAGCTTGACCCAGCAAATTCATTGCCGTTGGGGTTGGTGCCTGGAGCGCCGATAATCACATCATCAACGCCATCGCCATTGATATCTCCGGCATTGCTCACTGAGGTGCCTGAGAAGTCACCATCAGCAATGCCATTGATGACAAAGCCGTTGCTGCCATTAAGAGTAGAGAGGTTGAGACTGCCTGCTGACCCCACACTGCTACCGCCAAACACCACATAGCTTGACCCAGCTTGATTGTTGCCGTTGGGAGAGGTATTAGATACCCCGATAATCAAATCGGCAAAGCCATCGGCATTGATATCTCCAGCATTGCTCACCGAAGTGGGTGAGTTGCCATTGATGACAAAGCCGTTGCTGCCATTGAGAGTAGAGACGTTGAGAGTGCCAGTTGACCCCGCACTAGCACCGCCAAACACTACATAGCTTGACCCAGATGCACCGATAATCAAGTCGTCAAAGCCATCGCCGTTGATATCTCCAGCATTGCTCACTGAGCGCCCTAAGACTTCATTAGCATTATTGCCATTGATGACAAAGCCGTTGCTGCCATTGATATCTGAGAGATTAAAAACTGAATTACTCATGATTTTCTCCTGTGTTTTTTCTGATTGTGGGAAAAGTAATATCATGTCTGGTTGAATACTTATCATGTAGACTGACGCGGGGACGCGGAGATTTTTTTTGATAAATGATTAGGCGGACATGATATAAGTTGGGACTGATGTAGTTGGACTGAACAATGCTCTCAAGTCAATGAAGTTTTATCTTGCTATCTGAAAATTTCGTGCTTGCCCTCATAGGGTGACAACTGTTCAAAGGCAGTTGATATCACTAAGAGTTGCTTTCACTAAATAGATAAACATTGATTTATGGTCGTGTAGAATCAGCGATCGCTCCTCCTACACTCTAAAATTGGACTGCACATCATAACTTGTAATTCGTAATTACAAAATTCAATTACGAATTATGTTGATATATTAATCCGCTTAGATTTCTGAACTTATTTGCTCCCAGCACAGACAAGCGACTGCGGTCATTTGGTCTCCAAATGTCAAGGAAGTAGTGTTAGCGAGTATAAAATAGGGCTAGAGTCTTGTGCAGTAGGGAATAAAGAATCAATATTTTGCGGTTGTACGCAGTTTGAGAAAAAATCAAATAGGAGCCGTATAGCGGTATTGATATCTCTTGTAATCAAACAATTTTACTTTGATAACTTAAAATCGTTTTGATGACCTGAGAAACACTTAGATACTCTGATAAAAATCAAGCATTGTCAATAGATTAAATATAATTTTAATAAAGCTAGAGTTAATTTTATAACGTCCTAAATAAAGTTTTAGCGATCGCACCTTAAACCTTAAATACATTAAATACGATAAATGTCAAGTATTATGAATGCGATCGCCATGAATTAAAAGTTTAAATTTTTTGCAAGTAGGCGATCGCACCTTAAATACATTAAGTACAATAAATGTCAAGTATTATGAATGCGATCGCTGTGAATTAAAAGTTTAAATTTTTGATAAGTAGGCGATCGCATTATAATCAGGAACACCTTCGAGCGATCGCTTCGTTTTATCTAATAACACATTCCCTTCCGGCCAATGTACTTGCAAGTTACCTGATTGAATTGGTGCAATATAAACTTGTCCTGGCAATTCACCTAACTCATTTTTGAGAATTACTCGATCCCCATCCTTTAAACCCAACTTAACCGCATCACCAGCATTCATAAACACCGCCTCTCGCACTGCCCCAGTAATTGCATCTGTGCGTTCCTGCACCATACTATTAAATTGTTTTCCCCGGCGGGTTGCTACTAAAAAACAACCCTCTGGTAATTCTCGCTGGCGTGGCAATAATACTCCAAAGTGTGCTTTACCATCAGGTGTGGGGAAATTCCAGCCAAAGCACAAATGTGAACCGCCGTATTGAAACTGGTCGCCAGCTTGTTGCAAGTGTTGAATACCAGCATACTGGGGCACGACTTGGGCAATTTCTTGACGCATTGCAGATGTATCAGCAAAAACTAATTTGTCTGCTAAATCTGGCTTGACGCGCCTTGCCAATTCCAAGAACACTTCCCACTCCGGACGCGCTTCGCCAATTCGCAGCCCTGGAATTTCTGGACTGAAAATTACCCGGCGTTCGGTGTTAGTTTCTGTAACTCCCCCCGGTATTTCGTAGCGACTTGTGGCAGGCAAAAGCACCACAGTATCAGCAGGTTCCACTAACATCTGGCTGGAGAGAACAATATCCATATGCACCCGCAACGGTATTTGCTTGAGGGCACTTTCCACATAATCTGGTTCTGGCAGTACTTCTAGAAAATTTCCCCCCACCGAAAATAAGACATCTAATTCACCTTGATGTGCGGCATTAATCATTTCTGGAGCAATTAAACCTTTAGTTGCTGGCACCTCAAAGCCCCAAAGCTGACTTAATTGGGCGGCATTTTCTGGGGTGATGGCTTTCCCGCCAGGAAATACCGTCGCGTAACATCCCATCTCTGCACCACCCTGTACCCCAGAGTGGCCGCGAATTGGCATCAAACCGCAACCTTCCCGGCCAACGAAACCTTTGGTCAGGGCTAAGTTGATAATACTCCGCACATTATCTTCACCGCACTCATGCTGAGTAATGCCCATACTCCAAACAAATACAGCTTTGTTGGCTTCCCCGACCATTTTGGCAAAAGCGTACATTTCTTCACGAGATGCACC
>VFQR01002501.1_pt1 | contig 11604 bp, 9 predicted proteins | sample 3512321 | NCBI WGS metagenome assembly VFQR01 (sample SAMN10412374, study PRJNA504923) | tailings metagenome | isolation source: Relicate 3 Philex TSF1 revegetated site | place: Philippines: Tuba, Benguet | collected 2017-08-29
CGGTCGCCTTGCCGACCAGCGGCGCGCTCGGGCTGTTCGCGACCAGTCCGGCGGCGGTCACCGCTTCATAGACGCCGACGCCGCGCATATAACCGGCCGCGCCGAATACGAGCAGTGACGGCAGCACCTCGTAGCCGGCGATCGCCCGCAGGTGATCTTTCGTCTTGAAGCCGCCGAAGAACGTGCCACCGACACAAGTAAAATGATTGGGCACATAAACCCCGCACTGCGCGGAACCGGGGTTGCTGGCGAAATTCGTTCCCGTCAGCGTACCGGGACTGAAATCACGCCGCGTGTAATCGAATTCGCCGTCGAACGTGTAGCTGTATTCGAGCCCGATCACGAAACGGGAAATCTGGTGGAGATAGCCCGCGAGCAGATGCCCGAATTGGTCGTCGCCGGTGCGGGTAGGATTGCCCATCCGGGAGAGCACTGTCTGCCCGCCGGTCGAAATCGTTAGGTTGTCGATGCCGTTCGTCTCGGTCTTGTTGCGTGTGTAGGTCGCGCCGCCGCCGATATAAAAGCCGCCCCACTTTCCGTAAGCGTCCCTGGCGGTCAAACTTGCGATCTGGCCGGAGGCGTCATCTGGGCCGAGGCGATAATTCAGCGAACCGCGAATTGTATAGATGTCGTAGCGTGGGCCGCTGCCGGTCGATGCGGTCTGATTGACCGTAATTTCGCCGATCGTGCCGCCGAATCCGACGCCGCCGCTCGCCGGGACCTTGTAGCGGTCGTAAATATATTCAAGGCGCGCCACGATTTTGTCGGTGAGCTTCACATCGAGGCCGCCGCCGATCGACGTTCCGGATTTTTCGACCGGCGCACTTGAGGTGATCGCGAGACCGACAATCGGTGCGCTCGGGCTGGACGCGACCGCGCCGGAGGTGCTGACGCCAGTCTCGCTGAAGCGCCCCTTCGCGACACCCGCCGAGCCGAAGACCAAGATCGCCGGCGTAACGGAATAGCCAATTACCCCGCGAAAGTGGCTGATCGATTCAAAACCGCCAAACGAGTTCTGTCCCAGCAAGACGAAATTGCCGGTTGTAAATACGCCGCCGATGCCGTCCTGTTGTCCGGCACTGGGCGCAATAGAATTTTTGTTGCCGAAATTGTGGTCGTAGTCCGCGCCAAAGACGAACCGGTTGACCTGAAAGCGAACGCCGCCGCTCAAAAACCAGCCATCGGAAAACAGGTCTTTTCTGAGCGTGTTCGTATCGAGAAAATCCGAAACGCCCGGCGCCGTGGTATCGGTGATGCGCATGGAAGCGCCGCCGCCCGGAAAACTCAGTTTCGATTTCGTGGCGCTGACGCCCGCGCCGAGATAAACGCCGGTCCAGGTGCCGAGCGACGGTGACGGAGGCGGCGGTGCTGAAAATGTCTGGGACTGAGCCGCGGACACGCACAAAAAAAGCGCCGATGCGGCGCCCAGAAATTGCTTCGACACGTACAACCCCAACCCAGATTCCCGAGACAAAGTTATCGGGTTCCTCCGCCTGGAACAGTGGCGATAGGGTTGTGAATCGCGATTGGAACTTGTTGTGGCTTTCCAGCCACGACGGTATCGGGAAACCGGCTCCCGCTCCGGGCGGACTCTCGTTTAGCGAGTGGTCCGCATCACCTGAATGTCCAGGTCGCGGATTTTCTTCCGCAATGTGTTGCGGTTCACGCCCAGAAGCTCCGCCGCCTTGATCTGGTTGCCGCGCGTGGCCGCGAGTGCGGCGGAAACGAGCGGCGTCTCCACTTCCCGCAGGATGCGGTGATAGAGGCCGGGTGGCGGCAGTCCGTCGCCGAAGCCGGAAAAATATTTGTTCAGGTGCCGCTCGACCGAAGCCTCGAGGTCTTCTTCCGCCGAGCCGTCTCCGCCGGGTGCCATGGCAGGTTGCGAAAGTTCGGAATCGATAATGGCCGCACCGATCACTTCCTGCGGATGCAGGGCAGCGAGACGGCGGACGAGATTTTCCAGTTCGCGCACGTTGCCCGGCCATCTGTAGCGCTTCAGCCGTTCGAGGGCGGTCGTATCGAGTTGCTTGTGCGGCAGGCCTTCCTTCGCGACCAGCGCGAAGAAATGCCGTGCGAGGTCCGGCACATCCTCCGCACGCTCCCTCAGCGGCGGCAGCCGCAACGGCACGACGTTGAGGCGGAAGAACAGGTCTTCGCGGAACAGGCCCTGCTGGATCAGGATGCGCAGGTCCTTGTTGGTCGCCGCGATGATCCGTACATCGGTCTTGATCGGCGTGCGGCCGCCGACGGTCGTGTATTCGCCCTGTTGCAGCACGCGCAGCAATCGCGTCTGGGCTTCCATCGGCATATCGCCGATTTCATCGAGGAACAGCGTGCCGCCTTCCGCCTGCTCGAAGCGGCCGGGGTTGCGCGTATTCGCGCCGGTAAAGGCCCCCTTCTCGTGACCGAAGAGTTCGGCCTCGATCAGGTCGCGCGGGATTGCCGCCATGTTGATCGGTACGAACGGTCCCGTCCGGCGCTTGCCGTAGTCATGCAGCGCGCGCGCGACAAGTTCCTTGCCGGTGCCGGACTCGCCCGCGATCATCACCGTGAGATCGGTCTGCATCAGGCGCGCGAGTACGCGATAAATCTCCTGCATCGCCGCCGAACGGCCGACGAGCGGAATGTTGAGATCGCCCTCTTCCGGTTTCGCGGCTGGCGCTTCCGGCCGTTTCGGATTGCTGAGCGCGCGGCCGACGATGGCCGTCAGTTCCTTCAGGTCGAAGGGTTTGGGCAGATATTCATAGGCGCCGCGCTCGGAAGCGCGCACCGCGGTCATGAAGGTGTTCTGCGCGCTCATCACGATGACCGGCAGTTCCGGCCGCAGCTTCTTGATCCGCGGCAGGAGATCGAACGCATTCTCGTCCGGCATCACGACGTCGGTGATGACGAGATCGCCGTCGCCCTGGCTGACCCAGCGCCAGAGTGTCGCCGCGTTTCCGCAGGAGCGGACTTCGTAGCCCGCGCGGGACAGTGCCTGGTTGAGCACGGTCCTGATGGCTGCGTCGTCGTCTGCGATCAGAATGCTGCCGGAGGGCATGGACTGGATCCTCAAGACTTTTCCGCCGGCTCCCCGCCGGCTTCGTTGAACATGGGCATCAGGACCCGGAAAGTCGTTCTCCGGGGTTGGCTGTCGCACTCCACGATCCCTCCATGGTCGCCCACGATCTTCGCAACCATTGCAAGACCGAGGCCACTTCCGCTGGCTTTCGTGGTGACGAAGGGATCGAAGAGATGCGGAAGCAGGTCGTCCGGGACGCCGGGGCCGTTGTCCCGTACGCAGAATTCGAGCGGCAGGCTCACGCGCGTGGTGGTTCCGGGCACCGTCAGGCGCACGCCGGGCCGGAACGCGGTCGTCAGCACGATCTCGCCGTCGCTCGCGTCGTCGATCGCTTCGGCGGCATTCTTGATGAGGTTGAGAAAGACCTGCACGAGCTGGTCGCGGTTCGCATAGACCGGAGGCAGCGACGGATCGTATTCCTCGTTGATGCGGATGTAGCGCGCGAAGCCGGAAATCGCGATCCGCTTCACATGCTCCAGCACCGCGTGGATATTCACCGCTTCGCGCTCTACAGGCCGCTCGTCGGAGAAAATCTCCATCCGGTCGACGAGCTTCACGATGCGGTCGGCCTCGTCGCAGATGAGCCGGGTCAGCGTGCGGTCATCCTCGTCCGCGGACTGTTCGAGGAGCTGCGCGGCACCCCGGATGCCCGAAAGCGGATTCTTGATTTCATGGGCAAGCATCGAGGCAAGGGCCGTAACCGTGCGCGCCGCCCCGCGATGGGTGAGCTGGCGGTCGATCTTGTCCGCCATGGTGCGCTCTTGCAGCACTACAAGTACTTCGCCGGGCCGCTCCACCATCGGTGCCACCAGAATATCGACCACCCGCTCCCCGCCCGTTTTCGGCGTGCCGAGATCGACGCGATATTCATTTACGGCCGAACCGCGTGCGCGGACCTGTTCGATCAGCGCCAAGAGCGGACTGCCGAACGGAATGAACTCCTTCAGCTTGTGGCGGCGCATGACGCGCGCGCCGACCGCGAAGAATGCTTCGGCGGCCACGTTCGCATCGACGATGTGGCCGTCCGCGCCGATGGTCAGCACCGGATGCGGCAACGCGTTCAGGATCGCTTCCGCGCCCCCCGTTCCGGCTGCCGATACGCGCTGTGCGGTCTTGCTCATGCCGCGGCACTCCAGCCGAGATCTTCGTAAGCGTGCGAAATGCCTTGCAGCACGCTCAAAGGATCGTTGTCGGCGAGCAGTTTGCTGCGCCAGCCCTTCGCCCATTCATTCGAAATTCCAAAAGACACCGCCGACGCTTCCAGCGCCCAGCCGATGTGCTTTCTCGCCTCGCGCGCACCGCGCGCGCGGCCGGAATGATGCAGCCAGGATTCATAGAGTTCGAGCAGCACGTCGCGCTGTTCGGCGAGCGAAGGATCGGCCCGCTTTTCCCCGGTCGCGAGGTAATGCCCGGCCTGCCCCGGAAACCACGGACGCCCGCGCGCGGCACGTCCGATCATCACGCCGTCGGCGCCGGACTGCGCGAGCATGCGGTCGGCATCTTCCAGCGAGACAAGATCGCCATTGGCGATCACGGGAATTTTCACCGCTTCCTTCACGCGCGCGATGGCGCTCCAGTCGGCGCTGCCCTGATAGAACTGCGAGCGCGTGCGCCCGTGCACCGTGATCATCGCAATGCCGAGTGCTTCCGCGCGGCGCGCAAGCTCCGGCGCCACGATGGAATGTTCATCCCAGCCGAGCCGCATCTTGAGCGTGACGGGAATGTTCACAGCGGCGATGGCCGCGCCGATCAGCCGGCACGCGAGATCGAGGTCGCGCAGCAAGGCGGCACCCGCCTGCTGGCCCGACGTCACCTGCTTCGCCGGGCAGCCCATGTTGATATCGACGATGGCGGCACCCGCCGCCTCCGCAATGCGCGCACCTTCCGCGAGCCAGTGCGGCTCGCAGCCCGCGAGCTGCACCACATGCAGGCCGCTGCCGGTTGCTTCGGAGCGCGCGATGGCTTCGGCAGCCCCATCCGCAAGCCATTCGCTCGCGATCATTTCCGATACGACCAGGCCGGCGCCATACCGCGCCGCCACAGTGCGGAAAGGCAGGTCGGTGATTCCTGCCATCGGAGCAAGCAGTGCCCGGTTTGGCAGCAAATGCGGCCCGATATGGATGGAAGCGTTCGTTTCCGTGCTGGTCACGGGGTACCTGTGTTTGCCCAAAATCTAGGCCAAGCTAAATCTGCATACATCTTAGTCAAATCACAGTTTCTCGCGCAAGCATTTTTGTGCGCTGCAAAGGCCGAAATCCAAGGGTTTTCCGGGTATGCGTCGAAATGGTTAGGGGCTGGACGGCGGCTGCAAGGCACCGGATAGAGGCAGGATGAAAGTCGCCGCCATCGTCGCCGCCGGAGGCACTGGAACCCGCGCAGGACCGGGCCTGCCGAAGCAGTACCGCCCCTTTGGCGGCCTGCCGGTGATCCGCCGCTCGCTCGACCTGTTCGAGGCGCATGGCGAGATCGATGCGATCCAGCCTGTGATTGGGGCCGAGCACATGGGCGCGTTCGAGCGCGCGGCATCGGGCCTGTCGAAATGCCTTCCACCCGTCGCCGGTGGCGCGACCCGTCAGGCGTCCGTGCTCGCGGGTCTCGATGCGCTCGCAGGCAAAGCACCGGACCTCGTGCTGATCCATGACGCGGCCCGCCCCCTCGCCACCTCCGCGCTCGTTTCGCGCGCGATCAAGTCCGCGCAGAAAACCGGTGCGGCCATTCCCTCGCTTCCCGTCACCGACACGATCAAGCGCGTCGACGGGAACGGCCTCGTGATGGAAACGCTCGAGCGCAACGAACTGCGCTCGGTGCAGACGCCGCAGGCTTTTGCGTTCGAGAAATTGCTGAAGGCGCACCGCGCCGCGCGCGATGCCGGGATTTCGGATTTTCCCGACGATGCTTCGCTCGCGGAATGGGCCGGGATCACGGTCGCGACGTTTGAAGGCGAAGCCGGAAACCTGAAGCTGACGACGCCGGATGATTTCGAAAAACTCGCGGGCGCTGAATTTCTCTCCGCCGCCGATATTCGCAACGGCACCGGCTTCGATGTGCATACATTCGGGCCGGGCGATCACGTCATGCTCGGTGGCGTGAAAATTCCGCACGGCAAAGGCGTTGTCGGGCACTCGGACGCAGATGTCGTCCTGCACGCGCTTACCGATGCCGTACTCGGCACGGTCGGCGAAGGCGACATCGGCCTGCACTTTCCGCCGTCCGACGAACGCTGGCGCGGCGCTTCCTCCGATCTGTTCTTAGCGCATGCCGTTTCCTATGTGCGCGAGCGCGGTGGCATGATCGCCAATCTCGATGTGACCGTGCTGTGCGAGGCGCCGAAAATCGGCCCGCATCGCGACGCCATCCGCAACCGCATCGCGGAAATCGCCGGCATCGAGCCATCCCGCGTCAATGTAAAGGCGACGACCACCGAAGGCCTTGGCTTCATCGGCCGCGCCGAAGGCATCGCCGCGATGGCAAGCGCCACTGTGCGCCTGCCCCTCGGCCGCTGACATGTTCGATCGCGAAATTCTCGCCGCTGCGGAAAAGCTGCTGACACTCTGCCGCGAGAAAAAACTCACCATCGTCACGGCGGAGTCCTGCACCGGCGGTCTCGTCGCGGGTGCCATGACGGAAATCCCCGGCTCGTCGGACGTGGTCGAGCGCGGCTTCGTTACATACTCCAACGCCGCGAAGGAAACCGTGCTCGGAGTTCCGGCGCGCATCTTCCACATCTATGGCGCGGTCAGCCAGGAATGCGCGCGGGCGATGGCGGAAGGTGCGCTGAAAGCCTCGCCTGCCGATATCGCTGTCTCAATTACAGGAATTGCCGGTCCCGGCGGCGGTTCGCCAGCCAAGCCCGTGGGCCTCGTGCATTTCGCTGCAACCCGCCGAAGCGGGAACATGCTGCACCGGGAAATGCGCTACGGCGATCTTGGCCGTAGCGAAATCCGCCGCCGTGCCGTGCTCACCGCGCTCACGCTGGCGGCCGAGGCCGCGAACTGATCACTTCGATTTCTTGTTCCAGATCGCGCCGAGGATGTTCGAATAGTCGTCCGTCCACACCGCGACATTGCCGGCCTCGATGCGTTTCCAGCCATGTACCTTCGGCAGGTTTCCGAGTGCCGCTTCGGAACGCGCGAGCACCGCGAGATGCGCGTTCGCCTTGAAGTTCACGAGGATGCTTTGCGGCGTGCGGTCTAGCTTCACGTAGCCGACCAGCCCGTGGCTTGCGGCGACGGCCCCCACGACTTCCGCCAGTTCCATGTGCCGGTTGGAGATGTGCGCGATGATGATCCCATTTTCCGAGAGCCGCGCGAGATAGCCCGCAAACGCTTCGCGCGTCAGCAAATGTACCGGGATCGCATCGGAGGAAAACGCATCCAGCGCAATCACATCGTATTTTGGTTTGGAGGCAACGAGCGTGAGGCGCGCGTCGCCGAGCACGATCGGTGCGTCCGGCGCGCATTCGGAATGAAAGCGAAACAGTTTCGGATCGCGCGCGATACGCACGACTTCCGGATCGATCTCGAAGAATGTCCAGTTTTCGCCCTCGCGCCGGTAGCAGGCAAGCGAACCCGCACCAAGCCCGACCACGGCCACGTTGTTCAGCGTGCCGTGTACGCCGCGCGCAGCACTAAACGCATCTGAATATGGACCGCCTTCATAGTAGTAGGTGATCGGCTCCGGTTTTCCGGTCACGGGTGTGCCGTCCGCGTTGCGGACTTTTTCCGCGCCATGAATTGTCGTGCCGTGGAAAATCAGGCGGTGGGTGCGGTCTTCGCTCTCGACGATTTTGTGAACGCCGAAGAAGCTGCGCGAAATCTCGATGCGCTTCAGTCCCGGCTGCCAGAAGCCGGTCACGGCGAAAGCGAGCACGACGAAGCCGAACAGCCGCGCCGGTTGCCTGCGGTTCAGGATCATCATGCCGGTCAGTGCGGCCAGCGCGAGCTGGAAGAAAATATCACTGCCCGCCGGAAGCCGGAGATCGAACAGCAGCACGAGCACGACGATGGCGGCTGCGAGGCCCAGCATCGGAGCCGCATCGCGCAGGAAGCCGCGCAATCCGTCCTTGAAGGCTCCCGGCAGCACCAGCACCGTCGCCACGATCAGCACCGGATATTCCCAGGTGTTGTTGAAAATGTTGGGTGCAAGCAGGCCTGCGAACACGCCGCCAATGACTCCACCCACGGAAATCAGCAGATAGAATTCCGTGAGCCGCGCGGGTACCGGACGCTGCGCGTAGAGCTGTCCATGACAGTGCAACGCAAGGATCATAAAGCCGAAGAGATTCAGTCCGATGCTGGTGAGCCAATACGTCTTGTCGCCGAGCAGGATGCTGATCGAAAGCAGCGCCACGAGAAACGGTACCAGTGTCGCCGCGACGAAGGGCGAAACGAGCGGCCGGTCGCGGAACAGAATGACAAACGTCAGGAGATACAGCGCCAGCGGCACCACCCACAAAAACGGAGCCGCGGCTACGTCGGTCGTGATATGCGCGGTAACGGCGATCACAAGACCGGAAGGAATGGCGGCGAGTGCAATCCAGCTAAGCCGTTCGTTCCAGCTCAAGGCAGGACCGCTTTCGGCCTTCGCGGCCGGAGCGGCCCTCACCTGCGTTACCGTCAGTGCAGCGGCACCCACGAGCAGCGTCATCTTCGCAAAGCCGAAGGTCCAGATCGCGGCTTGCGTATGCAGCGCGAAGATTGGCTCGAACAGGAACGGATAGAGCAGCAATGCCGCGAACGAGCCGAGGTTGGACGCAGCATAGAGCACGTAAGGATTTTTCGCCTGCTCGTGTCCGCTGACGGCGAACCAGCTTTGCAGCAGCGGAGCGCTGGCCGCGAGTGCGGTGAACGGCAGCCCGATGGATGCCGTGAACAGCATCACGAGCCAGAGTTCGACGCCGGTCGATGGCGGCACAGCATAGCCAGCGGCGACACCAATCGGCAGGCTCAGGGTCGCGAATGCCAGAAATCCAAGATGCACGAACGCGGCCTTCGCCGGCGAGCAATGCCGCGCGAGGAAATGCGCGTAGGCGTATCCGGCGAGCAATGCCGTCTGGAAGAACACCATCGCGACCGACCACACGGACGGAGCGCCGCCGAGCACGGGCAGCACCATCTTGGTGAACATCGGCTGGATCGCGAACAGAAGCAGCGCCGACGTGAACAGCGTCACGGCGAACAGGGCCGGCGCGAAACGGAGCGCGATGACGCGCCCTTGCAGCCCGGTCGAAACTGCGGGGTCGAATGAAGTCATGGACGGCACTCCCGTCCATGAAGCTAGAAGGCCGAGATTAACCGCCGCTTACCCGGTTCCCCGACCCGCCATAGACCTCGTCGGCCCGCTTCTCGAAAGCCTCGGCAAAACGCCGGAAAGCCGCCTCGAACACGGCCCCCATGACCATGCCGAGCGTGCGGGAGCGAAACTCGTATTCGATGAAAAACGCCACTTCGCAGGCATGTTCGCCATCTGGTTTGAAGGGCCAGCGGTTTTGCAGCGACTGGAAAGGCCCGGAAAGATACTCGACCAGAATTTCGAGTTTCGGTTTATCGAGTGTGACCCGGCTCGTGAAATTTTCACGGAACAGCTTGTAGGCGACACCCATCTCCGCGACGAGCATGGTCCTGCCCTCGCCCGCGTCCTCGCGGCGCGTGACTTTGAGGGATTCACACAGCGGCACGAATTGCGGATATTTTTCCACGTCCGCCACGAGGTCGAACATCTGATCCGCCGCATGCCGCACGCGGCGCGTGGTCGTGAAGGAAGGCATCAGGCGCTGGATTTGGCGCGGCGCGCGGCGCGGAGCTGTTCGAAATCATCGCCGGCGTGATGCGAAGAGCGCGTCAGCGGCGACGATGACACCATCAGAAAGCCCTTGGTGTAGGCGACGGTCTTGTAGCCGTCGAACTCCTCCGGCGGGATATAGCGGATCACCGCGTGATGCTTGCGCGACGGCTGGAGATACTGACCGATGGTGAGAAAATCCACATCCGCCGAACGCAGGTCGTCCATCACCGCCAGAATTTCGTTCCGCTCCTCGCCCAGCCCGACCATGATGCCGGACTTGGTAAAGATCGCGGGATCGATTTCCTTCACCTGCTGCAGCAACCGGATGCTGTGGAAGTAGCGAGCCCCCGGCCGCACGGTGAGATATTTCGAGGGCACCGTTTCAAGATTGTGGTTGAACACGTCAGGCCGCGCCTTCGCGACGATTTCCAGTGCGCCGTCTTTCCGCACAAAATCCGGCGTCAGTACTTCGATGGTGGTGCCCGGCGAAAGCTTGCGGATCGCGCGGATCGTTTCCGCGAAATGCTCCGCACCGCCGTCCGCGAGATCGTCGCGATCCACGGAGGTGACGACGACATGCTTCAGCCCGAGCTTCGCGGTCGCGTCGCCGACTTTCTCCGGCTCGCTTGCATCGAGCGGACCCGGCAGGCCGGTCTTCACGTTGCAGAACGAGCAGGCGCGCGTGCAGGTGTCGCCCATGATCATGAACGTCGCGTGCTTCACCGCCCAGCATTCGCCGATGTTCGGGCAGGACGCTTCCTGGCAGACCGTGACGAGGCCGCCGTCCTGCACGATCTTCTGCGTCGCCTCGAACGCGCCCGGCCCCGGCGCCTTCACCCGGATCCAGTCCGGCTTCGGCATATAGGGCGCGTCCGCGCGATGCGCCTTTTCGGGATGGCGCGGACGCTGCTTCAGCGTGTCGATGACGGTTGCCATGATCCTGTTCTAGCGAAAAACCCTGACGATTACCTTCCGCGGATCGCGCGAACCACGAACAGCAGAATGATGGCGCCAATCGAAGCTGCGACCAGCGTCTGGAAAAAGCCGAACACCTGCAGGTTCAGCACCTCGGCGAGCTTGCCACCGATGAAGGCGCCGGCGATGCCGACGATCAGGTTGGTGATCAGGCCATGGTCGCTCGCGGTCACCTTCTCGGCGATCCAGCCCGCGAGCAGGCCGATGATCAGCATGGAGAAGAAGCCGACGCCCGGCTGGCCGAGAAATGCGTAGGTCTGTGAAGTCATGTTGTAGTCCCCTAGGATTCGTTCGTTCTATACATGGATGACGCGGCCATACGCATCAAGCACGCTTTCGTGCATCATTTCCGACAGCGTCGGATGCGGGAACACCGAGTGCATGAGTTCTTCCTCGGTCGTCTCGCAGTTCATCGCGACGACAAAGCCTTGGATTAGCTCGGTCACTTCCGCGCCGACCATGTGCGCGCCCAGAAGTTCGCCGGTTTTTTTATCGAAGATCGTCTTGATCATGCCTTCGGGCTCGCCGAGCGCGATGGCCTTGCCGTTGCCCATGAACGGAAAACGGCCCACGCGGATGTCGCGTCCCTGCTCTTTCGCTTTTTTCTCGGTCAGGCCCACGGATGCAATCTGCGGCACGCAGTAGGTGCAGCCCGGAATCTTATTTTTGTCGAGCGCGTGCGGCTTCATGCCCTTGATCGCCTCGATGCACACGACACCTTCGTGCTCCGCCTTGTGCGCGAGCATCGGCGGGCCGGCAACATCGCCGATGGCATAGATTCCCGC
>VFQR01002502.1_pt1 | contig 11601 bp, 8 predicted proteins | sample 3512321 | NCBI WGS metagenome assembly VFQR01 (sample SAMN10412374, study PRJNA504923) | tailings metagenome | isolation source: Relicate 3 Philex TSF1 revegetated site | place: Philippines: Tuba, Benguet | collected 2017-08-29
CACATGGTCAACCGTTGGCTGGAGAACGGCCGCTATTTTCATCTCAATCTCGTCAAGGGCGATCACGACAATCCGGAATACCGGATGGCGGAAGACATGCGCATCGCCACGGAATCGCCGGTCGATTTTGCAACGGGTTTGTTGTCCGCGTTTCTGTCGGCGGCGACGTTCATCGCCGTCTTGTGGTTTGTCGGCGGCTCGCTGACTTTCACCCTCGGCGCAACGACGTATTCGATCCCCGGATTTCTGGTGATCGCGGCGGTGATCTACGCGTTCCTCGCCAGTTCATCGATGGTGTATATCGGCCGAAAATATGTTTCCGCCTCCGAACAGAAGATGCAGGCCGAGGCCGAATTCCGTTACGCACTGACGCGCCTGCGCGAAAACGGCGAGAGCATCGCGCTCATTCAGGGCGAGGAAGAAGAAAAAATAGGCCTGCGTGAAACGATGACGACGGTGCTGCGCCGCTGGCGCGACATCTGCGGCCAATACATGCGGACGAGCGCGGTGGCGCAGACGAGTTTCATCGTGGCGCCGGTGATCCCGGTCGTGCTGTCGGCCCCGAAATATCTCGCGGGCGACATGACCCTCGGACAGGTCATGCAGGCGGCCTCCGCATTCGTGACCGTGCAGACCGCATTCAACTGGCTCGTCGATAACTATCCGCGCTTCGCCGACTGGACCGCATCGGCGCGCCGCGTCTCTTCGCTCATGGTGTCGCTCGACGCGCTGGAAAAAGCCGAACGCGAGGATGAAGGCTGGGGCCGCATCGAGCACGGCGATGCGCGCGAAGGCAACGTCCTCGAATTGCAGGATGTGTCGGTGACGCTCGACGACGGCACGGTCGTCGTCAACGATGCCGACGTACAGATCAAGCCGGGCGAGCGCGTACTGTTCGTCGGTGAATCCGGTAGCGGCAAGAGCACGCTCGTGCGCGCGATCGCGGGCCTGTGGCCATGGGGCGAGGGCAAGATTTTGAAGTCACCCGATACCGACATGTTCCTGATGCCGCAGCGTCCCTACATTCCGATCGGTGCCCTGCGCCGCGCGGTGATCTATCCGAAATCCGCCGAGGAAGTGGACGACAAGGAAGTTGTCGATGCGCTGGTGTCGGTCGGGTTGGACGCACACAAGGACCGCGTCGACGAGGAAGCGCCGTGGGATCAGACATTGTCCGGGGGCGAGAAGCAGCGCGTCGCCTTCGCACGGCTTCTGATCCACAAGCCGCATGTGATCGTGATGGACGAGGCGACGGCTGCCCTCGACAAGGACAGTCAGGAAGAGATGATGAAACTCATCCAGGAAAAGCTGCCTGAGACGACCATCATCAGCGTCGGCCACCGGCCGGAGCTTGAAGCCTTCCATGACCGCAAGATCGTGCTGGAGCACAAGCCGGGCGGTGCGCGGATCGTGAAGGACATCGAATTGCCGGCGGCAAAGCAGGGCGGCTGGCGGCGCATTTTCGGTCGCCGGGGCCGCGACAAGCCGCCGCTGTCGGTACCGGAGCGCCATCCCGGCGACCGGCTGCCAAAGCCGTGACGAAAAGCGGGGACTGAGCCTCCCTTCGCCTGCGGGAATTTGCTAAGTCCGCTGCATGCAAACGCATTTTTCGCTGGCGCAACTCGCCGACCCGGCCATCAAGGAAGCGGACAAAATCCTCCGCGCCTGCGTGCACTGCGGATTCTGCACGGCGACATGCCCGACCTATGTGCTGCTCGGCGACGAACTCGATAGCCCGCGCGGCCGCATCTATCTCATCAAGAAGATGCTGGAGGAGGGACGTGCCGCGAGCGAAGAGGACGTGAAGCATATCGACCGCTGCCTCTCGTGCCTGTCCTGCATGACCACATGCCCGTCGGGCGTTCACTACATGCATCTCGTCGATCATGCGCGCGCGCATGTCGAGGAAACCTACGAGCGTCCGTGGCTCGACCGCACGCTGCGCGATGTGCTCGCCAAGCTGATGCCGCATCCCGGACGCTTCCGCCTGGCGCTGATTGCGGGCGTGCTCGGCAAGCCGTTCGCGCCGCTGTTCACGGTACTGGGCCTCAAGCAGATCGGCGCGATGCTGCGGCTCGCGCCCTGGATGCCGTTCCGTACGTCTTCTTATGCTCAGGGCACCGTCCTGAAACCGCAGACCGCCCGCAAGGGACGGGTCGCGCTCATGACCGGCTGCGTCGATCAGGTCGTGGCCCCCAACATCCGCGACGCCGCGATCCGGCTTCTGAACCGCCACGGCATCGAGGTCGTGCTGCCGAAGGGTGAGGCCTGCTGCGGCTCGATCTCGCATCACATGGGCCGGGAGCACGAGGCGCTCGATTTCGTCCGCAACAACGTGGACGCCTGGACGCGCGAGATCGAGGGCGAGGGCATCGACGCCATCCTGATCACGGCGTCCGGCTGCGGCACCACGGTGAAGGACTACGGCTTCATGCTGCGCCTCGACCCGGCCTATGCGGAGAAGGCTGCGAAGGTGTCCGGTCTCGCGAGGGACATCTCCGAATACATGGCCGGGCTCGGCATCGCTGTCCCGGCGGCCAAGCGCGAAATCCGCGTCGCCTATCATTCCGCCTGCTCCATGCAGCACGGCCAGAAGATCACCGAACAGCCGAAGGCCCTGCTTTCGGCGGCGGGCTTTGCCGTGAAGGATGTGCCCGAAGGCCACCTCTGCTGTGGGTCGGCAGGCACCTACAACATGCTCCAGCCCGAACTTTCCGGGCGGCTCCTGGCCCGCAAGGTCGCCAATATCGAGAGCCTGCAGCCGGAAATCATCGCCACCGGCAATATCGGCTGCATGCGCCAGATCGGCAGCGCCACTGCGGTGCCGGTCGTGCATACGGTCGAGCTTCTGGACTGGGCTACAGGCGGACCGGCCCCGGCCGGGGTCGCCGGCCGCAACTGAGCGGCGAGTCACAACTGTAAAAAATCCCGTCCGGGCGCGTCGAAAGGCGTCAAGTCATTGGCCAAATGGTCGATAGAACTTATCGCCCCTCCTGCTACTAAAGAGGGGTAGGGGTGCCGTCAGGCAGAGGAGCCCCTGCATTACAGGTTCATATTCGGTGATTGCGCCCAGCTGCATTTTCAATGCGCGAGCGTTTGGAGGAGATTGTTATGGCGAAGAAGAAAAAGAGGGCCTCGAAGGCCAAAGCAAAAAATAGAAACAAGAAGCGCGCGAAGGCTTCTCGCAAGTTGTCCCGCAAGGCCGCGCGGCGTCCGGTGAAAAAATCCGCGCGCAAGCCTGCGAAGGCAAAAAAGCCCGCGAAGAAAAGCGCGAAAAAAGTTTCCCGGCCGTCCGCCAAGATCGTGAGCGCAGTGGCGCCTGTCGTCATCAAGGGACCGATGGGTCCGCGCTACAGCGAAGTCCTCACCAAGGACGCGCTCGCCTTTGTGGCCGAGCTGCATGCGAAGTTCGACGGCCGCCGCCGCGAACTCCTGAAGATGCGCGAGGCCTATCAGGCTCGTCTCGACAGCGGCAAGCTGCCGGACTTCCTGCCCGAAACGAAAAAGGTCCGTGAAAGCCAGTGGAAGATCGCACCGCTGCCGAAGGACCTGCACGACCGCCGCGTGGAAATCACCGGCCCGGTCGACCGCAAGATGGTCATCAACGCGCTGAACTCCGGCGCGGAAGTCTACATGGCCGACTTCGAGGATGCCTGCTCGCCGCTCTGGGCCAACCTGATCGAAGGCCAGATCAACCTGAAGGATCGCTGGTCGGGCAAACTCGACTTCGTCGATCCGCGCAACGGCAAGTCCTACAAGCTTGGCGACAAACCCGCGACGCTCGTCATCCGCCCGCGCGGCTGGCATCTGGACGAAAACCACGCCCAGGTGAAGGGCCGTCCGCTTTCCGGCTCGCTGTTCGACTTCGGCCTCTATTTCTTCCACAACGCGAAGCACGCACTGGCGAAGGGCTCCGGTCCTTATTTCTATCTCGCCAAGACCGAGACGCATCTCGAAGCGCGGCTCTGGAACGATGTGTTCCTGTTCGCGCAGAAGAAGTTCGGCCTCAAGCCCGGTACCATCAAGGCGACGGTGCTGATCGAGACCTTGCCGGCCGCGTTCGAGATGGACGAAATCCTCTACGAACTCCGCGAACACATCGCGGGCCTCAATGCCGGCCGCTGGGACTACATCTTCTCGTTCATCAAGCGGCTCGGAAAGAACAAGCGTTTCCTCACGCCGGATCGTTCGGTGATGACGATGGACAAGGCGTTCCTGCGCGCCTACGCGCTCCAGCTCATCAAGACCTGCCACCGCCGCGGCGCCTTCGCGATGGGCGGCATGGCGGCGCAGATTCCGGTGAAGGGCGACGACGCCAAGAACCAGGCGGCATTTGCGAAAGTGCGCGCCGACAAGGAACGCGAGGCGGGTGACGGCAATGACGGCACCTGGGTCGCGCATCCGGACCTCGTTCCGGTCGCGGCGGAAGTGTTCAACCGCATGATGCCCAAGGAAAACCAGCTCGATAAGGCGCGCGGCGATATTTCCATCACCCGCGACCAGATGCTGGAAGTGCATCCGGGCGAACGCACCGAAGCCGGCCTGCGCGAGAACATCCGCGTCGGCATCCAGTACATCGAGGCGTGGCTGGAGGGCCGCGGAGCGGTGCCGCTCTATAACCTCATGGAAGACGCCGCGACCGCCGAGATCAGCCGCGCGCAGATCTGGCAGTGGCTCTATCACGGTGCGGAACTGAACGACGGCCGCAAGGTCACACCGGAGCTTTTCAAATCCGTCCTGAAGGACGAGATGGCGAAGGTCCGCGAGGCGATCGGGCCTGCCGTCTACGACAAGGGCCGCTTCGAGGAAGCGACCCGGCTCTTCAGCAAGATGTCGCTCTCGCGCGACTTCGAGGAGTTCCTCACGATCCCGGCCTACAAGCTAATCGTGGCGGCGTAACACAGAACCAATCATCGACTGTATTTCTCATGCCCGGTCCTTGCGCCGGGCATGATTTCTTTGTCGTCCCGGCCGAGCAAAGCGAGAGCCGGGATCCATAAACTCCGTGGGTAATTGTGATCGCTGGGATTATGGATCCCCGCTTTCGCGGGGATGACAATATCAGGCCCCAATTCCCTGCACCCGCGCCCGTGCAAGGCCTAGCTGCAGGATGCGGGTGAGCAGCTTTTTGTAACTCAGCTTCGCGTGCGCGGCGGAATGGGCGAATTCCTCTTCCTTCGCGATTTCCGGATTGGGATTTGCCTCGATGTAATAGGGCACGTTGTCTGCGCTCAGCCGGAAGTCGATGCGGGCGTAACCGTCGAGGTCGAGCGTGCGATAGACGCGCTTGGCGATCCGTTCGATGCGTGCCCGCACGGTTGGCGAGAGGTCTTTTGCAGGACCGTGGCGGATGCCGCGTTTGTCCTGATAGCCGACGTCGTGTTTCACCTTTTCGGTAGCGATGCGATGCGAGCTTTCCGGCAGGCTGCCGAAATCAAGCTCCCAAACCGGCAGCACGCGCAGACGGTCGTTCCCGAGCACGCCGACATAGATTTCGCGGCCTTCGATATATTGCTCGACCAGCGCGCCGGTGCCGATCTGCTCGTGGATGAACTGCACGCGCTCTTTCAGCTTTTCGTCGGTTTCCACCACGGAAGCCTGCGAAATACCGAGCGAGGCATCTTCCGAAACGCTTTTCACGATCAGCGGCAGTTCGAGCCGCGCCGGCCGTTTCATCTTTTTGCCGACCGGGAACACCGCGAAAGGCGGGGCGGGGATGCGGTGATAGTGCAGGAGCTTCTTCGACAGGTCCTTCCCGCGCGCCAGCATCATGCCGCGCGGATTGCAACCGGTGTAGGGGACGCGAATGAGTTCAAGATAGCTCGCGACGTTCTGGTCGTAGATCGCCTCGCCGTGGAACTGCTCCAGCAGATTGAAAACAATATCCGGTTTCCAGCTGTCCACCGCATCGCGGATCGGCCGCAATTCTTCCTGCACGCCGAGCGCGTTCACCTCATGCTTCAGCGCGCGCAGTGTGCTGCACACGTCGTATTCGGTTTTCCAGACATTGATCTCGGCTTCCGAATAACCCTTCGACGATTCCGGCGGCATGAAATCCGGATGCATCAGCACCAGAATGCGCAGCGGTTTCATCGGCGTTTGCTCACAAGGCGAACCATTGCCGGCGCGCCGGGCCGAACAGCGAATGCACGGTGCGCGCGGTGAGGAGAACGGCAAAATCCATGATCAGCTTGCGCTCATTGCCGGGGGCGCGGAGATTCATCTTCCGGCACAGTTCGATCATCTCATCGAGGAGTGAATCGATCGTAAGCTGGTACTCGCCCGTCCAGCGCGATACCAGCGCACGCAATTCTCCGCGGTTGCGGCGGATGAAGGCGGACGCGCGCTGCGAATGGCGATGGCGCGGATCGGCGGAGAAGATGCGAAACAGATCGCGGTCGAAACTCTTGCCGGGACTGTCGACCGCATAAAGCGCCTGCTTTTTCTTGTAGTGCTCGCGCAGCGTCATCCGGTTGGCGCGTAGCGGTTCGACCTCGATGCGGCGCGTGAGCGACGGGCGCTCCTGCGCGATTTCCTTCATCAGTTCGTCGACATATTGCAGCTTCCTGAACGCGCCCCATCCTTCGTAGCGTTTCTTCCAGTTGGAGCGTGGCTTCAGCCAGACGGCGAATGTCTCGGCAAAATCCTCGTCGGGATGGCTCTGCGCGTACCAGAGCCGCAGATGCTGGACGAAATTCTTGCTCGCCGGATTGGGGCGGTAGTAGCTCGGGTAGCGTTGCGAGGATGCGCCAAACAACTGTTGCCATTTGCGGCGGCGGTGGAGGCGATAGGAGTGCTGCAGCACATGCCCCGCCTCATGCCGCAGGATGCGCATGCATTCGCGCGCGGTGCCGCCCTCGACGTCGATGATCATTTTCTTTTCGAGCCGCATCAGGCGCGGATGCGCGAGATAGAACGGGATCGCGATGCCGGGCGTGGTGTCGGGGCTGAACCATTCGGTCGAGAGCCAGGCATGCGGCTTGATGCGAATGCCGCGTTCCTCCAGCTCGCCTTCCAGTTCCAGCAGGCAGTCTTCCAGCCATGTACCGCGAATACGGATGTTCAGGTCCTTCAAGCGGAGCTGAAGGAGCTTTTCGTCGGGGTAGTTGGACCAGGGAACCTTGGCGGCCATGACGGCTTAACGACACAGTGAGACGATGGCTGCGAAACTGCCAACTTATGCCCCAAGCGGCAACAGGGACGGCTACGGCCGCGATTTTCGGCCTTTCGCCTGGTCCCTAAAGTGCCGTCAAGCCGGGTGAGGCAAAATAGCCTGAAGGGGAGCGCCGTTCGGCATATAGTTTGCTTCGTGTGATTCGTCAGCACCGAGGAGGATGTCCTCATGATGTGCGTGCGAATCCTGAAGGCGGCCGTTGCCGCATGGCTGTTCACGGGCGTCGGTTTTGCGAATGCCTCTCCGCCGGAACAGGACTTCAACCGGCGGGTGGATGAACTCGTCCACTGGATTTCCGAGAACACCCACTATCCGTCCGCATTGAAGCAGCGGCCGGATTTCATCTTCATGGCTCCACAAACCATCCGCAGCGCCTTCTCGCGCAAGGGCATGGGCTATAGCGACGAATCCAGTAGCATTCGTGCGGTGCAGGTCAAAGGTGCGATTTATCTGCCCGATACGTTCCAGCTTGGCCGCGACGATTTCATGCTGCTGCATGAACTCGTTCACCACATGCAGGACGAAAGCGGACTGAAATTCGGTTGTCTCGCCGAGCGGGAGCGCGAAGCCTACCAGTTGCAGACAAAGTATGTCGGCGAGACAGGAATTGGCGACATGCCGAACGACATGTTCATGCTGATGCTCCGATGCGACATTCGCTGATTTGCTGCCCGGATTTTAGTTCCACGCGAGTTTTTCAAATCGCGTAACAAATTTTTTGTCCAAAAAATCGTTCTGGAACCAGCCTTCAGCACGCGCGTTCTGAAGCTGTCCCAGCCGCGCCGCGGCCGGGCTTGATCAATTCAATCGCAAAAGCCGGAAGGCTCGCGAAGGGAGAAGAACCATGCGCAACAAGATTTTGATGGCCGGTGCAGTGTGCGCCGTACTTGCTTCGCCGTTCGCGGCGAGCGCTCAGGATGGTGCCGGTACCGCGGCCGGTGCAGCGACGGGCGCCGTTGGCGGCGCGCTGGTAGGCGGCCCGGTCGGTGCCGTTGTCGGCGGCATCGGAGGCGCGATCGTGGGCGGCATCTCGGATGCAAACTCGCAGCGCTTCCGCACCTATGCCGTTCGTGAAGGCCGTGACTATCGCTATGAGCGCGAAGTCGTGGTCGGCGCCGAGCTGCCGCCGGCAGTCGTTTACTACGACGTGCCGCAGGAATACGGCGTGAAGGAATATCGCTATACCCGCGTGAACGGCAAGGTCGTGCTCGTCGACCCGCGCACGCGCCGCGTGGTTCAGGTCATCGACTAAGTCCTGAGCAAAATAAAAAACCCGCCGTGGTTTCCACGGCGGGTTTTTTTGTGCCGATCGTTCGCGATTACATCACCACCACTTTCGCGCCGACCTTCACCTTGTTGTAAAGGTCGATCACGTCGTCGTTGCGCATCCGGAAGCATCCGGACGAAACGGCGGTGCCGATCGTGTTCGGCTCGTTGGAGCCGTGGATCCGATAGAGCGAGGAGCCGAGATAGATCGCGCGCGCGCCAAGCGGGTTCTCGGGTCCCCCCGCCATGAAGGTCGGAAGATCCGGCCGGCGCTTCAGCATTTCTTCCGGCGGACGCCAGTCCGGCCATTCCTTCTTGTCGGTGACGGATTTCGTGCCTTTCCACTCAAATCCGGGGCGTCCGACGCCGATGCCGTAGCGCGTCGCCTTGCCGTCGCCCTCGATGTAATAGAGGAATTTCTTGTCGGTATCGATGACGATCGATCCCGGCTTTTCCTTCGTTTCGAAATTCACCGACTGCTTGTTGAAGCGCGGATCGAATTGCGGCTTGGCCGGGATGGCGGCAACCCGGTGGATCGGTTCGATATCGCCGCGCGGAGCCTGGATCAGCGGACCACGGGGATCGCGGCCCCGAACTTCTTCCCACGGGCGCTGGTAGTAGTTGCGCGGAAGCTCGCGCGGCGCGCTCTGGCCGGTGAACAGATATTCGATAAAGCCGCCGCCGAGTTCGCCCGGGCGATACCGAGGCCGGTCCGCACCTTCGGCAAAGTCCGGCTGCGAACCACGGTCGCGCGCGTAGCGCGGCTGTTGCTGCACGCTGCCGAAACCGCGTTCGCGGCGGACAGGGCGTTCTTCGGCAGAGGCAACTCGCGGTGCCATGATGACCTGCGTTCCGGTCTGCGCGACCTGGAAGCGTTCATCCTCTTCGGCCAAAGCGGGGACGGAAGAAATCAGGAGAAGCGGGACAAGAAACTTGCGCATCGCTGTACTCGACACTGGAGCGCGCCTTACACTGGCGGGCTTCTATGCCTAACGCTTCGTGACAACCGTTTGGTAAATGAATTCGCGCGCCGGAATCCCGCCGCGGTTTCGTTGGAATTATGGTTGACGAATGGTTACGAATTCGCCGTTCAGGGCTTGCGGACCGCCAGAAATCCGAACAGCGACAGCACCACAACGCCTGCGACCAGTGCAAAACCGCCCACGGGTGATAACCGCTCGATGACGAGGGCCATGATCAGCGGGGCAGCCGCTTGCAGGATCAGCGAAGGCCCGGCAATCCGGCCGATGATGCTTCCGTAGCCTTTGGCACCGAACAGCGCGAGCGGCACCGAGCCGCGTGCGAGCGTGATCAGTCCGTTGGTGACACCGAACATGATCGCAAAAGCAATCGCAACCGGCGTCGAAACGCCAAGCATAGCGAGCACGACGAATGCAAAAATCAGAAGTCCCACCGCAAACCGCGCGATATTCAGCGGGTGCAGGTTGCGTGCGAAAATGAACTCGCAAAGCCGCGCCGAAACCTGGGCCGGACCGAACAAGGTACCGATCAAAACAGCGGTACCCTTGTCGAGGCCAAGTTGCTCGAACATTGACAGCATGTGCGCGGAAAGCGCCGACGGCACGAACGCATAGGCCGCAAAACTGGCAATGACGATGAAAAAGGCGAAGCCCGCGGCCTTGACGTGTTTTGTCTTCGGCACCTTGGTGCCGTCCAGCAGGCGCCCGGCCTTCGCTTTTTCACGCGGCAGAGTGAATGCGAGGATCGGTGCGCAGAAACAGGCGAGCACGATGGCATAAGCCGTATAGGCGCCACGCCAGCCAGCGACTTCCATCAGGAAATAGGTGATCGGCCAGCTTACCGTGGAAGCGAAGCCTCCGAAAAAAGTGAGCAGAGTGATCGGCCGCCGTGCGCCGGCGCCGAAAATTCTTCCCAATGTCGCGAAAGCGGGATCGTAGAGGGAAGCGGCGAGCGCCACGCCAAGCACCGCCCAGACGGCAATGTAGGCAGCGGGGTGGGAGACATTGACCAGCGCGATCAGTCCCGCCGCCGCGATCAGTGAGCCGACAGGCAATACGGAGTGACCGCCGTACCTATCGATGGAAGAGCCGACGAACGGGGCGGCAAGACCCGCCACCAGCAGCCCGAAGGAAAATCCCGCCATCGTGAAGGACAACGACCAGCCGCGTTCGGCGGCAATGGCCGGAAGCGTCAGCACCGGCGGGTAAAAGAGCGTTCCCCACGCAATGATCTGCGTGACGCCGAGGATCGGGATTGCACGCCATTCTCCGGAGAAGCGGTTCAGCAAGGGCATGCGGGAAGTTTCGCGAATCTCTGCGGGAAGAACAGCGGGCAGTCAGCATAACAGCAATGCGGCAGCATGCGTATCGCGCCGCTTGCAAACCGGCTAGTTTCCGCGCCTCGAATCCGCCCGAACCGAAGCTTTCCATCATGCAATTCGATCTCTGGTTCTTCACGGTTGGCCTGACCACGTCTTTTCTCGTTTCGGTCAGCAAGGGCGCGTTCGGTGGCGGACTTGCGATTCTGTCGGTCCCGCTGCTGTCACTGGTGATGTCCCCGATCGAGGCGGCTATCGTCACAGCACCGCTGGTGCTGGTGATGGATGTAGTGGCCATTGGCCAGTTCGGCCCGAGCACATGGTCGAAGCCCGACCTGAAATGGATGGTGCCCGGACTGATGATCGGCATCGGGCTTGGCTACATTTTTTTCACCGCCGTCGATCCCAATCTCGTCAATCTTGGCATTGGCATCATCACGCTCGCTTTTGCGCTCAATTATTTTGTCCAGCGCCGGGGCGTGCAGGCGAAAAATCCGCCGTCGCCGATCCTCGCCAGCATCGCCGGCATCGCATCCGGCTTCACGACCTTCGTCGCGCATGCGGGCGGACCGCCGGCGAACATGTATCTGTTGCGACGCGGACTCCACAAAACGATCTATGCCGGAACGCTGCTCGCGATCTTCTTTTTCGGCAACATCGTGAAGCTCGGGCCCTACGGCATTCTTGCCATCGCGCAGCCGGACACGATTATTGCCGCGGCATTATTGACGCCGGTCGTTCCGCTGGGCGTGTGGCTTGGCAAGAAAATGCACGACCGTCTGGATCAGCGGCAGTTGATCTTCTGGGCTTATGTGTTGCTGACACTTGCGGCGGCGAGACTTCTTTATTCGGCGATCCGCGC
>VFQR01002503.1_pt1 | contig 11593 bp, 11 predicted proteins | sample 3512321 | NCBI WGS metagenome assembly VFQR01 (sample SAMN10412374, study PRJNA504923) | tailings metagenome | isolation source: Relicate 3 Philex TSF1 revegetated site | place: Philippines: Tuba, Benguet | collected 2017-08-29
GTCGCGCCGCGAATCGCCTGCCTGTCTCGCCAGACGGAAATCCGTAGCCCGGATGCAATCCGGGTCAGGCTCAGGAACGCCCCGGATTTCATCCGGGCTACACATCCAGGTTCTACGCAAATGTGCTCCCCTCTCCAATTCATTTGAGAGGGGCTGGGGGAGATGGCGGTCGCGCCGCGAATCGCCTGCCTGTCTCGCCAGACGGAAATCCGTAGCCCGGATGAAATCCGGGTCAGGCTCAGGAACGCCCCGGATTTCATCCGGGCTACGCACCCAGGTTCTACGCAATGTGCTCCCCTCTCCCATTCATGGGAGAGGGGCTGGGGGAGAGGGCGTTAGCGCCGCGAGTCGTCTGTCTGTCTCGCCAGACGGAAATCCGTAGCCCGGATGCAATCCGGGATCAGGCTCAAGAATGCCCCGGATTTCATCCGGGCTACGCACTGTCATGGAGTAGGGTGCGCCGTGCGCACCGCCAAGCTCCGGGTCAGCGCAGCATCTGTTCGACCAGACGCTTCTCCTCGGCAAGCTCGCGCTGACGGGCATCGATGCGCGAGGCCAGCTGGAAGTTGTTGCTGGCGCGACGCTTGGCGAAGTCCAGCTGCTCGATGGCCTGGTTGTAATCGCCGACCAGGGCGAAGAACTCCGCGCGCGCCTGATGCAGACCGATGGTATTGCCGCTCAGGCCGCGTACCTCGGCGACCTGATACCAGACGTCCGGGTCCTTGGCGCGGGTCTTGAGCAGGTTGTCCAGGGCACGCTCGGCATCGGCAACGCGCTGCCGCTTGAGCAGCAGGTCGACATGCGTCTGCTGCAACGGGTAGTTGCTCGGGTAGAGGGTGAACATGCGCTGTTGGCGGCGCTCGGCGGCGTCCAGGCGATTGGCTGCCATGTCCAGTTCGATCTGTGCCAGGTTGTAGGTGATGTCGTCCGGGCTCTTGCTCAATAGCGGTGCCAGGGTTTCGCCGGCCTCGTTCAGCTGGCCCGTCTTCATCTGCGCCAGGACCAGGCCATAGCGGGCCGCATCCAGGCCGGGGTTCTCGTCGAGCATGGCGCGGAAACGCTTGGCGGCAACGCCCGGCGTCTCCTCATAGGTCAGTTGCACGCGGGCGCGCATCAGCTGGTAGCGCAAGCTGTCTTCACGCCCCCGGGCGGGGTACTGCTCGGCACGGTTGCGGGTGTCGGCGATACGCGACTCGGAAACCGGGTGGGTCAGCAGGAACTCCGGCGGCTTGGCGTCGTAGCGGTACTGGCGCATCAGTCGTTCGAACATCAGCGGCATGGCGCGCGGGTCGTAGCCGGCCTTTTCCAGGTTGACCAGACCGATGCGGTCGGCCTCCTGTTCGTTCTGCCGGGAGAAGCGCCGCTGTTCCTGAATCGCGGCGGCCTGGGCAGAGAAGATGGTGGCCATGCCGGCATCGCCGGCACCGGCCGCGGCAGCGACGATGCCGGCGAGCATGGCGGCCATCACCGGCAGCTGCATGCGTTGCTGGGCCTCGACGCCACGGGCGAAGTGCCGCTGCGACAGGTGCGCCAGTTCGTGCGCCATGACCGAGGCGTACTCGGCTTCGGTCTGCGCATAGAGGAACAGGCCGCCGTTGACCCCGACGATCCCGCCGGGGGCGGCGAAGGCGTTGAGCTGCGGGCTGTTGAGCAGGACGAACTCCAGGCGGCGGTCCTGCAGCTGGCTGGTTTCCGCCAGGCGGTAGACGCTGGATTCGACGAAGTCCTTGAGCTGCGGGTCGTCCAGTTGCGAAACCTGGCCGCGCAGCAGGCCGAGCCAGGCACGGCCGAGCTGGTGTTCTTGCTGCGGCGAGACGATGGAAGAGCTGGCGTCGCCAAGCGACGGCAGGTCACTGGCACCCGTATGGGCGGCGAACAGGCAGGCCAGCGTCAGCAGGGTGGGGCGCAGAAAAGTCATGCACTCAGGGCTCTCGGGCGGTAAAGCGGATACTGTAGCCGGCCAGCTACCGCGCTGGCCAGGGTTGCGGCGGCTTGGGTATCCTAGCCCTCTTTATGGAGTAGACGATGACAGACCTACCGGCTTTCGATGCCGAACTCGACGCCTGTGGGCTCAGTTGCCCGCTGCCCCTGCTCAAGGCCAAGCTCGAACTCAACCGCCTGGCCAGCGGCGCCGTGCTCAAGGTCAGCGCCACCGACGCCGGTTCGCAGCGCGATTTTCGTGCCTTCGCCAGTCTGGCCGGGCATGCGCTGCTGCATGAAGAAGTCGAGGCAGGCGTTTACCGCTACTGGCTGCGCAAGGCCTGAGCGGCTGTTGCAGCTTGAAACACATCCCGGTAGTCATTCATTCACGACGTGCGCCATTTTTCACATGGCTGGCGTAGTGAAAGAGCCGGTATTTCTCCGCGTTAAGGAATTCTATGGTCAGGGTTTTGCGTAGTTGGCTGCATCGTTACTTCTCCGATGAGCAGGCGGTGGTGCTGGCGGTGCTGCTGGTGCTGGGATTCGCCGTGGTGCTCACGCTCGGCGGCATGCTCGCGCCGGTGCTGACCGGTCTGGTGCTGGCCTTCCTCATGCAGGGGCTGGTCAATGGCCTGGAGCGCCTGAAGGTGCCGCAGATTCTCGCCGTGTGGCTGGTCTTCGCGCTGTTTCTGGGCGGCTTGACCATGTTCATGCTGGTGCTGATGCCGCTGCTCTGGCATCAGTTGAGCACTCTCTTCAATGAACTGCCGCGCATGGCGGCCGAGTGGCAGGCGGTGTTCCTGCTGCTGCCGGAGCGCTACCCGAGCCTGATCACCGACGAGCAGGTGGTGCAGCTGATCGACAGCATGCGCGGCGAGGCCGGCAAGTTCGGCCAGTGGGCGCTGTCGTTCTCGCTATCGAGCCTGCCGATGCTGGTCAGCATCATGATCTATCTGGTGCTGGTGCCGATCCTGGTGTTCTTCTTCCTCAAGGACCGTGAGCAGATCGGCCAGTGGTTCCGTAGCTACCTGCCGCGCGAACGTGCGCTGATCACCCAGGTCGCGCAGGAGATGAACCAGCAGATCGCCAACTACATCCGCGGCAAGTTCATCGAGATCATCATCTGCGGGGTGGTGACCTACATCGCCTTCGCCTTCCTCGGGCTCAATTACGCCGCGCTGCTGGCGCTGCTGGTCGGCCTGTCGGTGGTGGTGCCCTATATCGGCGCGGTGGTGGTGACGGTGCCGGTGGCGCTGATCGGCCTGTTCCAGTGGGGCTGGAGCGACCAGTTCCTCTACCTGATGGTGATCTACGGCATCATCCAGGCGCTGGACGGCAACGTGCTGGTGCCGCTGCTGTTTTCCGAGGCGGTCAACCTGCACCCGGTGGCGATCATCTGCGCCGTGCTGCTGTTCGGCGGGCTGTGGGGCTTCTGGGGCGTGTTCTTCGCCATCCCCCTGGCGACCCTGTTCAAGGCCGTGCTCAACGCCTGGCCGCGCGCCGAGCCGGTGTCCGCCGAATAAGGCGTTGATGGCAGAGGCCATGCCCGGGTTCCGACGCGGCTTTTCGTAGGAGCCCCCGCCCCGGGGCGAAGCTTTTCGATGGCGCGCCACCCATGTTCGCGGCGGGGCGCCGCTCCTACCAATGTGACGTGTAGCTGCTTGGCTGAGCGCCGGGTTATGCGCCGCTCAAACCAGGCTACCTCCCAACAAAAACGCCGCGACGGCCATTGGCCTTCGCGGCGTTTCATTTGCGGTGCAGGAGCTCAGCCTTTGTTCAGCGCTTCGGCGGCTTCCAGCACCTTGTCGACATGGCCGGCGACCTTCACGTTGCGCCACTCTTCACGCAAAACGCCGTCCTTGTCGATAAGGAAGGTGCTGCGCACGATGCCCATGTATTCCTTGCCGTAGTTCTTCTTCAGCTGATAAACGCCGAACTGCTCGCACAGCTGGTGCTCCTCGTCGCTGATCAGCTCGAAGGGAAAGGCCTGCTTGCACTTGAAGCTCTCGTGCTTCTTCAGGCTGTCCATCGACACGCCGAAGATCAGCGTGTTGGCGGCCTTGAATTGCTCGAAGCGAGCGCTGAAGTCCATGCCTTCGGTGGTACAGCCCGGCGTGGCATCCTTCGGGTAGAAGTACAGCACCACCTGCTGCCCCTTGAGAGCGGACAGCTTGACCTGCTGGCCACTGGTGGCCTGGGCCTGGAAGTCGGCAACGGGTTTGTCGAGTTCAACGGACATGGAAACTCCTTGTATGCGGCTATCAGGGGTTCTGCGGGCGCCAGGGTTCGATCAGGGCATCAAGATTCAGCGCATCGGCGAAATCCAGGAACTGGTCGCGCAGCCAGCTGATCTGCGTGCCGGCCGGCAACGTCACGGTCAGGGTCGCGTTGAGCATGGTGCCGCCGGTCTGCGGCGCCTGGTAGGTGTCGCAGGTCAGGCTTTCCAGCTCGACGCGGTGATCGATGAAGAACTGGCACAGCTCGTTGAGAATGTCCGGACGGTACACCGCGCTGACATAAGCCACGTAAGGCAGGGCCTGCGGGCGCACCTCGGCAGCGGCGCTGCGCACCAGGTCGACGCTGAAGTCATGCTTCTTGGCCAGCAGCGGCAGGCTCGACTCCAGGCGTGCCAGGGCATCCCAGCTACCGGATACCTGCAGTACCAGGGCGCTGAACTCTCCGTGACGGCTCAAACGGGTGCTGATCACCGCGCAGCGGTTCTCGTGGCTGGTGCGGCTGAGCAGGTTGGTCAGGGCCATGGCATCGCGGCCGAGAGCGCTGATAACGAGGAATTGTTCGCGAACGGGGGGGGTGGACATGCAGCCTTCCTAAAGCGATGAACGGTCCGCGCACGAGTGGCCGCAGACCAAAGGCAGCAGGTTAGCGAAAAGCACCGCGCAGGGGAATGGCGGAACCTCGCCCATCGGACGACGGCCGGCCGCTCGAACATGGGCGAGGCAGGCAGGACAGGGCGCAACGAGCAGTGTGAGTCACTGCCGCAGTACGGCCCGGCGGATGGCGCGGCCGGCAAAGCGCAGCGTGCGCCTTGCGCATGAGCATCTTGCGCTGGTTTTCGAGGCGGTCCCGCCAACCCGGATACTTCTTGAACGACCGGATAAGCCCTTGTCCGTTGCTTGTGCCGGATTGGTGGCACCAGTACCATTACGGCTCAATTTTTCCGGCAGGAGCGGTTGCATGATTGCGGGCAGTATGGTGGCACTGGTCACGCCCATGGATGCGCAGGGTGGTCTGGATTGGGAGGCCCTGAGCAGATTGGTGGATTTCCACCTGCAGGAGGGGACCAATGCCATCGTCGCGGTCGGCACCACCGGTGAGTCCGCCACGCTGGAAGTGCCCGAGCACATCGAAGTGATCAAGCGCGTGGTCAAGCAGGTCGCCGGCCGTATTCCGGTGATCGCCGGTACCGGTGGCAACTCCACCCGCGAGTCGGTCGAGCTGACCCGCGCCGCCCAGGAAGTCGGCGCCGATGCCTGCCTGCTGGTGACCCCGTACTACAACAAGCCGACCCAGGAAGGCCTGTACCTGCATTTTCGCCACATCGCCGAAGCCGTGGCCATTCCGCAGATTCTCTACAACGTCCCCGGCCGCACCGTATGCGACATGCTCCCGGAAACCGTCGAGCGCCTGTCGAAGATCGCCAACATCGTCGGCATCAAGGAAGCCACCGGCGACCTGCAGCGCGCCCAGGAAGTCCTGGACCGCGTCAGCAAGGATTTCCTCGTCTACTCCGGTGACGACGCCACCGCCGTCGAGCTGATGCTGCTGGGCGGCAAGGGCAACATCTCCGTCACCGCCAACGTCGCGCCGCGCGCCATGAGCGATCTGTGCGCCGCGGCCATGCGTGGCGAGGCTGCCATCGCCCGCGCCATCAACGACCGTCTGATGCCCCTGCACAAGGCGCTGTTCCTCGAATCCAACCCGATTCCGGTGAAATGGGCGCTGCACGAAATGGGCCTGATGGGCGACGGTATCCGTTTGCCGCTGACCTGGCTCAGCCCGCGCTGTCACGAACCGCTGCGCCAGGCCATGCGCCAGTGCGGTGTATTGGCTTAACTCAAGGATTCTACGCATGAAGCGACTGGCCGGATTCTCCGCCCTTGCTCTGATCGTTTCCAGCACCAGCGGTTGCGGCTGGCTCTGGGGTGAAAATGGCTACTTCCGTGATCGCGGCAGCGATTACCTCGAGGCGCGCCAGACCGCGCCGATGCGCCTGCCGGCCGACGTCCAGGCCAAGCGCCTCGACCCGCTGCTGCCGGTGCCTGCGCAGGTGGCCAACAGCACCGAAACCTCCGGCAAGTTCGAAGTGCCGCGCCCGCAAGGCCTGCAGGTGCGCGCCGACGAGCGCGAGTTCAGCCTGCAGCGCAGCGGTGACTCGCGCTGGGTGGTGGCTCAGCGTGTGCCGGCCGAAGTCTGGCCACTGGCGCGTCAGTTCTTCGAAGACAACGGTTTCCGCATTGCCAGCGAGCGTCCGCAGGTCGGTGAATTCACCACCACCTGGCAGCGTTTCGACGAGCTTTCCGCCGGCATGGCGCGCCGCCTCAGCAGTCGCGTTTCCGGCGTTGCGCCGGACGCCGAGACCCGCGTTCGCGTGCGTATCGAGCCCGGCGTGCAGCGCAACACCAGTGAAGTCTTCGTCACCAGTGTCGAGCGTCCCGCCGGCAGCACGGCCGATGTCGATTTCGCCGCCCGAGGCGGCAACGCCAGCCTGGAAGCGGCGCTGCTCGACGAAATGCTGGTAAGCATGGCGCGTGGCGTGGAGCAGGGCGGTTCCGTATCGCTGCTGGCCGCGCGCGACTTCGATGCGCCGAGCCGCGTCAGCCTGAGCGAAGACGGCAACGGCAACCCGGTACTCAACCTCGGCGCCGACTTCGACCGCGCCTGGTCCGGCGTGGGCCGTTCGCTGGAGCTGGGCGACGTGCGCGTCGACGACCTCAACCGCAGCCTCGGCCTGTACTACATCAACCTGGCCGAAGGTGCTCAGGTCAACGAACAGAAGCCCGGTTTCTTCGGTCGCATGTTCGGCAGCGCGCCGAGCAAGGAAGAGATCGAAGCCCGCGCCGAGCGCTACCAGGTGCGTCTGACCCCGGTGGGGGATGGCGTGCAGGTCACCGTGGAGAAGGATCTCAACACCGTAGCCCCGGCCGACGTGTCGCGCCGCGTGCTGAGCCTGATCCAGGATAATCTCGGCTGATCAGCGCACTGCGCTCCAGCCGCTAATCGATGGGCGAAACCCGCAAAGGTTTCGCCTGTTTTGTTTGCCAGAAACGGAAATGCCGACATGAGCACACCCACCACCCTGAGCCTGAAGAAGATCTACTCGGGCAAGGTCCGCGACCTCTACGAAATCGACGACAAGCGCATGCTGATGGTGGCCACCGATCGTCTGTCGGCGTTCGACGTGATCCTCGAACAACCGATTCCGGAAAAGGGCAAGATTCTCACTGCCATCTCCAACTTCTGGTTCGACAAGCTGGCCGGCGTGGTGCCCAACCACTTCACCGGTGACAAGGTCGAAGACGTCGTGCCGGCAGCCGAGCTGCCACTGGTCGAAGGCCGCGCGGTCGTCGCCAAGCGCCTCAAGCCGGTCGCCGTGGAGGCCATCGTGCGCGGCTATATCGTCGGCTCCGGCTGGAAGGAATACCAGAAGAGCGGCACCGTGTGCGGCATCGCCCTGCCGGCAGGTCTGAAGGAAGCGGCCAAGCTGCCGCAACCGATCTTCACCCCCTCGACCAAGGCTGCCGTGGGCGATCACGACGAGAACATCAGCTTCGCGCAGTGCGAAGCCATCATCGGCGCCGAGCTGGCCGCCAAGGTGCGTGATACCGCGATCAAGCTGTACACCACGGCTGTCGAGTACGCCGCCACCCGCGGCATCATCATCGCCGACACCAAGTTCGAGTTCGGCCTGGACGAAGACGGCACCCTGACCCTGATGGACGAGGTGCTGACCCCGGACTCCAGCCGCTTCTGGCCCGCCGACAGCTACGCAGAAGGCAGCAACCCTCCAAGCTTCGACAAGCAGTTCGTGCGCGACTGGCTGGAGTCCACCGGCTGGAACAAACAACCCCCGGCCCCGGCAGTTCCGGCAGATGTCGCGCAGAAGACCGCCGACAAGTATCGCGAAGCGCTGACCCGTCTGACCGCCTGAGCCCCGCCGGAGAAGGCCGGGCATATCCCGGCCTTTTCACAAGCGCCTGATAGCACAAGAAAATTTTTCAAAATAAGCTTCGCCAAAGCGCATTCAGCTGTTATCATGCGCGCCGCTTGGGAAGATGCCGGAGTGGTCGAACGGGACGGATTCGAAATCCGTTGTGTCAGCAATGGCACCTAGGGTTCAAATCCCTATCTTCCCGCCATTTTAAAGGGCTCCAGACTGGTAACGGTCTGGAGCCTTTTTTGTTTGGGGGAATCTTGGGGGAATTGCGTTGCGTGACAGCTAGCTCTGGATCGGCGGCCACATCCTGGCGACGTGCATCAGGGCGAGAATCCAGGCGGCGTCAGGCTCAGCCTGATAGACAAGGCGGTAGTTTTCGTGGGGAGTCAGCTCGTGAGTCCCGGCCACCGTTCCCAGCCTGCCCTTGTCGGGGGAGTCAGCCAGACTGGCTGCCGCAGCACTGAATAGCTCGTCCATGTGCACGGCAGTGCGTGGTTATCGGTTGCGATGTATCCCCGGATATCCAGACGATCCGGCAGTGCCTCGGGTGTCCAAATGACCTGCATCAGTGACCCAGAGCCTTGGCTCGGCGAGCGGCGAATTCAGCTTCTACATCATCATTGGCACGGCCCCGGCCAGCCTCAATCGATGTCCTGGCGGCAGCAACCTTGCGTTGCACGAATTCATCATGCTCTTTGGCCTGTTGCTGCGGGCGAATGAAGTCGCGCATGAACTGGGAGGCCGGCCGGTGTGCAGCTTGAGCGGCAGCCATGAAGCCTTCGCGCAGTTCGGGCTCAAGCTTCAGATTGAAAACGGCTTCTTTGGCCATGGTCTTCACCTATCAGTCAATTCGTAACTGCAACGCATATACGTTATGTATGTGCTAAGCGATGCTCGCGGCACTGTAAAGCACGCGTCATCGGATCGGGGGGCAAGGTATTAAAAATTGAAAAAACGCCGAACCCCTGGCGCTTCTTGTTTCAGAGCATTAGATTTAGTTCGCGAATTAACCGCGCTAAAGGGACTTTATGCATGCTCGGACACAGGATGGTTCCGCTGGTAGTGGCGCTTCTTGCCACATTTGCACATGGACAGGTGTACACCTGGGTTGATGAAAATGGGCGGAAGCATTTCAGCAGCCAGCCTCCTGTAGCCCAGCCAAATATCGAGCCTGTAAAAATCAATCACGGCTACATAGGAGAAGGCAATGTCGCGCCGCCTCCACCGCCGTCCTTTAGCACCTCAACAAACCCGCTCAAGGCCTCGAAGAAGCAGATGTGCACCAGTGCAATACGGTGGACAGTAGAGGACATTGAGAACCTGAGAGACATAGCGAAACAGCAGATGCTGGCTAAAAAGATTTCTGCTGCGGACTATGTGGAGGGGCAGAAAAACTTCAAAGGGATTGAGGAGCGCATAACCTTTCAAAACTGCATAACCAGCTCTGGAATGGATGAAAAGCGCTATAGATGCCTATCTGAAGGCCTGGGCTTGATTGTGTGCTCGGGCTTAGCTGAAGAAGCGATCAGGGAAGGCATGAGCCGAGCTCAGCGGCGTTAAGCCCTTGCGCTCAACCCTTAGGGAATGTTTCAAAGGCATCGATGGGATTGAAGCGGACCGCAAATGGTCCGCCGTTAGAGGCGTGTAGCGCATAGTCATATCCAGGCCAAAGCCCCGAATCGTATTGCGGTTCGGGGCTTTGTCGTTTCAGGGTGGTCCGTCTGGGACGGCGACGAATGGCTGGTGCATTCGAAGTGCTTTGCCGTATCGCAAAGCGCGAGCTGACGCACATTTCTGCAAGACGCCATTTGGCTCCGAGCGCTTCTGTTGCGGGGGCTTTGCGCGGCGTGGTGCTGGAGAAATTCCTTGGCGGTGAGCCGTTGGATAGATTTTTCTAGACCCTCTGATTTTTATCGTCAAAAAAATAGCGTCAGCAAGGTGACGGATGGTCGTTAACTGTGGCTGAAACTGCCGATATCCTCCGCACCCACGCTCGACGCGATGCTGCAAGGCTTCGCCAAGGGAGGTAGCACCATCACGGATAGATCGGGCGTACGACCGCCGTTCTACCCTTGGAGTACCGCCCCATGATCGACCTGTCCACCTGGAACCTGACTCTCCCCGTAGGTGTTCCTGCTGCTGTCATTTCTACCCCCGTTCTGGCCGGGGGCTATCAGGATCACTACTTTCAGTCCAAGGACGGCAGGATTTTTTTCTGGGCACCGGTCAACGGTTCCACCACCGCCAACTCGGTCTACCCGCGCAGCGAGTTGCGCGAAACCTTCGCCAACGGCACTTTGCGCAACTGGTCATACACCGCTGCCGATAACGTGCTGACGGCCACGGCGAAGATCGCTCAGGTGCCTTCGAACGGGCTGGTGACCTTCTCCCAGATCCACTCGAAGAACAGTGTTTCGCCGCTGCTGATGCTGGGCTATCAGGCCCTGGCCAATGGCTACGGCAATGTGGTGATCTCGTTTCGGGGCAATCCGGCCAGCGAGAATTCCACCAAGACCCTGCTGTCGAGCAGGATCAAGATGAACCAGGAATTCAGTTATGAAGTCTTTCTGGCGAAGAACGGCAGGCTGACCATCGGTCTGGTCGAGCCGGATGGGACCTTCAGAAGCTGGAGCGGTGTGCTCAATTCCGCATGGGCGAGCCATGGCCTGTACTTCAAGGCGGGGGTCTACACGCTCGACAACAGCGGCAACGAAACCAGTGCCGGCGCTGCGGTGTTTTCAAACCTGCAGGTCGAGCACCGCTGATGCCGCAAAGCCTGCATCCCGTTGCAAGGGTGCAGGCTTTGCGCCGCGACCGGGACGGTCAGTTGGTGCAGGTGGTGACGTCGCTGCTGCCGGCGTTGTCGCTCAGCGGCTGGGATATCTGCAGGTGGCAGTTGCGCCGCACGGTGCTGTCGAGGATCTGGCTTTGCAGCGGCAGCAGGTCGCCAATCAGCAGGTTCTGCAGTAGCGGGTTGGCGCGGTACTGGTTGCTGCCCAGCACGGTGTTCTGCATGCCCTCCACGCGGATCATGGCTTTGCCGATACCTTCCAGAGTGTTGCCGGTAATCACCAGTTGGCCTGCGGTGAGCTGCTCGTTGCGCAGGCTGATGGCGTATTCCGGCGTGGACTGGATGCGGTTGTCGACGATCAGCGCGCCACCGAGGCCGCCGGCGTCGATGGCGCTCAGGCGGCTGTTGGCGATCAGGTTGTTCTCGATCAGAAGCCCGGCGCCGCCGTTGATCTGCCGCAGCATCATGCCGTAACCCCTGGATGCGCCGAGGCGGTTGTCCCGGATCAGCAGGGCGCCGCTCTGCTCGCTGACTTCGATGGCGCTCTTGCCAGTGTGCAGGATCAGGTTGTTCTCGATACGCCCGCTGCTGCTGCCACCGATGCGGATGCCGCTGTTGTGCTGCACGCCGTCGATGCGGTTGCCTGCGATCAGGAAGCGGCTGTTGCCCAGGTCGATACCGTACTGCTGCAGGTGGCTGAACTGGTT
>VFQR01002504.1_pt1 | contig 11574 bp, 13 predicted proteins | sample 3512321 | NCBI WGS metagenome assembly VFQR01 (sample SAMN10412374, study PRJNA504923) | tailings metagenome | isolation source: Relicate 3 Philex TSF1 revegetated site | place: Philippines: Tuba, Benguet | collected 2017-08-29
CCGGAAGCCTCCGGCACCTGCGGTTGCCAACCGCTCGTGTGTTTCTTCTTCACACACACGAGACCGTGGAGGCCGGAGCCTCCGGTGTCCCGCGCTCCCTTTTCGGGTGCGCCTTTCACGCGCCGCCAGACGGCGCGGCTTCAGCGGGGAGGGAAGCATGATCCGGCGGGTAAAACCCCGCGCGGAAACGGGAAGGTGTGTCTGCGTAAACACCTCGCTACGCGACTTTCCCCAGCCGCTCCGCTACGCTCGAACGCAGGGGCAGGGCATGACGGAAATCTCCGCGCAGGAGCAGCAGGGCCGCAACAGCACGTTGCGCACGATCACCTTCGTGCTCGCGATCTGGAACATGGCGTGGTGGCTGATGCTCGCGACCAGCCGCTGGGACAACGAAGGACAGGAAATCACTTTTTTCATGGCCTCGCAGTTCATGATGATGGTGGTGATCCCGCCGCTCGTCTCGCTGCCCGCACTCTATCTCGCGTGGAAAAACATCCGGCTGAAGCTCGCAGCCTTCCTCGCCGCCATTCCGTGGATGTTCTCCATCCTCAACGCGCTGATCTTCGCCGTCGCGGTCGCGATCCATGGATTCTGATCATGGATTCTGAAAACACCGCGCGACAAAAGCCATGGCCACCGGCCGTGCTCTGGGCCATTCGCTTCGCGGTGATCGCGGTGGCGCTCTACAATCTTTATAACCTGCTCGAGTATCGCGGCTGGCTGGCCGAAAAACTTTCCGAAGGCCTCGGCCTCGATACGATCCTCTGGAACAATCTGTTTCGTTTCGTCATCCAGCCCGTGGTCTCGGTTGCGGCCATCGTGCTGGCTGTCCTGAACAAGCGGGTGATGCTTGCAGCATTGTTCGCGATCCTGCCGCAACTCTATCTCGCGGGAACCCTGCTTCTCTTTGCCTTCGCGGTGTTCGTCTATGGCATCTGAATCCGTCCCAAAAAACATGGATGCAAAAGCCAATCCAAAAGCTCCCTGGCCGGCGCCCGTCCTCTGGGCCGTGCGCCTCGCGATCGTGGCCGTCGCCCTCTGGAATCTCTGGGACTTCGTGGACTGGCTGCCGAGCCTGAGCGTGCCGGACTACGGCAAGGCGACGTTCTACAGCCTGCAGAACTCCGCCTTCGTCTTCATCATCAATCCGCTCTGCTCGCTCACCGCACTGGTGCTGGCGGTGCAGGGGCGGCGGCTCAAGCTCGCGGCTCTTTTGGCCGCCGTGCCGCATCTGCATTTTTGGGCAAACGTCATCGCCTTCGGCATCGGGGTGATGATTTACGGCTTCTGATTTACGCCCCGGCAACGAAATCCACACGCCGCAATCTTGCCCGGAAGCAAAGTTCCACTAGATGGTCTAGGCTGGCCCGATCATCCGGGGCTGAAGGAGCCGTTTCATGTCATCCATGGTTGTTCTTGGCATCATCGTCGCGCTGATTGCCTATGTCGTCTTTATCTATAACGGGCTCGTGCAGCTCCGGCAGAAGGTCAATCAGGCCTTCGCCGACATCGACGTGCAGCTCAAGCTGCGCCATGACCTGATCCCGAACCTGATCGAGACGGTGAAGGGTTACGCCGCCCACGAAAAGAGCACCTTCGATGCGGTCATCAAGGCGCGCAACGCCGCGATGGGCGCGCAGGGTACGGCACAGGTAGCACAGGCCGAAAACATGCTGACCGGCGCATTGCGCGGACTGATCGCGCTCGCCGAGGCCTATCCGGACCTGAAGGCGAACACGAATTTCCAGCAGCTCCAGACGGAACTGTCGGACATCGAGAACAAGATCGCGGCCGCCCGCCGCTTCTTCAACAACGCGGTCCAGGAATACAACACCTCGATCGAGCAGCTTCCGGCCGCCCTGTTCGCCGGTGCCCTCGGCTTCAAGCACCGCGACTTCTTCGATCTCGGCGAATCCCGCCCGCAGCTCGAACAGGCGCCGAGCGTGAAGTTCTGATGGTTGTATCCATGCGGCCCGGGCGCGGTTCGCCGCGCCCGGGACAGCACGGAGAAGCATGATGGCCGCCTACGGCCTGCATACGCATATTCGCGGCAACAAGGCGCGTTCGGTGTTCCTGCTCGCGGGCCTGTTCCTGCTCGTCTATATCCTGACGTTCGCGTTCGTTCTGGCGTTCAACGCTTTCGCCAATCAGGACGCGCCGCTGAACTACATCGTCAGCCGCGCCATCGTCGATTTCACGGTTTTCTTTATCCCGGCGACGATCGCGACGCTGATCTGGATCATGATCGCCTACCGCTTCCACCAGTCGATGATCGACAGCCTCACGGGGGGTCATGAGGTGACGCGGGCTGAGGAGCCGAAGCTCTACAATCTTCTGGAAAATCTCTGCATCTCGCGCGGCATTCCGATGCCCAAATTGAAGGTGATGCCGTCGAGCGCGCTCAATGCCTTCGCGACCGGCCTGAACGAAAAACAATATTCCATCACCGTCACGAGCGATCTTGTCGGGCGTCTCAAGGACGACGAGATCGAAGCCGTACTCGCGCACGAGCTAACTCATATCCGCAACGGCGACGTGCAGCTCATGGTGATCGCGACGGTGATCGCGGGCATCGTTTCCTTCTTCGGCGAGTTGCTGTTCCGCGGTTTTTTCCGCACCAATTCCTCGTGGAGGACGCGCTCCTCCGGCAGCAGTTCGAGCAGCCGCAAGGGTGGCGGTGGCGCGGTGATTGCGATCTTGATCGCGGTGGCGCTTGTTGCGATTGCCTGGCTTCTTTCCATCGTCGTGAAGATGTCGCTCTCGCGCTCGCGCGAATATCTTGCCGACGCCGGATCGGTGGAGTTGACGAAAAATCCCGACGCGATGATCCGCGCGCTCCGCAAGATCGAGGGCAGGGGCGAGCTGGAAGGGGTGACGTCCTCGGTGATGGAAATGTGCCTCGACAATCCGCGCTCCGGCTTTGTCGATTTGTTTGCCACTCATCCATCCATCGACGCGCGCGTCGATGCGCTGATCCGTTATGCCGGCGGCAAGGATCCGGGACCGATCAACATGCCGGAAGTGGATAAGGCTATCGCCGCGGAGGCTGCCGGAGAAACGGCGGATGAAACCGGCGCTGGCGAAACGGAATCGCAGCCGCCTCAACCGGCGCAGGGTCCCTGGGACCAGCAGCCGGCACTCAAGCCCAATCCGTGGGATCGATGAGGAGAATCACACGCTGGTCGTGAGGTTGATGAGCCAGTCCGGTGCCGCGTTGTTGAGCACCGCTTCCAGCCGCTTGTCGAGGCCGGTCAACACCGCAATGCCAAGCAGCGCGAACACGACGCCTGCAATCGGCTTCGCTTTCCGGGAAATGTTCCCGAGCGACTGTTTGCGGCTTGCCACCAGAGCCTTGGAACCGAACGCGAAGATCGCAAGCACGCTCGCAGCACCGAGCGCGAAGAAAAACATGCGGATGCCCGCGACGAAAATATCGCCCGCTTCCGCCGCCAGCGCGAACGCGGCCCCCAATGTCGGGCCGGAGCAGGGCGTCCACACAATGCCCGTGAGCGCCCCGATTGCGAACTGGCCCCACAATCCGTAGCCGCTCGCGTCCTGCGCGAGCGTGGCACCGCGATTGCTGACGCTCGCCAGCATCGCCGACGCGCGTTCCTGCAAGGCCGGCACCAGCAGCACGATGCCAGCCAGCAGGAACATGACGGCGGCGAACATCCGCAGCGTTCGTTCGTCGAGGCCGAGCAGGCTGCCTGTCGCGGCGATGGCGACACCCGCGACCGTGAAGCTGAAGGCGAGACCGGAGGCGAGCGCCACCGGTCCCCAGTTTCCGTGCAGGAAAGCCGACCCGATCATCACCGGCAGGATCGGCAGCACGCACGGATTGATCGTGGTGAGCACGCCTGCGAGATAGCTGAGGGCGATCGCCGTCACGGTTGCGTCAGAGGGCCGAGCGAACGACCGCCGTGACCTTCACCGGGTCCGGATCGTAGGTGACGCGCGAGACTTCCTTGCCGCCCTTGAAGGCGATCACGGTCGCCTGCCTCGTCACCTTGTAGGCGCTGAGAAAATCGCGGTCGCGATCGTAGTTAACGCGGATGGTCTGCACCTTGGCGAGGGCGGGATCCTTGAAGAGTTCGTCCATGGTGGACATCTGCTTGCGGCAGGAGGGGCACCAGTCCGCATGCACATGCACGACGACAGGCGATCCGGATTTGATCGCGGCGTCGAGCTTGGCCTTGTCGTAGGACGCAAATGATTTGGCGAGTGCCGGCGCTGCGAGCAGTGCCAGGGCGGCGAAGGTCAGGAATAGTTTGCGCATGATTCTCTCCCGTTGCAGCCTCAATGGCGCAAGCGGGCGCCGCAGTCCAATCAAGGCCAATCACAAATTCGGGACGGAAGGGCGATTGTTACACTCACCCTTCCCAGGCCCTTGGCCGGTAGAAGGTGTGCACGCCGATGCGCTGGAGCGTGCGCATTTCGCGGACCCAGGACGGGTTCACCCAGTAGGCATGATAGTGCGTGGCCTTGCCCACATCCGAAAGCCAGACCTTGCCGTCGAGCATGTCGCGGGCGATTTCGGTCGCCTGTTTCCAGTATTGCGGTTCGGTGACGACAAGCTTTTTGCCTTCGCAGGCAAAGGTGAACTGGCAGGCGAGATAGCGGTGCGCGTTCTGGTAGACGACCCCGCAGATGTCTTCCGGATAGAAGCCGGAGAACGCGCGGTTCACGACCACCTGCGCGACCGCAATCTGTCCGCGATAGGGCTCCGAGCGGCTTTCGAAATAGACGGCTTCGGCGAGACATTTTTCCGCCTTCGCGCGCGCGGCCATGCCGAGGCCGAGACGGTCGGCCGGGCTGCGCGGCTGGCCTTCCTCGCCGGTCACGATGCCCTTGTTCGCGATGGTGGTGGAGTCGGCCGCGGCACGGCCCGACGGCAGCGACACGAGTTGCAGACGCTCCACCGGGCTGATGCCCTGATGTTCGAAGGTGAGGGCCGGCAGGTCGCGCTCGTTGGTGTTGAAGAAGAGCTTGGAAATGCGCGCCGCAACACCTGCCGGCGGCATCGGGTCGAGGCTCGCGACCAGCGTGCCCGCGTGATCCGCGCGCGGCGTGTTTTCGTCCTCGGCTTTCGCCTCGGCTGCCTGTTGCGTTTCGGCTTCCGGCTCCGGCTGCTTCGCGGCGGCTTCGAGCATGTCGCCCTTGCCTTCGCGATTGATGGTCTGCGCCTGTTCCATCGGCGCGGCCTGTTCGGCGCCCGCGACCGGATTGATGGAGCCGGTCACATCGAGACTTGCCGGCAGCACCGGAATGGTGGCGCCCATCGGACGCGGCAGCGAGAAGGTCGCGGCCCGCAGCGTATTCATCGGATTAGAGAGAAAAAACGCGCGCGCGCGTTCGACAACCTGCGGCTGATTCACGAGCAGGCTCGCGAGATCCTGATAGGCAATGCGGTCTGTGTTGATGAGAAAAATAGCGAGGGCGCAAGCGGAGCGCGCGGCGTAGGAACGCCGTATCAGCGACGCGAACATTGACTCACCCCACGCAACGCAACGCTACTGATCCCGTCGTCCCCGGAAGCAGGACTAGGGCTACGTTCTCACCCGATTAACCTTGCTGTCCGGTTAACGCTCATGAAAGCGTCACCGGCACAGCAATGACAAAAGAAGTGAAAGGGGTGGGCCAGCCTATTTGCGGGACTTGCCGCGTTTTTTTGGGGGCATTTTGCGGGCCTTGGCCGCGGGCCTGCGGGCCGCTTTTTTGGCCTGTTTTTTCGCGGGCTTTTTCGGCGCTGCCTTATTATGGCCTGCCGAAAGCGCGGCCCGTGCCGCAGCAAGCCGGGCAATCGGCACGCGGAACGGCGAGCAGGAAACATAATCGAGCCCGATCTCGTCGCAGAAGGCGACCGACGCCGGGTCGCCGCCATGCTCGCCGCAGATCCCGAGCTTGATCCTGGGACGCACGCGGCGGCCGCGCTCGGTCGCGATCTTCACGAGTTCGCCGACACCGTCGCGGTCGATGGTGATGAAGGGGTCGACCGGGATCACACCTTTCTCGACGTAGGTGCCAAGAAAGAGTGCCGCGTCGTCGCGCGAAATGCCGAACGCCGTCTGTGTCAGATCGTTCGTGCCGTAGGAGAAGAATTCCGCCGTCTCCGCGATCTCGTCCGCGCGCAACGCGGCGCGCGGCAGTTCGATCATGGTGCCGACCTGATAGGTGAATTTGTAATCCGTTTCGGTCGCGACCGCTTCGGCCATCGCGTCGATGCGCGCCTTCACGAGATCGAATTCCGCCTTGGTGGCGATCAGCGGCACCATGACTTCCGGCTCGATCGCGGAACCGGTCTTGCGGCCGGCCGCGACCACCGCTTCGAAAATCGCGCGCGCCTGCATTTCGGCGATTTCAGGATAGGCGATTGCAAGGCGGCAGCCGCGGAAGCCGAGCATCGGATTGAATTCCGAAAGCTCCTGCGCGCGGTGGCGCAGCTTGTCGGGGTTCGCGCCCATCGCTTGCGCGACCTCGGTGATTTCCTCCTCGGTGTGGGGAAGAAACTCGTGCAGCGGCGGATCGAGCAGCCGGATCGTGACGGGCAAGCCCTTCATAATTTCAAAGAGCGCCGTGAAATCCTCGCGCTGCATCGGCAATAGTTTCGTGAGCGCCGCACGGCGGCCTTTCTCATCGTCGGCGAGGATCATCTCGCGCACGGCAAGGATGCGGTCCGCGTCGAAGAACATATGCTCGGTGCGGCAGAGGCCGATGCCTTCCGCACCGAACTCGCGCGCCGCGCGCGCGTCGGCGGGCGTATCGGCGTTCGCGCGCACCTTCAGGCGGCGCACTTTATCCGCCCATCCCATCAGCGTTGCGAATTCGCCGGAGAGCTCCGGCTGCAGCATCGGCACCCTGCCGGCGAGAACCTGTCCGGTGGAGCCGTCGATCGTGATGACGTCGCCGGCCTTGAAGCTGTTGGGACCGCAGCTCATCGTGCCCCTGGCATAATCGACGCGGATCGCACCCGCACCCGACACGCAGGGTTTGCCCATTCCGCGCGCGACGACCGCCGCATGCGAGGTCATGCCCCCGCGTGTAGTGAGAATTCCCTCCGCCGCGTGCATGCCGTGAATATCTTCCGGCGAAGTTTCGACGCGGACGAGAATGACCTTTTTCCCCGCGCGCTTGAGCGTCTCGGCGTCGTCCGAGGAAAAGGTGATTTCACCGGAAGCGGCACCCGGCGATGCGGGCAAGCCGGTCGCAAAAACCTTGCGTTCGGCTTTCGGATCAATGGTCGGATGCAGCAACTGGTCGAGCCCTGCCGGGTCGATGCGCTCGACCGCCTGCTCGCGGGAGATCAACCCTTCAGCCGCCATTTCAACGGCGATGCGCAAGGCGGCCTTCGCCGTGCGCTTGCCGGAGCGTGTCTGCAGCATGAACAGCTTGCCCTTTTCGACGGTGAATTCGAGGTCCTGCATGTCGCGGTAATGCTTTTCCAGCGCGTTCGAGGTTTTCACGAACTGCGCGAACACCGCGGGCATTGCGGTTTCGAGCGAAGCCTTGTCGGAACCGGCATGCTTGCGGGCGGCCTCGGTCAAATCCTGCGGCGTGCGGATGCCGGCGACCACGTCCTCACCCTGCGCGTTGATCAGGAATTCGCCGTAGAGCGCCTTTTCGCCGGTGGACGGATTGCGCGTGAAGGCGACGCCGGTCGCGGAATCCTCGCCCATATTGCCGAATACCATCGCCTGGATGTTCACGGCCGTGCCCCAGTCGGCGGGAATGTGATGCAGGCGGCGATAGGTGACCGCGCGCTGGTTCATCCAGGAATCGAACACGGCGTTGATGGCGCCCCAGAGCTGCTTGCCCGGTTCCTGCGGAAACGGCTCGGAATTTTCCGAAGCGACGAGATCCTTGTAGCGCGCGACAATTTTTTTCCAGTCATCGGCGGAAAGCTCCGTGTCGAGTGAGTAGCCTTTCTCGTCCTTGAAGCCTTCGAGGATTTCCTCGAAGTGATGGTGGTCGATGTCGAGCACCACGTTCGAATACATCTGGATGAAGCGGCGATAGCTGTCATAGGCGAAGCGCGCATCGCCCGAGCTTGCGGCAATCGCCTCCACCGTTTCGTCGTTGAGGCCGAGATTGAGCACGGTGTCGAGCATGCCGGGCATGGAAGCGCGCGCGCCGGAACGCACGGAAACGAGCAGCGGATTTTTCGGATCGCCGAATCGCTTGCCGGTGGTGGCGCCCACTTTTTTCAAAGCGGCCTCGACCTGCGGCTTCAGCTCGGAGGGCGTCTTTTTGCCGTTGCCGTAGTAATAGACGCAGGCATCCGTGGTGATGGTGAAACCGGGCGGGACCGGCAAACCGAGGTTCGACATCTCCGCGAGATTGGCGCCCTTGCCGCCGAGCAGGTCCTTCATCGCGGACTTGCCCTCGGCTTTTCCGTCACCGAAAAAATAAACCCACTTGGCCATGCGAATAGCGGTCCCAGCCGTGCAGCAAAACGCCTGAATGGAGTTGGCGGATGCTTAGCCCGCAGGATTGCGCACTGCAATAAGACAAAGCGCTCCGTTGAGGAAAGTATTGGAGTTGCAGGGACTTTGGCCCATGATCGCCTGTGCATGGCGGGCGATTCCTGCCGTGACCAAGGCCGTCACAAAGAAGGAGCGCGCGATGAAACTACCCCTCAGGCTGCACGCGCCCTCGACGCCGAAATTCTTGACCGCAGTTCTGCTGATCGCACTCGCGCTGCTCGGACAGTTCTCTCCCGAGACGACATTCGTCGGTCAGTATCAATTCTGGCTCGCCGTCGCCGCCTTCGTGATCATCACGCTCGACTGCATCGTGGCACCGGACCGCGCTGCCAGCCGCCGCTGAGCGTTCAAACCCTCTATCGCGTTGCACACAGGGGTCATGGCGGCCCCGATTCCGCGCGCCTATACTTTCGTCGGTCTCGATTCTGATCGTAACTGAAGGGGGATGAAGGATGAGACTGAGCGCTCCGACGCATGCGATCTTCATCGTGGCGCTGGTGCTGGCGGTGCTGGCGCTTGTCGGTCATTTCGTTCCGACAACTCCGTACGTCGCCGCCTACAAGTTCTGGCTCGCGATCGGCTCCTATGTGGTGCTCGCCGCCGGATGCTTGTTCAAGGACATGTAGACGAACGCTGAAAATTTCCGGAGCGGACGGCTCGTCATTGCTGCCCGCTGCGAAAGTCCCGGAGCGAATGCAGATTAGAAGCGCGGCCATTCCTTCCGGGTGGCTCCACGATTACTTCACGTCTCGGCAAAACTAGGGGAACAGAACTATGGCGCGGAAAGCACGCAAGAGCAGCAGCAGCACAAGTTTCCGGTTGAACGCACCGACACAGATGGTGTTCGCGATCTCCCTCATACTCGCGGTACTCGGCCTGATCGGCCTGTTCGTACCGGGGGTTCCGGTGATCGGTGCCTACTATTTCTGGTTCATGGCAGCGGCCTACGTCGTGCTCGCCGCCGGCAATACGATGAAGGGCATCTAGCCCCTTGATCTGAAAGAATAAACGGGCGGCCCGCGACGGCCGCCCGTTTTCGTTTGCTTTCCTACAATTGGCTTATGAGCCGCTCCGCTTCCGCTTCGATGCGGGCCCGTTCTGCGGGGTATGTCACGCCCTGATCCATGAAATGCAGTTGCTCGACGTAACGGAACAGCAGCGACAGGCGTCCGTCCCGCGTTTCGAGTTGGCCGGCGAACAGCTCCCGCAGATAATCGAAAAGTTCCGGCTCAACGAGTGAATTGGCGAGCAGCGTGGCGGCATCAAAGCCATCCGGTGCAGCACCCCAATGCTCCCAGTCCACCAGCAAAAATTCCGGATGCGTGAGATTTGCCCAGTGCAAATCGCCGTGCGAGGTGACGAGCTTCTCCGCCCGCCATGGCTTCATGTTGCCGTAACGCCGCTTGAGCACTGCTTCGATACGCAGTGTGTGAGTGCCGATCCTGTTCGCGGGGATCGCGGAAAGCACGTCCACGGTCTGCCGCAAAGCGTGGAACCAGTCCCGATCTATCCGGCTGAGCGGCGGCGGCGCGGCCGCATCGATGAACGGCGACTGGGCGAGCGCCATCTGGATCGCGCGCCAGCGATAGCCATCCGATTGCCACTCCTCGAGGCGGATGACATCGGGTTTCCGAAGCCCTTTGAGCTTTGCCGCCTCGCGCTCGCCGGTCCACATCGGACTGCCGGAAGGTCCGTTGTGGCCATAAAGCTTCAGCCAGCTTTCATTTCCGCTTTGGTCACTGACGCGAGTGCCGAATGATTTTTGCCGGAAGCCATGCTGGACGGCGCCAGAGGGTACAAGATCGAACCGTTCGCATATCAGCTTTAGTGCTGACGCCTGTTGTTCGGTTCTCGTTTCGAATGGCCCATCGTTCATCGCGATGTTCCGGTGAAAGCATTTGCGAAATTACGAACTTCCCTCGATGCGCGAAAAATCTGCGACAGTGCGCGTGGCGGCGCGAATCTGGTTGAGCAGCTTCAGGCGGTTTTTGCGCACGGCCTTGTCGTCGGCGTTGACGATCACCTTGTCGAAGAAGGCATCGACGGGTGCCCGCAGCTTCGCCATCGCGGTCATTGCGGTTTCGAAATTTTCCGCACTTAGCGCCGCGGCGATTTCCTTGTCGGCGGTGGAGATCGCGGCGGCGAGGGACTTTTCCTCGGCGGCGCTCAGAAGCTTCGCGTCCGGTTCGCCGTCGTATTGTTTTTTGTCCTTTTTCTCCTCGTCGCGGAGGATGTTCGCCGCGCGCTTGTAGCCAGCGAGGAGATTCTTGCCGTCGTCGGTCTCGAGGAATTTTCCGAGTGCTTCGACACGGCGGACGATCATCAGCAGATCGTCCTGTCCTTCCAGCGCGAACACCGCGTCCACGAGATCGTGCCGCGCGCCCTGATCGCGCAGGTGAACTTTCAGGCGGTCCTTAAAAAAGTCCTGTAAACCCGAAGCGCCTAAACCTTCTACAACACGCTTGGTTGTATCCTTAACGCTTTCATTCGGTTTACTGCCTTCTGCAATCCATTTGTCGACTCCTTCCGAAACGAATTTGTTTTTTTGTCCTCGATAAATCGTTGTTGAATTGGAATACGCATTCCACATCGGAATACGAACGTCGTTACTGAGTATGGTCCGAATGATTCCCAGTGCGGCACGCCGCAGCGCATACGGATCCTTCGATCCTGTCGGCTTTTCGTCGATCGCCCAAAATCCCACCAATGTGTCGATCTTGTCGGCCAGCGCCACGGCAACCGAAACCGGATCGGTCGGCACGCGGTCGCCGGGACCCTGCGGCTTGTAGTGTTCCTCGATAGCGCGAGCGACCGAGGCGTCTTCGCCCGCCGCTTGCGCGTAATACTTGCCCATCAGGCCCTGCAATTCGGGAAACTCGCCGACCATCTCGGTGACAAGATCGGCCTTGGCGAGCCGCGCCGCGCGTTCGGCCTTCGCCGGATCGGTTTTCACGATGGGTGCAAGCTCTTTCGCGAGTGCCGCGATCCGCTCGACGCGCTCCATCTGCGTGCCGAGTTTTTCGTGGAACACGATTTCCTTCAGCTTCGGCAGGCGCTCTTCCAGCTTTTTCTTCTTGTCCTGATCCCAGAAGAA
>VFQR01002505.1_pt1 | contig 11573 bp, 10 predicted proteins | sample 3512321 | NCBI WGS metagenome assembly VFQR01 (sample SAMN10412374, study PRJNA504923) | tailings metagenome | isolation source: Relicate 3 Philex TSF1 revegetated site | place: Philippines: Tuba, Benguet | collected 2017-08-29
TAGTCTTCCTGGTTTCTTTGGTGGCTTAATGTTACCAAAACCTTGGATTGGACTATTTGGTTTAGTGCCCATAACAATTGGTATCAAGTGCTTGCTAAACCGAGATGATGATGAATCCCAAGAAACAGAAACACAAACTCAGCAGTCTGAAGGCTCATATATAAGTAAATTTCTTAACTTTCAAACTTACAGCGTAGCAGCAGTTACCTTTGCCAATGGTACTGACAATATTAGTATTTATGTTCCTTTATTTGCTAGCAGTACTTGGGAGAGTTTGCTAATAATTCTGGGAGTATTTTTTATGTTAGTGGGATTTCTATGCTATCTATCGTACAAGTTAACTCACAATACAGCGATCGCCTCCCTTTTAACTCGTTACGGTAACGATTTTATGCCTTTTGTCTTAATGGGATTAGGCGCTTTTATCATTATGGATAGTGGTAGCTGGTCATTAATCATCAGTCATTAGTCATTGGTCAACAGTCAACAGTCATCAGTCATCAATCAACAATCATCAGCAACTAACTTCCCATTTCAGTTTTAAAGAATACAAAAAATTATTTGGCATCCTGTTATACATCTAAAAAAAGAGGTATTAAATTTGTCGATTTTAGAATTTTCTTTATTAGTTTGGTTGGGTTCATTTAGCGCAGGGTTGTTAGGGGCGTTAACTGGGTTAGGGGGTGGAGTAGTAATTGTCCCTTTGTTAACTTCAGTGTTTGGCGTCGATCTACGATATGCTGTTGGTGCTTCTTTGGTGTCTGTAATTGCTACTTCATTGGGTGCAGCATCTACTTATATTAAAAAAGGCTATACCAATTTACGATTGGGGATGTTTTTAGAAGTAGGAACAACAATTGGTGCCATCATTGGTGCAACAATCGCTACTTTCGTATCTGTAAAAGCCCTAACTATTGTATTGGCGATCGTTCTGATTTATTCAGCATATCTTTCACAACGACCGAGAATAGAAAACACTCAAGATGAACCGGCAGATCCTCTAGCAGACTATCTAAAACTCAATAATAGTTATCCAACTCCCGATGGACTAATGTCTTATCAAGTTCATTCAGTACCAGTGGGTTTTAGCATGATGATTTTAGCTGGCGTGCTTTCTGGATTGCTGGGTATTGGTTCCGGCGGATTTAAGGTTTTGGCAATGGATCAAGCCATGCGTCTACCTTTTAAAGTTTCCACCACCACTAGCAATTTTATGATCGGCGTCACAGCAGCAGCCTCAGCCGGAGTTTATTTAGCACGAGGTTACATCGATCCTGGACTATCCATGCCGGTGATGTTGGGAGTATTACCTGGTGCTTTTTTGGGCGCACGAGTCCTTGCAGGAACTCAAACAGAGATTTTAAGAACTATTTTCAGTATTGTGCTGGTGGTAATGGCTTTAAAGATGGTTTACAACAATTTAATAGGGGGGCTGTAGAATGTATAAAATAAATACTGGTTTTGGCTGGGCATCATCACCACAGCCAGAGAGCAAAGTAATTGCACTCACTTTATCACCAGAAAATTCCGACTCTGATATTGAAAATTTAGAAGCACAGCAAGTTGATAAACTAGCACAATTACCGAATACCTGTGAAATTGATGCTAACAATAATGTCAGTAAAACATTAAGCGAGCAACAATTAGAATATTTGCTGAGCAACCTACTGAAATATGGCGTTTTAACAGCTAGTGCTGTGGTTTTAGTGGGAGGTATTCTCTACTTGATTCATCATGGTGGTGAACCTGCGAGATATCAATTATTTCAGGGAGAGCCATTACAATTTCGCTCGCCAGTAGGTGTAGTGCAAGCAGTTTTTTCAGGTAGCGATGCCTACGGCGGGCTACGCCTACGCGGTATTATTCAACTGGGACTATTACTACTAATTGCTACTCCAATTTTACGCGTAGTAATTTCTCTATTGACTTTTCTACTTAAGCGAGAATTCATCTATGTAATTGTTACTTTCTTAGTCCTCGCCAGCCTCACTTACAGTCTTTTGGGAGCATATTATTAATTCTACTTTGCAATTACTCAAAGCTAAATTAGCAAATACTCTAGTGGGCTGTAGAAAAGTCTGAACGCCAGAAGACGACATAGACATTGTTTACGTGCATCTATGCAAAAAAACAATGAAAATATTTTAGTTTTTCCAGTCACTAGTCTCTATTTTTCAAGCCCGTCTGTTGAAATATATCAAAATCCTCATCTTTATGAATCATTATGAACCTTGCAAAAGTTCATTAATCGAGTTGAGACTTTGTTGAATTAGCTCTAGTAAATAATTTCTTAATGAATCAATATTTGCCACGGAAAAATTTAATAATCCTAAAGCATATAACAAACTTGAAATCCCTATAATTAACGCCAAAAATCTCCCAAAGCAACCCGGATTAATTTCAATAAAACCTAATTTAGATTGCCCGATGACAGCAATTGTGATAAAGACAATTCCTGCTATGACGAATGTGTTATTTGCAGCTAAATCTGTCATTTTGCTATTTAGATACTCCAGTATTTTGATTGTAACTATAGGAATCTGATTTGACTAATGAACATATTTGTGTAGCGAGGGAATAGGGAACAGGGAACAGGAAAAAAGGAATTTAGGGGTGTACTGAGTTTTTTCACCAAATCAAATCTGACTACTATATAGAACCCATTTGACATTTTTTACTGTATTGAAGTAAAGTGACCGCAAAAGTCGCATCCAGCAGTTATGCCATACTCTAGCAGCCTCACAGACGAAGAGTGAATAATCCTCGAACCCTTACGTTTCTACCGCCCGGACGGGTGAGGACACCATTGGTGTCAACTTAAGCTTAAACGCTTGTCCGACAGCTGTTTTACCCCACCCCTCAATCCCCTCCCCGCAAGGGAGGAGGGGAAGTTTTGGCTTTAGACAAAACCGGGTGGGGTGACTGTGGATTAGTTAGTAATTGAGTAAGTTTGCTCTAACGTCATTACAAGGGTTTTACGTTAACTTGACACAAATGGTGAGGACACACATCCCACAATAAAATCTATTGCAACATTTAAGGCTTGACACGCTACTACAAATACTTAATTTTGTTCAAAAATTAAACTGGATTCCTAATATTAGCGTCGGCTGCTTTGTATGCGATCGAAGATTCCACCATCGTCAAAAAACTTCTTCTGAATAGCGTCCCAACCTCCCAAACTCTGGACGTTATAAAGTTTAGAAATTTTAGGAAATTTATTTTGTACTTCTTTTGCAACAGTAGAGTTAACAGGTCGAAAACCAACTTTGGTAAACTCACGTTGAGATTCTGGGGTAAAAAGGAACTGGACGAAAGCTTCTGAAACCTGCCGCGTACCATTTAATCACTACATTCTGACCTTTTTCGCGTTTCCACTTTGCTACAAACTTCGGAATTATTCTATCGTAAGCGGCCTTGGTGACTGCGTAGGAAACTAGAGTAATTTCAACTGTCTTGCCACCTTGACTAATCAATTGAGGCTTTTGATTAACAGGAACAGTTTTAGAAACAGTGCCCACAGCATGAACCGGAACAAAACTTGTTAAGCTCAACCCAGCTGCTAATAATAATGCAGAGGTTTGAGTTGAGGCTAGCTTTAACTGAGGAAATAGTTGTTTGGTTGAACGAAAAACTTCTAAATTCTTGGATTGCGGATGTGTCATAGTCGCTGGATATTGTGTAGTTGCTTGATAAATACAGTAATTCGGTCAATTTACCGTTGTTTGTCTTGAAAATAGAGATTATCAGATGAATTTACAAAATTCAACTAAATTTTTGTACTAAAATTTTTCCTTCCTTGATAGGACTTACGCAACTGGCATATTATTTTAAGTTCGTAGTAAGGACTTTAGTCCTCTAATAAGGACTGAAGTCCTTACTACAAGCAAAAAAAATTGATTTTTTGTGACACTTGCGTAAGTCCTGCTTGATTTGGAAGTTTTTAATTAAAAGAACGCAAAAAACTACCTAAACTTTCATTAAATTTGAAGTCAGGTTCATTAACTTACTAATCAGGTATTACAAGGAATTAGGTAATAAGAAATACAAAAAAATGCTAATGTTTAATAATTTCCCATCAAGCATAAATAATACTATTTAGCGTATCGTTTATTTTCTAGCAACTTGCTTGATGCCTAGAATGGTTGATTTTAATGGCTATTTAAGATTTAAAACTTGAAGTATTTATAATTTATCACAAAACTGATACAATCACCATATTTTCGATAGATAATGTGATGATTTTGTGTATTTGTAACCAAATAGCTGCAAAAGTCTAGTAATATACTACAGTATATAACTGTATTCCCATCTAGTAAGTGTAGATTTAGCGGAGGCAATAGGATGAGTTTGTGGCAGCGCCCACTAGAAATATTACAAGCGATTGCTGAACGTAGAATTAACCGGTTCAGAGTGAATTCGCTCAAAGGATTCGTATCGCTTTTTTTGGCAGGAACAATGTTGAGTGTGGCGCTTGCCGCCTGCTCTGGTGGAGAGGGGGGCAGTTCTTCTACAGAAACTCCTAGTGCTAGTCCTGTGGCTGCAAGTAAAAGTAATGTTGAACTGACACTAGTTTCCTTTGCAGTTACCAAAGCTGCTCACGAAGCCATCATTCCTAAATTTGTAGAACAGTGGAAGAAAGACCATAACCAAACTGTGACTTTCAAACAAAGCTATGGCGGTTCTGGTTCTCAAACTCGTGCCGTCATCGATGGTTTGGAAGCAGATGTTGTTCACTTAGCACTGGCAGGAGACACCACAAAGATTGAGAAAGCTGGATTAATTCAATCAGGATGGGAAAAAGAAGTCCCCAATAACGGTATTGTCTCTAAATCTGTAGCAGCAATCATCACTCGCCCTGGCAACCCCAAAGGCGTCAAAACTTGGGAAGATTTGGTCACAAAAAATGTCAAGTTGATTACTGCTGACCCTAAAACCTCAGGTATTGCTAAGTGGAATTTCTTGGCACTTTGGAACTCCATAATTAAAACAGGTGGAGATGAGGCCAAAGCAACTGAATTTGTCACCAAAGTTTACAACAATGTACCTATCCTGACTAAAGATGCGCGGGAAGCCACCGACGCATTTGCTAAACAGGGTCAAGGAGATGTGTTAATTAACTACGAAAACGAAGTTATTCTGGCACAACAAAAAGGCGAGAAAGTTGATTATGTAATTCCCGATGTGAATATATCCATCGACAATCCCATCGCTGTAGTAGATAAAAACGTCGATAAGCACGGTACGCGGGAAGTTGCTGAGGGTTTTGTGAAATTCCTATATACACCAGAAGCACAACAAGAGTTTATTAAATTAGGATTCAGACCTGTGGATGAAACTTTAGCTCAAACTAAAGAAGTTACAGATAAGTTTCCCAAGGTGCAAACTTTAGGTACAGTTCAAGATTTTGGTGGTTGGGAAGAAATTGATAAAAAATTCTTCGCAGATGGGGGTGTGTTCGATAAGATCCAAGCCCAAAAGAAAAAGTAATTCAGAAAAGAATTCAGAATTCAGAATTCAGAATTCAGGAATCAGAAATTGTAGTATTGTACTTCATGTTTTGTCTACTTCTGTGCTGAAGCAATCTGTATCTTAAGTTATGCAGAATACAATACCTAACTGAACAGGACTTACGCAAGTGTCACAAAAAATCAATTTTTTTGCTTGTAGTAAGGACTTCAGTCCTTATTAGAGGACTAAAGTACTCACTACAAACTTAAAATAATATGCCAGTTGCGTAAGTCCTATTGAATTCTGATTCCTAACTGGAGCTTTCTCATTCTCCAGCTTTGCTAGTGAACTCTTTAGTTGTTGAAAAGAATTCACAACCCAAAATTAACTATTCTGAATTCTGAATTCTGACTCCTGAATTCTGACTCCTGACTTCTGACTTCTGACTTCTGACTTCTTTTTAAATTTTGAATTTTTGACTATGACGACTGTATCTCCTTCTGTAGAAGTCGAACATAAAACATCATTGTGGAAGAAATTGCAGCAAGTTCCGTGGACTTGGCGAATCACCATTGCCTACTTGACGGTGATGTTGTTTATCCCCATAATTGCCATGTTTCTCAAAGCTAGTACAGAACCTCCAGCGAGGTTTTGGGCGATCGCAACTAGCGATATTGCATTAGCAACATACAACGTAACTTTTGTAACTTCATTGTTTGCTGCACTACTAAATGGCGTATTTGGTACTTTGATTGCTTGGGTTCTAGTCCGCTACGACTTTCCATTAAAACGCTTGGTTGATGCCACAGTAGATTTACCGTTTGCCTTGCCAACTGCGGTAGCAGGTTTAACATTGGCAACAGTTTACAGCGACAACGGTTGGATAGGCTCACTGCTATCACCTTTAGGAATTAAAGTATCTTTTACTCGCACAGGAGTAGCCCTAGCAATGATTTTTATCTCACTGCCTTTTGTGGTGAGAACTGTGCAACCCGTACTCCAGGAAATGGAACATGAAATTGAAGAAGCTGCTTGGTGTTTGGGTGCTTCTCAATGGCAGACATTTTGGAAAGTGATTTTGCCGCCATTATTTCCGACAATTTTGACTGGTATTGCCTTGGGTTTTTCCCGTGCAGTTGGAGAATATGGTTCAACAGTGATTATTTCTTCTAATACACCATTCCAAGATTTAATCGCACCTGTGTTGATTTTCCAAAGATTAGAGCAGTATGACTATTCTGGTGCAACAGTAATTGGCATAGTTCTACTATCAATTTCATTGATATTGCTATTGGCAATTAATTTCTTACAAGCATGGGCAAGGCGATATGACAGTAGATAAGCCAAGTTTTCACTCATCTGCATCTGATGAAATTAAAGATACAGCCAAACCAAAAGAGCAGAAAAAGTGGGTACCAATAGTTTTAATTGGTATTGCCATCGCCTATTTAAGCTTAGTTCAATATCTGCCTGCAATTAACGTTTTTGTCCAAGCCTTCAGCAAAGGAGTCGGGCCATTTCTATCTAACCTGACACGACCAGCCTTTCTCCATGCAGCTTGGTTGACACTATTGTTGGCTGCCATTTCTCTCCCATTAAATACAGTATTTGGTTTGTGTGCAGCTTGGGCGATCGCTCGCCATAAATTTCCCGGACGCGCCGTAGTTTTAAGCATCATTGACCTGCCCTTTTCCATCTCCCCCGTAGTCGCAGGGTTGATGCTTGTCTTACTCTACGGACGCAATGGCTGGTTTGGCCCTTGGCTGCAAGCACACGATATCAAAATTATCTTTGCGGTTCCAGGTATGGTACTGGCAACAGCCTTTGTCAGTATGCCCTTCGTAGCGCGGGAAGTAATTCCAGTTTTAGAGGAATTTGGCAAAGACCAAGAAGAAGCAGCCAGAACTTTAGGTGCTAAAGATTGGCAAATATTTTGGCGCGTCACCTTACCCAGCATCCGATGGGGCTTACTCTACGGTTTAATTTTGACCAACGCCAGAGCAATGGGTGAATTTGGCGCAGTTTCAGTAGTATCAGGCAACATTGCCGACCAAACCCAGAGTTTACCATTGTTTGTAGAAGATGCTTACAAACAGTATGAAACCGAAGCAGCCTTTTCTGCCGCCGTACTATTAGCTTTACTAGCAGTAGTCACCTTAGTCCTCAAAGAGATTTTAGAACGCAAAACCCGCATTAAAGATGTTGAATAGGGTCGGCATAGGGCAAGGGGCAAAGGGGAAGGGAAAAAGGAAAGATCTCTCTTTTCCCTTTAACCTTTACCCTTTTCCCTTAGCGAACCACCTCCCCACCTCCCCACTCCCCTCTATGACTAGTGACAATACACCTACCAACAAACGAATTCGACTCAGAATTCCCAAGGACTATCATCAAGAACCTGTGATTTCTCGCCTGGTGTCTGATTACAATCTGACTGTGAATATTACGGCAGCGATTTTGGGAGCCAATGCTGTCGGTGATGGTTGGTTTGACCTAGAACTTAAAGGAACAGAGGCACAAATTCACAGTGCATTAACTTATCTCCATAATTTGGAGTTGGAAGTCTGGGACGACACAAAAACCAGTGATTGGTAAAGTTATTTGATTGCTGTTTGCTAATTTTTCAAAAGAAACGGTATTAAACTTAACTATCTGAATCAAGGTCAAAATTTACTTACAGCTATCGCCGCTTTGCTAGTGCAAAACCTCCCCTTGACAAGGGGAGGGGCTGGGGGTGGGGTAAAACGATTGTGCGGTAAGAGTTTAAGCTGAAGTTGACACCAATGGCATAGCTATGCGGCCCTACGATTATCTGTACCTCAGCAAGCTGCAATGTGCTGTAATAGCTGATTAATTTGAAGTTGTAGTTTTTCTCGTAATTTTTGGGCTTGTTGATAAACTGCTGTACGTCCTTTATTTGAATTTGTCGCTAATTCTGCTGGTTCCAAGGGCTGAATGAAATAACGCAGACGAGTTTTCATTGCCCAAACTCCCATTGAGGGAAACAAAAGTAAGGCAGGCATTAAAGGCGAAAAAGGCAAGAATGGTAATTTGATTAGCCGTTGTAATTTGGTGATATTAAAAGTCCAAGGATGCAAAAATTCACTACCGATGCAAACTACTGGAAGAATGGGAATATGATAGCGATCGCTCAGTTGCATAAAGCTAACATCAAACTTTTGTAGTTGATGACGTTTTGTCCAACCTTTGGCAGGCCCCCTGATGCCTTCGGGTGCATAAAGAAGAATTTTACCTTGGGCAATGGCAACCTCAAAATCATTTAATTCTGCTCTCACACCACCCAATACTTGCGACCATTTAGATGGTAACCACCAAACCATCCAAGGATGATCGAATAATGCTGGATTTGCTAAGGGTTGCACTTTCCATCCTCTGGCTTCTCCTAATAAATAAGCCAAGGTCAAAAAGTCCCAAGGAAAACACATCCCGGCGTGGTTCATGGCCACAATTAATGGCCCCTTTGGTGGCACGTTTTCAATTTGCTGCAATTCTCCTCGAAAATAATATTTGACGATGGGGCCAATAACTTCTTGGCGAAAAGCTTGTTGATAATTGGCATCGAATTCGCCAACTTCTTGGCGTGGCGAACGACAACCCAAACGCAACCAACGACTCAGCATTGCTAAATAAAATCCGCCAGGAATTAAAAATAATCCATATTCAAGCCAATGCCAACCATCTGGATCTTGATGATAGTGTTGCCAGTGGCGGTTAAATAAAATCAACCAGCCTGGAGGATACCAAAGACAAAACCAGTCAAACCAGCTAAATTTATAGCCTTGGACTGGTGCTTTTTCCAGCTGAGTATTGAGAAGATTTTCTGAGTGTTGATTAATCAAAATGGCAATAAAAATTAGGCAACAATCGACTTGAGAGTATATTTTAGCTTGACATTTTTGCCATTGCATCTTACTCCAGAAGTAAAATTAATTACTCTTTTTGCATAAACAACATTTTGCATTTTTGAATAAGTCGGGAATTTCAGCCTCAGAATTTGATTTTTCAATAAAAATCTCAAGTGCAATAATTTCAAATATTATGCACTTATAGCAATCCTATTTCAGTTGTGAAAAATATCAATGTAGACTGTAAACTGTCAACGGTTAACAGTCTACAGTCAATAATTCTAATATGTCATATTTCCCAATTTCTTTGGGATTGCTATATTTTTAGCAATGTATAGTATTTTGAAACAATTAAACAATCTTCAATAATACTATTGGTCATCGTGTAACCAAGCAAATTTTATTTTTATTTTATAAATACCCTTGGCACTTCTCTTATTTCAATAACTTTTTGTTGGCGTAAATTGTGGTAGCTACAAGCGGCAGAGCATTCTTTTAGCAATGCTTTTACGCTCAGCAGCAAACACTAATAACTGATGTTTGGGTTTACCAAAAGATGTAATTTACCCGTGGATAGATAATATCTGATGATTCTTAAAATTCTGCCTCAAGTCGGAGACAAATGACGTAATATTTGGCTTACTCTGCTGACTATGGAACTAGAAAAATCTATAAAAATTGCAGATTTAATCCGCGAACTTCGGCAGCAACTGAATCTGTCCCAGAAAAAGTTTGCAGCCCGTTTGGGAGTTTCCGTGCGAACAGTAAATCGCTGGGAAAAGGGATATGTGGTGCCTTCACAGATGGCACTAAAGCTAATTGAAGAAATGTTAGAGAAGATGGGCGAATCAGGGAAAAGACTAATAAAGGAGTATCTCTCTAAAGTACAGCAAGGGGAGGACTCTTGATATGAGCGTCAAATTACTAGAACAATTCTTGATGATGCGCTCTCGCTCAGCAATTTATGGCGTGATGATATTGGCGATAATAGTTGCCTTAATGATGGCGCGATTATTACAACCAGTATTCGATCCTAGTGTGTTTACGTTTTTTTATGCTGCTGTGGCGGTTAGCGCGTGGTATGGTGGCATGGAAGTGGGAATGCTAGCGATCGCTTTATCTGCCATAATCGCCTTCTACTTTCTCATTCAACCAGTCTACTCCTTTGAGATCCCAAACTTTAGCGTTTTGGTGCGATTAACAACTTTTTCATTAGTATCTTTATTAATAACTGCACTTTTCTCAGAATTACAAACTGCTAAAGCCAAAGCAGAGTCAAGTCTAAAGTTATTACGAGATAGCGAAATGCGGTTTAGCCGACTCGCAGAATCTAACATCATTGGAGTCATCGCCAGCGACCTCAACGGTGACATCATCGAAGCCAATGATGCTTTTTTGAAGATGGTCGGTTATACGCGAGAGGATTTGTCTGGTAAGCAAATAGACTGGCGCGAAATCACCGCGCCTGAGTTTTTGATTGTCAGTGAACGTTCCGTAGAGGAACTCAGAAGCAGCGGAGTTTGTAAACCTTTTGAAAAAGAATATATTTGCAAAGATGGTTCTCGCGTTCCTGTTTTGCTTGGTTCTGTCCTCGTAGAAGATGACCAAGAAACCGTTATTGGCTTTGTTGTTGATTTGAGCGAACGCAAACAAGCACAAGCGGCACTACAACAAGCCAATGAGCGAGTGACGCGCACTTTGGAAAACATGAGTGATGCTTTCATCAGTTTAGACAGAGATTGGCGAATCATTTACCAAAATGCTGAAGCAGAGCGAATTAACCACAAATCTCGTACAGAAGTTCTTGGTAAGTCCCACTGGGAAGAGTGGCCAGCATTAGTAGGTACAAACCTAGAGCATCAATACCAACGAGCGATGGCAGAACAAATTCCCGTTTATTTTGAACATCATTATTATTTGCCATGCGAATATGACTTGTGGTTAGAAATTCACGCTTACCCTTGTGAAGATGGTCTCGATATTTTTTTTCGTGACATCAGCCAACGCAAACAGACACAAGAGGCGCTGCAAGAACAGGAGAGAAAATATCGCTATATTTTTGAAGCCGCAGGTGTGTCAATTCTGGAAGAAGATTTTTCCCTTGTAAAAGCAGCGCTGGATAATTTGAAAGCCCAAGGTGTGGAAAATTTTCGTGCCTTTTTTGCCGAACACCCTGAGTTTATTCAACAAGCCCTTGACATGGTGAAAATTGTCAACGTGAATAATGCCGCCGTGCGAATGTTTGGCGCTGAAAATAAA
>VFQR01002506.1_pt1 | contig 11571 bp, 8 predicted proteins | sample 3512321 | NCBI WGS metagenome assembly VFQR01 (sample SAMN10412374, study PRJNA504923) | tailings metagenome | isolation source: Relicate 3 Philex TSF1 revegetated site | place: Philippines: Tuba, Benguet | collected 2017-08-29
ACAGAGAATCCCCCAGCAGTCTCCCAAAACCCACACCATTAGTCGAGACCAAATACTACACCACTGACTTCGGACGACGAACAAAACTTGCCCCATCAATCATCAACCTACCACCCACCTACCCCATAATCTTCACGTATGGATGCCCTTCGTTGAGCGTGGGGCGTTCGGGGCGGCCTTTGTAGGGGAAGACGAGGTCCATGTGGCCCAGGCCCATCAGGTGGAGAATCGTCGCGTGGAGGTCGTGGACATGCATCTTCTGCGAGACCGCGTGCAGGCCCACTTCATCCGTCTCGCCAATCGCTTGCCCGCCAGCGACACCGCCACCTGCCATCCACATCGTAAAGCCAGTCGGGTTGTGGTCGCGGCCGTTCCCCTGCTCGCTCATCGGTGTCCGGCCAAATTCGCCTCCCCAGATGACCAGCGTTTCATCCAGTAGCCCCCGCGCGGAAAGATCTTCCAGGAGACCCGCCACAGGCAGATCCATGGCTTCACATAACGACGTGTGATTCTTCTCGATTCCCGAATGAGCATCCCATTTACTGCCGGCTCCATGATAGAGCTGCACAAAGCGCGTCCCCCGCTCAACCAGCCGCCTCGCCAGCAGGCACAATCGTCCATAGGAAGCAGTTTCCTTCCGGTCGAGACCATACAGTTTTTGAGTCGCTTCGGTTTCTTCGCCCAGATCGATGGCCTGTGGGGCTTCGGCCTGCATGCGGAAAGCGAGCTCATAGCTTTCAATGCGGGCATCAAGTTCGGTCTGCTGGGGATGCCGACCGGCGAAATCGCGATTCATCGAATTGAGAAAAGCCAGCTTCCCGTGCTGCTGACTGGCGGTTTTTCCCGCGGGGGTCATGAGGTTAGGAATGGGATCCTGCCCCCCTTCAATTCGAATCCCCTGATAGAGCGCAGGCATGAACCCGGCACTCCAGTTGCGGGGCCCGTTGACGACCTGCGAGACGTTATCCTCCATCACAACAAAGGCCGGTAAATCGGTGTTTTCGGTCCCCAGGCCGTAGGTGACCCAACTGCCGAGTGAAGGCCGCCCGCCGAGAATCGAGCCAGTGTTCATCTGGCAGACGCCCGCTGAATGGTTAATCCCGTCCGCCCAACAAGAGCGAATGACGGCCAACTTGTCGGCATGCCTCGCGGTATGTGGCAGCCAGTCCGAGACCCACAGGCCCGATTCTCCGTGCTGTGCCCACTTACGCTGGGAAGCCAGAAGCGGAGCACTGGCTTCCCCCATGGCTGTGATGACTTTGCCAAAACTATCGGGCAAAGGCTGGCCCGCCAGCCTGTTGACCAGTGGCTTCGGGTCGAACGTATCGAGATGGCTGGGGCCCCCCTCCATAAACAGGAAAATACAGCTCTTCGCCTTCGGAGCAAAATGGGGCAAGCGGGCAGCCAGCGGTGACTTCACCCCACTCGATGGCGCACTCGCCGTCGAGGCGGCCATTCCCTTCGATGAGAGCATTGAGGCCAATGCGAGGCTTCCAAAACCCATCCCGGCACTCGCGAGGAGATCGCGGCGGCTGACTGGCTGATCCTGACGATGGCAGAACATAACAACGCCCTCTAGGGGGAACGACAAAATTGGCTATTGAACGTACATGAACTCGCTGGAGTTCAGCAGGATGTGGCAGAAGTCGACAAGGACTTCGCGGATCGCTGTCTTTTGTGAAGACAATGATCCCCCTTCGGCTTTGGCTGGTCGATCGGCGAGATGACGATCATGGCCGGAGGCATCGACAAAGGGGCCGGGAGTGGGCTCAAACCGCCAGAAGGCCATCGTGCTGGGCTGCAAAGTATCACTGGTGAACAGCAGCCGTTCGGGAGTCAACGCTTCGGCACTCATGCGGATATCGTCGACCAGGCCATCAAACCGGGCAGCTTCCGTGCGATCGCGGCCACCCACCATGAGAGGCCTGTTCGTTCCACAGATCCCACCCACGAGTTGATGAGGCACTGTCGCAATCAGCAATGGTTCATCATCATTGGCCAGATCTTTGAGATAGAACGTGACCTGCCCCGGTTGTCCATTACGAGCCAGCTTGACGGCTGCGGCGGCATAGTAAGGCTGGTTGAGCTGAATGTGATGATCCGAGAACAGTGCCGCTTCGGCCGTTTTACCATCGGCTGTCTTCCCGACCATCTGCATGACAAGCGTTTGAGGCTTACGCCGGCTTCCCTTGCCAGTAATGCCAAAGTTCCAGCCAGCCTCAGCCATGTTGCCATTCCAGCAGGCGGCAATCGTGCGAACAGCTCCCGTCTCGTAGATTGATCGCACCACAAAGAACGACTCAATCGTGAAGTCGCTGGCTTCTGGTGATTTGATCACCGGGCCGATGAAGGGAAGCTGCTTGCTGGAAACGACAGCGGCATGTCCATCGCGGAAGGGAATTTTATCGTGCAAAAAGCGGGCTTCAGCCGAGGACGCTTCGGCAAGATTAATCGTGTGGGCCTGATTGCCCAGAAACTCAAGGGCGGCTTCGACCTCGATCGATTCGGGGTCTCGGCTCAAAGTCATCCGATAAAGGTCGGTAATGATCTGGCGATCATCCACCACAGATTTTGCCCCCTGGGCTTTCGTCACACGTTCGGCCAATCCTTTCGCCCTTTGCAAAGCCCACTGGCTGTTGAAAAGGAGCAGCGATTGCACAGGAGTGGTCGTCGAGTGCCGCGACGCACTGCTGGTGATCCAGAAGGGGGCATCAAATGCGTCGAGTACTGGATTACGGGTGTTTCGCATCGTTCGCAGAAAAATCGAACGGACAGGAGCTTCGGCTGGTGCACCAGGGCCACTGGTGGTTTTCAGCGAGAGTTCTCCCGAAACCAGATAGCTGCTATCCCGGAACTGTTCGGCATCGAGCCTGCGGACATCACCTCGCCAATAAAGCGTATTCTCGGGATCGACCCTCTGAAGTTCGGCCAACTGGGGATGTGACGAAGATCTTCGATAAGTTTCACTCAGAACAATCGCTTTATGCAGAGGCTTCATCCGCCAGCCGCCAGCCACAAAACGGGAAGCGAGATCATCAAGCAGTTCGGGATGTGTCGGTAAAGAACCCAGTCTGCCAAAGTCGCTGGCGTTGGCCGCCAGGCCCCGTCCGAAATGCTGTTGCCAGATACGATTGACCATCACTCGGGCCGTCAGTGGATGATCGGAGCGAGTCAGCCAGTTGGCGAGTGCTGTTCGCCGCCCCGATGACTTGCCTCGTGGTGTTTCCATGGGCAGCACAGTGGCTGGTGAGGCATCGAGAATGGTGAGAAACCCGGGTTCAATGGGTTCTTTTCCCTTTTTCGGAATGGTGATCTCAGCACAATCGACACCCCATTCGGTCACGCAGGTCGCGACAGGAAGTGGTGTCGGTTTGATGGAATCAAACTTGGCCAGCTCTTTACGCAAAGCCAGAACTCGCTCTTTATCGGCTCCTTTGAGACGACCATCCAATCGCTCCCATTCGTACTCGACCTGACGAAAGGCGAGTGCAGCAAGCTGTTTTTCCAGAGGTGATCGATCCGCCAGAGGCTTGGCCAGAATCGTTTGGATATCGGGCGGGAAGCGACCTTCGGCCTGCTTCTGACCTTGATCTCGATACTTGGCCTCGATTGCAGAAATCTCTTCCCGAATCGAACTGGTCGCTGCTTCCCAGGGGGCGAGCTTTTCCTTGTAAGCCGAGAGTTCCGCATCAGTGGGAATCAGATACTCCTCATGTGGCTGAATCCCGGCAAAGAAACTCCGCAGGCGAAAGTAATCCTTCTGCAAGATCGGGTCGAATTTATGATCGTGACAACGGGCACACTGCATGCCTAAGCCGAGAAAGACATCGCCGGTCGTATCTGTAATGTCATCGAGGATGAGATTCCACTGGGTGCGGACGTCGCGGCTGTTGTACTCATAAATTCCATGCCGGAGAAAACCCGTGGCCACGATGGCGTCGGGTTCATGCGGAAAGAGTTCATCCCCCGCGAGTTGCTCCTGCAGGAAGCGGTCGTAGGGCTTATCGTCAGCAAATGAGCGAATGACATAGTCTCGGTATCGCCAGACATGTGGCCGGGCAGCATCCAGCCGATAGCCATCGCTATCGGCATAACGGACGAGATCGAGCCAGAACCGTGCCTGCCGTTCAGCATAACGAGGACTGGCCAGTAGACGATCCACCAGACGCTCGTAAGCATCAGGAGCCGAATCGGCCATGAACTGCTCGACCTCGTCCCAGGTGGGTGGCAGGCCCGTGAGGTCGAATGTCACACGGCGAATCAGAGCCTGGCGGGAGGCTTCCTCGGCAGGGTCGAGAGGAAAGTTTTCCTGAGCCCGCTTTTGTGCCATCCGCTCATCAATGACCTGGCTGGTCGAATCGTGAATACGGCCAGCAAATTCTGGGGTGGGTTGTGCCCCTTCAAACAGAACGGGGAGTGGCTGAAAGGCCCACCACTGACGATCTTCGGCGGTAATCACACCCGGGCGGCGACCACTGGCTTTGACCTTTTCTCCGGCAGGCCAGGGAGCACCCATTTCGACCCAGCGAGTGAGTATAGCAATTTGCTGGGCGGGAAGCTTGCCCGTGGGTGGCATTTCGTAACCATCGTAGTTGATGGCCGAAATCAACACGCTGTCGGCAGGTCGATGGGGAACGAGTGCGGCCCCGGATTCTCCACCAGTCAGCAGAAACTCCCGGCTGTCGAGCCGCAAGTTTCCGCTTTGCTTTTCCGATGAGTGGCATTTGTAGCAATGCTCAACGAGCACCGGGCGAACTTCCTTTTCGAAGAAGTTCAACTGCTCTGGTGTAAAGGAGACAGAGTTGGTTTGAACAGGAACCGCTTCATCCGCAGCACACACCTGGTGACAGCCAACCACGAGGCACAGGATCCAAGCGGCGAGACATGGTGTGCAACACCAGACAACCCATGTAGTGAGCCTGGAGTCAGCCATGAGAAAACCGGGACCTCCCGCATTCGGCTCGATCCTGTGTGATCGATTCAACATGGCAAAATCCCTCGCAAACCTCGGCCAGTCGATTCATCAACAAATTGTGATATATCCTGAAAGATTACACCACCCACGGAGTGGCCTCAATCTCTGCTGTACGATGAATTCTGGATTACCGTATGAAACATCGTCACGCGGCAAGAATTGTATTTCGCATTAAATTTTGCGTGCTTTATCAAGTGGGGGATTTCGGTCTGGTTTGCAGATCGACCAACTGAGAACCACCCGGCAGATGACAGCCGAAAGCCTGTGGACAGGCATGAAGCAGGCATGCGGCGACTAAGACCAGCAGCCAGCCGACTGAATTCACAATCTCTGACGTTTTGTGAAGCGACTCAAAGGCATCGCATCGCGGCTGGCCGGGCGGTGTGATCAATTCCAGCAGTGGTCGATAGACCAGCAGGTAATCACCCACGGCAAGAGCTCCCGCGAGTAGTACCAGACCAAAAATCACACGATCACGAGCCCATTTTCTAAAGCAGAATAAAACACCCGCACAGCCGATCGCTCCTGTCAGACAGACCCACTGAAAGCCATAGAAAACAGGGAAACGACGACTGACAAGGAGATCTTTCACGGCATCAGAAAGCTCGGGAGTGGTCACTTCTCGAACGCCGGCAGCCACAAAAAGTGCCGCCGCCCCGAGCCAGAAAGATGTCAGGAATCTCGCTGCCGAAGCTGTCTGCTCGATCCACCGCGGTTGACCTCCACACGCACTCATGATCACGGCACCTTGGGCTCTATTCACCGTAGACAACCTGGCAGGGAACAATCATCTCGCTGAGATTTTTGGTGTACCCTCGCAATGATAATCAACATAATGAAATGAAGAGGGGTTCCACCAGAGAGCAAATCCAACGCAAGTTTTGCAGGCAACCGTTGTTTCGGAAATGAGTTACGGGGCCTGTGATACGCAGATGTTGCTGCAGCACTTGACTATTAACGACGTTATCATGAATTCATCGTGGGATTATTGAACTCTTTTGAACCGGGAGTGGACTTTTTGCTCAGGGGTGTTCCTATCGTGACCAGTGCCCATAAAGCTTACATCATGCTTGGTAAGGAATCGCTGTGGCACGTCGCAACCCGTTGTCACGAGCTGTTCGATTCGGCTCAAATTCCCTATTCGATCGCGGGTGGTGTGGCTGTTTGTCTGCACGGATACCAAAGAAACACCACCGACATCGATCTCATTATCCACGCAAATGATTCTCAGCGAGTCAGGGAAACTTTAGTTCATGCTGGCTTTGAATGGTCGCCAGAGAGCGTCGAGTTTCGGAGCTCTGAAGGAGTGACCCTACAATTTCTGATTGCCGGTCATCTGGCAGGGAAGCATGCGGAAGTTCGTATTCCCGAACCGACTGGCGAACTGAATGTCGAATATAAGGAAGGCCTGAATGTTGTTCGCTTATCACGATTGATTGAAATGAAGATTGCCTGCGGATCTGGAAGTCTTCGTCGAACTCACAAGGACTTTGCCGATGTTGTGGAACTGATTGCCATTCGACAACTCGATCATTCCTTTGCTCGATATCTGCATCCATCGTTACGAAAAACATTCAAAGAACTGGTTCGGGTTGCTAACGACAACCAGTAATTGATAGCCACGACTGCGGTCGTTATCAGTGGGATCTGCCGTTGATGACCACCTGTTAAGAGCACAGGACTGGCCCCCATGAGGAAGCCAGTCCTGATAGAAATCGCTCACAAATCCGCTTTCCCCCGTGGTGCTCTCTCCCTAAAGCCATCATTTCTGGCTCACGTTATGCCAGCCACGTCCTGAGCGATTGCGGCGAATAAGCGATTGTTTCCATTAAGCTTTCAGTTCGAAGCCAGGACTGTTTCACCGACCATTGGCTCGCGATGAGCAGGCTTGGTGTAACCCAGGCTGCGAACGACTTCCAGCACTTCACTCCAGGTGGGAAACATGCGGCCGCTTTTACGCTTGTAGTCGTCCATGGCCTTCATGAATTCCACTTCATCGCCTGAGTAATCTCGTTCGCAGGTGGTAGGGTCAATCATCCGGCGACGCTCCACTTTACGCCGAGGTGCTGCAGCAGCACGTCTTTCACCACTGGCGAGTTTTTCTTCGACCTTCGAGCGACGTTCGCCAACCACACGGCGGTTGCGGTTCCGCTGCTCCGTCTTGGCAATCGCATCCAGTTTGGCGGCATCCATAGTCGCAGATCGGGGCATTTGTAATTCCTGAATCGAATGAGGGTAAAGACGCATCCGTCTGTTTCATCAGACACATGCATTGGGGGATATTCGATTATGCCCATATCTTTTTCGATCAGGCTGAGTTCAACTCCTTTGACGAATTGATAATTTGCGGAAACATTGCGGCCGTATCGACTTTTCCAATTCTAAGGATTATGCCGAAAGCAACACGTCGCTTTTGGTCAAGAAACCGTGTTGTGATCCCCCATTCAGGCGAGAAGACGCAAAACCGTCCAGAGCCAGTTTTCAGCTTGCGTTTTGAGTCGAAATCATCCCACGATACTTAATTAAGAATTACGCACCACAGGTCTACTGAACTGTTTGTTCCCCTGATTCGTTTCCTCACCTCGTGATTAAGAATTGCCGCTGATGCAGACCGAACTGCCAAAGTCGCATTTGATCAGTACGATGTCACTGGGCCCGTTCCAGTCATCACACGGGAGAATGCTGAAACTCTCTCTTTGCGCGATGCTTTTGTGTCTCACCATGGTCGACAGTGTTGTGGCACAGACCAACCCTGCAGGTGAACCGAAGACGAAAGCTGCGGGTAAGGCAGCACAAACACCCGAACGTAATCGCGGGAAACCACTTCCACCCGCGGTGCGCGATTACACGTCTCGCAACTTTCTCATGCACACCGATCTTCCGCCTGAGGATGCGAAAGAGTTGCTTACCCGCCTCGAAACGATGCTGACTCTGATCTCGAAATACTGGGGCAAACCCAATCGAGCAGTCATCGAAATGTACGTCGTGAAAGATCTCTCGGTCTGGCCACCCGGTTCGATCGATGCTCGCGGGCTGCAAAGCATCGAAGCAGGTGCTGGCGTAACGCTGGGGCAGACGGCGTTTATTGGAAATGAGGCGATTGATGCCAAGGCGGTCGTTTACTCAGTGGCCGACCGCGGGACACCGCAACATGAAGCGGTCCACGCCTATTGCCAACTGAATTTTGGACGAACGGGCCCGACATGGTATTCCGAAGGGATGGCCGAGATGGGGCAATACTGGAAAGAGAAAGATACTTCGGTCGCAATTCACCCGGTCGTGTTTGATTATCTCAAAAAGTCCGAACTCAAGTCGCTTGATGAGATTATTGCGCCAGGTCAGACAACGGGAGATAGCTGGGAAAACTATGCCTGGCGCTGGGCTCTATGTCATTTACTGGCAAACAACACCAACTACGCGGCACGTTTTCGGCCTCTGGGACTCTCGCTACTTTCCAGCAGGCCAGGAAGCTTTGAACTGACATATGGCCCATCGGCTCGCGAAATCAGTTTTGAATATGAATTCTTCCTCAAGCACCTGGAACAAGGTTTTCGAGCCGATCTGTGCAGTTGGGACTGGCAGACTAAACCGGTGGCTGTCAAAGGGACAGCCACTGTCCAATCCAAGATTGATGCCAAAAAGGGATGGCAGGCGTCGAGACTTCTGGCCAAAGCCGGTGAAACGTATCAGTTCACGACAACTGGCACCTGGAAAACAGGCACTGAAGGGGAAGCGATTTCACCCGCAGATGCTTCTTCAGAAACTGGCCGACTGGCAGGAGTCCTTTTCAACGACTACGAGTTGAGCGAGCCGTTTATCATCGACGTGGCCAACGGTTGGACCGCACCCAGTGACGGAGCCTTGTACTTACGTTGCCACGAAGGTTGGGGTGCACTCCAGGACAACACCGGGACAGTCGCTGTTAAAATCAAGCGGCAAACAGAGAGTGTTCGCACACCCGCAAATGGCGAGCCTGTAGAAACTCTCCCCGCACGGAAAGAGAACGCTGCAGGAAAGTAGCTGCCAAGGCATCATAGCTGGCAATGGCATGCGGGAGCATGCCCTACTGGAGTCATCATGACTACCTGAGTTATCACGACGTGAGCTGGTGCAATCCGTCGGAACTTCTTGCACCCTACCCAATAATCAACATGCGATACGAACTATTGGCGGCTGATACTTCGCGGCCTGCGAGAGAGAAGTGGCATCCATGCCGACAGACCATCCCTGGGATCTCAACGTGGTGGGAAAGAGGGATCGAAGAGGGGCCTGTCCTTCTCTCGCAGACATCGGACAAAAATATGGATTTTAAGATGTCAGCAGAACAGCACTGACGGCACTCGACAAAGGCTGTTTAAGCACATTTGCAGTTGCGTGATGCTCGATTTGCAGCTTGACGCTAAGCTCGATCAGTTACTGGCTCAAATCCTGAAAGAGAGGATTGAACTGAGGCATCTCCGCCTTTAAGTGTTCCAGCCAGGCTGCCGGCTGCCATAGCTCCACGCAAATGACAGCCCCGACCACAATCACTTCCTGATTCGCCGAAACTCCGAGAAACTCCCGAAAGCCATCAGGTAACAACAGGCGAGACCGATTCGCCAGTTGCACTGTCCGGAAGCGTGTCGAAAGCAGTCGCCCCAGTCGCTGCACCTCCGCATAACGCTGCTCCATCCGCCCTGCCTGGATCTTCTGATGAATCAGCGAAACTCCCTGCTTCAGCTTGAGCTGCCAATCACTGGCTCGCCATAAACTCAAACACCCGGCTCGCTCCTTAACCAGAATCGTCTGGCCACTTTCATCAGCAATCGCCTGAGCAAATTCCGGCGGTAAAGTCAGTCGAAATCGCTCATCGAGCGTTCGGCTCACTTCTCCCGAAATCATACCCTGTGCCACCAGAACATCCCCGCGGAGAAAATCCTCGACAGGCGAAGTTCCTCCCGGCGATGAGCCTGAATCCAACGGTGGCAAAGCTCCTGCCAATCCAGCCTCGCAATCCTGAAGCACATGCACAACAAAGGGTCTGACTCACCCACAAGATCTAAAGACCTGGGCTTAAAATCCACATTTAAATCATTTTTCAAAGAGCTTTTGGGCAAAAAACCCACATCGGCAGAATCCTACCGAGGGGCAATCGGAAGTTCAAAACAAATTGCTCCACTTTTATCGTTTTTTACGATTTCAGCGATTTTGCTGGTCCGCAGGAGCACTCCTGTTGTGAGTGCGGCATCCTGTTGAGTAAGACCTCTCCAGCAGCTCGAAAATCACCAACCATTGCAGAGCGTTCTACGGCACTCAGTTGAAGATCCCAGTCAGAAGCCAATGGCATTACAGAACAGAACTTAATGGAACCTGCCATGTTGTCTGAGTCCGATGACAGCATCCCCAACCACATGCCTCAACAGGAGCACGAAGCGGACTCACGCTCCTCCAATGAACCGTCTTCTACGGAGAGACAGAAGCCTGCTGTGCTGAAGACTTACTTTGAGGTGCCAGAGGATTTGCCGCCCAATCCCACGCGATGGAAGATCCGGACGACCATGGATGGCTATTGCCTGGCATCACGCGGACGCTGGACGCTTCAGGGATTAGGTGTGCTATTCCTGCTGAATCTCTTCTGGAATGGAGTAGTGCTATTGGTCTCATGGGAAGCTCTGCTCAAACCAGGGATCGAGCGATTCAACATCGACTGGCTGATGAAAGCCGCTTTCCTCTCGATCTTTAGTGTGGTTGGACTGTTTCTTTTGTTGCTGCTGATTCTTGAACTGGTCGAGCCTTTTCATACCCGCACCTGGGAGTATGGCAATGTTCTGATCGTCTGCCGCCTCGCCTGGTTTGGGATTGGCTACACCTGGGCTTATCCTCGCCAGAGGCTGGCACGGATCGATGTGACTTATTTGCCGCGAGTTGATCTTCCTGAGAATGAACCACGGAAGCGTCGCCGTAAACAGAACCGATCAAATTCTCAGCAGTTGAAGCCTTACGAAAAGGCCTCACGCATCTTCACTCTCACATTGATCTCAGAGAACGACGAAGTCGTTTGCACATGGGACGGCTTGAACCTCGAAGAGTGCGATGTCATCGGCCCGTCACTGTTATGGATCGATCGCCAATTGAGTTGAACGCAGCACGCTACCTGCGGTAAGGCTCTGTTTGTTCCCGTCGCCACACACTGGGGGCCACACCCATGGCCCGCTTGAAGGCTACGCTGAAATACTCGTCGTGAGCAAAACCTGAGCGATGTGCAATCGTTGAGAGAGAAAGATCTGTCTCAACCATGAGCTGACGGGCTCGCTCGAGCTTCAATCGTAGAATCTCAGCATGAGGTGTACGCCCCAGCCGCCGTTCAAACCGCTGTTCGAGAACGCGTCTGGAAAGAGGCACAATTTTAAGCACGTCGTTGACATGAATGCCCTCAAAAGCATGTTCGCGAATGAACCGCAACGCCAGAGCCACATCGCGATCATCGAGCGCCAGGACATCGGTCGATTGCCGCGTGATCACACCCAGGGGAGGTACCCGCAGACAATCCTCCTTCAGGTTGACTCCCTGCATCTGCTCATCGAGGAACTGGGCTGCCACCGCCCCTGCTCTCCCGG
>VFQR01002507.1_pt1 | contig 11570 bp, 7 predicted proteins | sample 3512321 | NCBI WGS metagenome assembly VFQR01 (sample SAMN10412374, study PRJNA504923) | tailings metagenome | isolation source: Relicate 3 Philex TSF1 revegetated site | place: Philippines: Tuba, Benguet | collected 2017-08-29
TAGAGACGTTGCAGTGCAACGTCTCTACAACGATAAATCAAGGGTTTTAGCGTCTAATCCACATAATGCGTGAATTCGGAATTTTTGCTTACCAAGGATTACCCACCATTGTAAATCCAGCCCAATAATAAGGATGCATCAGTGATTCATCAGCTTCATCAACACTTGCAGCAGGCAAAGGCAAGTTCCCCACCACTCCCAAACCTTGGATTTGACCATCCTTTAAGAAAATCTGCCCTTTAGCCATAGCTACTTGAGCTTGTCTCAAAGCCTCTGCCTTAATTGGAGAAGTCCTTAAATTCTCATAAAATTTGGTCATCATTCCTGCTGTAGCAGAATCGTTAACTGACCAAAGACTGGCAACACTAGTTTTCACACCTGCCAGCACAGCTAAACCCGCAAACCCAAGTTCTGACTCTTTATCGCCCAAAGCTGTTCTACAAGCACTCAGCACCATCATTTCTACTTGGGGTTCGTTCAACCGCAACTCCCGCAACTGGTTCAAGTGTAACTTGTCTTCCCACAGTTGAATATAGGAATTGCTTAAGCCGCCAGTGACAAAATCGGCATGGGTCGCCATGTGAATAATACCAAAAGGTTGTTGACGGCGGACACTTTTGAGATTTTCTAAGGTGGCTTGCTTGTCTAACAACAATTTACCTTGCCAGAGTTTGGATACCAATGTTGAGATTTCCACGGGAACTGCTGGTAAAGGCACTTGCCCCTGAGTACTAAGAGAAACCCCCAGTGCTAAAATTTGGGATTTTCTAATGTCTGTATACACTGTGTTAGTCAAGCTCAGACTCGGCATCAAGCCAATACTGTATTTTTCTATCAGAAATTGTTCGCCATCATGAAGCGCTGCCATTGGAGTTGAACGTAAACCAATGTCTGGTAGAAAGACTAAATTGTTAATTTCTCTGGTTTGCAATTCTGCTTCTAGTGGTGCAATTATCCAGCGATAAAGTTGTTGAGATGGACGCAAATAACCGGTGCGGCGACGGTTTTGTGGACTCACAATTTGGTCACGAAATTGTTGAGCTACTTGTAAAACTTTGGCTCTGGTAGTTTCTTTTATACGCTTACGAATGGGGTCACCTTTTCCAGTAACTACCACTACTTCCAGTTCGTCGCTATCGTTTTCTAGTAGGGTATTCAGCTGTTTAGTTCTCTCTGGTATAATCTCCACAGGCACAAAACTAAGGTAAATAAATGCAGGTTTTACACCAGTAGCTTCCTCAATTTTGCGAGCAATTTCTTTGGCATCATCCAGTGTTTTAATTTTGGGATTGGGTATGCCTAAATAATCGCCAAAATCATCTGTGAAGTTATCTTCGGGAGTCGGATCGGTATTAATCACAGGATCGCCTGGATCGGTATCGCCTGGCTTAGGATCACCTGGGTTACCTGGACCGCACTGGAATGAACAGGGAGGAACATCGGGAATCTGAGGAATCTCACGTACATTCACGTTGATTGCTACTTGTACAGGTTCTGAGGATGAAACAACATCGCTAGCTCTGACAGTGAATGCATTTATTAGCCCTGTGCTATCAGTTGGTGGTGTGTAATTTAGTGTTTCACCTATTGTTAATGTGTCTCCCGCAGCTAAAACCGTTTCGCCTCGTCTCAAAGTTCCTCCTTGGATGGCATCAAGGACAACGGTGGTGTTATCTAGATTGACATCGCTAGTGCTGGCTGTAAATGTGAAGCTTAAGCTTTCATTGACTTGGGCATTAGATGAGAGGAGCGTGTTTGTTGTCAGCGTCGGCGGGGTATTTACGGATGTAATGGTAATGCTGGCTGGGGTGCCAGTGGCATCTCCGTTAGTTGGCAAGACTGGAAAACTAGCAGCAGTGATGGTTGCACCGCCTCCGGTATCAATTGTTCCAAATGTGCCATTAATACTTGTTGCATCACCTACGGTAAATGGCACATTATCCGGCCCACCATCATGTCGAATTGTAACACTACCCCCGGTAACGCTAACAAATCCTTCTTCACTGAAAGGGTTTAATAAAATTCCTGGTGTGGTGATGGTAGTACCTGTCCCTGTTCCTTGAACTAGTCCGTTTGTCAGCACTTGCACATCGCCGCCAGCCACAGTACCGTCAACAAGCGACGCTATAGCCTGTGTGTTGATGCTAGTAAAACTAATTGTGCTGCCAGCAGCACTGTTAGTTTGTAGACTAACGTTGCCACCTGTGGCAGTTTCTGTATCAAATCCGATGGCGATCGCTGAAGCATTAATAGCATCATTCACTGTGATATTATTTGTCGTAGTTAAGCTGACTGCACCGCCTGTAGCACTTGTATCACCATCCACTCCATCGGTGCTTGCTGAGGCATCAATACCGCCATTCACGGTAATGTTATCTGTGGCAGTTAAGGTTACTGCACCACCCGTGCCGGTAAAAGTGCCGCCTCCTTGCTTGATTACAGAGGAATTAATTGCACCTGTGGTGATACTGCCGCCTGTAGTAGTTGCTACTATATTTCCACCCGTACCTAAGCCGGCTGCATCATTGGAAGAAGAATTAATGTTGTTTGTGATAATGTCACCACCGGCAGACAAGTTGACATTACCTGCTGAGTAGCCCCCGCCAGTGGTAACAATGTTACCTGTAATAATGCCACCGATCGCAGTTAAATTAACGCTGCCAGCAGTTCCACTACCATTACTTGTATCGAAATTTCCCAGTGATAGGCTGGCACCAGAAATATTGATTGCTCCTCCAGTTGTGAGAATTGTGTTGCTAGGGTCAACAAAGTTGACAGAACCAGTTTGCGAGGACAGGGTGAAGCTACCGCCAGTACCTAAGTTTAATGTAGCGACACCATCGGTTGTGACTGTGGGTGTAGCTCCGGTGATGTCATTGATGGTAATATTGCCTGTGGCTTGGAGGTTGATATTTGCACCTGAAGCTGCGATCGCCCCCCATGAAATTGTATTAGCCCCAATATCTGCATCGCCAAAAGCAATATTGCCACCTATGCCATCAAAAGTCCCTACTCCACCATCGATAATAGTTAATGTGCTGGGGTCTAGCAATAATGTACCAAAGCTGCCATTGGCGGCTGAAGTGTCTACCACACCGTTGAAGGTCAAGAAATTTTTGCCTGATACTTCGACAAAACCACCATTGCCAGCATTTGCTCCTCCACGTGCCGAAATGTTACCAAAATATTGGGTTGTGTCGTTACCCCAAACAATCACCCGTCCGCCATTTCCATCCAATTTACTATCGGCATTAATCACGGAGTTGGAGTTAACATAAGTCTGCTGTGCATTGGGTAAACTTCCCTGACCCTGGTAGTCGCCGCCAATTAGTACGGTACCGCCACCATTGGTTCCAGAGGCGTTAACATTGGCATCAATTACGCCGACTTTTGTACCCAAAGCAGTTACTGTCCCGCCTGTTTGACTTGATGCATCGATTGTGCCAGAAACAATTGTCGTCCCTGGAGTTGCAGGAATTTTGACGTTAGAACCTGTTAGTTGCACAGTTCCATCAGGATTGGCAGTTAACCCAGTGTCAGTGTTACCAACAGTGAGCAATTCTGGTAAAGATGCAATGGGAATTGTCCAGTTATTGGGCTGGTTGCTACTAGACGAGAGGGGCTGAATTTCCAGACTCAACACATTTCCTGGCTGACTCAGGCGCACCCAATTTTGACCCGGTACGGACGTGACGGTTATTTGTCCTCCTGGTGCGGAAATTTGCCCAGTGTTGACTACTGTACCGCCTAATAAATTCAAATTCTGCCCCGTACCGACTGCCAAATTTCCGGCATTGACAATCGCTCCTGGTTGGCTAGTACTAAAGGCAAATCCATTGGGGTTTCCCACTAAAGTACTGTAATCATTAACACCAATGGCATTGAACCAATTGCTGCCAAAACCGATGCCGTTGGCTGTGGTCACCGTGAAAGCACTAGGTACATTTAAGCTGGCATTTCCTCCAAAAATAAATCCGGCTGGATTCATCAAGAATAGATTCGGGCTACCGCCAGTCACCTGAATTAAGCCATTGATGATGGAAGCATCGCCACCTGTGATTCGACCAAGGATATTTTGTAGCGCCGGACTAGCTTGGAAGTTGGCGATTTGTTCTGGCGAAATTCCAAACTGTTGAAAGCTATGAAAGAGGTTCCCACCATCACCAGAAGTTGTACCACCGGTGATATCAAGTCGATTGCCGTTGGGAGTCACAATTGTGTTTGTCCCGTCAGCAGCAGGAATAATTTGCTGTGCTTGGGTGGGACTGATGACTGTCAGCAGAGGGACAATAACTAGTAGAGAAGCGGCGATGTTGGATAGTAAAGATTTTTTACAATCAAGCAGAGATCCTGGGCAGAGGTCTGGAGAAAAAAGATTTTCATTACAAGCCGGAATTTTCGGAAGTAGAGTTGAGCGGCCTTCTTTCCCCTCTGCCTCTTTTTTGCGCCGTAAGATAAAGCAACCTGTGGAAAATTCTACATCGATTTGTAACTTATTTGCTAATCCCCGTCGCCAAAGTGCTTGATTGATCGCCTTTTTTGACCAGAGAATTTGTTCTGTTTTTCTCGTCACAGAGATGCTTTGGGAATGAACTCGGTAGAAGTACAGGGGCTGTTTCACTCTGCATACTTGGGCAACTTCGGAAAGTCTTAAACACAAATCGTAATCATAGGAAGTACCAGTAAAGAACGCATTCACACCTCCCACTTGGTCGTAAACACAACGACGCATGAGGCGGAAGTGGAAAGTCATGAAGTTGACCAGCAGACCTTCTTTAGAGTAGGGGATATCACAGCGATGACCGTAACCGAGAAGTTTACCGTCTGCATCGATATTTAAGTAGTCAGTGTAAACAAATCCCGTTTCTGGGCGGCGATTGAGGACGGCGGCGGTTTCGGCTAGGGCGGTAGGGGCAAGGATATCATCACTGTCAACAATACCGATGTAACTGCCACTGGTTTGGTTAATTGCTGCTTTGCAAGCCCCAGCAACTCCTTGATGGCGTCCTTGGATTACCCGCACTCGCCCATCTTGTTGAGCATATCTTTTAGCGATCGCCACCGATCCATCACTAGAACCATCATCCCAAATGAGTAGCTCCAAGTGTTGCCATGTCTGGGCTAAGACACTGGCGATCGCTTCTTGAAGGTAAGCCTCCCGATTGTAATTGACGATGACAATGGAAATCAGTGGTGACATCGCAGTAATCCAAGTTTTCTACCTATTACCAGAATATAATGCTCAGGGCTTTCACTTAGGTAATCATTGCTGTTTATTATTTTTTAGTTACAAATTTTCTTAAATTTGAATAGCAAAAATATGATATTCAAATATTCATGGATTTATAAATGGGCATGGGGCATTGGAGGTGTGGGAGGATGGGGAAGCATTAATTCTCTTTCCCTCATCTCCCCATCTCCCCACACTCCCCACACTCCCTCACCTCCCCACCTCCCCACCTCCCCACTCACCGGGCACCCTAGCGAAAAGAAATGAGAAAAGGAACAGAAACTCGTGTTCAGCCCAAAGCAATGACTCAGCCAAGAATTGTCAATCTCTCTCATCGGTTAGACGCTTGGCAAAGTCTGGCAAATATTAAATGGAATCAGCACAGTTTCAGTTTCAAGTGTGGCTTGTTAGTTTTGCCTGCGGTCTGGATTTTAACTGCCAATGGACTCAAAGCTACAGCTAATAACTTTACACCAAGCTCAGATCGAGATAGTAGTTACCCAGAGTTACAAATCGTACAGGAAACAGAACCTTCTCCGGCAACTGAGCCTAGTCAACCAGCACCAAACCCCGAATCGTCCCCAGCACAACCAGAAACACCACAACGCATTCGAGTCCGGAAAATCCAAGTTATAGATAGTACGGTTTTTACTGAAAATGACTTGAATGCAGTTGTCAAGCCGTTTGAAGAACGAGACTTGACTTTAGAAGAAATCAGACAAGCAGCAGACGCAGTTACCCAGCTTTATCTAAATAAAGGCTATCTCAATTCCAGGGCGATTCCAGACACTCAGCAACCTAGTACCGCCGACGGAATTGTAGTCATTCGCGTGATTGAAGGACGTTTAGCAGAGATAGACATCCAAGGAACGCAGCGATTAAATAAATCTTATATTCGTAGTCGCATCGAATTAGGTGCCGGTATTCCTCTGAATATTGGGAAGTTAGAAGACCAATTAAAGCTATTGCGACTCGATCCTTTGTTGACAAACGTCGAAGCACGTCTGCGTCCCACGGGTAAAGTCGGTCAAAGTGTTTTGGTTGTGAGAGTTGAAGAGGCAAATCCTTTAACTGGTAGCTTGGGTGTAGATAATTATTCGCCTCCCAGTATTGGTGCAGAAAGATTGGGTGTTGAACTGCGCCATCGTAATTTAACTGGGATGGGAGATGAGTTAGCAGGCTCTTATTTTCACTCGTTCACTGGTGGTTCCGATATCTTTGATTTTAGATATCAGGTTCCCGTCAATGCGATGGATGGCAGAGTGCAAATTAGAACTGCATTTAATCGCAACAGAATCACTGAGGCGCCCTTCGATGCCTTTGGTATTCGAGCAAACCAGGATCTTTATGAAATTAATTATCGCCAACCCTTGATGCGATCGCCAAGAGAAGAATTTGCCCTATCTTTAGGATTTACCTATCAAGACGGTCAAACTTTTCTCTTCGATGACCTAGCAACCCCCTTTGGTATCGGCCCAGATGCCAATGGAGTTAGTCGTACCAGCGTCATTAAGTTTGGTCAAGATTATATCAGACGCGAACCCCAAGGTGCTTGGTTCTTGCGATCGCAATTTAGTTTTGGCATCGACATCTTAGATGCCACAATCAACAATGACCCCATACCCGATGGTCGCTTCTTCAGTTGGCTAGGTCAAATACAGCGCGTACAGCGACTCAGCAACGACCAATTATTGATCATTCAAGCAGAATTACAGCTAACACCAGATAGCCTCTTACCTTCCCAGCAATTCGTCATTGGCGGCGGACAATCAATCAGAGGATATCGTCAAAATGTGCGCTCAGGAGATAATGGATTTCGGGTAGCGATCGAAGATAGAATCACAGTGCAACGCAACGAATCTGGACTATCCACCATTCAACTAGCACCATTTGTTGACATGGGAGCTGTTTGGAATAAGTCTAATAATCCGAATTCACTACCCGATCAAACTTTTCTGATTGGTGCAGGCTTAGGATTATTGTGGAATGAAGCCTTTGGCATTGATAATTTAAATTTACGACTCGATTATGGATTTCCATTTATCGATCTGAGCGATCGTGGTAATAACGCTCAAGATGATGGCTTTTATTTTAGCCTGCGGTATCAGCCGTAATGCACTCGTAATATCATGTGCGGTTGAATACTTATCATTTAGACTGACGCGGGGACGCGGGGACGCGGAGAATTTTTTTTGATAACTACCAAAGAGAAAGAAAATAACGATTCTTTGCGCCTTTGCGCGGCAGTTGCTTCAAGTCTCTTAACCCGCCCAACGCACTGCCTTGCCTTTGCGTGAGACTAATTCATACTTTCAATCAGCAACGCCCTATTTTTTATATAAAGCGCGATATTCCCAAGGATTAATAAATTTAGTATCACTCCAAATGCCAAGCTTTTGGTTTTTGGCTTGTGCTTCGGCTTGTTGAATTAAGTCTTTACTCGGACATTTATTTAAATAGGGACGATATACTTTTGCTAAACCTTCTTGCAATAATACTTGTTGTATAAAAGTGCCATTTTTTAAACGCACTTCTGCAACTTTACGCCCATAACGATCACTATCCGTAATATTCAAGGTTACTCGCTCCCCTCCTTGCTGGATGAGTTGTTGCACGCGTTCTTGAGCTTTTACACCCCAACTAAATTGATTGCGATCGCTACTACTTTTACTCTGCTTTTCTTTATTGGTATGAGCTATTTCTGGCGCATCGACACAAGCAAAGCGCACGGTCACATTTTTACCATTAGCATCTTTTACTACTAAAGTATCACCATCACTCACTCGCTCAACTACATCTCCTGAATTACCAATAAAGCCGCAGCTTATCAAACCCAAAATTATCATAATAGCACAAAACCAAAATCCCACTAATTTAATTAATTTTTCCATCCAAATTCACCAAATTTTCTTTGATATCATGTCCGGTTGAACACAAGTCAATTGCGTTAGCCCTTGGCGTTCCCCAAGGGTACGAAGTGAGTTTACAAATCTAATTTTGACTAATTGAGAATTCAGAATTCTGAATTCTCAATTATTATTGACATGCTGTCGGAGAGTTTGCAAACATATTTGAATTTTTGTATCTATTAATTGATTATCAAAAGGTAATCGTTCGCCAGTCACCCAAGCTTCTTGAGGTTGACATTGATATATTCTGCGGGGCGAATCATTTAAATAATCGGCGGCTGTGCGATTGTGTTTTCTCTTAGCGCGATTTACAAGTAGCTTCAAAATCTTTTCTGTTTCTTCTGGTTTTAATTCTGATGCCGTTCCAGAAAAATATAAACCATCTGCTGTACCTTCTGAAACACTCGAATTAAAAATAGCGATCGCCACTTTTCCACCATTACTATATAAATTCTGCGAATGCTGAGATTCTATAGCCGAACTCCAATAAATATTGCAGTTTTCATCATAGGCAAAAAATAAAGGTGATGCCCAAGGATAACCATCTAAAGAACAAGTAGACAAAGTACAATAAATATTATTTTCCATAATCCGAACAGCTTTTGCAATTACTTCTGGATTTTGGAAATCAATCGTATTCACCCACCGATTCGTAACACTTGCAGATTCCAACATAACGATCTTCTTTTATTTAGAGGTTGTTTAAAAGTATTGTGCTGTGATTTTGAACACGTTTAAAGCATCAATCTTCCCAGCCCCAGTTTTTTGTTAACGTTAGCCGAAGGCTTTGGCGTTCGCGTAGCGTCTCGTAGAGAAGCCATCGCTTGACTTTCAAGACAGTCGCTACAATTATCCTTAACTGAACTGTATTGGTACATAATGAGGGCGGGCAAGATGCCCACTCTACAAGAGTTTGTTACAGCAATTTAAATGTTTTTCAGGTTATCTGCACTCAGCACTCCTGAGTCTTTACACTTTCACAAACCAGCGCTGCCGATACATGACAACACCAACAGCCCACCACAACAACACCGTGACTATGGCAAACAACAAAGAACCATTAAGCGCCCCCGCCCAAGATGCGAAAAAATTCTGGTAAATCCAATTGTAGGTACTGGGGGCGTTTTCTCCTGTACCGATGGTGGTTCTGACTAAGATTTTAATTAATAAAACAGACGCAACGAAAAGAGCGATCGCATTTAAACCCATAATTTCAAAAGCTTTACCCCAGCGACGTATCCGCCGTACTTCGATGAGTTCATAACAAGCTGCTAGCAACAATAATGCCCAACCTGTTGTCAAAACCACATAAGAACTTGTCCACAATTTTTTATTCATGGGGAATGTCAACCCCCATGCCCAACCAATAATTAAACAACCAATTCCAAATAATCCTAACCCGATACTTGTGCGGGACTGTACAGGCTGGCTGCGTATCCATTGCCCAGTGAAGTAGCCAGCAAGGACATTAACTATCGCTGGAATGCTACTGAAAAGTCCCTCTGGATCTCCCATAAAATTGAAACCATCACCTTTATATAAATGTGCTTTGGGAATAATTAGGCGGTCAACATAAGCACCGAAATTACCTTCCCGCGTCAAAACTCCCGCCCCATAATCGGCTACTGGTAAATACATCATCGCTAGCCAGTAGCCAATGAGTAGCACTGCTGCTAGTATCCATTGCCCTTTGCGCGGCAGGTTGAGAACTATTAAGGAAGCCAGCAGATAAGTAATGCTAATGCGTTGCAACACCCCCATTAACCGGATGCTACTGAAATCAAAAGTCCAAACACCTTGATTCCAAAAACCATTTAGCAGCAATCCCAAAACAAAAAGAATGGCGGCGCGGCGGAATATCCGCCAGTAAACAGCCGAGTTTGGTTTATTACCTTCGGTGTACTTCGACAGCGAAAAAGTCATCGCTACACCGATAATGAAAAGAAAAAAAGGAAATACCAAGTCAGCTGGTGTACAGCCGTGCCAATTAGCGTGGGCGAAGGGAGGATATACATCATCTGCAACCCCCATCATATTAACGAGAATCATCGCAGCGATGGTAATACCACGAAAAACATCTAGTGAAGTCAGGCGCATAAGCGGAATTTTTCCTTGGTGAGTATCTAAGTTAACCCGCCTGATGCACCTAATCAAGGAAAATTTATAGACCTTGATACAAGGTAAAATTGGCTAGTTATCCTCTATTCGTTTAGAGTTGGCTTAATTTTAATACATGCGTATTATTGAATAATTAGAATATAATCTAAATTAGGCATAAACTTTTTTACCCTGATGGTTAAAATTTAACATATATTTATTGAAAATGGATTTTGATAATCTTGATTAAAGATGAATTTGGAAAGCTTTCTCATGTTTATAAAAGGCAAAAAAATTACAGCGATATCAAATTCAGCACTAAGCAAAGATATAGAGTTGACTAATGCTGATTTTTCAGCTTCAAATCTAGTCAGGCTTCAAAGTCAATTATCTTTTTTCTCGCATTTAAATATAAATGGAGAAATTAGCGATCAAGCATTTGAAGCTCTAGTTCGTTATGCTTGCTCTATTTTTATTAAAAACGAGGTAGAAGCCAGAGTTAAAAATGCTCTTGAACATGTTCAAAAATTATTAATTATGATAAATATTTATTTAGAGAACACAAATTTGAAATTTATTAATAACTATGTCAGTCAAAGTTGGAGATACTGCTCCTAATTTCAGTTTACCTGCTCAAAACGGCTCAACAATTAGCCTGCAAGATTTTCGCGGCAAAAAAGCTATTGTGCTATATTTTTATCCCAAAGACGACACACCCGGTTGCACGGCTGAATCCTGCGCCTTTCGCGATCAGTATGAAGTTTTTAAAAGCGCTGGTGCTGAAGTTCTCGGTGTCAGTGGTGACTCCACCGAATCTCACCAGCGATTTGCTGCCAAATATAATCTACCTTTTACCCTATTGACCGACAAAGGCGACCAAGTACGCAAGCTATATGGCGCAACAGCCGCCTTTGGCTTGTTCCCTGGTCGCGTTACTTACGTCATTGACCAACAAAGAGTTGTGCAATACGTATTTGATTCAATGTTTAACTTTAAAGGTCACGTTGAAGAAGCGCTAAAAACGCTGCAACAGCTTGTGAAATAGGGCATGGGGCGTTGAGAGTGGTGAGTGAGGAGTTAGGAGTTAGGAGTTAAGAGTGATTTTCCCCCATCCCCCTCATCTCCCTCATCTCCCCCATCCCCCCAGTCGCCAATCCCCAATCCCCAGTCCCTATTTAATATGCGACTTTTCCGCCATGACAACGTTCGCCTGGGCTGACTTGCCATTCTTACCGTTGGTATGACCGTTACCATTGCGGGGTTGAATCACGCCGTAACCGCCGTGGTTACGTTCGTAAATGACATTTATCTCTCCTGTTTCAGCATTGCGGAAC
>VFQR01002509.1_pt1 | contig 11552 bp, 11 predicted proteins | sample 3512321 | NCBI WGS metagenome assembly VFQR01 (sample SAMN10412374, study PRJNA504923) | tailings metagenome | isolation source: Relicate 3 Philex TSF1 revegetated site | place: Philippines: Tuba, Benguet | collected 2017-08-29
GCCGTTGCTCGCATGGAAGCGGAGCTGGTCACCCTGCAACGGGATACCGGTTGCGGCCGTGGCCGCGGCCGCTTCGGCAAAGGGGGCCCGACGGCGCAGCGTGTCGAAGAGCGTCCATTGCTCGGGCGCCACCTTGGGCCACATCGCACGCAGCAGGTCCAGCGGTGCCGTGTTCGGGTTGAACAGCTTGTCACGGCGAACACCCAGCCACGCCTGCACCTTGGCGCGAACCTCGGGCTGGCTGCGCCACACCGGCATGCGCTGCAGTTCGTCGGTCGACAGGATCCAGTCGTTGCGTGGTGGCGGCAGGCCCGCGTCACGGTACTCCGGCGCCTCGGCACCGTTCAGACGCTTGAGGCTGTCGGTGTCGACATAGTCCTCGACGATGTCGACCATGCTCATGGCATCAGGCAAGGTGGCGCCTGCTGCGGTGAGCATGTTGATGAAGGGCTCGCGGTCCGGCACATTGAGTGACAGCAGGCCTCGTTCATCCTGGAGGCTGACCACCGCGCCCTCGTCGGTGCGGTAGCGCCGGCTATCCAGCATCAGCGGTGCCTCATCCAGAAAGCCGCTGGCTGCCAGGCCCATCGGCCGCGTGCTCAGCCAGTACAGGGTGCGCGCCTTGGCGTTGTCGGCAAGCAGGCTAGCCTCGGAATAGCTCTGCATCGTCATGGCCTGCTGGCGAAGGTTGTCGATGCGAAACGCCAGGCGCGCTGCGACCACGGCCACCACGGTCAGCACCACGGTCACGAAGAGCAGGACATAGCCGCCCTCACCGTGGCGGGTGGTGGTGCGACGCCGGGCACGGGTCATCATGGCAAGGCCTCGACGGCGGCGCGTGTGCCCAGCGGCTCGCCGCGTGCGGCAGGCCGGGCGATGAGCAGCATGCCGCCCTGGCGCTCACCGCGGTCGATGGCCACGGCCTGGGGCAAGGCCCCTGGCACGCGCAGATCACCGTCCTGCGACGGCGGCCACTGGGGCTGCCAGCCTCCCGCGGAGTCCTGGTAGCGAATGACGCCGGCATCGCCGGACCAACGGGCTAGCACCACGCCCGCGTCCAGCGACTGCGGTTCGACACCGCGGCTCAGGCGGAGCTCGGTCATGCCGGTATCGGCCTCGAACTGCAGGCTGAGTCGAACGGCCTGGGGTCCGAGGCCCTCGGCAGTGGGCACCAGCGTGCTCATGCCATTCAGGGAACGCGCATCGCCGCGAAAGCGCTCAGGCTTGTCCGGCGGGGCCGGCAGCAGCCCTTCCAGCGTCTGCTGAACCCAGAGCACGTGGAGGCGCTCGATCTGCGCCTGCAACTGCGCGCCGCCGAGGCGCTGCTCGATACGGGCGACCTGGAAGAGCCCTTCGGAGAGCAGCCCCGCCACCATCGCGACGATGACCAGCGTGACCAGCGTCTCCAGCAAGGTCATGCCACGCGCGGCGCGCATGGCGTGGGATCGGGTGAGGCGACTCAAGGGGGGTCACCTGCGGAAGACTTCTGCGCACCGGCGAGCGACTCCAGGCCCGTCTGCAGCATCTTGAAGGACGCTTGAGCACCGCTGACCTCGTCGGACGCCGACACGTCAACTTCGTAGAGACCCACGCGCCAGCGTGTGATCTCCATCGGCTGCGTCGGCACGCTGGCCCGCAGCGGGGCCACCGGCCTGCTGCGCCATTGCACGCGGATGCTGCCCAGGCTGCGCGTACCCTCGGGTTCGGTGAAGGGGTTGATGGCCCCCATCAGGCCGCGAGCCGACATCTGGAGCGCCGTGCGCGCCTGAGCCGCCTCGATGCGCGCGGCGTCCTGCAGGTTCTGCGAGATCCATCCAAACAGCGCAGCGCCGGTGGCGGCCAGGATGGTGAGAGCGACGATCGCCTCCAGCAGGCCGAAGCCAAGGGCGCGAGAACGCCTGTTCGCCTGCCGGTTCAAGGCGTGATCTCGCCGGTAGAAGGCGCCACGCGCCAGCGCAGGCTCTTGCCATCCGCACTGCGCACCTGCACCACCCCGCCGCCAGCCACACCGGCGGCGCTGTAGCGCAACGGTGCGTCCAACTCGACCGCGGCGCCGGCAGGCAGCTGCTCGCGCAGCAGCTTCTGCAAGGCTGCGGCATCCAGCGCCAGCGGCTCGCCGGAGCGGAAGGCTCGCATCGGCAGCGCGGCCAGTTCTGCGCGCACCTCCTGCTGCCAGCCACGCTCTCGGGCCGAAGACAGCCAGCGAGAGGCGGAGGGCAGGATCAAGCCGGTCGTCAAGGCCACGATGCTCAAGACAACCAGCAGTTCGAGTAACGTGAAACCCCGGGTAACAAATTGCACCCGAAGCAGTTTGCGCATTATTTGTGAGTATCCCGGGCGAAATTGCAACCGTTTCGCCGGGCGAGGTATACCCACCCGGCGAGGCGGTTAGGGCGCCGCAGCCGGCAGCACACCGATGTCGGCGGCGTCGCCCGTTCCGCCACGCTTGCCATCAGCGCCGAGCGAGTAGAGAGCGAACGGCTGCCCGTCGGCGCCAGGCACGGCGTACTGGTACGGATGCCCCCAAGGGTCGTCTGGCAGCGCACCGTCGAGGTAGGGGCCGCGCCAGCGGGCGGCTTGTGCGGGATCGGCCGGCGCCTTGGTCAGCAAAGAGATGCCTTCTTCTGGCGTGGGATAGCGGCCGATGTCGAGATGAAGGCTCTCGATGGCGCTGCGCAGGGTCTTCGCCTGCGTCGCGGCCGTGGTGACCTTCGATTGCTCCACCTTGGAGAACAGGCGCGGCCCAACCAGGCCAGCCAGCATACCGATGATGACGAGAACGACCAGCATCTCCAGCAGCGTGAAGCCGCGTGCGCGGAGGGTCGTTCGCAAAGCAGACTTGGGGTAGCGAGTCATCGTGATCAGCGCAGCCAGGCGGCGCCGGAGGTCCAGAAGCTCCGCATTCTAGAGGTAGCCCTGGTGCTTCATCCGTTCGGCATGGGCCACTCGCCACCTTGGCGCGCTGGCGTCACTCAGGCCCATCCACTTTTGCGTCGGGCCCACCAATGAAAAAAGGGCGCCTTGCGGCGCCCTTTCCGTGCTCTGGGAGCGAACTGATTAGTTCGTGCCCGGAACAACCATCACGTACGAGATCAGCGAGTTGGTCTTGCCGGTCGTCACGTCGTAGTTCATCACGTTGTACACGCCGTCGATGTTGGTGCGCGGGGCAGCAACGGTGACGGTCACGGCCAGACGGGTGCCGGCGTTGCTCAGGGCCGGGCAGATGTCCTTGACGTTGATGACCAGTTGCGACTTGGCCTTCAGCGTGGTGCTGTAGCCCGAGGTCGTGCAGGTCACGCCGTTCTCGGCGGTCACCGAGGCGGTCACGGCAGCGTCAGCACCGTAGCTGCTGTTCAGCACGACGCGCGACAGGTAGTCGGGGTGGATCGTGACGAACGGAGCAGTCAGGGTGGTGCCGTCGCGAGCGATGGCGCCCAGGGTGGTGGCGCCCGGATCGGTCACGGTCGAACCGGTACCAACGGACGAGTTCACCGGGTTCAGGTCGATGCTGAACGTTTGAGCCGTCAGGGCCACCGGGGTGGTGTTGGTGACGGTGTCGTTCGTCACGCACAGCGACTTGTTGGCCGCAGTGGTGCCCAGCGTGTAGCTGGCCGACAGCATGTTCGTAGCGATCGACGTCAGAGCCACGCCGTTGGCGCAGGTGCCGATGTCGCCCAGACGCAGGTTCGTCGCGGTCGTGGTCGACTGCGTGAACGTGAAGTCACCCGTGAAGGAAACCTTCGTGTTGGCGCCGACCAGCGAAGCCAGCGTAGCAGCAGCACCGGTGGCGTCGAAGGCGCCGGTCGTGCCGAAGTCGAACTGACCGACTTCGACAGGGCCGTACGAGCCGCTGAACTTCTTGTACGAGTCAGCAACGGTAGCGGTCGCGGTCTTGGTGGTGACCTTGAACTTGACACCAGTGCCGAACGTGAACAGAGCGCCCGACTGGGTCGACAGCGACTGGCCGGCCGTTTGGTTGGCAGCGGCGACAGCGTCAGCGTACAGAGCGTACGTCACGTTGACGGCCGAAGCGTTGCCGTTCGTCACGTTCAGGTTCGGCAGAACGATCGTGGTCAGGTCCGTAGCGGCATGGCCAGCAGCGGCACCAGTCACTTGGTAGATGACATAGGTATCACCCACGCCACCACCTTGCACAACGGCGACGTTGGCAAAGTTGTTGGCAGCGGGCACCGACGTGGTGTTGGTCACGTCACCGCCAGCAGCGGCCACGGCCAGCTTGGCGCCGGACAGGTCGATGCGGATGAAACGGGTTTGGCCGGAAGAAACGCCGAAGCCCAGCTTGGTCTTCACGGTCTTGGCGCCGGAAATCGCGGTGCCAGTGGTAGCAGCGTAGTTCAGTTCCGAGGCAAAGGTATCCGTCGTAGCCACGAAGGGGCTAGCCGAGAAGTCGACGGACGCGACCGCAGCGCCTCCAACCAGCGCACCGATCGCCAGAGCGGTCGCCTTGATCACATATTTTTTCATTCGGTGAACTCCACAAAGGTTATGGAAAAAGACTCAATCAATGATTCGCGAATCACACGCGCCTGTTAGCACGCTCAAGCATTCTAGAGCACGCCAACTTGGCGACGTCAACGAATCAACGCATATTGCGGGTAAACACTTTCAATGCTGAGCTCAACCCACAACACTCTGCGCGGCCATCGTAGCGCGTGAGCAAGGCTTCCATCCCGCGAGCAAGCGTGCCTGTTGTGGCCTAACGACAACTTAGGGGCGAGGCCTGCTGCGCTTGATGCAGCACAAGGCCGCGCGCCTCCAGGAGACACGCGTCACCAAACGTTGTGTCGTGTCGTTTAGAGAAGCCCCACCAACGATCGAGCTGCATCTGTCACAGGGCAGTCAACACGCAGTCAACGCGCCTGAGGCAGGAACTCGCCTTGCAGGAGGCCGCGCAAGGCGGCGCGCACGGCGCCGCCTTGAAGCTGCGCATCAGCACAGGTCTGCAGGAGCCAGTCGCGCACCCGGGCGGCGGCAGCGGCGTCTTCGAGCCGCGCCACGTTCAAGCGCGCAATCGCCGTGGGCTCCACGGTGTCGCTGTCGGCCAGCAGTTCTTCATAGAGCTTTTCGCCGGGGCGCAGGCCACTGAACTCGATGCGCACATCCTCCAGCGCATGCCCGCTCATGCGGATCATGTCGCGCGCCAGATCGACGATCTTCACGGGCTCGCCCATGTCGAGCACGTACACCCGGCCGGTGTCGCCCAGGGCTGCGGCCTGCACGACCAGACGCGCGGCCTCGGGGATGGTCATGAAGTAGCGCGTGATCTCGGGATGGGTCACGGTCACGGGCCCACCCTTGGCGATCTGCTCCTTGAACTTCGGAATGACGCTGCCGCTGGACCCCAGCACGTTGCCGAACCGCACGGCCATGAAGCGCGTGGCGTGGCCTTGCGCTGCCATGTGACTGACGACCAACTCGGCCGCGCGCTTGGTAGCGCCCATCACGTTGGTCGGGTTGACGGCCTTGTCGGTGCTGATCAGTACGAAGCGCTCCACGCCATGAGCGGCCGCCGCCTGGCAGACATGAAAGGTCCCGAGCGTGTTGTTGAGCAGACAGGCGCGCGCGTTGTCGTCTTCTTCCATCAGCGGCACATGCTTGAAGGCGGCGGCATGGAAGACGATCTGCGGCCGCCAGCGAGCGAAGACAGCCTGCAGGTGCGGCAGGTCCTTCACGTCGCCGATCAGGCGTACCAGCGCGATGTGCGGGAAGCTGACGCTGAGCTCTTGCTCGATGGTGTACAGCGCGAGCTCGCTCAGCTCATACAGCACGATGCGCGAGGGGCCATAGCGCGCGACCTGGCGGCAGATCTCGGAACCGATGGAGCCGCCGGCGCCCGTGATGAGCACGACCTTGCCGTTCAGGCACTCGTTGATGCCGCCTTCGTCGAGCTGCACGGGCGCGCGGCCGAGCAGGTCCTCGGGTTCGATGTCCCGCACTTCGTTCACGCGCCGGCCAGCCAACAGTTCGGTACTGCTAGGCACGGTGAGCACGGGCAGGCCCGTGGCGCCCGCGATGTCCAGCGCCCGGCGCCGCTGGCCCACCGTGGCCGCCGGCATGGCCACGATCAGGTGCGTGACGCCATGCAACTCGGCGAAGCGGCGCGCCTGCGACAGGTCGCCGAGCACCGGGAAGCCCGCCACGCGCCCGCCTTGCTTGGTGGGGTCGTCATCCAGAAAGCCCACCACGGCCCAGCCCTGGCTGTGCTGGATACCCGCCACCAGCAGGCGGCCGGCATCGCCCGCCCCCATCACCAGCGCCCGCCGCTGCTCCTGCGCGCTGCCGTTGATGCGGCTCCTCATGTGCTCGTAGAGCATGCGGTAGCCCATGCGCATCATGGCCAGCAGCATCAGCGTGAAGAGCGGGTGCAGGGCCAGCACGGCCCGGGGCACGGCCTGCAGGTGGGCCATGCGCACCACGGCCATGCCGATCAGGCCGGCCAGCAGGCAGGCCACGGCCAGCCGCTTGACCTCGCCGAAGCCCGAGAAGCGCCACATGCCCTTGGGCACGCGCAAGGCCCACAGCACCACGGCATAGACCGCGAGCAGGCCGAGCAGCACCCAACCGTCGTAGGCGGGCCGGGCCGTGAACCAGCGCTCGAAGCCGAGCCGAAAGAGGTAGGTCGCCTGCCAGGCCACGGCCACGACGAGGGCGTCCAGCAACAGGGCCAGCGCCTCGCGGTGGGGCCGCAGGCGCGTGAGCAGGGTGTCGAGCAACTGCCAGTTCATGGGGACGGGATTGTCAGCCGCGCAGCACGCGGCGCAGCGTGGCCAGAATGAGGCCGAGGTCGGTCAGCAGGCTGGCGCGGCTGGCGTAGTCGGCCGACAGCCGCAGCTTGGCCGGCAGGATGACCTCGCGGTATTCGCGCTCGGGGTCGGCGGCGGCGGCCAGCAACTCAGCCTCGTGGCTGAAGGCCAGCGACGCGGGGTCGGTGATGCCCGGTCGCACCGACAGCACGCGCTCACGCAACTCGGCCGGGTAGAGCTCGACGTACTTCGGCAGCTCCGGTCGCGGTCCCACCAGGCTCATCGCGCCGCGCAGCACGTCCCAGAGCTGGGGCAGCTCGTCGAGTTTGGTCTGGCGCAGCACCTGACCGGCGCGGGTGATGCGCGGGTCAGCACCCACGGTGATGGCCGCACCCGGCGCCACGCGCATGGTGCGGAACTTGTGGATGGTGAAGGGCACGCCCAACCGCCCGACGCGGGTCTGGCGGAACAGGGCCGGGCCGGGCGAATCCAGCTTCACCCACACGGCCGCCGCGAGCAGCACCGGCCACAGCAGCAGCAGGCCCAGGCCCGCCGCGACGATGTCGAACAGACGCTTGACCAAGCCCGCGCTCACCCCAGCAGGCCGCGCACGGCCGCAATGACACGCTCGACGTCGGCATCGCTCATGGCGGTGTACAGCGGCAGGCTCACCATGCGCTCGTAGGCCTTTTGCGATTGCGGGAAGTGCTCGGGCGTCAGTCCATAGCGCTCACGCCAATAGGGGTGCAGGTGCAGTGGCACGTAATGCACGCTGCAGCCGATGCCGGCGGCGAACATGCCCTCGATGAAGGCGTCGCGGCTGATGCCCGCGTCGTCCGCCAGGCGCAGCACGTAAAGGTGCCAGGCGTGGGTGTCACCCTCCGGGGCGTCGGGCGGCAGGATGACCGGCAGATCGGCGAAGGCCTCGTGGTAGCGCGTGGCGATCTGCTCGCGGCGCTGCTGGAAGGCGGGCAGTCGCTTGAGCTGGTGCAGGCCGAGGGCGGCGGCGATGTCGGTCAAGTTGTACTTGAAGCCGGGCGCGACGATCTCGTAGTACCAGCTCGGCACCTTGGCGGTGAAGCGGTCGAAGGCATCGCGGCTCATGCCATGCAGGCGCATCACGCGGGCGCGCCTGGCGAGCTCCGGGTTGCGCGTGACCAGCATGCCGCCCTCGCCGGTGGTCATGGTCTTGTTGGCGTAGAAGCTGAACACCGAGGCGTCGCTGCCCAGCGTGCCAATGAGCTCCTTCTCCAGCGTGGTGGGCAGCGCGTGCGCGGCGTCTTCGACAACCCGCAGGCCATGGCGGCGCGCGATGTCCAGCACGCCCAGCATGTCAACCGCCAGACCTGCGTAGTGCACCGGCATGATGGCCTTGGTGCGCGGCGTGATGGCGGCTTCGATGGCGGCGACGTCGATGTTGAGCGTGGCCGGGTCGATGTCCACCAGCTTGACGTCCGCTCCCAGGTAGCGCACGACCTCGGCCGTGGCGGTGAAGGTGTGGGTTGTGGTGATGACCTCGTCCCCCGGGCCGATGCCGATGGCCTCCAGCGCCAGGTGCAGGCCAGCCGTGGCGGAGTTGACGGCGATGCATTCGATCTGCGGGTCGCCCAGGTACTCGGCGAATGCCTGCTCGAAGCGCTTGGCCTTGGGGCCGGTCGTGATCCATCCGGACTTCAGGGTGTCGACGACCTCGGCGATCTCATCGTCACCGATCTCGGGCAGGGCAAAAGGAAGGAAGGGCTGGGCAGTCATCGGCGGGATTTTCGGGGATCAGGGCTTCTCAATCAGAACAAGCCGGTGCGTGCGCAGCCACGGCACCGCGTTCAGCAAGCCATAGGCCGCGGGCAGCGCGCGGGCCAGCGGTGGGGCCAGGGTCACGCGCCGAGCCGTGAAGTGGCCCTGCGGGAACAACGCCCGCACCCGGCGCAGCGGCACGCCGCGCACGTCCGGGTTGCGCGGGTTGTTGACGGTGAAGTCGTACCAGACGACGGCGCCGCCCGGCTTGAGCCAGCGCCACATCGCGTCGGCCACCCGCTGTTGCAAGGCGTCGTCGAGGATGGACGAGAACACGGTGGACTGCAGCACCAGGTCCTGGCTGCCGGGCGCCACCGGTGCGGCAGAGGCATCGCCCGCCAGCAGCGTCACACCCTCGGGCAGCGCGGCCCGCGCGGCCGCCAGCCGCTCGGGCAGCAGCTCGACCCCCGTGAGGTGCGCCGGCATCAGACCCAGGCGCAGCAGATCCAGCAGGTTGCCGCCGGCGCCGCAGCCCACCTCGGTGGCGCGCCAGTCGGCCGGCTGACCGGGGCGGCGGGCCAGCAGCTTCAGCAGCACGCGCTGGCGCTCCTGCCACATTTGCCAGACCTCGGGGCGCAGCAGGCTGTAGCGGTCGCTCGCCTCGCGGCGTGCATAGCGTTCGGCAATGCGCTGGAGTTCGGTCATCGCAGGGCCTGGATGAAGCGCTCGGCCAGCACCGGATAGGCATGGTGGGCCATCGCGAATGCGCGGCCGCGCTGGCCCATGGCCTCGCGCTCGGCGGGCGCCAGGGCTGCCAGCTGGCGCAGGCCCTGGGCGACGGCGGCGGGGTCTTCCGGGGCGACGGTCAGGCCGGCGCCGGCCTCGGCGACCGGGTCGTTGCCCGCCTCCACCGAATGCAGCACGGCGCGGCCGGCCATCAGGTAGTCGATGAGCTTGTTGGGCGCGATGCCGAAGCGGTAGATGGGCGTGCGCTGCCAGCCGATGTAGGCGATGTCGAACTGCGCCAGCAGCGTGGGGATCTGGGCCTTGGGAATCGGCGGGAAGAAGCGCACCCGCGCCAGCGCCTCCGTCTCGGCGCGGCGGGTCAGGCGCTCGGCCTCGTGGCCACTGCCCACCAGCACGAAGCTGATCGGGGCCTCACGCAGCGCATTGGGCAAGCCCATGGAGCCCGCATAGCCGACAACCACGCGGCCGGCCGCGCGCTCGGCGGCCAGGTGTGCGGCGAGGGCTTCGCCCAGAGGCGCGCTGTCCCCCTGCCACTCCTCCGGCGCAAAGCCGTTGGGCACGATGTGCAGACGCGACAGGTCCAGGCCCCGCGAAGCCATGTGTTCATGCACACAGGGCAGCATGGAGACGACACGGTCGGCATCACGGTAGGCATCGGTCTCGGCCTTGCCGCACAGCATCGCGAAGGGATGACGGGGCGACATGCCGGCGAGCTCGATCAGCGACAGCGGCCAGAGGTCGTGCACTTCGTACACCAGCTTGGCCTTGGCCAGGCGCGCCAGCTTGCGCGCCACCCACACGTCCATCGGGTAGGTGCTGGACGCGATGACCGCGTCAGGCCGGAACTCGCGCGTGAGCCGGTAGGCATCGCCCCGCAATTGGCGCAGGAAGGACAGGATGTTGTGCAGACGCCCTAACCCGTTGCCGCCGTAATGCGGCGTGGGCAGCCAGCGGTAGCGGATGCCGTCGATGACCTCCTCGCGCGGCAGGCCACGCATCTCAGGTTGCACGGCCCGCACATGCGAATAGCTGGCCGCAACGATCAGCACCTCGTGCCCCGCCCGCACCCATTCGCGCGCGAGGTAGTACGGCCGGAACTCCATGCCGTGGGCCGGGGAGCCGGCGTAGTGGTTGACGAGCAGGATCCTCATGCCGGAGACAGGGCCTTGAGCCGGGTCAGGAAGCGTTGCACATGCGGCTCGAAGAGGCCATTGGCGGCCACCCAGTCACGGTTGACCGCGGCCAGGCGCGCGGTATCCAAGCTCGCCATGCGCGCGGGCAGGTCATCGAGCGACGTGGGGCTGCCGCTGATGATCAGGCCGCGTGCGGAGTCGCCAATCAACTCACGGTTGGCCGGCAGTTCAGACAGCAGCGGCACGCAGCCGTGCGCCATCGCCTCCAGCACCGAGACCGACACCGAGTCGCTCTCGGGCAGGCTCAGGAACCAGGTCGAACGGGCGTAGTGCGCGGCTTGCGCGCCGGCATCCAGCCGGCCCACGAAGCTGACCCGCCCGGCCAGACCCCGGGCGGCCACGTCAGCCTGCAGCGCATCACGCAGCGAGCCGTCGTTGGCCACCACCAGCTGCGCCTCAGGCTGGGTCGCGGCGATGCGGGCAAAGGCGTCGATGACGAGCTGCGGCCGGTAGATCGGCTCCAGGCCCCGGTTGGCGAAGCACAACCACGGCTGCTTCTTGGCGTTCTGCTTGGGCAACGCCTCCAGACCGAAGGGGAAGACCATGATCTCGCCTGCGCCCAGCTCGCGCATGCGTTCGGCCATGTGTTGAGAGTCCGACGTCGTGATCACGCAGCTGCGCAGGGCTTTCTTCGTGAGCCACTTCCAGCTGCCGCCGCGGTTCGGTGTCACGAGGATGTCGCTGCCCCAGGCCGAGCCCGCAATCTGCGCACGCAGCCGCCAGCCCAGCTTGGCCGCCCAGGCCAGCGTGCCGTGGGAGGTGAGGTAGTGCGCATGCAGCCAGTCGGCGTCGGTCTGCTGCAGCCAGGCGCCGACCTTGGGCAGTTGCTTGACCAGCGCGATATTGCCGCCGCCGTGCTCGGGGGCGGTGTTCAGCGCCAGCCGCTGCGCATCGGGCAGCAGCCGGTGGAACTCGGGCAGGAAGCCGCGCGAGGAGATGGCGTGCAGCTGCACCCGAGGCGCCAGCGCGCGTGCCCACTTCAGCAGATGCGGGCTCTCGCCGTCGCCGATCAGCACCAGCTTCAGGCCGCCGCCGAGGCCGGGCTGCCCCTTCAGTGCCGTCGTCATGGCGCCCTCCCCGCCCAGGCCTCATAGGCCTCGCGCAATTCGGGGTG
>VFQR01002510.1_pt1 | contig 11551 bp, 11 predicted proteins | sample 3512321 | NCBI WGS metagenome assembly VFQR01 (sample SAMN10412374, study PRJNA504923) | tailings metagenome | isolation source: Relicate 3 Philex TSF1 revegetated site | place: Philippines: Tuba, Benguet | collected 2017-08-29
AGCGCGGGAATCCAGGCGCTGCCGAGTGCGGAGTTGTTGGCCGAGGTCGCGTCCACCACGCCTTCCACATGGCCGGTGCCGAATTTCTCGGGCTCCTTCGAGAAGCGCTTGGACACGGCGTAGCTGATCCAGGCGGCGATGTCGGCGCCGGCGCCGGGCAGGGCGCCGATCACCGTGCCGATCGCGCTCCCGCGCAGGAAGTTCAGCCAGTAGCGCCGCCAGATCGCGCCGAGCCCGCGGAACATGTTGCCGACCTGCTCCACCACGACATGGCCCGCATCGCGCAGGCTGACCGCGCCGCGCAGCAGCTCGGAGATGGCGAACATGCCGATCATCGTCGGGATGAAGTTGATGCCCTGCATCAACTCCACCTCGCCGAAGGTGAAGCGCGGGAAGCCCGCCGAGGGATCAATGCCGACGGTGGCCAGCAGCAGCCCGATGAAGAGCGACAGAAAGCCCTTCACCGGGTCCGCGTTGGTGAGGAACACCGCGCAGGTGAGGCCGAGGCAGGCGAGCCAGAAATACTCGAAGGAGGAGAAGTTGATCGCGACCTCGGCCAGCGCCGGCGCGGCGACGATCAGCACCGCCACGCCGATCAGCCCGCCGGCGATCGAGAAGACCAGGTTCACCCCCATGTTGAGGTTGAGCTGGCCCTTCCGCGTCATCGCGTAGGATTCGTCCGCATAGGCGGCCGAGGCCGGCGTCCCCGGCATGCGCAGCATCGCCGCCGGTATGTCGCCGGCGAAGATCGCCATGGTGGTCGCCGTCACGATCGCGCCGAGGGCGGGGATCGGCGGCATGAAGAAGGTGACGGGGACGAGCAGCGCCGTCGCCATCGTCGCCGTCAGGCCGGGCATGGCGCCGACGAAAAGCCCGAAGACGGCGGCGGCGCCGATCACCGCGAGCGTGAAGGGATCGAAGACGAGCCCGAAGGCCTGGATCAGCGGGTCCATGCTACAGCCAGGCGTCCATCAGCCCGCGCGGCAGCGGCACACGCATCATGGACGAAAAGAACCAGTGGATCGCGAAGGTCATCCCCGCCGCGACCGGCAGCGCCACCACCGGCCGCGCGCGGAACCAGAGGGCGAGGCCGAACAGCAGCAGGAAGGCGGTCGGGATGAAGCCGAGCCGGTCGGCCAGCAGGATGTAGGCGAGCGCCGCGCCGGGGATCAGCAGGAAGGAGAGCAGCTTGACCGGGTCGCGCGTCCACTCCGCGAAGGCGATCAGCGGCGCGCGGGACCGCAGCCCGCGCAGCAGCAGGATCGCGCCGCAGCCGCCGATGCCGGTGGCCAGGACGCGCGGGAACAGGTTCGGCCCGTAATCCTGGCCCGGGAAGGCGGGGAAGAATCCGGTGAGCCACCAGACCCAGCCCGCGAAGCCGATCAGGATGACGCCGAGGAGGCTGTCGTGCAGCTTCATGGGGATTGCGCCGGCGATGCCCCCACCCCGGCCCTCCCCCGCTGACCCGCCCCACGCAGCAAGCTGCGTGGGGACCCCGGGTTGGGGGAGGGAGAGGGTGGCGTCACCCGCGCGCGAGGCCGGCGCCGCGCATCGCCTCGCCCATGGCGCGGTCGCCCTCCGCCATGAAGCTCGCGAAGCCGGCCGGGTCGGCATAGATCATGCCGAAGCCGCGCTGGTTCATGAACTCCTTGAACTCGTTGCTGTCGAAGGCTTCCTTCAGCGCGGGCACGAGCGCGGCGGTGACGTCGTTCGGCAGCCCGCGCGGGCCGGCGATGCCGCGCCAGGCGCCGACCGAGTAGTTGATGCCGAGCGTCTCGTTCAGCGTCGGCACGTTCGCGAACTGGGGATTGCGCGCCGGCGCCATGATGGCGAGCGCCTTGGCGCGGCCGGCATCGATCATCGCGCGCGCCTCGGGCACGGAGCAGGTCACGATGTCCACGCCGCCGGCGGCGAGTTCCTGCATCGCGGGCGCCGCACCGTTGGAGGGCACCCAGCGCACATGGTCGCCACGCAGCCCCATCGCCTGCAGCCAGCCGACGAGGGCGAGGTGCCAGATGCCGCCCTGGCCGGTGCCGGAGGCGCGGAAGGTTCCGGCGGGCCGCGCCTTGATCGCATCCGCCAGCGCCTTGATGTCCTGATAGGGGCTGTCGTTCTTCACCTGCACGCCGGGCGGGTCGGAGTTCATCAGGGCGAGCGGCGTGTAGCTCTGCGGGTTCAGCTGCGTCAGGCCCTGCCAATGCATCATGGTGATCTCGACCGTGATCATCCCGATGGTGTAGCCATCGGCTGCCGCCGTCGCGATCGCGCTGTGGCCGACGACGCCGGAGCCGCCGGTGCGGTTCACCACGTTCACCGGCTGGCCGAGCTTGCGCTCGAGCAGCGTGCCGACGATGCGCGCGGTCTGGTCGGTGCCGCCGCCGGCGCCCCAGGGCACGACCATGGTGATCGGGCGGTTTGGATAGCGGGCCTGGCCGAGGGCGGGCAGGGCGAGCAGGGCGCCGGTGGTGCCGAGCAGCGCCCGGCGGGACAGGTTCGTCATTCGTCGTTCTCCTCCCGGCATCGCCGATGCCGCGATGCCCTGGTTCGCAGGCTAGGCTGGCGCGCGGCAGCGTATCAAGTCAGCCCGTTCCGACCAGGCCGAGCGCGTTCAGCGCGCGCTCGAACAGCGCGTGCTCCGCCTCCAGCACCCGCCGGAACTGCGCCGGGTCGCGGTAGTCCGGCTCCAGCTCGAAGCGGCGGATGACCTGGCGCACCTCCTCGGATTGCGCGGCGGTGCGGAAGGCCGCCTGGAGGCGGTGGACCAGCGCCTCCGGCACCTCGCGCCGCGCGACCAGCCCGAAATGCACGCTCATGCTGAGATCGAGGCCGAGCTCCCGGAAGGTTGGCGCATCGGGCCGGCTGGAGGCGCGCGCCTCCGCATAGGTGGCGATCGCCCGATGGTCGGCGGCGGGCACGCCGGTCGCCACCAGATCCACGTCGCCGCGCGTGAGGGCGAGGTTGGAGGGCGGCGCGCCGTTGTAGGGCACGTGCACAAGCTGCAGCCCGGCGATCCGGGAGAGTTCCTCCATCATGATGTGCGGCACGCCGCCGGCGCCGGGCGTGCCGTAGGTGTGTCGGCCGGGGGCACGCCGCGCGGCCTCGATGAGGTCGGACAGGCTCCGCCAGGGGCTGTCCTGGCGCACCATCAGGAAGCCGTTGCTGCGCGCCGCGTTGCCGATGAGCGCGAGCTGGTCGTGATGGATGGGCGAGCGTGCGAAGATCGGGCGCGCGGTGAGGCTGTCGCTCGGCGACATCAGGAGCATGCTGCCATCGGCGGGCCCGGCGACGAGGCGTTGCAGTGCGACGAAGCCGGAGGCACCCGGCGTCGGGATCGCGACGAAGGTCGCGCCGAGATCGCGCGAGAGGCGTTCCATCACCGCCCGCGCCAGAAGGTCGACGATGCCGCCTGGCGGCAGGCCGACAAGGACCTGCACCGTCCGCACCGGCCAGCCTTCCTGCGCCAGGGCCGGGTGGGCGAGCGTCGCGGCGAGGCCGGCCAGGAGGGCACGGCGGGCGGGCGTTCTGGCCATGGAACGCGTTCCTCCGCTGCTTGTTGCCGGCAACAGTGTCGGGAATGGTGGGGCCTGTCCATGGGAGGAAGCGAGCGATGCGGGTCGGTTTCGTCGGGCTCGGCACGATGGGTCTGCCGATGGCGCGCAACCTGCTGCGCGCCGGGCTCGCCGTGCGGGGCTACGACACCAGCGAGGCGGCGCGGGCGGCGCTGGCGGAGAGCGGCGGCGACGTGGCGACGAGTGCGGCCGATTGCGCGGCCGGCGCGGAGGCCGTGGTGACGATGCTGCCGGACGATGCCGTGGTGAGGGACGTGCTGGTCGGCGCAGGCGTGCTGGCGGCCATGCGGCCCGGTGCCGTCCTGGTCGAGATGAGCACGACCGGTCCCGCGACCAAGCAGGCGATGGCGGCGGAGGCTGCGCAGCACGGCGTGGTGCTGCTGGACTGCCCGGTCGGGCGCACCGCGGATCATGCGGTGAAGGGGACGCTCGCCATCATGGCGGCCGGCGACGGGGCGGCGATCGAACGGATGCAGCCCCTCTTCAGCGCGATGGGCGAGCATGTGTTCAACTGTGGCCCGGTCGGCGCGGCCTCCGCGATGAAGCTGATCAACAATGCGCTCGCCGCGGCGATCAACGCCGCGACGATCGAGGCGCTGGTCGCCGGCAACAAGGCGGGGCTGACGCTGGAGACGATGTTCTCCGTCTTCCGCACCACCGCGGCCTGGAGCAACGCGCTGGCGGCGAACCTGCCGAACAAGGCGCTGAAACGCGATTTCAGGCCGGGCTTCATGGCGAAGCTGGCGCACAAGGATCTCGGGCTGGCGGTGGGCTTCGCGGAGGCGATCGGGGCGGAGGCACGCTTCGCGAAGGCGGCTCATGCGCTGCTGGGCGAGGCGCTGCAGGACGGCCATGGCGCGGAGGACAGCGCGGGCAGCATGCTGCGGGCGGTAGAGCGCAGGTCGGGGGTGGAACTGCCGACGATGGGGAAGGCGTAAGGAGGAGCGGAGGGGCGGGGCGGGCTACTCCGGCCGCACCACGAGCACGGTCCCGTCCACCGCCTCCACCCGCACCGTCGCACCCAGCCCCGGCATGGCGGCGCCGCCGGCCAGCCGCGCGGGCCAGTCGCTGTCGCCGAGGCGGACGCGCAGGCCGGTGCCATCCACCGCCGCGACGGTCCCATGCCGCCCGGCCAGCCCGGCCTCGGGCGCGTTGACGCGGTGCATCGGGCCGCGCCGCGGCCTGAGATAGAGCGAGACGCCGATGCCGAGCGCGAGCAGCGCCAGGAAGAGCGCGACCGCGACGCCGAAGCCCGGCGCGACCAGCAGCAGCACGAGCCCGGTGCCGAGCGCGGCGAGGCCGATCCAGACGAGATAGACCCCCGGCAGCAGCATCTCCCCGCCGAGCAGCGCCAGCCCGGCGAGGATCCAGATCAGCCCTGGGTCCATGGGCTCGGTCCCGAGGGCGGCACGCTGCGGCCGGGGGGCGCGCCGCCGGCGCGCGGTTCGCTTCCGCCGCCGGCTCGGGGCTCGTTCCCGCCGAGCCGCAGCAATTCCATCGCCTGGGTGACGGCGCCGGCCAGCGCCGCGCTTTCCATCGGCACCACGACGAGGCGGGAGGAGGGGTTCGAGGCCAGCGCCTCGAAGGCCTTCACGTATTTCTCGGCGACGAAGTAGCGCAGCGCCTCGCCGCCCATGCCGGAGGCGGCCTCGGCCACCAGCCTCGTCGCATTCGCCTCCGCCTCGGCGAGCCGCTCGCGCGCCTCGGCATCGCGGAAGGCGGCGTCGCGGCGGCCCTCGGCCTGGAGCACCAGCGCCTGCTTCTCGCCCTCGGCGCGGGCGACCGTGGCGCGGCGCTCGCGCTCGGCGGTCATCTGCAGGTTCATCGCGCGGATCAGGTTTTCGGGCGGCTCGATCTTGCGAATCTCGACGCGGCTGACCTTGACGCCCCAGGGATCGGTCGCGCCGTCCAGCACGTTGAGCAGCGTGGTATTGATGCGGTCGCGGCCGGAGAGCGTCGCATCGAGGTCGAGCTCGCCGACGACCGAGCGGATGTTGGTCATGGCGATCGCGGTCAGCGCCTGCTGGAGGTCCTGCACGGCGTAGGCCGCCTTGGCGGGGTCCATCACGCGGTAATAGACGATGCCGTCGGTCGCCACCGTGGCATTGTCCCGCGTGATCACCGCCTGCTCGGGGATGTCGAGCACGACTTCCTGCACGTTCAGCCGCCGCCCGATCCGGTCGATGAAGGGCACGATGAGGTTCAGCCCGGGCTGGAGCAGCCGGGTGAAGGCGCCGAAGCGCTCGACCGACCAGACCTCCCCCTGCGGCACGGTGCGGATGCCCTGGGCGACCGTGAAGACCGCCAGGACGATCAGCGCGACGAAGACGATGGTGGCGAGATCGATGTCCAACATGGCCGAGCGGCCTCCTGTTCCCCGGCGCGAGCCTACAGCGTGCCGAGCGTCCGTGGCAGCCACAAGGCGATGTCGGGAAACACCACCACCAGCGCGAGCGCGCCGAACATCGCCAGGATCATCCACACCACCCAGGGGATGGTGCTTTCCATGGAGACGCCGGCGATCCGGCAGGAAACCATGAGGTTCACCGCCATGGGCGGCGTGAACTGGCCGATCGCGATCTTCATCGTCAGGATCACGCCGAACCAGGTCAGGTCCCAGTTGAAGCTGTTGGCGATCGGGATCAGCACCGGCAGCAGGATGAGGAAGGTGGAGACGCCGTCCAGGAACATCCCGATGAAGACCAGCACCACCATCAGCAGCGCGATGGTGCCGAATTCACCGAGGCCGAGGCCGACGATCCAGGTCGCGACCGGCTGCACCAGGCCGAGCGTGGAGGTGGACCAGGCGAAGACGCTGGCGAGGGCGACGACGATCAGGATGACGGCGGAGGTCTCGCCAGCCTCGACCAGCATCTCATAGACGTCGCGCAGCGTGAGGGAGCGGTAGATCACGAAGCCGACGAACAGGCCGTAGAACACGGCCATCACGGCCGCTTCCGTCGGCGTGAAGGCGCCGATGCGCATGCCGCCGAGGATGACCACGGGTGCCATCAGGCCCCAGATCGCCTCCTTGAAGGTCTGCCAGACGCGCAGGCGTTCCTCCTGCCGCGCCTTGCCGCCGAAATCATTGATCAGCGACAGCGCGACGACGGCGCCGATGATCGCGAAGCCCGCGAGGATGCCGGGGAACATGCCCGCCATGAAGATCGCGGGCACCGAGACGCCGGGCACCAGCACGGCATAGATGATGAAGGCGATGGAGGGCGGGATCAGGATATCCGTCGCCGCGGCGGCGCCGACCGTCGCGGCGATGAAGGGGCGCGGATAGCCATCCTGCGTCATGCTGCGCGTGACCACCTGGCCGACCGCCGCCGAGGTCGCGGGCCCCGAGCCCGAGATGCCGCCGATCACCATCGCGACGAGCACCGAGACGGAGGCGAGCGCGCCGCGCCCCGCGCCGACGACCGCGCTGGCGAAGCGGACCAGGCGAAGCGCCACGCCCGTGCGGTCGAAGACGGAGCCGACGAGGACGAACATCGGGATCGCGATCAGCGGGTATTTCGCGATTCCGGCATAGACATTGGTCGGCATCGCCAGGATGGACTGGTCCGCCATGAGGATCGCGAGCGCGCCGGCGAGGCCGAGCGCCACGCCGATGGGAACGCCGCCGAACAGCAGGACCAGGAAGGAGAGGAAGAGGATCGCGCCGATCATGGTCCCTCCCCCGCTTGCGGGGGAGGGTTGGGGTGGGGGTTCGAGGACAGGCACGCCCCGATCCTCCAACCCGCATCCCGGCCCTCCCCCGCGAGCGGGGGAGGGAGATGTCGGCGCAGCACGTTCACCCGCCCCGCCCCCGCGCGAGCCTGATGAACCGACCCACCGCGCGCAGCACCACCAGCGCGGAGAGCACCGGCAGCCAGCCCGTGTACCACCAGTTCGGATTGCCGAGCCCGTTCGACAGCACCTCGAAGCGGTACTCGTCGTAGGCGAGCTTCCAACCGTACCAGACCAGCAGGCCGAAGCAGACCACCGTCAGCCCCATCGCCACCATCTCCGCCACGCGCTGGCCGCGCGGCGGGAGCAGTTCCACGAAGTAGCCGATGCGGATGTGCCGCCCCGCCGCGGTCGCCACCGCGGTGCCGAGCAGCGCGACCAGCACCATCAGCACCACCGAGTATTCCTCGGTGAAGGCGAGGCTGACATTCGTGGTGTAGCGTGTCACGACATTGGCGGCGGTGATCAGCGCCATCGCCGCCATCGCCGCCGCCATCAGCACTTCCTCGATCCTCAGCGGCACGCGCGTGCGTGGATTCTCCCGCGCGACCGAGGGATCGGGTTCAGCCCCCATCGTCAGAGCGGACCTGGGAGGGGTTGCGGCGCGCCGCGGCTCGTCTTTTCCGCGCTGGCGGCGTCAGCCGGCTTGCCGATGCAACCGGCATCGGCGGCGCCGGCTTCCTGGCCAGCGCGAAAAATCCGTCGCCGCGGCATCGCCGCCCCCCTCCCAGGTCCGCTCCTACGCGCGCGCCCCGCGGATCGCCGTCTCGGCGCGGCGCACGAGGTCGGCGCCGACGGTCGCCGCCCATTTGTCGTAGACCGGCTTGGTCACGCGGGCGAAGGCCTCCTTCTCCGCGTCCGAGAGCGTCGTCACCGTCACGTTGCGCCGCGCCAGCTCATCCAGCGAGGACCGGTCGCCATCCGCGCCGAGGCCCTTGCGGCTGCCCACGATCTGCTCGCGCGCCGCCTCGCGCGCGGCTTCGATGACGAGGGTGCGGTCGGCCGCCGAGAAGCTGTCCATGATCGGCTTGGCGAGCAGGAAGATCCCCGCATCCGCCACGTAGTTCCAGATCGTCAGGTGCCGCTGCGCCAGCGTGTCCATGCGGAACGCCAGGAACAGGTTCACCGGATTCTCCTGCCCGTCCACCGCGCCGGTGGACAGCGCCGGCTGCAGATCGGCGAAGGACATCTGGAGCGGGTTGGCGCCCATCGCGGTGAAGATCTCCGAGAAGATCGCCCCGGCCGCGAAGCGGATCTTGAGGCCGCGCATGTCCTCCGGCGTGCGGATCGCGCGGCGGGAGTTCGAGATTTCCCGGAAACCGTTCTCGCCCCAGGCGACCGGCACCACGTCCCGCGCCGTCAGCGTGCGGAACAGCTCCTCGCCGATCGGGCCGTTGACGATGGCGTCGAAGCCGCGGCTGTCGCGCAGCAGCCAGGGCAGGGAGAAGAGGTTCATCTCGCGGATCTGCGGCGAGATGTTGATGGTGGAGAACACCGCGAAATCCACGACGCCCTGGCGCATCGCGACGAGCTCGCGTGTCTGGTCGCCGCCGACGAGCTGGCTGCCGGGATAGACCTTGACGTTGATGCGGCCCTGGCTGCGCTGCGTGACCAGCTCCGCCCAGCGGAAGGCACCCTCCGAGAGCGGGATCGGCCGGTTGCCGACGACCGAGAGCTTGTATTCGGGGCGGTATTGCTGCTGCGCCCGCACACGCTGCGGGATGGCGAGGCCGCCGGCGGCGGCGAGCAGCGCCGTGCGGCGCGTGATCCTCGGGGTCATCGGTTGTCCTCCCTCGATTCAAGGCGATTGTTGCGCAGCATGGCCGCGCGCCCGGCGGCAGGGAAGGGGGCTAGCCCGCGATTCCCGCGGCCTCGTCATGCCCGCCCTGGCCCGTCAGCCGCGCCCAGGCGCGGAAACGGTCGGAGGCGGGCAAGGCGCCTTCCAGGATGAGGCGGCGCCATGCGGCGCAGGCTTCCACGAAGCGCGGCACGGAACCGGGGAACATCGCCAGGCTGATGGCTTCCGCGATCTCCTCCTCCGGCACCGCATCGGCATAGGCGGCTTCGAGATGCCAGGCGAAGGGTCGCCAGCGGGCGCGGCAGACCTGCACGGCGCAGCCGGCGAGATGCACGAGGCGGATCGGTGCCGCCGGCGCGACGCGGCGCAGCGCATCGAGATAGGCGGCGCGAGGGTCGAAGGGTGCCAACTGGTGCGCCCAGTCGCGCGCGGCGAAGTCGAAGGCCTCGGCGCCGATCGCGAGCGCGGCCGTGGCGAAGGCGGCGCCGAACAGGTCATCGGTGCCGCCGGCGGCGCGGAATTTCTGGATGTGATGCGTCGCGACGCGTTCGTCGGTGGCCGCGAGCACGGCCAGCCAGACGAATTCGCGGTCGTGATGCGAGAGGATGCGGTCCTCCAGCGCGAGCGCGGTGTAGGCCGCGTCGTAGCCTTCGAGCAGCGCCGGGAAGGCGAGCGCCATGAGCCCGTGATGCGGCAGCAGGAAGCCGCGCTTGGCGCGCACCGCGGCCAAGCGCGATTCCAGTTCCTCGGTGGTGTCGCGGACTTCGCGCCCGCGATTCAGACCTGCGGTGCTCGGCGCCTTCGGCGCCTCCGCCCTCCGGTCATCGCGGGCGGTCATTCCGCCTTGATGTCCGCTTCGCGTGCGATCTGCGCCCAGCGCGTCACCTCGGAGGCGACCATCGCGGCGTAGTCGGCCGGCGAGAGGCGGTTCGGCGCGGCGCCGACCATGGCGAGCCGCTCCACCATCTCGGGGCTGTTCAGCCCCGTGACGAGCGCGGCGTTCACGCGCTCCGCGAGATCGGCCGGCATCGCGGCGGGGCCCGAGAGGCCGAACCAGTTGGTCGCGACGAGCGTCGGGAAGCCGAGCTCGGCGACGCTCGGCACGTTCGGCCAGCGCGTGGCGCGCTGCGGCGTCGTCACGGCGAGGAGGCGCAGCCGGTCGTTGTTGCCGATATCGGGGACGGCGGCGATCAGCCCCTCGATCTGGCCGCCGATGACATCGGCCACCGCCGGCGCGCTGCCGCGATAGGGGACATGGGTGATGTCCACCTGCGCGGCGCGCTTCAGGAGTTCCAGCTTCACATGACTTGATGTGCCGATGCCGGTGGAGCCGAAGCGCACCGATCCGGCCTGCGCCTTCGCCCGCGCCAAGAGCTCGGCCAGCGTGGCGAAGGGGCCGGCGGCGGAGACGGCGATCGCGCTCGGCACCGCCGCGATCAGCCCGACATGCCGGAAATCCCGCACGCTGTCATAGGTGATGTTGCGGTTCACCGCCGGGCCGATCGCCTGGGAGGCGATGTTGGAGAGCACCAGCATCCCGCCATCCGCGGCGCTGCGCGCCACCGCCTCGGAGCCCACGGCGCCGCCGGCGCCGGCACGGTTCTCCACGACCACCGGGGCGCCGAGCCGTGTCTCGATCTCGCGGGCGGCGAGCCGGCCGAGGATGTCGGCGGTGCCGCCGGGCGGGAAGGGCACGACCAGGCGGAGCGGACGGGCCTGGGCGAGCGCCGGCGCGGCCAGCGGCAGCAGGGCCAGGGCGGCAAGCGTGCGACGATGCATGGCGGGACCTCCTCGAAGCGAACCTGCCGAAGGGGCGCGGATCGGTCCAGGTGGATTTCCCGAGTTACGTAGTCGGGAGATGGATTGACCCTCACGGGACGAAAAAAGAGTAAGTCCTTCCTGTTTTCGGTTGCCGGGGGCAAAGCCCTTTGGCATGATGGGAAGGACAGGGAAAGCCGCACTCCGCCATGACCTATATCCGCCCGCGCACCGCGATGCAGACCATGCTGGCCGAGGTGGCCGCGGCCGCGCGCGCCGCGTCGGGGCGCGAGCAGGCGGTGGCGGCGGCGCTGGCGGCGGCCGCGGCGCGGCCGGACCTGCTGGATGGGCGGGAATGTCCCTGTTCGCCGGAGCGGTATGTGCGCCATCTCCTGCACAGCGACCCCGAGGGCGGCTATGCCGTGGTGGCGCTGGTGTGGAGGCCGGGCCAGATGTCGCCCGTGCATGCCCACAAGACCTGGTGCGCCTTCGCGGTGCACCAGGGCGTGCTGACCGAGACCTATTACGAGCCGGGCGAGCCCCCGGTGCCGTGTGCGACCAAGCTGCTGGCGCCCGGCGGATCAAGCCATGGGCCGGCCGATCCGCGGCTGATCCACCGGCTGGCGAATCTCTCCTGCCGGACGGCGATCTCGATCCATTGCTACGGGGTGGGGTTCGACCGCTTCGGGTC
>VFQR01002511.1_pt1 | contig 11546 bp, 12 predicted proteins | sample 3512321 | NCBI WGS metagenome assembly VFQR01 (sample SAMN10412374, study PRJNA504923) | tailings metagenome | isolation source: Relicate 3 Philex TSF1 revegetated site | place: Philippines: Tuba, Benguet | collected 2017-08-29
CAGTATACGACAGACATAGCAGGGGCTCTGCCAACAGCTGTCTTGTCTCGGAGCTTCCTGCGTACAAATTGTTCGAGCTCACCCGATGACGACTCTCACTCTTCTCACGCATAGTCTGGTCAAAACCTTGGTCAACCTATGCGCCTAGATGTGAGAGCTGACTGGCATACATGGTGAATGGCGCGTTATACTACACTGCTACAGCTGGTTATGGAGGACAAGGTGCGTGATAATAAGAGGCACATCGGTACGATACCGTTGGCACTTTTTGCAAGCCTGCTAAGCTATGAGGCTGGCCTATTGGGTGTTGTATGTATGCCAAGCGAAGCTGAAACCATGCATGAGTATGTCAACTCGCATTTGGTATACGTCTGCATTGAGTCATTCATGGTTTGATTGTCACAGCACTGCATGCAGCAGATCCCTGAAAGGTATAGCTCGGATACTTGGAAGAGAATTGCATTACGGGACCCTCAAACCGTATCAAGTGCTCCCTCAGCACAGACAGGGCACGGACGCTAACTGCATTGGAGTTCTACCCTGAACCACAAGCAGGTTCATTACAATCCCTCACTCATTTGGATGCGCAGGCTTTCTGAGCGTTGCCTGCGGCGTTGCAGGGGCCATCCTCAAAACTCTGAGCTTGAACGCTGAGCACGTTGAGCCAGCTGATGCACCTGACACTGCACATACAGCTACTGCGCAGCAGCATGCTCGGTGGAACGGGGAAACGTCACATGCTGTCATGCACAAGTGACTTGCACTGTCAGCCTTATCGTTCCACGCTGGCGCTGGCTGGCCAGCCCATGGGTTTGCCTGATATGCGTGCTGAGGAGGAATCACACTATGAGGCAATCGTTACATACGCACTTCGAAGCTTCCGTTCACTCCATGCTTGAAAACTCCACACGGTTTGTGCTTGTGACACGGACTCTGAACTACTGCACTACTGCACGTTTCAAGCAGAGCAGGCATGTGATGCATATGATAGTTCAAGCATTTGACACAGCGGCCCACCATGTAATCTGTTATAGCTGCTTGATCCGGTTTGGCCCGCAGTGGTCTATGCATCTGCACCTGCTGTTGACAGTTGACTGGCAGCACGTTCCATTGAGGTGCAGTACTACAGCTACCACTACGACAAACGATGGCGCCAGCCCATAGCCAGCCCTGCGCCAGTGCGTACTGGCGTGCTACGCGACAGCCAGCAGAACGCCAGCGTGTCGACAGGAGGCTACCGACGCTCAGCTGGTGCAGGCAATTTGGGAGGAGCTGTTCAATTGTTACCAACTCAATTCAATCCAGGCATGCGTTACATGTGTTGGCGCCGATGGCAGGGTGCTTGGACAGTAGATGCACAGCCTACCCCAGTGGCTTACAAGCACCAGACTTGAACTTGAAAGGCACCATGTACAAAAATGTGCCAGCAGCAGTGCGGCGCCTAGCAACAGCCAATGGAGCGGCAACCATGCTCAGCAGGACAGGATAGTTGCTGTCGTGCATGGCCCCCTCCTTGGCCCTCAGCACTACATTGGCCACATCCCTGTCTTTGAGTGGTGTAAGGCGTTTGTAGTGCTCCACCAATGCAAACCTCAACACACCAGCAGGTCCTGCCGGCGCAAGAGACATGATGCGCACATAGCACTGTACACGTGCAGCCCACTCCTCCCAATCACCTCCCCGCTTGGCGTACATCACCATGACATGGCTGCCATCCCGAGTGCGGCTGCGTGTGTATGAGGAGGAAGTCACTTGCACCCCAGCAGGCCCTCTGTGTGCCATGGCAGACTCGGGCAGCTGTGCACGTGCATGTTGCCGCACCTCGACCTCGTCCGCCTCAATGGCCGCCTGCCACCCAGCTGCATCAACCCCAGTCACTGCTGCATTGTTGTTGATGCATGCCACCAGCCTGCCCCGCACCAACTGCCACATGGCACCGCCCAAGTCAACTTGCTGACCGGCATCCAGCAGCTGCCCTGTCGTGGCATCCACCGCGCTGTCAACTGCGCTGCTCATGCCTCCAGCGTCAGCAGCAGCAGCAGCGCTGTCCTCACCCCAAACCCCACCCTCCCTGCTACCCCCGCCACCCACACCAGCTCCTGCATTGCCAGATGTGGCACCACCACCACCAGCAGCACCAGGTCCTCGCCGCCACTCGTCGTAGGTGAAGAGTTGCTGATTGCCGCCCGCCAGCTGCACCGCAGCCCGGCGCATTGCTGCACCAACCAGGTAGTCACCCAGAATCACCTTTTCAGGTGCTCCATGCGTGCGGTACTTGGTGCGGCTCTTCATCTCTTGGATGTAGCGCTCCACCCAGAGCTCCAACCACTGCCAAGTGGCACCACGCTCACGAACCTGGTCCGCCAGTCTGCAATTCAGCAGGTGAAGGTTGTAGGTGCACGCTGCCGTGAACCCCTGCATTGGCAGTGCAACAGAGTTATGTCAGACAGCATGATCGCAAATGAGCTGATGCGTTTGACCATGCACTATACAGGACGTGTATGCACATGCTCTCCAACAACCACATAACATGGTTCAAGCTTGAACTCAAGCATATCACTCAATGGGGGCAAGTGTTTGGCTGGACCATGTGCATTCGCTGACTGTGTGTAAGTAGCTGCAACCGAATTGTCAGACGCAGCCGTAAGTTTCCCAGCACCCAAGCCTAAATGCAACCCAAACCCTCAAGTCCACCATCCCCACAGCACACGCACACGTACACAGGAACTCACCCGTTCAGCAATGGTGCTGTAGGCCAGCAGTTCCTGGGCGGCAACAGCAGCAGCAGCTTCGTGCTCTTCCTTGCTGGCAGATGGCTTCACCTGGGCATGAAACTCCCAAAAGCGCCGCAAGTGGCCAAATGCAGCCTTGACAGTGTTATCGTGCAGGATAGCGCTGCTGCTGTCATTGCTGTCCCCATGCGATGGCCTGAACAGCAGCGGCAAGAACACCTCCATTCCCCTGGCAAAGTCTTCCATCTGCCATGACCCCAGCTTGCTAACAATGTCCCTGTAAGGGCGCCCAAACTGGGGATGGAGTGTTATGCCCTGCCCCCGCTCTTGCAAGAGCTTTTTTGCAGCAGGCTGCACAAGCTGGTCAGGAGACAGCACTGCCGCCACAAGCCCAGATGCCTCGGCTGCATCAGCCTCCTGCTCATGCTGCTCCGGCTCGTGCTGCTGTTCCAGCTGCCCTTGCTGGGCCTGCTGCTGCTGTTGGCGTCGGGGGCGCTTGGTAGATTGCTGTGGTGCATCCTCCTCCTCCTGCTGCTGCTGCTGCTGCCGCCGCCTGGCTTTGGCCTTTTTGCGCTTGGGCTGCTTCGCAAGGATCAGTTGCAAGAAGTCTTTGAGGACTCCCAGATAAAAGGCATGGCAGAACGGTACAATCCAGAGCCGCTTTGCGTCAACATAGCCAAGTGACAGCAATGGTGACAGCCCTTTGAAGCGCCAAGTTTTCTGGGGCTTGGCATTGCCTTCAGCACTAGCAGTTGCAGCCGCCACTGCAAGGGCCCTGATGTCATCATCTCCATACTGCCGGTCAGCATCGTTATGGCCCATTCGTATGCGCTCACCCTCGTGGGTGCCACGATCTGCCACCACTGCTTCACCATAGCAGATGAAGCGCACAACGCCCGACACATACGAGCCGACGATGCCGCAGAAGGCGCAAGCAAGGTATGCGAGGAACGATGGCACGCTGCAAAGCATGGCAGAGGAGGGCAGGGTATACATATGTATCAGTGAGTGGGCTCAAAGAACACATGCACAGTGGCTTGCACGCAGCTGACCCAGCGGGGCACCTGGTGATGACAGCTGTGTACATTGATTCGGGCTGCTACAACAGGTGGCTATGCCGACACTGCAGCGGCTGTATAGGTTCTGCAGCAATGCTCTACACCCACCTGTACAGCAGCTTTGCCCTTGCTGGACTATCTGCATGCACGCCAGCCAGGAGCAATTTGTGCCAAAAAGGTGTGCCAGGCACACAACCTGTTGCCGTACGCAGAGCTGGGGTGACCTCCATGCCTGCAAAGGGTGGCAAGTCATGTGGTTGTCTCATCCATCCATGCCATAGGTTTCAATGCTGGAACAATAGGGTTCAGGACTTTGATCGAGTTGCGCAAACCACCAAACCGCCCAGAGGTCCATAGTGCACATCCTGGACTGTGCCATCCCTGCTTGTAAGCCCACCTGTGTTAGCCAGGTCTTGCAGTTCCTCAACCACAGGCTGCAGATATGCATCCATGGATTTGGGCTCCTGTGGCCCTGGAATCAGCAGCCAAAGTGCCCACCACTTACGCGCAGCCTGTGCTGCTCCTGACAGCATATACCTGTTAGAACATGCCCATGTAAGTTGTCCGTTGTTGCTTGTTGCACAATGCATTACTGTTACAGTGTTGGGGCATGCATGTTATGCAACAGCTGCTGCTCAGCCCTGCCAATGTACCACACCCAGTACGAGAGGCTATTCTGCACACAAGAGGCGCAACACTAGTACACAGGTACAGCCTTCTTCACAGCTCATGATGCCAGCCTCCACAGCTCACCGGAAGAACATGAACCCGGTGCTGTGCTGAAGGAATGTGTAGACCTGCGCAGAATCAAACCCCGCCTCACAGGTGGCATTGCTGGCATCTTGCAGGGCGCCGCCTGCAGCACGATTCAGACGCTGCAGCTCCTCTGACGCATGCCATGTGCCTGCAGCAGCACCGCCTTGCAAGGATGCTGCCGTTGCAGCGCCCTCCTTCGCACGAGCGTCACAAAAGTCAGGGTCTGAGTGGAGGTCGGCAATGGTCTCCTTGAGGGGTACATGCCAGAAGACCTGCATGGGTTGGCAGGGGCGACAAGCACACATGAGTATTGCCAGCTGCGTGCCTGCTGCAAGTCTGGACTTGCAGCAGGCTGTGATTGACAAGCTGGTGCCAAGCAGCAGACGTTGCAGGTTTGCTGATTGGTACACACCGCCGATCGCACAACAAACCACACGGCCTCTGACCCTGCTGCTGCTGCTTCTGCTCCGGTTGCTGCTACAGCCGCTGTTACAGCCACTGCCACTGCATGGGCTGCCCCTGCCGCTGCTGCTGACGCTGCTTCTTAGTGCTGCTGCTATGTGGGTGCGCGTCAACCTTGCTGCTGCTCCTGCTGTTGCTTCGGAGCACGTCACCTGGCTGTCGTGCTGCTCTACTGCACTCACCTTGCGTGGTTTGAGGGCGTGTGAGGCGTGTTCTCCTATCTCCTGCGCCCCATTGCTGCCGGTCGCTTGCTGGAACCGCTGCTCCCCACACTTTGGGCAAGTGTCAGCTGCATGTGCTGGCCAGGCTGCACGTGGAAGAGGCGGCCAAGAGTAGCACTCCTTGACACAGACGTGGCGCTCGTACTCAGCAGCCTCACGTGCGCCAAGTATGCGCTTCATCAGGTACAATGTGGGAGGAAACACGTTGCCCTTGGGCAGCAGGCAGTGGGCGATCATGCCGCACATACCCTCAAATGCAGCATCGCGCATGGCATGCTCGCGCTTGATTGACATAGCCATGTATGCTGCTTGCTGTATGCTGAGCTGCGAGCCTGGGAAGACTGGGCGGTGTCTGTTGTGAAGATACCAAGCCACCTTGCTTTTGAAAAGCGGGACGTCATCTGGGTGGTCATAGCCTGCGACATCCTCGGCTGGGCCTGCTGCATGCTGCTCATCCTCCACATCGTCGCTGTACTCGCCATCATCCTCACCCAGCTCCTCCTCGGCCAACAGGCGCTGCATCAAGCTGGCCACCTGCTCTCTCTGCTGCTCTGTCAAGCCCATGGATTCTAGCTGCGACTGCAGGGCTGCCTGCTGCTCTGCGGCAGCTGCTGCCAGTGCTGCCTCAAATGCCTCGGCCTCGCCAGCTGACAGCACCTCCTCCTCGGGCTCCCACAGCTGCTCCTCCTCAGCATCATGGAATTCCTCATCAGCCCATGCTGGATCTGACCCCACGTGCGGCTGGCTGGCCTGTGAAGGCTGTTCTCCTGCAGACTGCGACCCTTGCACATCAGAAGTGTCGGCGCCTGAGATGGTGGCAGCGAAGAACAGACAAGGATGCGGTCAGCACTGCTGTGCCTGCAAGCATTGGCTTGCTTGCAGGAGGGCACAGAGGAGCGGCCCATGCCTCAGGTGTGCAGAGGCAGACAAATCACTCTTGTACATGGCGGCTTGGATAGTCACGGCTGTCATGTTGTCAAGCAGCTGGAGGCCACGCACCGCTGTGCTCGGGATCACTTGAAGCCGCCTCTCGAGGGCTGCGTGCGGTGTGCTCATGGTGGCGCTTGCACGCGCTGATGTGCTCATAGAAGGCTGTTGGTGCCAAAGGCAGCCAATAATCACAAAAGCGACACTGTCGCTCCTCCTCTCCAGCAGCTGAACGGCGCTTGCGAGCGCTGTTCCACTCGTTGAAGCGTGACATGACGCTATGATGTAGATTGACAGACAGACCCCACCCCAGGCGGGTCTACTGCGTTCGGTCTTGTTGTCCATGCTGCTGACGGTTGGCGCTTGCACAACTGTGTAACTCGTGAAACCCTGATGCCAGAACCCCACAGCACGCAGCATGAGCGACAAACTTTTGCGATGTTGGCATGCCTTACCACGCTGCACTGTTCTTGCTTCGTGAACAAAACGTTTGCGCCCAAGTAGGGCACTGCTGTAGCTCACCCAAGCGATCTGATCAACCAGACCCCACTCACCCCACCCTCGGCCGCTGTTAGCATCGTTGCAGCTGGCACTGGCGAACCCAGTCACGTCATAGCAAGCTGATCCGTGGCCTGACAGCGCTGCAGCCCTGTGGGCTGCTCTGGTGCTGGCATGGCTTGCAAGCTGCGCCTGCTGGCTAAGCAGGACCCGGAGGACCACACCCGGCTGCTGCTGTTGAAATGGGTGCCAGGGGTGACGGAGGCGGCAGAGTTCCCTGCCATCCTGCTGAACAGCGTGAAGGAGGCTGCTCCAGACACCACCTCCATCACGCTGTGGGAGCGCGAGCCAGATGGTGAAGGCGGCCATGACTGGGTGCGTGTGACGCCAGAGGCCCTGCACCACGCGCTCGAAAGCGACACGTGCGCAGAGACGTTTGAGGGCAGCTGGAGCAGCGGCACGCGCATGCTCACCCTCTATGCCAGCACGGCCACAGCACAGCGTCCTCCTACAAACCCCGCGCCAGCTGCGCCCACCACCCCTGCAGCTGCAGCCCACACCAGCAGCAAGAGGCAGCAGAGCCTGCCCAAGCAGGCGAGGAAGGACTTGCACAGCATGGCCAATATCATTATGGCGCAGTACACAGATGGCCGTTATGTGGGGCTGAAGGAGAAAGGGTACTGGCTAGCAGCAGAGAATGCCATTGTGGAGCGTCTGCACTCCCTGCACAGCGTGTCCATGGGCAGCACTGCAGCAGCCCTGCACAAGTGAGTACCTGACATTGGCTGAGCCTGCATGCTGTGACATGCTTGCGCAAGTCCAGTGGCTGAACGGTTTACCATTGCAGCAGCTTCATGACAGCTTCCCATGCGCCACAGGCTGCAAACATGATCTGTCTGTCAAGCAACGATGGCAGCAGAAAGCTGGCAGGGGCTGTTCCTTGCTGTCAGGTCGGCAGCAGCACATGCTGACAGCTCGCGTGCAATCGACCATGTGCCCATGCATTGTGCACAAACAGGTACATCCGTGATGCCAACGGCCGCCTGCGCAAAGGCCAGCTCACACAAGCGGCCTCGAGAAGACGGCTTGCTTCAGCCAAGGCATGGAAGGCAAAGTACTACAAGCATTACAGCTCTGGTGCAGTGCCGGCCGATGCTCTGTTTGGCCAGGTGGGTGGGTACTCTTTGTCCTGCTAGCCATCCACGCCATGCAGTGTGTATAGTTATACAAGTGCTTGCATGCTTGCATGATTTTAACAGCAGGCTGCTGCGGTGGATGTATGCTTCACAACATCAAACATGCACGCAACTGCAGGCAACCAAGTCCAAGGCCCGTGAGAAGCTCAGCAGCAAGCACAGAGCCCAGCTGCAAAAGGTGGCATCCGTTGCTGAGAGCTGTTACATGCACCCCATGCGCCTTTTTTGCTGCCAGGGGCTGTTGAATGTGGCTGTTGAATGTGGCCATGGCTGCGTTGTGCCGCACAGCACCACGAGTATGCATTGCAGCATGCAATCGTACTAGCATGCCAGCAAGATGAGCTGCCCATGCGAGTTGACTTCCCTTTCCTTTCTTTGTGCAACAGGCACTCAAGCGGAACGGCAATCACAACCCCAGCACAGCGGCGGTGCCAACCCCAGCCACCAAGGACAGTGATGCTGACTCGGAGGTGAGGCAGCCGCCTTGTTACCACCTTGCATCTACAGGAACCTCAATTGTGACTTGTTTTGCTAGCAGGTCTGCCAAAGCGTGACCTTGTCCCCCATGATGCTCACAACATGCTGTCATGCTTGTTTGGGCAGCCATTTGGGGCAACAAAAACACTGCGAGTGTACTGTTCCAACTGTGTTCACCTGATTGCCCCACACGTCAACACAAACTGTTGCCTTGACCATGTTTATGCCAGGATATGGACATGAAGGACTCGGAAGATGATGAGATGGTTGGTGCTGAGCAGCAGCCGGAGGCATCGGTGAGCCAGCAGGATGCCTAAGGCTGCAGCATGGGTTGAGCCAACCTTTAGGCCTGACCGTGTGTGCAGAGTCAACAATGAGGCAGCGTGCATGGCAGTCGGTGTTTGGCCAACATCAGGGTTCATGTGAGGTTCAGGGCTTACAAAAGCAGCAGCAACAGCAGCAACAGCAGGCTGCCTGCAGTCTGTTAGTCTCATGGAACGAAGCAACACTGACTTGTGCAGTCCACCTGTAAACTCAATCTGGAGCAGGAGCAGCAGCAACAGCAGCAGCAACAGCAGCAGCAGCAGCAGCAATGCGAGACTCACGCGTACATACCTCCATCCTGCAGGACAAGGGTCAGGACAACACTGCAGCACCTGCCAAGGCAGCAGCAGGATGCGGGATGGCTGAGGGACAGGGTGTTGAGGTGCGGGCAGAGCGCGTGCGAGCGCTTCTACGTGTGCAGCGCCAAGGGCCTGTGCAACCTGCACAGCGTGTTTGATGCACTGCCTCTGGCAGACGATGCACTGACTGTTGCAGATGCCTGTACTTGTAGAGACTCGTCCAGCTGTTGCTAGGTTACGCATGTGTTCTAGCTTCCCCTTCTCATTTCGGTACTGTGTCACTCAGGAGCATGGCCATGTACGGCAGCAAGATGACAACGTGGCGCCTGTGAAGGTTGCACCAAGGGTGGGCTGTGTGTGGCAAGCTTGGTTCACTACCCTCTGTGATTATGTCGATGAGGTTGATTGCTGTTGCAGTGGTGGACATGTAATGTGTAGCATGCAATCGTGCTTAGACTGATGGCATCGACTGCGCCGCCGTTCCATCGATGGTTCCTAGAAGTCGTATTTCCACAGGTGAGGTGCATTGGCCAAGCAGAAGCGGTACCGGTGAGGAGGTGCCACCTGACACACACACGCTCTAGATTCTGCACCTACAAGACTGGGCTTCATTGGGCTACATACTCTGTGAGCATGCGTGGCACGGCAACATCACTCCATTGCTCGCCTCCAGTTGACACCGCTGTTTACCCACCTTGCATTTGCACTGGCTAACACTCTGCACCTTTTGTCTGCGTGTGCTGTCAGAGGATCTACCTGTTCCCCGACCCCCTCGCCACCGGCAGCCGGTCTGAGGTCTGCATGAGCATGAGACCAGACAAGATGTACTTCTATGGTGAAGATGGGATGGCTGGCCCCCTCACCGACAAGTGGAAACAGGAGAAGGTGCTGGGTGTCTATGCAAGTGAGCAAGACTTGACGCCTGTCACATTGAGTCAATTAGTGGACTACCTATTCGCTGGTGGCCGTGTGACGGATTTGTGGTACGAGGTGCGCACCGGGCATAGCTGGGTGGGAGGCTTCAGCTTTCGTGGTCTGCTGGGTCGGGGTTGTTTTGTTGGGGGACGAAGACGCACAGCTGGGGGCCACTATATGGTTTCCCCACCCACCCAACCACCAGACCATGTCCTTTGACCCGGGTGACCCGATGAGGGACAGTGCAGAAGTGCTGGTCTGGCTGCTGCAGGTACGTATACGACTGGCTGATGTGTAGGGTGCACACGTATTGACCAGTTGTGTTGGCCATGTTCGTGTGGAAGCCACTGCTGGGATGCGAACTGGCTGAGGTCAAGCTGGAGGCAGAGCTGGCTGCTGGTTGGGTGGGTGGGGTTCAGTGGTTGAGGGTGTACACGTTATGGTCGGCTGCAGTCGGCTGCAGTCAGCCATGTGCATGCAAATGCCGCTGGTGCCAGTTTGACAAGGACGAGCTCAAGCTGGAGGCCGAGCTGGCTGCATCAATGGTGGCTGCATCAATGCATCAGGGCGAGCCACCCACCTCAAGCAAATATGGACCGCATGTCAAGGGGTGTGCGTAAACGAGTCGTGGTACCAGAGTGGCCATGGCATGGCTTGAAGCAGTTGATGCTGAGTTGTGCTAGGCACGGCGCAAAGCAGTGGTGATAGTGTGGTGTACTTACCAGTCAGCATTGCAATCACTTGTTCGCCTTGCACTGGCTGTGCAATAGTAGTCATCACAGATCCGGCATGCAGTCACCTATACGCAATATTGTCGTGCACACATCTGCTGCAGGTATCCAGATTACCAGGAGAGTCAGATGAGGCCACACCTTACCAGCTCACATACAACAACAGTGTGGTGTGGGCACCAGCCAACGCAATCAGCCCACCCGATGGAGGTGTCCGCATCAATCTGAGCAAGGGCACGGCCGTGTGGCGCCAAGGCAAACGGGGCAAGGGACCAGTTACAGCGGCATCGTTGCAGGCCGCTGACTTCCAGTCCTACGCTCTGACGGCCTTCTACGTCGCATTCGACGACGAGCAGGAGCAAGAGGAGGAGTCTGTCGTCCCAATGGTGAGCTGCCCCAACGCAGTATGCTGCATGCCCTGTCCAGTGTCAGCAACAGCACACAAGCAGTACCACCAGCAGTGCCATGTTGTGAAGGTGTTGTCCTGCATCACATTGTGAGCATGCTTCTGCCCGCATTTTGTTGCTGTAGAGGGTGCAAATAGCATGCATCACAACACTGACATGCCATGTCTGATGCCTCTGCAGTGGGTCAGCACCGCAGCAGCGGTTCTCCCAGACACCGCCGTGTTGGATGCAGGTGCCCTCCAGGGCCATCACAGCAAGGCAGCCCTGCACTTGGTTCCAGACGCTTCACTGGGAGGCAGCAATGCCAGAGCAAAGACACAGCAGGCGGGCAAGGCTGCTGGTGGCAGCAGTGCTGCAGCAAAGGCGCAGCAGGCGGGCAAAGCTGGTGGTGGCAGCAACGCTGCAGCAGTGGCACAGCAGGCGGGCAAGGCTGGTGACAGCAACGCTGCAGCAACGTCACAGCAGGCGAAGCTGGGCAAGGCTGCTGATGGCAGCAACGCTGCAGCAGTGGCACAGCAGGCGGGCAAGGCTGGTGACAGCAAC
>VFQR01002512.1_pt1 | contig 11543 bp, 8 predicted proteins | sample 3512321 | NCBI WGS metagenome assembly VFQR01 (sample SAMN10412374, study PRJNA504923) | tailings metagenome | isolation source: Relicate 3 Philex TSF1 revegetated site | place: Philippines: Tuba, Benguet | collected 2017-08-29
AATTTGTAATTTGTCCCCGAAAAATCCGGGCGAATTGCCTACTAGTCAAACTTTGCTTGAAAGGATTCTCTGCACCTACCACAATGGCAATTTTTTCACGGCGCAAGCGCACTTGTTCCAGTCCTAGTGCTTTTTCTGCTGGCGTTAAACCACGACCGATCGCTGCTATGTCAATTTTGCCATCTAGCAAATCTCTCAAAGCCTTATCAGTACCATTGGCAGCAATTTCAACCTTTGTCCCCGAAAACTGTTTTTCAAAATTATCTTTAAGACTTTGGTTGATTGCACTCAAGCTACTTGAACCATCAATTCGCACTGTCGTTCCATTTTCCACTGTTTGCGGCAGTGGGAAAGATGGTGTTGGCGATGCAGATTGCGCCAGTGTAGGTGCTGAAACTACCATACTGGCCATTGGAGTAGTAGCTAAAGCAACCCATAATACCAGCTTCACTATTGAAGTATCTTTTTTTTGTTGTTTCCACATATGCCCGTTATTAAAGTCAATAATACAAAACCTACCAGCCTTAATCCTTGTCTTTTTATGGATTATGCAGGAGACCCGCTAATTATACATCTCTGTTATATTTCTTATCAGTTATCAACAGTACTTGTATTCATAAATACTTTTGTGTCCTTTAAGTATGTTTTCCTTGGCTGACCAAAATTTTAATTCAATACAATCAACTAAAAATTAGTTAGATTTTATACAGTATTTAAGTATGGCTGGATAATGTCCATGCTTATAAAATTAGCTCAAGAATAAAGATAGTATAAACACGTATTAAAGATATGGTATCGAGTTCAATTAAAGTTTTGCTTAGGTAGTACAAAAGTTATGAAGTTTGTTTTTTTTGAAATGTTGAAATTACCAAGTATCAGCCAAAAAAGGTTTTTACACCAGAAATGGGCTTTGAAGAGTACGGACTGGCCGGTGTTAGAAATCATAGCAGTGTTAGGATTGCTGTGTCTGACAAATTTGTTGTCTGACATCATGGCTAGAAACGACATTGACGCTCTACCTTTAGCAAGACAGTTCGCCGATCCTAACTGGGTTCCGAAAGATTGGTCTGTTAATCAACCACCTGTTTATCGAATATTGTTTCAAAGCTTATTTGGTTCCTTCATAGCACATTGGGGATTTTTAGCTAGTTCTCTCATCGGCCGGTTTTTTTGCTACGCCTTGATAGCTTGGGGGCTAGTACTTATCGGTAGAAAACTCGGACTAAATTTGCTGTTGCAAATGTTAGCGGTTGCGATGTTTCTCAGAGGACATCAAGGTGTGGCTGCTGGAGAAAGAATTGTTGGAGTTCTAGAAACCAAAATATTTGCTTATGCAATGGTCATTTTGGCCATCGCATTTATGCTTAGAAAACGTTATCGCCTGATGGCTTTTTTGTTGGGGCTAGCAACTTCATTCCATGTTTTAGTTGGTGGTTATACAACTTTGTTTGCAACAGTGTTGATAGTTTTAAGACGAAAAATCTATTTTCCCAGTGCGCGGGAATTGGGATTTATGATTTTGCTATACCTGATTTCAGGTGTATTCGGTCTCAAAGCAGTCATCGAACAATTGTCTAGTCCAACACCTGCAAGCCCCATACCCATTTCTTATATCTATGTTTTTCTCAGGATGCCCCACCACCTTAATCCTTTATCTTGGCCTGCAAATTGGTGGATAACTCCTACATTTTATTTAGTGCTGCTTGTGAGTAGTGCTGTTGTTGTGTGGTTGAATCGTCGAACTCAAACACTACCAGAACAATTGGAAGAATACCAAGCTCAAATCGGACTTTTTCAGTTTACGCTCATCAGTCTAATTCCTTATGTATTAGGATTGGTTATTGCTCCCTTTGATTCTCAAGGAACATTACTTCAGTATTATCTTTTCCGCGTCGGTGATGTAATGTTACACCTCAATGCCTGCCTATTATTTGCTTGTGCTTTAAATAGCATCTTCGCAAGTAGAAAACAACAAAAATTGTTGGCGCTGCTATGTACCATCGTAGTCAGTATCAGCATTGTCAAAGGATTTTATCACTTTAAGACAGAATTTCAATCCACACTTAATTTTCCTGACAAAACCCAAGAGGTAGACCCCCAGTGGAAAGATATGGCTAATTGGGTGCGAAAAAATACACCAAAAAACGATATCTTTGTATCCCCTCCAGTTGAATTTGCCAACTTCATTTGGCTGACAGAACGTCCAACCATTGCTAAATATAAACTGATGGCTCAGACTAAAGCCGGAACATTAGAGTGGTTTTCCCGTATGCGAGACTTGAGTGGTAATTTTAACGGGGTCGATCCTTTGACTCACTTTAGCGAAAAACTGCTGACAGAAGGTTACAACAACTTAACAACCGACCAAGCTAAGGCACTGATGGTCAAATATGACGCTAAGTATTTTGTAACTCGCATCCAACATCAGTTGGATTTGCCAATTGCTTACCGCAATCAATCCTACGTGCTGTATACAAAATAAGCCTTAAGTATTAGCAGAGAACAGATACTATTAGTATTTGATTTTCCAAAAACTCCGTACATCTGAAAAAACAGAAAATCCAATGTATTTCAGATAAATCACTCAAACATTAATTGAAAATGCAAGAGTGTCGCAATTAAAGCACAAAAACCTTCAACCCAAGTTTTTGCCTGTAACCAAATATCTTTTTATAAAATTTTACTATCAGCAATTCACCCAGTCCCCAGTCAATTGTTATATAAACCTAACAAAAGACCCTCAAAGTCCTAATCGCAAATTGCCAAGTCTATAATCTTACCACAAAACACTTTTGCAAGAGTTCTATTGTCCAAGTCATACCTGAGTTTTTCGCTTGTGCCATCAGGACGAATGGTTTCAATGAGGCGATCGCGTCCATCATAGCAGAACTTAGTTTCGCGTGCCAAGGCATCTATAATGGACACTTTTTTCCCTGACTTGTTGCAGACATAGCAGCTTTGTAGCCTAGCCAAGATTTTGTGTCAAGGACACCATAATTATTTATTAACTGTTATTTAAACCTAATAATTTTTTATTGACGATATCTCGATAAATTTCCACATCTTCCTGCCAACCTTTGATAAATTCATACAAGCGGTCTCTTTTTTGTGAAGCTGTATTTCCAGAGAGTTCGCAAGCAAAATTTCCAGAAAACATCGCTCCAGGCTGAAACGAATCATCGTTTTCTCGCAAGAGTACGTCTTCAATTTTGATGATGAATTCTCCTTTCTTGGAAGTATAAGCCAAGTTAACACTAGCTCTAAGTGGCTTGAGAGTGGCTTCCTGCCAGTCACCAGGAGCGAGTAAAACAGCCGGAATATAGTGGCGAAAAAGTTTCGTACTTTCTTTTTCAAAACTGAAAAAGCTACTGGGTTCGATTTCTATCGCTTGATAATCGAATTTGTGTAACGTTTTAACCCATTTATCAACTATATTTGGTATTTTTACATCTAAAAGCTTTTTACCATGTAAATTTTCTGAGAAAGTAACAGCACCGAGGCGCGCTGAAATAACAACATCATTAGTAAATGTAGCTTTTCCAGTTTGAGCGTTAATTTCAGGAGGTCGCTCGAATTCCCATTCTTTTGGAATAATTCGACTTTCTTTAAGAAATTTAGATGTGAGAAAACTAGGTAAAATTTCTTGAGCAAATAAAGTAATTGCTAATTCTTGAAATTCGGGAATCGGTTTCATAAAAATACTTTTTTATCTGAGTTACGTTTGGACGTAATTGCACTTTGCTGAAAGAGGGCAATCATTACAAAGAGGATTTTTTGCCCTGCAAACCATTGCTCCAAAGTCTAGCAAGGTTAGATTCCATTTGCCAACTTCTTTATTAGGAGCAATTATTTCTGCCGCACCCCAGAGAATCTTACAGCGCGATTTCACTCTTTCTCCTTGCAAGCCAAAGAAGCGTTCGAGGATGCGAGCTACGTTAGTATCAAGTACGGCTAGCGGTTGATTGAAGGCTTGAGAACAAATAGCACGAACTGTATATTTACCAATTCCAGGTAATTCAAGCAACTGCTTTTCTGAATCGGGGATTTTCCCTCCATACTGTTCTAAGATGATGCAAGCGCACTTTTGTAATCTTTCAGCGCGGAAGAAAAGACCCAAAGGCTCAAGCAATTCCTTCAATTCATCAATGCTTGCCTTGGCTAAGTTTTCGAGGGTAGGATATTTAAAGAGAAATGCTTTGTAGATAGGAACAACCGTAGCAGCGTCTGTTTTTTGCAGCAGATTTTCTGCAACGAGAATTGCGTAAGAATCGCAAGTCTGCCGCCAAGGAAAATTGCGTAAGTTTTGCGTTGCCCATATAGAGAGATGGTGGCGAAACCATTTAATTTTTGCAGCATCCAAATTTGACACTGCGTTTTCTTGAGATTCTTTAGTCGCACCCTTCACGATTGTTTTCTCAACTTAAATCTAGCAGACTTTTACCACCATTTTCAGAAGAAGTACGCAGCCAGTGTAAAAACTCACCAGTTAAGGTGGGAGTTTCTCGTAAGCGCTGCAAGTCTTCGCTTTGTTTTGCCATTTCTCTTACTGTAAACGGATGGTTGGCAATTACCTCCAATACTTGTTTATGGGATTTTCTATCCCAATTAGTATTTTCAAACTCGCTTATCTCACAATCTAGGTACTCAAACAAAGTTTCTTCTATATGTTTAGCTACTGAAACAATATTTGGCAGAGTTGGTTCCAAACATAGCTCTAGAGTACAGCAGATAGCCCATGCTGCTCTTTGCGATTCAGCAGTTTCTTCGTTTTCATAGTCGTAGGGATATCTTTCACAATTTAACAATAACTGAGAAAATCTTGCTACATTGACCTCTTTGCCCGCCAAAAATTCCCAAATTTCATCCAGTGCTTCTCTCATGGGATCTTGCTCGTTCCAGTCTTGTTCTCTAATTGCTCGCAGGAAGATGCCATAGTTTGGAAACAATCTCTCGCAGCAAGCTGCGGCAAACGCTACTCTATGCATAGCTGGAAGAGCTTCTAGTTCTCGCTCCAATATATCGAATTGACCGTACTTTAGATTCATTTTTATAATTTAGTTGTATTTAGAACTTACGCATTGACAGAAAATTGATACTATGCTGTCAAGTTCAATTTCTGTGTTAGGTGTTCTAAAATAAAGTCACGAGCCACTTGAAGAGATAGATTCCGAGAACTTACGCACTATACAAATTTATCATGATATGCATCACGAAAATACACCGTTTAAGGCTTTGATTAATCATTCTTTGATAATGTGTTAACCGTTCTCTAAGGGTAAAGCGCATTGCTAAACCTTACAACAAATGTGGTTTCGCCATTACATATATTTTGTCATTTGTATCAATGTGTAATTCATAAAAATATTCCATAGAAAACTGTTAGCTGTCAACAGTCAACAGTCAACGCTTTAACCTGAAAATTTATTTTTTACAGTTTCCTATAATTTCCTTTTAAAAAGTTTATCTTGGGGGATAATACTGCGGATTGGTAATTGGAGTTTGATAATTATTTGTAGGTAAAGTATTTCCCATACCATTGGGTACAGGATTAATAAACGGAGCTTGATAACCAGTCATGGGTACGGTGCTTGTGGCAGTGTTGGGTAAAACAGGATTGACAATTTGTGGTTGATAACCGTTGGTTGGTACGGTGCTGATACCACTGCTTGGCGTAACTGGATTTTGGCTAAACTCTTGGTAAGCAGCACGAGAAATTGAGCTAATCAGTTTTTCGGCGCGGGGGTCGTTATTGGGGCGTTTTACCATCACAGCAGCTACGTAGCGCTTACCAGTGGGAACAACAATTAAACCTGCATCTGCCAGCATTGTGCCGATATCGCCTGTTTTGTGATATACTCTTGCACCTGTTCCCAAACCAGATGGTAACAATGAGTCTCGCTGAGTGCGGCGCAAAATATCCAGCATTAAATCCCGTGATGGCATACTGATTAAATTTCCCTGACTAATAATTGCCATCAAATTCCCCAGTTCTTTGGGACTAGTGGTATTTGTCCCTTGCAAATCTGGTAGCTGGTTGCGAATGACTGTAGTTGTTAATCCCCAACTCCGGAAACGCTGGTTTAAAGCATCTATGCCTCCCAGTCTGGTAATCAGCATATTTGTAGCTGTGTTGTCGCTGATGGTAATCATTTTAGTGGCGACTTCCAAAGCTGCGTACTGGGTTCCGGCTGCTTGATATTGCATATTTCCCGAACCGCCTGCAATCATGTCTTGCTGCATGGTGAGCATTTCATCGAGGCGAATTTTCCCTCTGTCCACGTCCTCGAAGAAGGCAATTAGAATCGGGATTTTGATTGTGCTAGCTGCGGGAAAAGTAGTAGAAGCGTTGATATCTACATAATTACCTGTATCCAAATCTACTAAGAAAACTCCGGGGGTGAGACTTTGGTTATTGCTAGCCAAATTTTGTACGGCATTTTTTAACGGGAGAATTTCCTGAGATAAGAGTAGGGTTGAAGGTGCTGCTGGAGGCGTAGGGGTGGGTTGCGCCTGCGATCGCGTCACATTACTATTACCAGATTGGGGTGCTGAATTTGTGGTAATGCGATTAGCCGGGTCTAATACTGACAAGGCTGTGCCGACAATTGCGCCCATACCAACACCTACAATTAACAAGCGCAGTATATACAATATGGTTTTGGCCATTGGCTTTAACCGCGTTTTCCGCGATGAACGCCTGCCAATTTTTGGCTTTTCCATCCGCACCGTTTTAACTGTTGCAACACCCGATTGTGAGGCAGGAATTCTAACTTTAGCAGTTGGTATGGGTTTCACTGCTGTTGGCATGACTAGTTCCGATTTTACCCGGCGTGTAGTCGCTGGGATTTGCCCAGAAGCAATCTGATTTTTTGGGCGTGCTAGGGCTGTTTTACCGGCAACAACTTGCTGCTGGTTGTTGGCTTTCACTTTCTTTGGTGCCACTTTTTGAACTTTTTGTGGACGTTGGCGGCGGTTTAAGGGTTGACGCCGCGAGAAAGCTGTTAGTTCGTCACTTGACTCTGACACTACTACTCCTTGTGACCCACTGGACTGTTTTCTTGCAGACTCCTGACCCAAAACTTAACCTTCAAGCAATATTAATGCTCAAATTCCACTTTGCCACTAAGTAGCATTTTTGTGTTTAGTTTAATATTAAATATTTTGGGGGGGGTGATTGCGTATATATTAAACGAATTATTACAAGTTTTCACTATCGTTGTAAGTTTTCAGTGCCCATTCTACCTGTCGTAAAATTCCTCGTAGCATAGCTACTTCTCCTGTTTGTAGCCCTGCACGATTATACAGCTGACGAAATTTTTCCATGCGACTAGCTGCCGTATGTGGATAAAGATAACCAATTTTCAGTAATAGTGATTCTAATTGCTGGTAGTAAGTTTCCACAACATCTAAAGGCGCGAGTTCGCTTTGGGGTGAGGTTTGAGTTTCTCCTGGCTGCGTGCATTGGGATAATTCATAACAGCAGATTGCCACAGCAGTGGCTAAATTCAAGGATAAATAATTTTCACTTGTGGGAATGAAAACAAAGCGCTGGGCGTAATTTAATTCTTCATTGCTTAATCCCCGGTCTTCCCTGCCAAAAATTAAAGCTGTGGGTTGTTCTGGTGTCTCCAATAGCCAAGGTAAGGCAGTGCGGGGATTTTCTAAAGGTATTTCCCAACTGCAAAGGCGACCGGTAGTAGCGATCGCCTTGACACATCCATGTAATGCTTCTGGTAAACTTGCCACTATTACCGCAGATTCTAAAATTTCTTTGGCATGAACAGCCATTTTTAAAGCTTCTGCTGACAAGCGATCGCATTGGGGATTTACTAATATTAAGTTATGTAATCCAAAATTTTTCATTACCCTGGCGATCGCACCGACATTGAGGGGCCCAGCTGGCTCTACCAACACAATTCTTAATCCAGCTAAGCTCATTTTTCCCTCCCCTCCGGCCATCGTATTCAAACTACTTATGCTAAGGTAATTCCAAAAAATAAATTATTCCAATTCAGGTCGTTGACTGTCAACGGTCAACAGTCTTCTATGGAATACTTGGAAATCCCTAACTAACATAGCGCTTAATAACTGTCTCCTGCTCTAAAAACAGGTTACCAATATCAAACAAAACCTCCATCGTACCACCATAGCCAACTTTGGTGAACTGATAGGCATCTAAACGGTCAAAAATGGGAATACCTTGACGATACAGAGGAATTTTTAATCGTTGAGCAATGGCTACTGCATGAGAATTAGTAATCAGCAAATCAGCACCAACCGCTAATTGTTCAAAGTCTTCTAAATCCCCAATGGTAACACTAGGAATCGGCAGTTTTTCCAATACAGGAGAGCGTGTTGTTGTGACTGCGGCGTGAATTTGCACTCCCAAGGATTGCAAAAAATAAACCATCGACCAAAGTAAATCTGGTTCCAGGGCTAAAGCAACTCGCTTGCAACCAAAGTAAAAATGATTCTCTAACATTACGTGTTGCAACTGACGGCGCTGATGGCGATATTTATCTGGTACGTTCACACCACTGATATCCGCCAATGCTTGCAAGAATTTATCTACAGCTACTAGTCCCGTGAGTTCGCTAAACACCTCATAAGGAATATTGAATCGCTTTTCTAAAATTTGTGCTGCACCGCGCATACTTTCACCTAATGCCAAAGTGAACGCACAACTGCCCATTGAGCGCAACTGTGCTGTATTTGTACCATTAGCGGCCATGAAACCAGAAGAATCTTCTATGTGACTATCTAGAACGCCAGAAAGGTCTGGTACAACAATTGGTACAAGTCCAAAAGCAGCGACAATTTCTTTAATTTCTTGTACATCCCCAGGAGTGAAAGCAGAACTCGCCAAAATTGTGATTTGTGTGGGACAGGGGTTTGGCGTTGAGGATTTTTGCGGAATTTCCCTAACTATACTCTCCACTGCACTAGCAAAACCATCCTGCAATGTACCTTTAAAATCTGGTGTGGAGACAAGCACAATTGGTAAATAATCTAATTCTGGATGGCGGTGGCGAATTTCTTTTACAAAGCGTTCCATATCATCGCCTCTAGTTTCCACAAGTCCAGTGGTACAAAGACCAATCATTTCTGGTTTCGATTTCTCTATCAAAGTGAGAATTGCTTGTTCAACTCTCTCTTCACCACCCAAAATTGTTGCAACTTCTGTCATTGCTGTGGTGGAAAGGGGAATTGTCTGACGAAAATGTTGCACTAGTACCGTTTTTGTCAAAGCTGTGCAACCTTGGGAACCATGCAATAAAGGCATCATTCCCTTCACCCCTAAAAAGGCTAAGGTTGCACCTATGGCTTGACTTTGCTTGAGAGGATTAACTGCAACTGATGTACTGGTAATGCTCACAATTGCCATGAAATTTGCTCCATGAATTAGTCTCAAATATCAGATATAAGCCCGTTCATTTATGAATGTAAAATAAAAATTTCATTGAAAAAGTAAGAAAGCAAATCATATCATGTCCGCCTAATTACCCATAATAAAAACCTCTCCGCGTCCCTGCGTCCCCGTATCTCCGCGTCAGTCCTAACTATGGGTCTTTAACCGAACCTGAGATCAACTTTCTTCCCACGGAGCGAGTTGTTGTACTTGCTCCCACACAGGATTATAAAAAGTGGCATATAATTCTCGTGCCAGTTCCCATATTCCTGTATAACCCGTATATGCGCGATCGCTTTGTCTATGAATATCTAAAAATGGAATCTTTGCTATGATAGCAGTCTCTAAATAACGAGTTTCGGCAATTAAAATATCAGCTTGATGTTCCTTGATTATCTGCAAAAATTTCTGAGAATTTTCTGATTCTAAAATGATGCTATCTCTACCTAGCAAATCTTTGAGTTTCACTAATTCGTCTTCTGTATTCATTTGAGTACAAATAGCAATAACTTCCATACCTAATTTCTGAACAGTAAAGATAATTAACCAAGTTTTGAAGTTTTTAATAGTAATAACAATACGTTTTCCTTGCAATTGGCTATGATATAAATTGAGTTTTGCTTCTAAAGCGATCGCTTCTTCTGCAATTAGTTTTTCTGTGCGTTCTACTAAATCAATATCTCCTAAATTTGCCGCAATATTTCTTAAACACTGATTAATTTGCTCTATCCCATAAATAGACTCTTCAATATATGGAATACCATAGACTTTCTGCATTTTTTTGGCGATATTAATTAACGCGTTTGCAGACAACACAACGTTGAGCTTGGCGTGATGAGCGTAGCAAACTTCTTGATAAAGTGCATCGGCTGTAATTTTTGATAAAACTCGGATACCTAATTTCTCTAACAACGGTAGAAAATTCCACATTGCACCTGCAATATTGTACTCACCAATCAAGTTAATATCGAATGGTGTAGTAACATCTGGTTTGGCTGTTCCAATAACGTGTTCTAGTAACGCTTCACCAGCAACCCGGTTACCTCCTTTTTGCCCACCAATGAACCCAGGACAATGCACGGGAATAGTGGGTATTCCTGTTGTTTCTGTCACATCTTTGCATATCCCTTCTATATCATCACCAATTAAAGCAGTAATGCAGGTGGAGTAGACAAATATCGCACTTGGTTTGTAGCGTCTTTGTAATTCTAGAATGCCTTTATATAACTTTTTGGCTCCACCGAAGATAATATCGCTCTCATCTATGTCAGTAGTAAAGCGTATTTTGTACAACATTGAACCAGAAGAAAGACTAGTGGAATTTCCCCAAATATTAGCAGCACAACCACTAGGGCCGTGGACTAAATGAGCGGCATCAGTAATTGGTACGAGGGTAATCATTGCACTATCAAAAGCACAACTTCCTTGAGCGGTTCCAGGCTGCGGTAATTGTGTTGAAGACTTTTTTTTCTGGCGTTGCTGTTGGTTTTCGCCATTAGAGTCACTGAGTGAATCATTGATTTCTCTGGGTTGAGGATTCATTTTTTTAGTGAAAATAAGTAGAAGTGAAGAGATGGTAGCGAAATTAGAAAAATCAGAATAGTGTTAACTGATTGGTAATTTTAGTATCTAAAAAAAAAGGAAATGAGAAAGAGAATTTCTCATTCCCTCAATAACGACCAACCAATTATGAGAAGGAGTAAACAAAAAACACAAGAACTGTTTGAGTGCGTAAATATTAACAGGTTAATCTTTCTCAGGAAAACTTCGATAAGACCCTTGGAATTGATTAATCTGTTAGCTGCACAGAATTAATGCTGATTGACTGATTGCACCTCCATATCGTTTTGATGGGGAGAGAAAGTGAGCTAATTACCCACTTAATTACTTTCATGACTTCAGAAAGTTTGCTGCGAGAAACTATTTTATTTCCACATTGCCTTTAGCAAGTGCTTCTAGTGCTTCGCCTTCAGCATCTTCTTGCTTTTTAGCAGCTTCTTCCGCAGCTATGCTCACACCAACCAAGTTTTCCTTTTGCTCGTCGCTTTCGAGAATACCGTATTCAATCAGTAATTCTTCTAAGTAAGTCGGCGTTAAAAAACCAAACTATGTGAAGATAAGTAAATACGGAGAA
>VFQR01002513.1_pt1 | contig 11542 bp, 7 predicted proteins | sample 3512321 | NCBI WGS metagenome assembly VFQR01 (sample SAMN10412374, study PRJNA504923) | tailings metagenome | isolation source: Relicate 3 Philex TSF1 revegetated site | place: Philippines: Tuba, Benguet | collected 2017-08-29
TTTCGGCGTTGCGACCTTCATTTATATAGTCAATTTCTTCAAATAACTTGGTGCCGAATTCGTCCACAATTAAAGTCAGGTCGTGACCGAGATTCAGAGGTAACCAAGGGGCTAGCCAACCCGCCGCCCAGCGCATCAAATATAAGTCGCGTGTCAGAACGGGGCGCAAGTTGGGGCGTTGCACTTTCACTGCCACTTCTTCCCCAGTGATCAAACGACCGCGATATACTTGACCCAAGCTAGCCGCAGCTACCGGCGTCGCTGACAGTTCGCTAAAACTTTCGTGAATTGGGCGGTCTAGTTCGGTTTCGATAATTTGATAAGCAATGGCATTATCGAACGGTGGTAACTGGTCTTGCAACTTCACCAGTTCTTCTAAAAAATCTTTGCGTATTAGGTCTGGTCTTGTAGAAAGGGCTTGACCAACTTTAATAAAAGTCGGCCCCAGATTCGTGAGCAGTTTTCGCAGCTCTACAGCTCGTTTTACTTTGTTTTGCTCTACTCGATCTCGCCATTCATCCAACTTAATATTGAGTATAAATCCTGCAAAAGACCAGAGAATTCTCACCAGTCGCCCCCAAGCTAGCCAGGGACGGTAACGGTAGTAGCGAGCGATCGCTTCTGGATTGTAGCCTTTTAGCTGAGCAGGTTGATACTGACCCACGGCTTTATTTGCCTCTTCAACTCGGAAATTTACACTTTTGTTGCCTTCTCTCCTGACCTACAAGTTCATTGCATGTACAGGAAACAGATAGTCTCTGATCTAAAACAATTAGAACCTTATCCTTTGCGGATACTGTTCGAGGCAAATTTAGCCTATATTGCTGCTTAGATTTGTTTATCTTTTTCTTAATTATACTTTATAAAACTACAACTACTTGTGCATCTATCTGATGATTTTATATTTTCTTAATTATTATTCACAAATATATAAATCTTTAATCAGATATACAAATTCGAGAGCGATCGCAGCACTTAGTAACTTCCAGGTAAAAAAATATTCCATAGAAAACTGTTAACTGTTTCCGTTGACTATTGACGGTTCACAGTCAACGCTTTAACCGGAATAATTTATTTTTTGGAGTTACCTTAGTAACTACATTTACTAATAGCTACAAATGGGCACAGTATTATTACAGTGTCAACTTTTTTCATTTTAAAATTCAGGCAGCTTCAGCCAAGCTTTTAGCTTTCCCTGAATACTTTGGCGATGATGGTTTTCTAAAACACTCATCCACAGTGAAGTTGATAGCACAGCGCCACAAATAACTGCGGTAGTTACAATTACAGCCCATTCTGAAGTTATTCCTAACAGCAACAGACTTCTCTTTGCTAACCAAGACAGGCCCAAACAGCATACCAGCACAGTAGCCCATAAACCAACTACTTGACGTAAATAAATGCCAAAGTTGAGATACAAACGCACCATTGGTCTATAGACTCCATACCAATTGTTTGTTAGTATCTGTGCGAACATTGTCGCCATTGCTACTCCCAGTAAACCCAAAGGTTTAATCAAAATCCATGTAAATATTAAGTTCAAAACACCCGAAGTTAAAGACCAAGGAGCATACTTTTCATCCTCCGTGGCTCGCGAACTTGTGATTAAAATTACATGTTGAGTTTCTAAGGAGACGATAATACAAAAAATTACCAACACATCTAGACCAACAAAATTTCCCTTACCCAACCACAATTTGATAAAACCTCCACCCGCCACCAGCAAAAAAGCAACTCCCGCAGCCACAATGGACAATCCTATGCGTGCATTCCGTAAAGTCATTCGGTGAATATCTGCTAAATTTCCGGCTTGCCATGCTTGACTAATAAAAACTGCTGAAGAACCAGCAAAAGCAATACCAGCTTGAGAAATATTAGACATTAAATTATAAGTAGCTTGATAACTAGGAATAAATTGAGACCCCTTAAATAAAGCAATAAAATAAGTATCAGTACGTAAAATTAAAAATACTCCTAAATCAGTTAACCACCAGTATAAAGAAGGTTTAAACAGTGCTTTAGCATATTGAATATTCCAATTGCCTTGAAAAAGCAATAAATTCGGAAAACGCCAGCGAATAATTGTAATAAATATTAACCGCTGCATTAACCCAGCCACTACAGAAATTGTTGCCAATGCTAATAATCCACCTCCCAACATGACTGCAACCATGTTGCTAAATATAATTAAAAAATAGGTTAAGACCGCAATCAAACCATCCCAACCAACATATCCCATACCTGCTAGTAAGCAATCAAAGTAAGATAACCAAACTGCGATGGCATAACCAGCACACATCAATGTCCAAGACCAAAGCACTTGCTCTTGAGAAACTTCATGTAACTCAATTTTACTGATTAAAGCATAACCAATAACCCAAGCTACAAAGAAAACAATTACTGCTAACCATCGTAAAATTAACCGACCTGTAACTACTAAATCTCCAATATGTTGTTGAGTTTCATCTGTTAATTCTACTTCTGGATCGAAACCGCTTTTTCCTTTTGCCAAAGCTATATGCCGTGTCAAAGTTGGCGTAATTCCTAAAGATAACAACCATAAAAAAGATTGGCTGTTACCTAGTAAATACCATAGTCCTAATTCCTCTTTTCCCATAAATCGGAAGAGAGTCGGAGTCAAAACTAAGCCTGAGCAAATTATCGACACCCGACTTAGCCAAGAAACACTAACTGCAAAAGCAATTCGCCGAGAAATTGACATAATAATTAGGGATTGGGGAATCGGGAGTTAGGAGTGAGGAGTTAGGAGTTCTGAGTTCTGAGTTCTGAGTTCTGAATTCTAAATTCTGAGTTCTGAATTCTGAATTCTGAATTCTGAATTCTGAATCCTGAGTTCTGAATTCTGAATTCTGAATTCTGAGTTCTGAATTCTGAGTTCTGAATTCTGAATTCTCTTTTAATTAAATATTTTTAGAGTATATTTTTCCTGGTTGCAGAATCGTTTGCAAAATGACATTGCGGTAAGATAATGCAATAGTATCCCAGCTAAAACGTGAAGCATTTATAACTGCTTTTTGCAGCCAATCTCCACTCAAGACTTTGGCAATGGCAGCAGCATAATTTTCTATATCTGTAACGTCGCATAAAATTCCGGCATCTCCAACCATATAGCGACGCATTTCATCGTCTGTGGTCACTATTGGTAAGCCACTAGCCATTGCTTCTAAATAAGAAAGGGCGCATGGTTCATTAATTGAAGGTAAAGTGAAGGCATTGACACTGCGATAAACTTTGGGCATTTGATTACTGGGAAAGATTTTGATGGCAAAGCGATCGCTTCCTAATAACCGATCGCCTAAGGATTGAAAGTATGCTCTATCTATGCCATCTCCACAAATAAGAAGACTAACTTTTGGTAACAAAGCTACAGCTTTAATTGCTAGTTCAACTCGCTTGTGACTGTGACGATTCAAAGAAGCTACACACAAAACTAAAGGTTTTTTTAAACCCAAGTCTAGATGTTCTCCTTGTGGTGTAAATCGGTTTGTATCTACACCGTTGGGAATAACGGTAGTAGGTTGAGAAGGTCGTAAATTTTGCACAAAATTAGCCATAGCTTCCGAAAAAACCACGAGATGATCGGGACAAAATCGTAAATTACGTGCAAGCAGTCGCCCTTGGGCTAATAATCCAGTATGCTCGGTATAAATAAAGGGCGTACCAATTAGGCTACGGACAAAAGCTGCCACCGCTAAGCCTCCGTAATCGTTGCAGGGAAAAATTAAGTCCGCGGGGTGTGTGAGTAGTCGAAATGCACAAGGTAAAAAACTTGTCAAGTGTTCGATGGCAATATCGGAATGGGTAAAAAAACGTTTCAATAGAGAAGCGATCGCTAAATTATTCACAATCTGACGTGCCTTTGTGCGGTCAATACCACCAGCTGGATAGTAAAATTGACTACAGCGATCGCCCGCTAATAATTCCACATCAAAGTACGTACTCAGGCGATCGGCAAGTTCTATGGCAAAAATCTCCGACCCTCCACTCCAGTTAACTCCCGCACTCGGATGCACTAAAACCACTCGATAGGATCTTTGATGTCGTGCTGTCATTTGAGCATGATTATCAGTATCAATCGAGGGCTGAATCATAAAAAATTTATTCAGATACACAGTTATATCTACTCCCCACTCCTCAAATTCAGATTTGGCCGATTCCAATTCCAAGTAGCAACTGCAAACAAAGTCCACCAATAGAAAAAGAAGGTGGTGTGACTCCAAATATTTTCAGTAATCATACCGACAGCCACAGCTGCAAGAATAGCTAACAATACCCGACACAAATCTCGCTGAGGTTTAGTAGAAGAAGTGCGTTGAAGTAACTGAATTAAATATGTAGCTTGGATACAAAGAAACAGTAGGAAAGCTAAAAGCCCAAAAATTCCGCCTTCTACTAAAGCTCGGACATAATCATTGTGAGCGTAGTTATTGTAAATAGTTAAATAGTGACTAGTTGCTAGACCATAACCCAAAATCGGCGACTGCTCCCAAGCTTGTATGAGTAAAGACCACTGAGCAAGTCGCCAGTTAAAACTATTACCGTCTCCATGTGACAACAAAATTGCCCGCGATATATCTAAATCTGGATTTAACAACGGTGTTTGAGTTAAAGAGGCGAGGCGTTGTTGTCCAAACTCAGTGCTAGCAAATAAAACTATAACTACTGCAAATAACAATGCTCCACCAATCAAATTAATCAGATTCAATCTTGGTGCAATCAAAACCAAAATCAGAATACCCAGCATGATCAAGCTAAACAAAGTTTTAGTACTCACATAGAAAAAGCCGAGTACAACAAGCAGTATTATCCAAGGCCAACGACGCTGGGACTGATTTAGTTTCCAATAAGTCAAACCTATGAACAGCAACAAAAAAGTTGCAAAGGTATTAGCTAGACCAAGTGTGCCATTAATTCGGGAAATTTCCCCAGTGATTGGATCTTTGGTAGCTTGCAGTACGCCTGGTAGCATGGAAGCGGGAACAAGCATCTGTATTGTTGCTGCTGTCAAGGGTAAGATGAGAGCGAAAAATAATGTAGAAATAATCTTTTGTGGATGAAGTCGGTTTTGCAGTTGCATTACTAGCAAATAGACCATTAGCGAAGAAAAAAGACGCACCCACTCGCGGATACTATTTAAGAAAGCACCAGCATCTAGATCCTGTTCTCCTAAAGGTATGAGTATGACTCCCAAACCTTGGAGAACTACCCAACCTGCAAAAAACCACCAAAACTTATCAGTACGTACTACCCGGCCAGTTAGTAATGTAACTGCCACATAAAGTAAAGTCAGGACATCCACACCAATGGCGAATAAAGAGGGAATTTGTCGAGCAGAAAAAGGATCGAGGGCACTACGCAAGATTAATAATCCGAGTACAGTTTGCTCGAAGCTGGCAAAGAACGAGAAAACTACCGCGATCGCTCCCACTATCAACGCCAGATAAACAGGCATAAATGCTGTAAGTAACCCAATTACCAAACCTGCCAACCCAATCTTTAGTATCCAGGAGCGTTCACTGGCGAACATCTTCATAAATTTCACGAAATACCTGATACAGATATAGATATAGGTAGGGACATACAGCTGTACGCCCCTACAGCCGATTTACTTCTGAATTCTGACTCCTGAATTCTGACTCCTGACTCCTGACTCCTGAATTCTGAATTCTGACTCCTGACTCCTGACTCCTGAATTCTGACTCCTGACTCCTGAATTCTGACTCCTATTGCATATCATCACTTCGACCTCGAACCGTTTCCAGAATTGACGGTATCCCTTGGGGGAGTTGAATGGATCGCAGGACGGGATAAATAACGGTAAGACTTTTCAGTTTGAACTGCCATACCATTAACTACTACTCCCAGAATTGGTATTCGATTTTGTGTAAATTCTGATACTGCTTTTTTCAGGAAATCTTTGAGAGTAAAACTAGGACGTGTAATCAGCACGACACCATTGGTATAGCGACCCAAGGTAGCTGCATCAGCACTGATATTTAACGGAGGAGTATCTATAATTACTAGATCGTAATTTTCTGTAGCATCTGCTATCAACGACTTCATGGCCTCAGACTCTAGTAGCTGGGAGGGTCTTGGGTGTAGTTCGCCGGCAGTCAGCACCGAAAGGTTTTCAATATCTCCAAGTTGCACGGCATTTAATAGCGATCGCTCTTTGGTGATGGCTTCGCTAAGTCCGGGTTTAGCTGGTAAATTAAACAGCTTGTGCTGCATCGGACGATGTAAGTCGGCATCTATAATCAACGTTCGTCGAGATAACATTGCACAAACAGCTGCTAAGTGGGAAACAACTACTGATTTCCCTTCTCCAGATTTAGTACTACTAATAACAATGCTCCGCAATTTCTGAGAACTGCGAAACTCCAGAGTCTTAAGCAACATCCGATAAGGTTCCACCAAAGCAATATCGTCTAAAAATCCTTCTGCTGCTTGGAGATTCAAAGCTTTGTGAGGTAGAGATGGTAATGTTCCCAACATGGGAATTTTTGTCAGTATTTCCTCGGCTTCGGAAGTATCGTGTATGGTGTTATCGGTGGCTTCTAAAAGTAATACCACACCAACAGCTAAGACACCCCCCACCACAGTAGCCAGGGCCAATACCAAAGGAGGTTTGGGGAAGCTGGGAGAAGTTGGTGGTTTAGCCTCTTCGATAATTCGCATATTGCCAACTAATTGGGCTTCAGCAATCCGCGCTTCTTCGAGTTTGCTTTGCAACAACTTTAAAGATGCTGCTGCTTCTTCTCGTTGGCGCGTCAGTACAGTTAGAGGTTGTTGTTGAATTGGTAGTTGTGCTAAGCGAGCTTGGAGATTAGCTTTTAAAGACTGAACAACTTTGAGCTTATTTTCCAATGCCAAACTTTCAATTTCATTGCCAATCAGGTCAGAAGTGAGATCCTGACTTAGAGGATCGGATGCCACGTGATTTTGAGAAATAGCTCGATTTCCAGAGGTAAGACTAGCTAATTGGCGATTGTACAAAGCATTGAGGGCTTGTTGTTGTTGCAGCAGCAATATCAAACTTGGATGGTTATCTGTGAACCGCAGACGCACAGTAGCTATCTGGGTTTGCAAATCTGCTAATTGAGTGCGTAGTTTCTGGAGTTGCTCGTCTTGACCACCGCGTATGGATGCATAAGCATTGCCGAGGCTTTGAGTAGTAGTAATTTCTCGTAGGGATGCATCACGCGATCGCCTTTCTTGGAGTTGGGTAAATAAAGTCCTCTCCTGGTCTTCTAAAGTAGCTAAACTATCAACTAAACTTTTGCTTTGGTCAGCAAAAGAAATCAAACCAGTAGCTTGTTTATATTTGTTTTCCGCAGCCTCCGCTTGTTCCAGCCGCCCACGAGCCACAGGAACCTCTTTTTCCAAGAATTTCCTGACATTTGCAGCTTCTTTGCGAATTTGTTCGGCACTTTCCTCAACCATTGTTTGAGAAACAGCATTCACGAGGTTAGCAGCCAGAATTGGGTTTTGGGTTTGATAGCTAATAACCAAAATATTCGTCGCTGGGACAATTTTGACTCGCAAACCTTTACTGAATTTCTTAGTTGTCAACTTGCTTTTGCTTTGAGAAACAGGAAAAACCTTAGCCAGCGATCGCTCTAAAATAGGTACTGATTTGACTAATTCTGCCTGTTCCGCCAACGGACTAGGGCCGCCAGGTACACCCGCAGGTACCTGTGTGAGGTCGCGCCCCAACTCAGAAACACTCACCCGTTTGTCATCCAATATCAATTTTGCTGATGCTCGATACAAACTTGGAGCAAAAACTAAGTAGGCTACTGCTCCCCCAATCACAGCAACAAACGTCGCCAAAGCCGGCCAACTCCGCCGCTTCAAAACCATTACTAAAGATGAAATACTTTTCTCCATTACATATACCTTTGTGTAATTGGGCAAACGAGGAGTGTTGATTGTTGATTGTTGACTGTTGACTGGTGACTGATGACTGTTGACTGTTGACTGTTGACTGATGACTGTTGACTGATGACTGTTGACTGATGATTGTTAACTGGTGACTGTTGACTGAAGAGTTATTATTCTCCCCATCCCCCCATCTCCCCCATCCCCCCCATCTCCCCCATCCCCCCCATCTCCCCATCCCCCCCATCTCCCCATCTCCCTCATCTCCCCATCTCCGATACCCCCACTGGCTCAGGCAAATTCAAAATTGTTTTGTACAGTTTTAAAGTTTCGGAAGTAATGCGATCCCAACCATAGTTCAGCTGGACGTGTCTTTGGGCATTTTTAGCCATTAGTGCCATTTCTGGCACATGATTAATCGCCCAGTCTAGTGAATCTACACAAGATTCTAGGTTTCCAGCTCTAAAAAGTATCCCCCGATTATCATTAATCAATTGCTGGTGGGGTGGAATGTTACTGGCTAAAACTGGTATACCTTCTCGCATTGCTTCTAACATTGCCAAAGGAAGTCCCTCTACATCAGAAGGAAGGACGAATAACCCCGCCCCACGGACAATTTCCCAAAGGCGACTTCTTTGGAGTTCCCCTGCAAATACGATATCTGGGTGATTGGCAACTTTTTCGAGAAGTTTGGCACTAAAGGATCTGGTATCGCTGACACCTCCAGCCAAAACCAGTTTCCATCCAGTTGGTTTCAATGCACAAAAAGCGTCGATGAGCAAGTCAGGACGCTTTTCTGGTACGAGTCTGCCTAAAAAGAGAATGTAGCGCCCTGGTGTCAAACCCAAAGAGGTGGCGTAGGGAAATTTGGGGTCTGAAGTACCGTAGCTGGCGGGAGCGCTGGGGATATAGACTGTCTCTCGGTTGTAAGTTTCCAGAAAGTAGGATTTGAGGTCTTTTGACACCACAATTAGCCCTTGGGCAAAACGCACAGCTGCTTTTTCCCCTAGAAGAATGAGCTTACTAGACAAATTACCCCACTTGGCGCGTTGCCAATCTAAGCCGTGACAGGTAACTACAACCTTTGTGGAGTTAGCTATTCTGGGTAAACAACTAAATAGAGATGGGCCTAGAGCTTGAAAATGAACAATATCATATTGCTGAGTAGATGCAGCGATCGCTCCTAGTGCCGAGGTCATAAAAGCATCAACCCCACGCAAACCCCAACTGGGTAAGGAAATGACTCGAACACCCCAAAAGTCATAATAATCAAACCAAGGATAATTGATATTAGAGGAGCGAGCGAATAAATCAACACAATGTCCTTGTTCGATGATGCGAGGATATACTTCTGCACAATAATGCTCGATTCCCCCTTGTTTGGGAGGTAAACCTTTCACACCAATGACGGCTATTTTCATGTCTTGCTAGTTATTTTTCTGAAAAATGTTTGTTCAAGCCATAACAATTTGGAAAATCATTGCAATGTGTTGCAATATATGGATTGCTAAAACCCAAATACACCAAGGCGATCCTCAATCCAAAATCCAAAATCACATCATCAGCCAACTCGATGTTCTGCTAACTTCCAACGACTTAGCATTTTGCTGTAGACATCCTCGATAACAGTGCGAGCGCTATAAGGTTGTGCTGTAGCCACACAAGATGCAGTTGCATAATTCTCAGGATGTAGTATTACTTGCCGTAAGGCATCCGCCACACACTCTGGTGTACGTTGTTTACAAACAACACCATTGTCAGCAGCTAATAATTTTGGGGTTTCACCACATATAGTGGTAACTACTGGTGTCCCGCTAGCCAGCGCTTCTAAAACTACCAAGGGTAGACCTTCATAAGCGCTACATAGGACAAAAACATCGCAGATCCGATGTAATTTTGCCAGTTCTTCCATATCAATTGCTCCCAACATTGTCACCCGGTCAGATAATCTCAACCGAGCAATTTCGCCACGTATTTCTGTTGCTAACTCTCCATCACCTGCTATTAGTAAATGAGTCTGCGGTTGATTTAAAACAGCAAAACCACGGACTAATAGTAGCGGATCTTTTTGGGGATGCAGACGACCTGCAAATAGAATAAAACGTGTTTCTTCATGTAAATTCAATTTGATAGCTAATTGGCGACGTTCAGCTTGTCGTTGTAAATGACTTAAAGGATAAAAAATTTCATCATCAAAGGAATTTTTGATGTATGCAACGCGATTTAGCAAGTCAGGATAACGCTGTTGATAAAATTCAATTGCATCAGTATTGCATGAAAGAATTTGGCTAAATTTGCGGATTAACACACTTTCTAATGCGAAATATGCTGCGGGAAATCTTCGCCAGAGAATCGCCTTTTTTTCACCCACAGTTTGCATTTGGGTATGAATATCATTATGGATAAACAAAGTTTTTTCTCCCTGCCAATTCCAAGCAGCTAAGCTTGGTTCTAGACGATGAAAGTGCATAAAATCTGAGGACAAACAACGTCCTAAAAGAGCGGCTGTATACTTGAGTGTGGTGGGAATCAGGCTTCTAACATTATCATTTTTCAAGGAAAATAAAGGTAAAAAACTAATTTCTCGACCTGCGATTTCTGCTGTTTGCCACTTTGGATGAAGCTGAAATTTTTCGTTTCCTGTTCCTACAAGCCGTACCTCAAATTCTGTGGGTGCGTATTTGAGAAAAGTTTTGATTAACGTCTGAATTCCTCCAATACTACTGTTCCAAGGATTGAATTGATAAAAAATTGTCAGAACTGGTTTACGCATGAAGTTAACCCAACACAACTTGCATGTAAACATCCAGATATATTTACATATTTAACCATGTGAATTAGAGCAGCAAAATAGCTGTCAAATCTTTGTGCAATAACCTTTATCAGTTGATATCTACAGATGATTGAACCTCTCCAAACATCAGATTTGTCAGAGGTTTAACTTAACCCAATCGACTATTGGGGTTGTCGAAAAGAATTTGTAGTCAGGTATTGCACCTTTTACAGCCAAAAAAGCTAATTTATCGAGAATTTTCTCAATAGAGTATCTTAATTGACACTACATGTGCAGTTTGAATTTACGAACTATTTCTAAGTAAACCTTTCAGTTTTGATTCGTCAAATTCACATTCAACAAAGACAAGAGGTAATCTTTGTTTTATCTACATTAGAACTTTATTACCTCTTCAATTTGTTGTATTCCTAAAGATAGATACTTTAGCTGGAAAATAAAATTGTATCGATAATAACTTGTGAATGGAAATGTTGACTGTTGACTGAAATGTTTTTATGCGATAGTTCCTATGAACGTCTAGCTAGAAAACATTGGTTGGAAATTGGAAAGAATATTTGCCGAGTATGATTATGTAATTTTTGATACTGTTTGTTTGATTTCAAAAAGAAAGTAGACAATAGCTATAGATGCAATAAATCTAAAATCCAAAATCTAAAATCTAAAATAACATTAGCTATTCGGTAATTAATAATTTTCATCAAAAAATTACGAATTACTAAATAGCTACTGCGAATTATGCCTTTTTTGTTATCGCAAGATGTTACTTAGATTTAGCCTCTAAGTTTTCTAGGCGACTTCTCAATTCTTGATTTTGTTGTTTGAGTTGGTCGAATTCTTCACGCAATT
>VFQR01002515.1_pt1 | contig 11536 bp, 6 predicted proteins | sample 3512321 | NCBI WGS metagenome assembly VFQR01 (sample SAMN10412374, study PRJNA504923) | tailings metagenome | isolation source: Relicate 3 Philex TSF1 revegetated site | place: Philippines: Tuba, Benguet | collected 2017-08-29
GCCACCACCTGCCACAAATCACCAAGCCACAACTGTGGTGGCGCAAATCCTATCACTTGCCACGATTCACCAACGGCACTCGAATTCAAGGCATGACGCGCTATCCAGACTGGTCCATCAGCCCAGACCTGATGCAAAAATGTCAGTCCCCACGCCAGCAACACCCCGGCCAGTAACGAAACAAAACCGCCCGGAAGCCGCCACGGAAACGAGACTCGCGAAAAGTAGGTCACCAGCACAATGGCCAGAGGCAGCATCGCGATCAGTGGTTTCTGTATGAGTTGCAGCGTGAAGCTCATGGAGATGAAGCCAATCGCGATCCCCGCAAGCGTGGATAACAATGCTGCCCGGGGCGTTCTTCTCCGCACAGATTCCGCCACAAATGCCCCGCAAAACTCAATCAGGCCAGAGCCCAGGCAAGCCACCAATCCCACTCGCCACGCCTGTTCGGCCGCGGCGACAGAACTGGCGCCTTTGGCTGTCGCTGCCTCATACGCGGGCAACATCACAAAGAAGACATAAACCAGCAATGAAGGAGTGTTAATTCCATAGGGTAAAGCCGTCACATCATTGCGGCCGGTTCGTCTGGCCAGTTGCCGGGCTTGCCACGCATAAAACAGATTTCCGACCAGCAAACTGACTGCCACCCCGGGCAGAATTCTCTGGTAGAGCAGAAAAGCCGCTTCACCGCTCATGCCGCACATGGCGCCGCATAACGTCACAATCAGAATCAACTGGACGAGGTTATCGACGAACAATCCAAAAAAACCGTCCAGATCGCGTGGTACAAACCAGCGAAATGGTTCTGCTGAAAGGACCGAGCCACCACTTGGGGAAGGTGCCAGATCACGCTGTTGTTGCATGGATCACCTGATGATTGCACGACGAATGAACTTTCATGGCTGGTCAGAGCCTGTCGCCGTCCTTCTCGTGATGAGCGAAGAGTGGCAACAGATTTTCCATCGTTCTATAACGGAATGCTTCGCAGTTCCATCGAGAAGTCACCGGGCCAAAACAAGCAACACTCGACTCTCGATGGGTTCAACCGGCCCTTCACTCCTTTTTACTCCACATGAATAAAGAATTCTTTCAGATGCACCTTGCTGAACCTGTCGTTCTGAGCAGCCGTAATCGCAAGAAAATCGGCGAAGTCATGGAACTGCTCGCCCCGTGGGGGATTCAGGTTCAGGGTGTTTCTGAATTTGAATCGATCCAGGATGTCGCAGAGACAGGCAGCACTTTTGCCGAGAATGCCGATCTCAAAGCGACGACGGTCGCCAGGCAACTCCATCGTTGGACAATTGCTGAAGACAGTGGACTGTGCGTACCGGCCCTGGGCCATGCCCCGGGTATTTATTCAGCACGCTATGCCGGTGAGCCCTCGAATGATCAGCAGAACAACACGAAGCTGCTCGCTGAAATGTCATCTCTCCAAGGAGATGATCGAGCCGCTTACTACGTCTGCCATGCTGTTTTGAGTGATCCCCAGGGCCAGATTCGTGTCCGGGTGGAAGGACGCTGCTGGGGAAAAATTCTGACTCAGCCCAGCGGCAACCATGGTTTTGGCTACGATCCACTCTTTCTTGTCCCTGAGTATCACCTGACATTCGGGCAACTCGCCCCGGCTGTCAAAAGACACATCAGCCACAGAGCGCGAGCCTTTGAACAGTTCATTCCACTGATGATCTCTGTGCTACAATCGCCCTGAGCAGTGTTACAACCCAAGCGATCTGTGTGTCCCCTCTTCAAGAACAGCGCCCGGCACACTGGCCATCTCAACAGCCGGATGAGAGTCCAGATGCGGATCAGTCCACCGACGCACCAGTTCCGTCACAACTTGAATATGCTTTTCCATTTCACTCGCCAGTTCAGCTTCCCGGTCGTGATAACCCAGCCGCCTGGCCAGAAACTCGAACTCCTCGCTGCTGGCAGGCGGCACTGTCAAATCGCGCGCATCGCCTCGCACCATGCGCAAAGCATCGATTAATGCCCGATGAAAGCGATAAGCGGCTTTAAGTTTTTCAGCATCATCAAATGGTAAAAGCTCCAGATCCCGCATCATTCTGAGAGCTTCGCGGGTGTTCGTCGTCCGCAATTCGGGATGGGTCGAGCCCCACGTCAATTGCAGGGCCTGAACGAGGTATTCACAGTCCACAAGACCACCGGGGCTCAGCTTGGCATTAAAGCCATCACTGTTCGAAAGCTGCCTCACCTGCCTTTCCCGTAACGCCCGCATGGCTGCAAAGTCAAACTTCTGACCCGAGTACAACACCTGATCACGAAATGCTTCCAGCGTTTTCCCGAGTTCCTGGTCTCCTGCCACATGACGCAGCTTCACCAGCGCCTGACGTTCATAAGGCCAGGCGGGGCCACCTAACCCGAAGTAGCTGATGAAGGCCTCTTTCGAGACCGCCAGATTGCCAGCCTTGCCATAAGGCCTTAATCGCAAATCAATCCGAAAGATCCCTTCCTGCCGGGCGAAGATCGATTGAGAAAACAGTTCCACGAGGCGATGAAAGAATTCACTCGTGGCAATCGGGCGAGGCCCATCCGTTTTTCCCTCACCTTCATACACCAGCATGAGCTCAATATCTGAGGCAAAGCCCATCTCTTTGCCCCCACATTTCCCTAACGCCAGCACTGTCCAGCGACACGGGGTTCCTGCATGCAAAAGTGGCGAGCCATGCCGCCATGTCAGTTCCCGCAATGACATTTCAAACGCACGCGAAACGACCACTTCCGCAAGATCTGTCAACTCATTCGAAAAGTGACCGAACGGGCCAATGTGCCCGAGAATATGCCGCATATCGATGCGGAACATTTCGCGATCCTTGAAGGAATTCAACCGCAATTGCCAGCGTGAAAGATCGGCTCCCTGAAAGATCTCCTGCCTCAATTCCTCTGCCAGTTGCTCTTTCGTTTTGGCAACCTGTAACCCCTCGACATCTGCCAGGACAGGGAACAGATTCGAATGCTGCAAACGGAGAAAGTCCTGCCAGAGAAAATCACTGATTCCCAGGAGTTTGGCCAGTGCATCGAGCACTTCTGGCCGTTCCAGCGACGAAAGCTGTTCCCACCACGCCTCCTGCAGAAAAAGTTCCTGCAAGAACTGGCGAAAATGCACCAGTGCGGCCTCTGGATTCGGAGCCTTCGGCAACAGGTGCGTGAATTGCTGAATGAGCGCTATGGCCGCTTTCAGTTCTTCCACATGCCGATCATCCTGAATCCGGCCACCTCGCCTGGCATCGGTAATTAGAAGCGTATCCTGAACACGATGTCCTTCATTGCGGATCGACATCTGTTCGATTGCGACACCACAGATCGCCAGAGCGTTCGTGAATTCGTACAGAAAGCCAATCGAGTCATCGGCTTTCAGGCACAGAAGTGTCGCCTGCCGCTCACGGGCATCCTGGACAGAAATTTCTACTGGTAACAGCCGGGAACCTGACGATTCATTCCCTCGCAGAGCCGCCGCGACTCGCTTCGCCAGTAAACCTTGAGCCTCCGCATGGCCTTTGGTTCTCGCGACATGTTTGAGAGTCCGCAGATCATCTTCATAGCGCTGCCACAATTCCGGAACGACCGCGTCAATCAAAGGTTTGGCGTGAAAGACATCGACAAAATCCCGGAGCAGTTGTTGATGAGCTTCCCTGGTGACTCGCTTATTCGTTCGCAGAGACTGGGCATAACGCGAGAGGATTTCGGAGGGATGACAATCGGTGAATACGTCACCACTGCAGATGTCAAAGCCGTACACAAATAACAGCCCGCAGATCATGGACAGGTCACCCGGCTCATCCACTCCCAGAACTGTCACCCGGTACGCACCATCTGGCATCGAGCTGGCATCGACCCGCACCGATTGCTCGATTGTCAGCTCCTGCAGCCAATCCCGATGCTTCTGACGCTCTTCTTTCGAGAAAGCCTTTTCGTAACTGACAAGACCAAATGTCTCGACACTTGAGGTCCGCAAGGGCTGAATCTCAATCGGCTCAACAGACTCTGTCAGCAGATACTTCTCATAGATTCGTCGAATCTCGCGGCTATGATCCTCATAGTGACGGATAAACGTCGCCGCATCAGGAAAATCGAGCCTTCGCGCCAGATAAGACAGCTCCCGCTCGTTCTCTGGAAGTGCGTGGTCTTGCTTATTGTGCATTAACTGAATGGCATGCTCGATGGTTCTCAGGAAGACATACCCCACTGTCAACTGCCGATATTCATCAGCCTGCAGAAACCCCTGATCGGCCAGCCTGACCAGTGAATCGAGTGTATTCCTCGAACGAATATGCGGATGGGTCAATCCACGAGTCATCTGCAGGTACTGCACAATGAACTCAATATCTCGAATCGAGCCCATACCCGACTTCACTTCTCCCCATTGCCGACCGCGCCGAACCAGGCCCTGCTCGATCTTCTGTTTTGATTCTCGAATGCTGGCTCGCACTGCCGATTCGGGAGCACCATGAATGACATTTTCTATCAATCCCAGAAACTCTTCACCGAGGGCAAAGTCACCCGCAATGACTCGGGCCTTGATCAATGCCTGCTTTTCCCAGATGGCAGCATGGCGGGACAGATACGTCAGATAAGCTTCCGGAGTCGAAACCAGATTCCCCGAACGCCCCCAGGGTCTTAAACGCGTATCGACTCGATACAAAAAGCCTTCATCGCTCGCATCGTTCAGAAATCGCACCAGGCGCTGAGCCACCAGCAAGTCATCCGTATTTCCTCGATGGAGAAAGACAAGGTCGATATCCGAACTGTAGTTCAGTTCTTCACCACCCAGCTTTCCGAGCGCAAGGACTGTAAATCCACTGACCGAAGCATAAAGATTTCCGGCAGCCAGGCGCAAACCACACTCGACGACAGCATCCGCCAGCAGTGAAAGCTGATTGACAACGCCGCGAAAGTCCATCAATCCAAACGTATCGCAAGCGCCGATGCGCAACATTTCACTATGTCGAAATCGCCGCACGGCATTCGCCGGATCAGCCCCCGGCTGCAAAGCACTTACTGCCTCGACAGCACCTTCAAAAAACTCCTGCCGACTTCGCAGATCGGCCAGTCGATGATGATGTGTCAGTTGCTCCAGCAGTGCAGGCCTCCTTAACAGAATCCCAGTCAGATACTGGCTGCCGACGAACAGCTTCAACAGGATCTCGACAGCTCTGGGGTGCGCCGCCAGATAGGAATAGAGATGATCCGGATCCGGGTATTTTTGAATGTACCGCTCGAAGTTAAGTATTGACTGATCGGGGTGTGGTAATGAAGAAACAATGGCAATCAACTGCTCCAGCGTCGCCATCCGCACGATCTCGCTGGTCTGGCGATTCCGCCCCAGATGAATCAACTGCGACCGTTCCATGACCTGATCTGGAGTCACAGAGCCAGGCTGGGAACCAGCCCTGCCTGCATCGGCCCGGGCTTTACCCGCTCCAGCCGCAGGAATGGTTCCCGCGGCGGAATTGGCTACAGACGCCGTGGAACGCTCGGTTCCCTGATAGAGAGAACGACTTCCCCCCAGCAGCAATTGAGCAAGCCGTTGCCTCGCTTGAGACGGATTTTCAAACTCCAGCCTGGCCAGGAATTCTTCAATTCGTGCAGACTGATCAGGATCTCGCAGAGATTCAATCAGTTCCCGCCATGTGGGTTGCATGTCGATCTCTTTCCAGAAAGCCTCTGCGGATCTCAGCGGGCCATCTTGCGGGCAACCTGTTGACGCATTCAAAACCGATCTTTTCTCACGTAGGGAGATTAACCCTCAAGTGGCCATTACAGCTCGACAGGGCTGACGAAATCTGTCGGCTTGAGCGCTAAAACTGATGACTTCAAATGTGGCAATAGACTTTGGGCTGTACTGCCCATGATGAATTGTTTGAATCCAGTCCGCCCATGTGTCGTGAAGACAGTCAGGTCGATACCGTGCTCTTCCACAAACCTTGGAATCGTAGCCAAAGGGCTCCCCTCAAGCAGCTCCACACGCACACCATGGTTTAAAGTTCGCCAATCCGTCTGATGCAGATGAGCATGAATCGTATTGTGGGAAGCCGTTCTCACCTGCTGGTGATAAGCATCCACGGCGGCCTCATCGCTCCCTGCACTGCGAAGATAAGTGGCCAGAGGAAACTCGATGGAGTGCAGGATGAACAACCGCGCATCGAGATGATGGGCAAATGCGATGGCCGCATGCAAAGCCCGCAAAGAATCCTCAGAGAGATCAGTACACACGGCGATCTCGCGGATTTCTCGCAGTTCTTCGGGTTTAACGACCCACACCGGGCACGGGCAGATCTGCAGAAGTTTGGTCGAAGTACTGCCAAACAAAGTATGCGACAGGACGGATCGATTGCGGGCACCGACCACCAGCAGATCGGCCTTCACTTCCTGAACCAGCAGTGTCAACTCACGCGATGACCCTCCCATACGCAACTGGTATTGAGCCTTCACACCTCGATCCGTGGCTGCTTCAACCAGCCGGGTCATTGCCTGATTGGCAAAATCTTCCACAGTGGTATAAATGTTGGTGACGTCTGCATGGATTAATTCTTCAGCCTGTGGCGAGAGATCGAGGCAGGCACAATAAATGAGTTCTGCACCTCGATTGGCTGCAAATTCCAGACTTTGCGAAATTGCGGCCTGGGTGGGTGCGGGAAGTTCATCACCAACCAGACGATCCCCTTCATGCAGATCAACACCAACGACAATTCGGGAGATGGTGTGCATTGTTTGCTACTTTCTGCTGTGTGGTGCCACCAGTCGATCAACTCAGATGATTTCACCAGGAATGCTGAACTTCGCGGATCGGCCTGCTCAATCGACAGGACGAATCGGAATCGGATTACCTCTCATTCAGTCTAACTTCCTGAGCATGAGTATTACCACGACAGACTGCAACAGAGTGGCCTTTGTCCACAATCAAGTTGCTGTTAGGATTAAACTGAACTCGTGGTATCAACAGCTCCTGAACCTTCAAAAAATCATCGCCACAAAACGGTCTTGTCCTTGGGAACGGATCTCCCCTGATGAAAACTCGATCATCCCGTTTGAAAATGATCGCCGCACCAATTCCACGGCAGCTTCTCAGGCGATGCATGCTCCAGAGCAGTCTTAGTTTTTTTCGCAGCCTGAGTTTTTTTATATGGGTGCTCTTCCCGACTTTGCTGCTCGCTCAGGAGGAATCAGCTCTCCTGAAGTACAAGTTTCAACCGGGACAGTCTTTGAACTACCTGGTCGCATCGCAGATGGTGGCGACCACCAAGGTGCAGAATGCCGAACAGGATTCGACGAATCAGTCGAGTTCGATCAAAGAACTGAAAATCGTCTCGGTCGATCCGCAAGGCCTCGCCACAATCGAGTCCAGCGTCAAGCGAATTCTCATCAAGGCGACACTTCCCGGCGGTGGCCAACTCGATTACGACAGCAGCCAGACCGATCCGGTCCCTCTCCCCTTCCGCATGGCTGCTGAGAGCATTGGAAAGACGACTTCTCGCATCACACTAGCACCTGATGGTCGAATCATTAAAGCCGTCGCTCTACAGCCCGACGGGACGCCCGTTGCCAATCCTGCCGGCGGGCCCACTCCCCGGCATGATGTCCTTCCCTCGTTTCCGGCAAGTCCCGTCCAAAGAGGGAGTACCTGGCAGGAAACATTTCAAGTTGAAGTTCCAGGTGCGGATAACCAGCCGCGAACCGTTCTACTCGCCCGTAAATTCCAGGTCACTTCGATTTCAGTGACTCCCAACAATCAGAAACTGGTGCAGATTGGCTTTGTCGTCGAGCCGGCAGTTCCGCCCTCTGAGCCAGAAATCGTTTCCCGGCTCACGCCCTTCCTTGTGACGGGAGAACTGACGTTTGACGCGTCGGCGGGGGCTGTCGTGGCGTATCAATCGGAGTTGAATCGAGAAGCGGTGGATGCTCTAGGCCCCGGTACCTTGCTGAGAATGTCAGGAAAGACACTCGAAAAGCTGGTTCCACCCCAGACTCCTCCAGAACTTCTCAAGCTGGAAGAGTAGTGCTTACGATTCCTCAGTTTTCTGGTTCTCACAATCAGTCTTCTGGTTCTCACTCAAAGAGACCTTCGCCTATCGCTGGGCTCGACTCTGGGGATGAAACTTTTGTGAGAGATGCTGCGACAATCCAGCCGCCACGGCATCTAATTGAGCACATTCTTTGCGAATCGCTTCCAAAGCTTCGTTTCTCGCAATCCGAGTTTCCAGTACTCCAGCCGCCTGCTGCAATTTCTCGCAGCCAATGTTACTCCCGGTATTTCGCAACGTATGCGCAATTCGCTTAATCGCGAGTAAATCCATTGCTTCGATAGCGAGACAAAGATCCCGCCGCCATCCCGGAAGATTCTCCAGCGTCAGCACCAGCAACTCATCCAGAAGTTCTTCATCGTAAGCGACTCTTTCAAGGCCAGCTTCACGATCCAGCCAAAGATCATTCCTGGAAGCGGGAGCTTGAACTTCCGGCTGACCAGAATCTCGTTTGTTTCCTGATGAATTTGATGTTTCCGGACTTTTCAAATCGACTGGCCGAGTAACTCCGGAAGTTGCCACCGACGAACTTTGCGTCGTTTTCAAATTCTGCATCAAAGCCTCTTCGATCTGGCTGAAAAGTTGCTCGCGATGTATCGGCTTTGTGGCAAAATCAGTACAACCTGCCGTCAGTGCCTGCTGACGATCACTGGCCATGACATTTGCCGTCAACGCAATGATTGGCCCTGACCAACCTCGCTTTCGCAATTCACGCGTCGCCTCTAAACCATCCAGTTCCGGCATCTGCATATCCATCAGAATCAGGTCAAATGGCCGGTTGACCTGCAAACTTCCCTGCACAGCTTCAATAGCCTCTCGGCCATTTGTCACCATCTGTAAATCCACGCCCAATCGACCCAGCCAGGAACTCAGCAGCAATCGATTATCGGGCCCATCTTCTGCCAGCAGAATTCGGCAACGTGGCAATTGACGTTCTTTAGGCGCTGCATATCGACCGGAAAGTTGATGCGATTTTTCCAACTGCTCCAACGGCAGCCAATTCTCTTCGTTGGATCCAACGAGCGGGAGTTCCAGCGTAAAGACACTTCCTTTACCGAACTCACTGCGTACCGTGAGATCCCCTTCCAGCAATCGGGCCAATTGCCGACTGATTGACAACCCGAGCCCAGTCCCTCCAAACCGGCGCACCGTCGATGTCTCTGCCTGCGTAAAGGGCGTAAAGAGTTTTTCCAATTGTGCCTCTGTCATCCCAATCCCGCTGTCTTGAACCTCCAGTACCAGTCGAGAAGGCAATTTTTCATGTCCATGAGTCGCCGATTTCTCTGAGCCACTTGTCACAGGAAGTGACGGTGGCTTGCGCACTCTGGCGACGATGCGAACCATCCCGGATTCTGTGAATTTCACGGCATTCCCCACCAGATTCATCAGGATCTGCCGCAGCCGTGTGGGATCACTCACGATCACTTCCGGGAGTTGTCCCTCGCCTTTCAATTCCAGTTGCACACGCTGGGATTTCAAGCGACTGCGAAACAACTGCAGGACTTCCGCTGCAATCAACAGCGGACGACATTCCAGTTGTTCGATCGTCAGTCTCCCGGCCTCGATTTTTGAAAGATCGAGCGTGTCGTTGATCAAGCTCAACAGGTGCTCGCCATTGCGTAAAATCGTATCGACAGCACTGCGATGTTCCGCCGCTGAAACCTCTTCTTTCTGGATGGACTCGGCAAATCCCAGAATTGCCGTCAGCGGTGTGCGGATTTCATGACTCATATGGGCCAGAAAATCACTTTTGGCACGATTCGCACGATCGGCCACTTCCATTTGTCGTCGAACTTCGTTGTTGGCCAGTTCGAGAAGCCGCGATTGAGCGAGCAGTAACGTATGAAAATCGAGTAATCGATACTGACTGGGTGAAATCTGTATGACCAACGGTTCGTAGCTGTGCGGCCAGGGACGGTTCAAAGCGATTTGAGCGGCCTGCGGAATCGGCAGGTTGCCAGGATGCACAGCCTGCACCACATCGATGGAATCAATCATCTGACGGACTGGTCGTTTCAAGTACAAATCGAGCCCGAAAGGTCGACTCAGTAACGTGAGCAACTGACTTCGAGAAATAACTCCCACCAGTTCCTGGTCTTCAATCACCATGATGCCAATACATTCAGGTGTCTTCTCGAAGAGTTCGACCACTTCGCTGGCCAGCGTCTGTGCAGTGACTTGCCAGTCGTCCAGTGGCAGTGAAGAAACTTGGGCACCCGGCTTGAGATTCAATAGACATTCATGCAGTCGCCCAAAGACCGAAGGATTGCTCTCCAGTGCCCACAAGGGAAGCCGAACACTGGAAATCGATGGAGAACTCATGGCGTGCTCCCGGCGATGAATGCAGGCTGATTGCCACGGGTTAAGGAAAATTCCAGGCCAGTTTCAGTTGTTTTCAATCGCATTATTCTGATCGGTCAGCCTGAATAGTTATTGTGAAATTCGAGTGAAGTTGCCACCTTTCTGGAGTTCTTCCCATGGGCTGCCCTGAGTAAGTTCCCCGTTTTCATGACGAAACTCGCTGGCGTTTCGCAGATTGGCCGGAACTCTGCTATTCTTCCCTAAGGTGCAACTTCAGCGGATTGCACGTTGACTCAAAGAATGATGACTTTCGCCAGGTCAGTTGAAAGTAGATTGATGATCGAAGTCCAGCAGGTCACCAAGATTCATGTTCGAGGACAAACGCAGGTCTACGCACTTCGCGAAGTGACCTGCCAGATTCCCGCCGGCGCCTTCAGTTTCATTCTGGGACCTTCTGGCAGTGGCAAAAGCACATTGCTGTACCTCATTGGTTGCCTGGATGAACCGACGACGGGAGAAATTTTCGTCAATGGTCAGTCGCTGAAAAAGATGACAGCGACCGAAAAAGACGCCTACCGACGTAATGACGTCGGTTTCATCTTTCAAAGCTTCAATCTGCTGGCCAATCTCAATGCGGTGGATAATGTTCTCGTCCCTTACCTGGCCCGAGGTGCCTCGACCCAGCAGCGTCAGGAAGCCATCGAACTGCTGGAAAGAGTCGGTTTGAAGGATCGACTCGATCATCGCCCCAGTCAACTTTCCGGCGGCGAGCAGCAACGTGTCGCCATTGCCCGGGCTTTGCTCAAAAAACCCAAGCTGATTCTGGCCGACGAACCCACTGGCGAGCTCGATTCGGTGAACAGTCAGCAGATTCTGGCATTACTGCGCAACTGCAGTCAGGAGTTGAAAACCACAGTGGTAGTCGTCACGCACGAGCAGGAATATGTCCACGAGGATGATTTCATTGTCCGCATACGGGATGGAAAACTGGGGACTCCCGCAGGTGCTTTGTCATGATGAATTCTTCATGCAAACAAACTGTCTCTTGAAAGTCGCAGGAGACTCTCGCCAGACTGTGTGCAGAACATCCAGCCTTAACCGACGCAGCCGACAATTCATTGTGCGATTTCGACAACTGCCTATTTAACAGACACGCGAGAGACGACCATGACAACGCTCCTCGTGATCGATGATTC
>VFQR01002516.1_pt1 | contig 11534 bp, 11 predicted proteins | sample 3512321 | NCBI WGS metagenome assembly VFQR01 (sample SAMN10412374, study PRJNA504923) | tailings metagenome | isolation source: Relicate 3 Philex TSF1 revegetated site | place: Philippines: Tuba, Benguet | collected 2017-08-29
AGCCCAGCACCTGGTCGCGCTCCTCCTTGCCCAGCGAGCCGAAGGTCTCGTTGAAGCCGGCCAGCAGGTCGCATTTCGTGACCAGCACATACACGGGCACCTTCACGCCCAGGCGTTGCTGCAGCTCCTGCATGCGACCGCGCAGCCGGGCGGCCTGCTCCTTGCGCTGGTCAGGCGGCAGGGCCAGCAGGTCTTGCACGCTGACGGTCAGCAGCACGCCGTTGATCGGGCGCCGCGGGCGGGCGCGGCGCAAGAGCCCGAGGAAGGTGTCCCAGGCGGCGGCGTCGGTGTCCTTGTCGGAGTCCTGCGTGGCGTAGCGGCCCGCGGTGTCGATGAGCACCGCCTCGTCGCTGAACCACCACTCACAGTTGCGCGTGCCGCCCACGCCGCGCACGCTGGCCTGGCCGAGCTTCTCGGTGAGCGGGAAATTGATGCCGGCGTTCAGCAGCGCCGTCGTCTTGCCCGCGCCCGGCGCGCCGATGAAGACATACCAGGGCAGCTCATACAGCGAGCTGCCGCTGCTCAGCAGGCCCTTCTTGGCACCGGGCGCCTTCTTCAGCAGCGCAATCGCCTGGCTGAAGCGCTCCTGCAGCACGGCTTCTTCTTGTGCGGCGGCTGACGGGCCGGTGGCCATGCCCTTGACCAGCGCGGCATTCAGGCGCCGCCGGCGCAGCAGGGCCCACACCAGCCGCAGCAGCCCGAGGGCCCACACCACCGCGAGCGCGAGGCCCCGTGCCAGGGCCGTGTCCAGCGGTCGGTGCTCACCGAAGGCGATCAGCGGCCCGACCCACCACACCAGGGCCGAGACGACGAGCAGGAAGAACACACCGAGGGTGATCGGGTGCAGGACGAGGGACAGGAGTTTCTTCATCACTTGGCTTCCGTCGCACCACGTCCAGCGTCGGGTGCCATGCACAGGTACGCACAAGACAGCCACAGCGACACACAGACGCAGGGAGCCTGCGCTGCCTTCGCGCTGCCGCGGCGTCTCTGTGTCTCTGTGCCTCTGTGGCTGTTTTGCAGCTTCATGCTCAGCGCTCCTGCACCATCAGCGTCACTTCCACGCGGCGGTTCTTCGCGCGGCCGGCCGGCGTGGCGTTGTCGGCCACGGCCTCAGCGTCAGCGCGGCCCTCGGCGCGCAGCCGGCCGATCTCCACCCGCTCGGCGAGCAGGTTGCGGAAGGCCTCGGCCCGCGCCTGCGACAGGTGCCAGTTGGACGGGAAGCGCAGCGAGCGGATGGGCTGGTTGTCGGTGTGGCCGGTGACGAGCACCTGGCCCTTCAGGCGCTGCAAGGCCTCGCCGATGCGCAGCACCAGCGGTCGTAGCTCGCTCGACACCTCAGCGCTGCCGGGTGCGAACAGGCCGTCGCCCTTGATGACGACGACGGAGCGGTCCGCCAGGTCGTTGACCTGCACCAGGCCCGCCTTGACGTCGGCGTCCAGCAGCCCGGCCAGGCGCGGCGCGGCCGGGGGCGGTGCCGGCGCGGCCACGGCAGCGGTCTTCACGTCAAAGCCTCGCAGCGCGGTGAACACCTCGTCCGACGCGCCGTTGATGCTGAAGCGCAGCCCGATGTAGACCACCAGCAGCACCAGCGCCGTGGCTGCCGCGATCGCCCACAGCGGCAGCCGCTCGCGCAGGCCCCGCTCGCCGGGCTCGGCGCCCTGCCAGCGGGGCGACAGCGCGGGGTCGGGCGTCTGGCCCTGGCGCAGCATCTGCGCCAGCCGCGCGCGCACGGCGTCGAGCTGCGCGCGGCCGTTGTCGATCACGCGGTAGCGGCCTTCGAAACCGAAGGCCAGGCACACGTAGAGCAGCTCCAGCAGGTGGCGGTTGGCCGGCACGTTCTCGGCCAGCTTGGCCATCAGCGCAAACACCTTCTCGCCGCCCCAGGACTCGTTGTGGAACTGCACCAGCAGGCTCTGCGCCGCCCAGGCGCCCGAGCCGCCCCAGGGCGTGCTGGCGGCCGACTCGTCCAGCAGCGTGCACAGGATGTAGCGCCCTGCGATGACCTGCTCATTGGGCAGGCCGTCGGCCCGCGCCTTGGCCTCGAAGGCGCGGATGCCCTCGGCCAGTGCTTCCTTCAGCCCCGCGGGGTTGGGGTGCTGCGCGCTGTGGCGGATGCGCGGCGCCGCCGACAGCAGCGGCATGGCCGCGGCCACCAGCGGATTGAGGCTGGCGGAGGTGAGCGCCTCCAGGGCCATCGGGGCCTCGCGACCGGCGGGGCCAGCAGGCATGCCGACAGGCACCGGGGCCGCCGCCGCGGCGGGCCGTGCCGCAGCCGGGGGCGCACCCGTCGCGGCGCGGCCGGCGCTGGGCTTGATGACTGTGCGGTCCTGCCCGAAGGCGGCAAAGGGATCGTCTTGTTGGGGGTCGCTCATGCTTCAACCAATCGCGCGAATGTCGGAACACAGCCACGCAGGCACAGAGGCACAGAGGCGGCCCGCCTGCGCAGCGGAGCGAGAGCCGGCACAGGCCCGCTCTCTCTGTGCCTCTGTGCCTCTGTGGCTGTGTTCTTCAGCCATGGCGTCAGGAACGAATCGCCCAGAACTCAAGTTCCAGGCCCGGGAACTCGCCCGCGATGTGCAGGGCCAGGCCACCGGAGGTTTCGAGCTGCTTCCACAGCTCGTTGCCGCGGGTCTCCAGCTCGAAGTAGTTGTGGCCCGCGTGATAGGGGATCTGTCGCGGCGCCACCGGCAACGGGCGCAGGGCCACGCCGGGCAGTTGCAGGTTGACGAGATCGCGGATGCGCTCGACCGGGCCGATCTTGACCTGCGTCGGGAAGCGCGCGCGCAGCGCATCGCCCGGCAGCTGCGCCGACACCGCCAGCACGAAGGTCGCGCTGCGCTGCAGGCCCACGTCCGGGATCAGGGCCACGCGCACGCCGTAGGCGCGGTCCTGCAGCTCGATCGGGAGGGCGGTCTGCTCCATCACCATCGACAGCGACTGCCGCAGGTCGTCGATGACGGGCCTGAAGGTGGCGGCCAGGTCGTCATGCACATAGGTGGCGTAGGCCGTGGGGCGGCGGCTGTCGCGGAACGTGGCCAGCTCGCCGGCCAGCGCCAGGCATTCGCTGTAGAGCCGCTCGGGGTGCAGCAGCGACACCGTGCGCAGATGCTGGAAGCTCGCCTGGTGGCGGTTGACCGTCTGCAGCAGCAGGAAGTCGGCAATCTCGCCCACACCGCCACGGCCCGGGGCGGCCAGCCGGGCGGCCAGGGCTTCGCCACGCTGGTGCAGCAGGCCGCAGAGCTCGCGCAGATAGCCGTCCGGCACCGGATGGGCTGCCGCGTGCAGCAGCGGCGGCACGTAGGTCGGGTCGAGCACCACGCGGTTGTCAGCCCGCCGCTCCACCACGCGGGCCACGCCCAGGGTCACATAGCCTTCACCGGCATCGCGCTGCAGCATCAGGCGCAGGTTGAGGCGGCCGATCTGCAGCGGCGCATCGCGGTCGACCTGCGCATTGCTGTCGGCCACGCTGACCTCGCTGGTCGTGAAGCGCGGCCCCATCGCGCTGGCGGCCTGCTCGGCGTCGGTCTCCACCACGCCGGGGCGCTGCATCGTGACGGCCAGCACCACCACCTCGTTGCGGGCATCGGGCGGGATGTCGAGCGCGGCCGGTGTCGCATCACTGCCCGGCGCACTGAAGGCGGTGCCGTCGGCCAGCAGCCCCTGGGCACCGGCCAGGCCCACCTTGCCCAGGGTCAGGGCGGCGTCATCCAGGCTCAGGGCCGTGAAGCCCCAGGCATAGGCGACGGCCTGCTGCAGGCGTTGGCGCCACTGGTGCTCCCAGTGGCGGTCGTGCTGCTGGAAGTGCTGCGGCTGGAGGAACATGCCCTCCGTCCAGATCACGCGGTCACGCCAGGTCATGGATGGGTTTGCCTCAAGGGAACGGGAAAAGGGGCGCAGGCGGCCCGGGTGGCTGCCTGCAGTCCCGGGTGAGTGACTGCAGGGCCGGCTTGGTTCCCCCGCGGCCTGCGGGAACCAAGCGGGCGGCGGCGTCACTCAACCGGCGTCCTCTTCCGTCGACACGAGTGCCCGCCATGAAGACCCTGCCCTCCCTGCTGCTGCTCTCCTTTTGCGGCCTCGGCCTCGCCGCCAGCGCACAGACGCCCGAAGTCCCACCGCCCGGCGCGTCGGCCGTGGCCTCGGGCGAAGCGGTTGACCTGGGCAGGACCGTGCCCACCGCCGAGGCCATCGCCGAGGGCCTCTTCCCCGACGACAAGTGCAAGGAGCTGGAGGCCAACGGCTTCAAGTGCATGGGCTTCAAGCCCGCCATCCGCTACTCGCTGCCGGCCACCTCGTTCAAGGTCGGCTCGGCCGAGCTGCCGCCGCTGCTCAAGCGCCAGCTCGACGTCTTTGCCGACGTGCTCAAGACCAAGAAGAACACCGACCGCCAGGTGCGCGTCATCGGCCACGCCGACGCCTCCGGCACGCCCCAGGCCAACCAGGTGCTGTCGGTCAAGCGCGCCGAGTCGGTGCGCAACTACCTCGTCGCCAAGGGCACCGACCCCGCGCTGATCGTCATCGAAGGCGTGGGCTCCAAGGACCTGAAGAACCCGGCCAAGCCGACGGCGGACGAGAACCGGCGCGTGGAGATCGGACGGAAGTGAGCCTCGCGCGAGACCGTTGCCCATGGCGGCCTCGCACGCTGAGGGAGACGGTCAACCCCGAAGCCGCTGCCAGGCCAGCTTGGCCGAGGCGGCCAAGGCGTGAATACGGCACGCTATCAAAAGTATCGAAAGTAGCAATAACGCGCAAAGACGGTTAACCTCGCTGCACGATGAACTGACGTCATGCAGCGGCACCGAACCCGGGTCGCTCGCTCGATGGAGAAGGAGAGCGGATCATGGGTTTCGCGACAATGAAGGTAAGGACGAAGCTGACGCTCGCATTTGGCGGGCTCACGCTGCAGCTGATGCTCGTGGCGGCCCTCGCCTGGGCGGCTCTGAGCCGAGAAAACGATAGTTTTGATCACTTCGCGCTGGGCATCACCGCGAGGTCCCACGTGGCGAATGCGGTGCGCCACAACGTCGATGCGAGGGCCATCGCGGCCCGCAACCTCGTGCTGGTGACGCGCCCCGACGACCTCGCCATCGAGCGGGCCAACGTGGAGAAGGCTCACCGCGCTGCGACTGAAAACCTTGCGAAGCTCCAGGCGATGGCCAAGGCCGACGACGTCTCGGCCAAGGCGCGCGAGCTGATCGCCGAGATTGCGCGCGTCGAGCAGTTGTACGCGCCGGTGGCGCTGGACATCGTGGCCCTGGCACTGCAGGGCCAGCGCGACGAAGCCGTCCAGCGCATGAACGAGAAGTGCCGGCCGCTGCTGGCACAACTCGTGGCGGCCAGCGACGCCTACACGCACTACACCCTGCAGCGCGCCGACCAGATGGCGGCCGACAGCGATGCACGCATGAAGAGCGACATGCTGTGGTTCGCCTTGGTCGCTTGCGTGGCCATCGTGACTGGCGTCGTCTCGGGCGTACTGATCGTCAGAGGCCTGCATCGCGCGCTCGGCGCCGAACCGCATGACCTGGGGCAAGCGGCCAGGCGGGTGGCGACCGGTGACCTCGGCATGCTTGCCGGGGAGACCCTGGCGCCGCAAGGCAGCGTGCTTGCGTCGCTGGGACAGATGCGCAGCGGCCTCGTCACCATCGTGCAGAGCGTCAGGGAAGCCTCCGACTCCATTGCCGACGGCAGCGCAGAGATTGCGGCCGGCAACGCGGACCTCAGCCAGCGCACCGAGGAGCAGGCCAGCGCCTTGCAGCAGACCGCGGCAACCATGGAGGAGTTGGGGACGACTGTCCAGAACAACGCCGGCCATGCGGAGCAGGCCGATCAACTCGCGTTGGACGCGACCCGCATCGCCACCGAGGCCGGCTCGGTGGTGGGCGAAGTCATCTCCACGATGCATCAGATCGACGCGCAGTCCAAGAAGATTGCCGACATCATCGGCACGATCGACGGCATCGCCTTCCAGACCAACATCCTCGCGCTGAACGCGGCCGTTGAGGCGGCCCGGGCGGGTGAGCAGGGTCGCGGCTTTGCCGTGGTCGCCAGCGAAGTGCGGGCTCTGGCCCAACGCAGCGCAGGCGCCGCCAAGGAGATCAAGTCACTGATCGAAGGCAGTGTCGGGCAGGTGGAGACGGGCTCCTCCCTCGTGAACCGCGCCGGCACGACGATGGACCGCGTCGTCAACGCCATCAAGAGCGTGAGCCATGTGGTGGGCGAGATCAGCCTGGCCAGCAAGGAGCAAAGCACCGCAGTGGGCCAGGTGGGGACCGCGATGTCGCAGATCGACGAGGTCACGCAGCAGAACGCGGCCTTGGTCGAACAGAGCGCCGCCGCCGCCGAAAGCCTTCGCAACCAGGCCGACCGCCTGGTGAAGACGGTGGGCGTGTTCCGGCTTGCCTGACGGGCTTGATGCCACACCGGCCCGAGAGAGGGTGTGCACGACCTTGGGAGGGCGGGTCTTGACCCGCCCTTCAGCCACGGCCGCGGTCCCCGCCGCGCCGGTGGTTCAGCCACCAACCGGCGAGCACACCCAGGCAAGGGCCGCCCGCCCACACGGTCGCGACCATGGGGTTCATCGGTCGGGGAAACTGCTCGAAAGCCGTGAACAGCAGGCTCAACCCGACGAGGGCGACCGGCACCGCCCAGGACCGCCGCGGCGCCAGCTGTGCTGCCAGCGCACCCCCGAGTCCTGCACCGAGCGCGATGGCCGCCTGCAGCGCCAGCCAGACGGGGTGCGAGGCGTCGTCCGCATGCTCCAGCCACAGGCCGGGGCTGTCCGTGCCCAGCGCGATCCCGCGCGTCAGGAACAGCACGACGACCGGCAACACCGTCTTCAACCCCAGGGCCGTGAGGCTGCCTACGGCGACAGCCAGCCAGGCTGACCGTGGGATGGCGTCGTTCGGAGCGGATGAATTCGTCATGGGGGTCTGAGCAACGAGAACGACAGCCGAGACTTCGGCCGCTATTGCAGGCGCGTCGTCGGGTGTAGGCCTTCAGATGCAAGTATTCTGGTGAAGGTGGTTTACCGTGATGGAGCCACTGCCGCCCAACACCGGTCCGTTGCGCCGCTGCCGGGTCTTCTTCCGCGTCAGGCCATGCATCTGCTACAGCCCACCGAATATCAACCTGTCATCGCGTCGCGGTTTGCGTCAGCTCGCGCCCAGATACAGCGGCTGTTGCCGTCTGCAGTGATTGAGCATATTGGCTCTTCAGCAATACCAGGGGCTGTGTCAAAAGGCGACCTGGACATCTATGTCTCGGTCGCCCCATCAGACCATGCGACATCGATCAGCATCCTGAGTGGGCATGGCTATGCCGAGAAGCTGGATACGCTGCGCAATGAGCATCTGTGCATGCTCGAATGGCACCACCCGGACGAAGCGCATGCGGTTCAACTGGTGGCGCGCGGTTCGCCGTTCGAGATGTTCCTTGTCTTCCGAGATGCTTTGCTGGCCTGCCCTGCGCTTGTCGACGAGTACAACCAAATCAAGCGGAGTGCCGCGCACCTCGCCGCCACGGAGTACCGCGCAGCAAAGTCGGGTTTCATTGAGAGAGTCCTCCGTGAAACGAAGTCGCAAGAGCGCGCCCCCTAAGGCGTCATCTCCGTCATCTGCCCCGGGTTGGTGAAGGTCACCACGCCGCCGTAGGCGCAGTTGAGCGTGGAGGTGTTGTTGAGCGCCGGCTGGTTGGCCAGCATGAAGGTCGGGGTGCCGGGCTTCCAGGGGCCCGGGAAGACGGGCACGCAGGGCATGGGGGTCAGCACGCCGAGGGCGGCGGCAGTGGCGGCGGCGACGGTGGGGTTGCTGGGGCTGTTGCACATGCCGAAGGGCGGGATGTTGACCATGGGCACGTTGTCCATGATGTTGGCCGCGGCCATGTTGCTGGTCATCATCTTGTTCTTGGGCAGCACGTTCAGCGTGCTCGGCGCGACGCCGAAGCTGCAGGTCATGGCGGCACCGGTGCAGACGTGTTGAGGCATGGACGTGCTCCTGGTCAGCGGTGAAGAGCGTGAGGCTCAGTCGCCCAGCCACAGGGCCAGGGCGGTGTAGTTGTCGTGGTTGGGCTTGTCAGCCGCGGCCAGACGCACGCGCAGGCCGAGGTCGTTGAGCCAGGCCTGAGGGTCGGTCGCGAAAGCAAGGGCGGCCGTGATCTCCTCGTCGGGCAGCCACTCCCACAGGCCATCGGTGCAGAGCATCAGTGCATCGCCGCCGGCCAGCGGCCAGGGTTCGGGCTGCACGCTGAAGTGCAGGTCGTCGCCCTGCGCGCCGAGTGCTGAGTAGAGCTCGCTGCGCTTGGGGTGTACCCGCGCGCCGGCTTCGTCGAGCAGGCCGCCGTCGATGAGGGACTGCACCAGGCTGTGGTCGCGGGTGCGGGTGGCCAGGCGTCCCTGGCGGAAGGCGTACAGGCGCGAGTCGCCGCAGTGGCCCCACAGCGCGCTGCGATCTTGCAGGTCGATGGACAGCAGCACCACGGTCGAGTGCATGTGGCGCAGCTGCGGCGTGGTCGCGCGCTGGGCGAGCACGGCCTCGTTGGTGTCGCGCAGCAGGTCGCGCAGCGCCTGCGGGTCGTGGGCCGGGCGCGTGGCATAACTTTGCAGCGCGTGGCTCACCGCGAGCTTGGAGGCCACGTCGCCCCCGCCGTGCCCGCCCGCGCCGTCGGCCAGCACGCAGCACAGGTAGCGCTCGGAATGCCAGTGGCCGCAGGCGTCCTCGTTGACCTGGCGGCCGCCTTGTTCCGACATCAGTGCGAGCTCGATCTGCACGGGGGGCCTCGGGTCAGCGTTCAGGGGTTTGGAGTGAATCGAGCTGGGCCTCGTAGGCGCGCAGGAACTCGCGCCCGAAGACCTGGTGGAAGTCGTCGGACAGCTCGCCGGCGATCTGCTGGTACTCCTGCTGGAAGACCGACCACAGCTGGGCCTTGCGCGCTGCCGGCAGCAGACTGGAGAGCACCGATTTCTGCGTGAGGCGCGCCTCCAGCGAGGCGGGGTCGAAGCGTTGCAGCAGGCCCTCCAGCGCCGCGCGCATGCCGGCCAGGAAGGCGAGCTGGTGGGCGCGCAGGTCGTCGAAAGCATCGCGCATCGCGCGCTGGGGTTCGATGAAGCCGCGCACCGCGGGGCCGAGCAGGTGGCCCAGCGCGACCTCGGCACTGGGCGAGAACTTCAGCGGGTTGTTCTCACGCGCCACGATCATGGTGGCCTCGGCTCGCACCTCGCGCTTGAGGGCGGCGCGGGCCACCAGCAGGTCGACCGTGCCGCGGGCCGATTCGTGGATCAGCTGGCCCAGCAGCCGCATGAACTCGGGCGTGAGGCCGCCGGCGGGGAGATGCGGCATGCCCAGGCCCTCGCGGAAGGCGGCGAGCAGGGCGTCGGTGTCGGTCGATGCGGCGGCCTGGGCGGTGGGCGCGGCGGGCGTGCTCACCGGCGCCGCGGCGGGGGCGGGCGGCGTCACGGGCGCGGGCGCTGCGGCCGCGTCGGGCTTGCGGCCGGCGCGGATGATGGTGCGGCCTTCGCCGGCGCCCTCGTTCCAGGACATCACGGCGCCGGACAGCGTGCCCGCGGGGTCGAGGGCATTCAGCGGCGACGCAGGCGATGGCGTGACCGCGGGCGTGACCGGCGGCAGGAAGGGCCGGTTCAGCTCCGACGTGGTGTCGGGCAGCGCAGCACCAGCGGCAGCCGGCAGCATGGCCAGCGCTTGCAGCGGGTCGGCATGGCCCGCCATGTTGGGCTGGGCGATGGCCTCGCCGAGCAGCGAATGGGCCAGCGGGTTGCCCGGCGGGGGCGCCCCGGCGCCCAGGCCGAAGAGCGCGTCGAGCGATTCGCCGCCGCCGCTGGCTGGCGCGCCCGGCAGGTCGGGGATGAGCGGCGCAGGCGCACCGGCGCCGAGGTCCAGACCCAGTGCCCGCGCGCCGGCCGATGGCGCTGCGACAGGGGTGGCCGACTTGGGCGGCGGGGGCGCGAAGGGGTCCCAGTCGTCCGGGATGCCGCCGGCCAGCGGGGCGGGGGGCGGCGCGGCAGGCATGGGAGCAGGGCGCTGGGCCGGTGAAGCCGACGCGGCGCTGCCCGGCGTGGGCAGGCGCGAGGCGGTGCCGCCGTACAGCCCGAGCGGGTCGGCCGCGGCCCGGTCGCGCCGGATGCTCGGCTGCGTGGCAGGCGCCAGGCCGAAGAAGTCGGCAAACGGGTCGCTGGTGGTGGTGCCCGTGGGCGCGGCGGCCTCGACCAGCAGCACGTAGCCGCCGATCTGGATGCGGTCGCCCGGCTGGATGCCGGCCTCGCGGCCCTTGCCGAGCTGGATGCCGTTGACGCTGATCGCGTTGCTGCCCTGGTCGACGATGCCGTAGCCGCTGTTGGCGCGGAACAGCACGCGGGCATGCACGCGGGAGATGGTGCGCTCGGGGTCGGGCAGCACGAGCTGGTTGGTGTCGGCGCGGCCGATGTCGCCGCCGAGTTCGTCGAACTGTGCGGACAGCGGCTGGCTCGGCGGCAGCCCGTTGAAGGAGAAGACGGTGAGACGGATCATGGGCCGTAGTGTCTGCGGGGGCACGTCATCGGAGGACATACACATTGCCTTCTATGAGCGTGAGTCGCAAGGGCCAGGCGATGTTGCCCAGGGCCTGGTCGTCGTTGCGGGTGGACAGTGCGGGCGCGCCCAGCGGGTCCAGGCATTCCAGCAGCCGGCCGTCGGCGACGCGGCGCAGCAGCAGGGTCTCGGCGGTGGGCGGGGCGAGGGTGGCGAGCGCGCCGTCCTGCCAGCGCTGCTGGATCAGCGCGCGCAACGCGGCGGCACCGTGGCCGGCGGGGCGTTGGTAGGCATGGTCGAGCTCCTCCAGCCGCAGCCGGCAGGCGGCCAGCAGGCTGTCGGGGTGGCCGCGGCCCAGGTCGAAGGCGATGCGCTGCAGCGCAGCCAGCACGGCCAGGCGGTCCTGCGGCGAGGGCTGGATCGGCGGCGCATCCAGCCAGCGCCAGCGCGGAAACGCCACCGGCAGTTGGAGGTCTTCATGCACGACCGTCGGGGCCTGGAAGCTGCTGCCTTCCTCCACGGCCCAGACCACCTCGGCCAGCACCCGCACGGCGTCGTCGGCCAGGCTCTTGCCCTGGCGCAGCAACACCAGCCGCGCCCGTGCCTGCGCGGCGCGGGCCGCCATGCGCGGCTGCGCGGGTGCGTCCGGCTGCGCGACGGCCTGCGCCAGCGGCGGTGGCGCCACCACGAGGCTGATGCGGTTGTTGCCGTTGTGCAGGTACTCGTGCACGGTGACCGAGCGGCTGCCCACGCCGGCCGGCAGGGCGAGCACGGGCACGCCGTTGACGTGCACCTCCACCGGCTCGCCGCTGGTTTGCACCTGCAGGCACATCAGGCGATCCATCATCCGGCCGTCCAGTCGATGAGGGTGAGGGCGGGCAGCAGCTCACGCCGCTGGCGTTGCAGGCCGATCACCGGGCAGTGGCGCAACAGGCACACGTGCACCGGCTCCACGGCGAGGCGGTAGAACCACTGGTAGCCCAGGCCATCCGGGCGTGGCCGCAGACCGCAGCT
>VFQR01002517.1_pt1 | contig 11532 bp, 10 predicted proteins | sample 3512321 | NCBI WGS metagenome assembly VFQR01 (sample SAMN10412374, study PRJNA504923) | tailings metagenome | isolation source: Relicate 3 Philex TSF1 revegetated site | place: Philippines: Tuba, Benguet | collected 2017-08-29
GACCTTGCACTTGGCCTTGTCGCCCTCGACCTTGGCCACGCGGCCGATCTCCTGCTCGCCGTGGCCCTCGAAGGCCACGGTCACGCCCAGCTCGGCCGCCGCGAACTCGACGAACTGGCGCACGCTGTACTGCACGCCGGTGGCGATGACGAAGTCTTCGGCCTGCTCCTGCTGCAGCATCATCCACTGCATCTCGACGTAGTCCTTGGCGTGGCCCCAGTCGCGCAGCGCGCTGAGGTTGCCGAGGTACAGGCAGTCCTGCAGGCCCAGCGCAATGCGGGCGATGGCGCGGGTGATCTTGCGGGTGACGAAGGTCTCGCCGCGCAGCGGGCTCTCGTGATTGAACAGGATGCCGTTGCAGGCGTACATGCCGTAGGCCTCGCGGTAGTTCACCGTGATCCAGTAGGCGTACATCTTGGCCACTGCGTAGGGGCTGCGCGGGTAGAAGGGCGTGGTCTCCTTCTGCGGGATCTCCTGCACCAGGCCATACAGCTCGGAGGTGGAGGCCTGGTAGAAGCGGGTCTTCTTCTGCAGGCCCAGGATGCGGATGGCTTCCAGCAGGCGCAGGGTGCCGATGCCGTCGGCGTCGGCGGCGTATTCGGGCTGGTCGAAGCTCACGGCCACGTGGCTCATGGCGCCGAGGTTGTAGATCTCGTCGGGCTGCGTCTCCTGGACGATACGGATGAGGTTGGTGGAGTCGGTCAGGTCGCCGTAGTGCAGCTTGAAGCGCTGGTTGTCGACGTGGGGGTCTTGGTAGAGGTGGTCGACGCGGTCGGTGTTGAACAGGCTGCTGCGACGCTTGATGCCGTGGACCTCGTAGCCCTTGGACAGCAGGAGTTCGGCGAGATAGGCGCCGTCTTGGCCGGTAACGCCGGTGATCAGGGCGGTCTTGGTCATGGGATGAACAACTTCGGTGGGGGGATGGGAAACGGGGGGCGAGCCGGACCTCAACGCCCGCTCACGGCGCTGCCGAAGGCCAGCGTCCGGTCTTCGGGCCGCATGGCGGCGTAGAGGTCGTTGATGAATCTCGTCTGCAGGCGGTAGCCGGCTTCGGGATCCAGGTCGATGGACGAGACGCGCATCAACAGGCCATCCGGAATCAGCCCGCGCATGCTGTAGCGCAGCTCGGCGTATTTCTGCTGCGGGCTGGTGGTGGCGACGTACTCGCCCACCACGAACCAGAAGGTGACGGGCTCATGCCGTTGGCCGAGCTTGGCAAACATGTGCCGCACCGACAGCTCGCCTTGCCCGACGCGCAGGCTGGCATCGTCGTTGGCCAGGATCTGGAAGCCCTGCACCGGGTAGCACACGTCAGGCCGGTGCGCCCGCGTGGCCTCGGATTGGTCGCCGCCGTAGGCCACCGACAGCATGATGCGCTCCCCCTGGGGGCCGATGTAGGTGCGCGACACGGTCTGCGCATACAGCAGCTTGAGCAGCTCGGCCTGGTCGGGCGAGACGATGGTGACGGGGCGGTTGGGGTCTTGCTGCCAGCCGTTGAAGCTGGCGGGGAAGATCTGCTCCAGGTCGACCTTGGGGTGCAGGTCGGCCAGGTGCTTGGTGGGCTTGGTGGCTTCGGCCAGCACCGAAGCGCCGAGCAGCAGCGCCAGCGCCAGCAGGGCACGCAGCCGCACGCCAGTCAGCCAGGCCGTCATGCCTGCGCCCCGCGGTCAGACTTGAAGAAGAAGCCCAGCACGCGGTCGGCGGCGAGCATCAGCATCAGCGCCAGCATGAACAGCACCATGCCGGCAAAGCCATGCACGAAGCCCTGCCCTGCCGCGTCACCGAAGAAGTAGGTGACAAGCACGAGGATGATCACGCGGCCGATGTTGGCCGCGAAGGCGATGGGCACGAGAAGCAGGGCCAGCGTGACGTTGCGGGCCACCGAGGTGTAGCGCATGAGGTTCATGTACAGCATGCCCAGCGCTTCGAGGGTGAACATGGAGTTCAAGCCAGCGCAGGCGTCGGCCACCAGGAGCTGGTACTGGCCAACGGTCAGCATGACGCCTGAACGACCGATGGGCAATCCCATGTTGTAGAGCAGGCCGCTGGCCACGTAGGAGACCGCGGTCTTGAGCGGCGCCGTGACGGCTGCGACAAGGGCCTCGGGCAGCGGCACCATGAAGAGCATGAAGAACAGCGGGAACCAGATCAGCCGCAGGCCGCGCCAGCCCTTGAAGATCAGGGCCAGGCCGGCCAGCACCCAGATCTGCGAGCCGATGGAGAAGATCCAGATGCTCTGCGAGCGGCCGAAGGCGTACAGCAACGCACCGAACGCAAGCACCAGGCTGCCGCTGATCGTGGCGGGCCGGCTGTCCAGCTCGGCCAGCTTGTGGCGCTGCTTGAAGAGCAGCCACAGCGAGACCGCAAAGATGATGGGGCCGTGGCCTTGCTCATCGGTGCGCCACAGGCCGCGAAAGAGCTCCGCGTACTCGGGCACGTAGACGACCAGCAACCCCAGCAGCACCAGCAGCAGGGACGGCAGGTCGACACGTGCGGGCAAAAGGGCCGGGCGGCCTGCCTCAGGTGCAGTTGCAGACATCACGGCACCGCTCGGGCTCAGAACTCGTTGACGACCGCGCCCAGCAGTTGCACCGAACTGCCGGCCATGCTGGCCACGAGGTCCTGCAGCCCCGACACCTTGTTCTTGTGCTTGCGCGTGAGCACCAGGGCCGCGCCGCACTTGGCGGCCACCACGCAGGCGTCTGACCCCAGCGAGCCGGCGGCGGTGTCGATGACGACATGGTCGAACTTGGCCGTGAGCTCGCGCACCAGCAGCCCGAAGGCCGGGCGCTCGATCAGCTCCAGCGGGTTGGGCGGGATGGGGCCGCAGGGCAGCACGAACAGGCCCGGCACGCCTTCCACCGACTGGATGACCTGGGACTCGGTGCGGCCCGACAGCAGCGACGACAGGCCGGCTGCGTTGCTGACCTTGAACACCTCGTGCTGGCGCGGGCCGCGCAGGTCGGCGTCCACCAGCAGGGTGCGCCCGCCCAACTGGGCCAGGGCCACCGCGAGGTTGGCGGCGAAGTAGGTCTTGCCGTCGCCGGTGTCGGGGCTGATGACGGCCAGGGCCTGGCGGGGCGCGTCGGCCTTGGTCAGGCGCATGGTGACCTGGCTGCGCACCGCGCGGATGGCCTCGGCCTGCACCGAGAAGGGCTGCAGCAGCGTGACCAGCTCGGGGCTGGCGATGCGGCGCTCGGCGTTGGCCAGCGGGTAGTGGAACTGCTGGGCAAGTGCGTTGAGCACGTCGTCGGGGCTGGCCAGGCCGAGCGTGACCGCGGCTTCACCGAAGCGCACGCCATGCTGGCGCTGGTAGCTCAGCACCTTTTCAACTTCAGCGGCGCTCAGGTTGCGCGCATCACGGATCAGATCGCCAATCGGGCGGTCATGCAGGTCGGCAGCGTTCACGGAAGCTCCAGAGGTGGGGGCGTTCATCGGCGCGGGCTCACTTGCCCGACGCCTGGCCGAGCAGGCGCTGCTGCATCAGGTTGGCCGACGTGGCCTTGCCGAACAGGCGGCGTGCGGTGGGCGACGGCAGCACGCCCAGGATGGGCAGGGCCACCGCCTGGGCCACGTCCTCGGCGCTGCGCACGCGGCGGTCGAGCATTTCCATCGCGATGACCAGGGCCACCGCCAGCAGCGTGCCGGCGAACACGGCCACGGCCATGTTCAGGGTCAGGCGCGGCGAGGTCGGCGTGATGGGCGCGACCGCCTGCGACAGCACCGACACATTGCTCTGCGTGGCGAGGCTCTCCATGGTGGACTGGTTCAGCCGGGTCATGACCTGGTCGTAGGTGCGTTGGGCGTTCTCGACGTCGCGCACGAGCACGGCGCCGTCGTCGCGCACGGCCTTCATCTGCAACACCTTGGCGCGCTGCGCCTCCAGCTGTGCCTTGATCTCGCCGGCGCGCTGCTGGTTGATGCTGTTGGCGATGCCCAGGGAGCTGCCGACCTTGACGGTCTCGCTGTCGATGCGGGTCTTGAGCTCGGCGAGGTTGGCGCGCGTCTCGATGACCTGCGGGTTCTTGTCGCCGAGCTTGGCGGTCAGCTCCTGCAGCTTGGCTTCCAGGCGCGCCTGGTCGGCCTTGAGGCCGGCGATCAGCGGGTTGTTGAGCACTTCCTGCATGCGGTCGGCACCGTTGCCGCGCGCGGCGGCCTGGCGGCTGACCGAGTCGGAGGCCAGCGACTGCAGGCCGACGTACTGGCTGGACAGCTCGGTCAGGCGGGCGTTCTCGACGTCCAGGCGCTCATCGGTGGCGATGATGCCTTTCTCCTTCTGGAACTCGGACAGGCGGCTCTGGGCCTTTTCGAGCACGTCACGGGCTTCCTTGGCGCGCTGGTCGAAGAAGGACGAATACAGGCGCGCCGGCTCGACCTTCATCTCGATGTTGGTCTCGAGGTAGGCCTGCACGAAGGCGTTGGCCAGGGCCGCGGCGAACTTGGGGTCGGCCGCCTTGTAGGTGACCGTGACCACGTTGGACTCGCGCGAGGGCTTCACGTCCAGCGCGCGCTGGAACACGGTGCCCAGCCACTGCTCGATGGAGCCTTCGCCCTTGGTGGCGTCCTGCCACTGTTCGCGGATCTGCGGGTTCTCGGTGAGCTTGAGGTTGCGCACGACCTTGAAGGCCACGCGGTCGCTCTGGATCACATCGATCTGCGTGGCGATCACGCTGGGGTTCATGCCGCCGGGATAGAGCACGGCGGCCAGCGGGTCAGGCTTGGAGGCATCAATGACGACCGAGGCCGACGCGGTGTAGCTCTTGGGCCAGACCAGGCTGAGCACGAGAGCCACCAGCACGATGACGCCGAACACGCCGAGCGCCAGCTTGTAGCGCGCTCGAAGGATGGCCAGGAATTGGACGAAGTTCATTGCAGGGCCCTCGGGTTCAGAACAGGCTTTCCTTGACGTACACGACGTCGCCGTCCTTCAGGCTGTCGTCCATGCCGGGTTGCATGACCTGGACCTTGCCGTCAGCGCCCTTGCGGTGCACGCGGATGCCGCGCTCGGTGCCGCGCGGGTTCAGGCCGCCGCCGGTGGCCAGGGCCTGCATGAGCGTCATGCCGCGCTCCAGCCGCATCGGGCCGGGGCGCTGCACTTCGCCGTAGATGTAGACGATGGGGGCGCGGTCGACCCAGAGCACGTCGCCGTTCTGGATGATGACGTCGTTGGCCCGGCCGGCGTCGGCCGTGGGACCGAAGACGCTGGGCAGGTCGACTTCAAGCCGGTAGGGCTTGCCGTTGCGGGTGCCGCTGAGCACCAGGATGTCGCCGCCGCTCGTGGCCACGCCACCGGCATTGGCCAGCAGGTCGGTCAGGCGCATGTCGGTCGTCTCGATGGGGTAGCGGCCCGGGCGGTTGACCTGGCCCAGCACGCTGGCCTGGTTGCCCTTGATCTGCAACAGGATGAGGGTGACCTGGGGCGACTTCACGAAGCTGCCGTTCTTCAGGCCGTCGGCGATCAGCTTTTCAGCAGCGCTGACCGCCAGCCCGCCGATGCGCACGCTGCCGAGCAGCGGGTAGCTGATGACCCCGGTCTCGGAGACGCGCGTCTCCAGCGTGAGGTCGGGGTTCTGGTAGACGACGATGCGCACCACGTCGCCGGCGCCCAGCCGGTATTCGGCATTGGCATTGGCGTTGGCCGCCGCCGCAGAAGGCTGGGCCTGGGCGCCGAGGGCTGCGAGCCCCAGCGTGGCGGCGATGAGCAGGTGAGGGAGTCGCATCATTTCAGGCCCATGCCCTTGGAGATGGAAGCGGGGTCGAGCCCGCTGGCGGCCGGCGCGGCAGGCGCGGCGGCATCGGCGGCGGCCGGCAGCACGGGCGCCGAGGCGGCACCGGCAGGTGCCGGCTGGGCGAACTTGCCCACGTATTCGATCTTGGAGCTCTCGCGCAGGGCCTTGAGGTCCTTCTGGATGGCTTCGGCCTTGCGCTGGTTCAGCAGGAAGGCTTCGATGGCGGGGCGCGCGCGCGATTCGTCGACCGGTTCGCTGCGCGAGCCCACCAGGAACAGCACCGTCAGGCCCGCCGGGTTGGCGCTGATCATGGAGTCGCCGTCCTTCATGCGCGAGATCGCGTCGACGCTGGCCAGCGGCAGCTGCTCGGCGGCACGCACGGCCTGGTTGCCGCTGAAGCGCAGGTCGGCCGACTTGAGGTACTCGGCGAACTCGTTGAGGCTCTTGGCCCCGGCCAGCTTGGCGCGGATGGCCTCGAACTGCTCGGGCTTGGCCTGGATCTGCAGCTCTTGCAAGCTGTAGATGCGGCGTTCCTTGAACAGGGCGGGCTTGTCGTTGTAGTACTTGCTGACCTCTTCCGCGCTGGGCTTGGTGACGGTCTCTCCGACGCGCTCGGCGTAGGCGCGGGCGATGATCTCGCGCTTGGCGGCTTCGATCTGCTGCACGACGCGCGGGTCGCGGTCGACCTTCTGCTCCTGGGCCTTCTGCACGGCCAGTTCCTGGTCGATCAGGCGCTCCAGCACCTGGCGGCTCGCGGCTTCGGCCTGCTCGGGCTTGAGGCCTTGCTGGCGCTGCAGCACGAAGTTGATCTGGTGGACGGTGATCTCTTCCTTGTTGACCTTGGCGGCCGTCTGCGACGCCTTGTCGCCCTTGTCGCCACCACAGGCCGCGAGCATTGCCGCCGCGGCAACGATGGCCAGCAGCAGAGGGGCCCGGTGGTTGATCAGTCGCGTTGCCATCTTTTGTCGGTCCTTGTTATGGAGAAGAGGGCTCCTTGCCCATAGGAGCAAACCAGTGTAGCGGGGGCATATGTCGGGTCTGGGGCACGCACGAACCCATAACAGGGGGCGTGCGCAGCCGCATTCAGCCGACCGCGGTTAGAGCGATTTCAAGACGTAAGTTCCGCAGGCCCCCACGTTCTTGGGGGATGCCATCGCCGGCGGATGAGGATATCGCCGTCCCGGCGAGCGGCCTAACCCCTGGGCAGGGGTGGTCGGGGCCCGCGGGCGGCGCCCCGGGCCGGTGCATCAGCGCCGCACGGCGCGGCGGGTCAGCACTTGATGCCGGCGTGCAGCGCGACGATGCCGGCGCTGAGGTTGTGCACGTCCACGTGGCCGAAACCGGCCGTCTTCATCATGGCCTTGAGGGTGGCCTGGTCGGGGTGCATGCGGATGGACTCCGCGAGGTAGCGGTAGCTGTCGGCGTCGCCCGCGAAGAGCGACCCGAGCTTGGGCAGGATGTTGAAGGAGTACCAGTCGTAAGGCTTGCGCAGCGGCTCGGCGATGCGCGAGAACTCCAGCACCAGCAGCCGCCCGCCCGGCTTCAGCACCCGGCACATCTCGGCCAGGGCCAGGTCCTTGTGGGTCATGTTGCGCAGGCCGAAGGCCACGCTCACCAGGTCGAAGCTCTCGTCCTTGAACGGCAGCTTCTCGGCGTCGGCGAGGCTCGTGGGCAGGATGAGGCCTTCGTCCAGCAGCCGGTCACGGCCCTGGCGCAGCATGGCTTCGTTGATGTCGGTGTGCACGACCATGCCCGTGTCACCCACCTTGCGCGCAAAGGCGCGCGACAGGTCGCCCGTGCCGCCCGCGATGTCCAGCGCCCGCTCGCCCGGCTTGAGGTTGGCCACCTGCACGGTGTAGGCCTTCCAGGCCCGGTGCAGGCCGGCCGACATCACGTCGTTCATGAGGTCGTACTTGGACGCGACCGAGTCGAACACGCCCCGCACCTTGCGGGCCTTCTCGTTCTCGTCGACCTGCTGGAAACCGAAATGGGTGGTGCTCATGGTTCAGTGCGAATGGCAGCTGCCGCCGCTCTTGACGGGCATGGGGTCGTCGCGGCCCTTGCCGGCGGCAGCCAGGCGGGCTTCGTAGTCGCGCCAGAGGGCGTCCTGCTGGCTGCCGAGCTTGTAGAGGTAGTCCCAGGCGAACAGGCCGCTGGCGTGGCCGTCGGAGAACTCCGGGCGCACCGCGTAGTGACCCACCGCCTCAAGGTTGGTGATGACGACGTCGCGCTTGCCGGTCTGCAGCACTTCCTGGCCCGGGCCGTGGCCCATGACCTCGGCCGAGGGGCTGTAGACGCGCATCAGCTCGAACGGGATGCGAAAGCGCGCGCCGTCGTCGAAGGCGATCTCGAGCACGCGCGACTGCTGGTGGACGGTGAGTTCGGTAGGCGCTGGCATGGCGGGAGTGTCCCTCAGAACGACTGGTATACCGGCAGCGCGCCATCCCGCGGCTTGACCTGCGTGAAGCGTCCGGCCAGGCGCGACTGCACGCTCACCGGCAGCGGCGCAAAGCCCGTGCCGCGGGTGAGGTCGTCTCCGTGCATGAAGCACCAGTACAGGAACTTGAGCGCGCCCTGCACCTGGGCGCCCTGGGCCGGCTCGGCGTCCACCAGCACGAAGCTGGTGAGGGTGATGGGCCAGGCCTCGGGGCCCGGGCGGTCCAGCAACGTGGCCAGGTCATCGCCCGAGCGGTGCATGTCGCTCTCCAGCACTGCCACGGCAAAGCCGCGCTCGGAGGGCAGCACAAAGCGGCCCGCCGCGTTGCGCAGCTTGACGGCGGCGAGCTTGTCGCGCAGCACGCGGTCGTAGGAGACATAGGCGATGCCGCCGGACGTGGCGCGCAGGGTCTGCACCATGCCGTCGTTGCCTTCGGCCTTCAGCGGCTCGCCCGGCCAGGCCGGCGCCTGGCTGGCACCCACCTCGGCCTTGAACGCGGGGGAGACGCCCGAAAGGTAGCGGCTGAAGCCGTCGCTCGTGCCCGATTTCTCGGCACGCACGATGCGCTTGATGGGCTGGGCCGGCAGGCTCAGCCCGGGGTTGAGCGCGGCGATGCGGCCGTCGTTCCAGAACTTGATGCGGCCCAGGAAGATGTCGGCCAGCGCGGGGCCGTCCAGCTGCACCGCGCCGCCCAGGCCGGGCAGGTTGACGACGGGCACCACGCCGCCCACGAGCATGGGGATCTGCACCAGGTGCTGCTTGGCCAGCTCGGCCGGCGGCAGGGGGGAGTCCGTGCCGCCAAAGTCAACCTTGCGGGCGGTGATCTGCTTGATGCCATCACCCGAGCCGGTGCCCTTGTACAGAACGGCCACGCCGCCCGCCTTGGCGAAGGCCTTAGCCCAGGTCTCGTAGACCTTGGACGGGAAGGTCGCGCCCTGCCCTTGCACGGTCTGCGCGGTGGCGCCCCAGGTCAGGGTCAGGGGGACGGCGAGGCACAGGGCAGCGCGCAGGAGACGCAGGGAACGGAGCATGGCCGGTACAGCAGGCTTGGTGAAAACCCGTAATCATGCCCTGTGTCTTCCGTCCCCTGGGTTGAGGGGCCGGTCTAATCGCACGTTCTTCCTGCCATCTGCCTGTCACCCCATGACCCGATTCGCCCGCCACCGCCTCGCCGCCGCAGCGACCCTGCTGGGCCTGGCTGCCACCGCCCACGCCCTGGACCTGAAGGGCCTGTCCAAGGAGGTCCAGCCCTGTGACGACTTCTACAGCTTCGTCAACGGCAACTGGGAGGCCGCCACCGAGCTGCCGGCCAGCCGCGCCCGCATCGGCAGCTTCGAGCAACTGCGACAGGCCAACGACGAGCTGCTGAACCGGGCGCTGAAGGAACTGGCCGACCAGCCCCGGCTGCAGACCACGCCGGGCCTGAAGCTCATCGCCGCCTACTACGCCTCCGGCATGGACGAAGCCGCCATCGAGGCGCGCGGCCTGACGTCGGTCACGCCGCTGCTCAACCGCATCGACGGCCTGCAGCGCCGCGAAGACCTGCCCACGCTGCTCGCCCTGCTCGCCCGCAGCGGCGTGGCCGCGCCGCTGGGCTACGGCGTGTCGCCCGACCGCAAGGACACCCGGCGCAATGTGCTGAACCTCGGCCAGTCGGGCCTGGGCCTGCCTGACCGGGACGACTACTTCCGCACCGATGACCGCACCCGCGGCCTGACCACCGCCTACCGCCAGTTCGCCAAGACCGTGCTGGCCGCGGCCGGCCGCCCAGCCGCCGACGCCGACCTGGACGCGCTGATGGCGTTCGAGACCCAGTTGGCCGAAGCCTCGCGCGAGCGCGCCAAGCTGCGAGACCCCAATGCCAATTACAACCCCATGAGCGCGGCCGATCTGGCCACCGCAGCCCCGGGTCTGGACTGGAACGCCTACCTCGCGGTGCTGACGGCAGGCGCCAAGCTGCCACAGCGCTTCATCGTGGCGCAGCCCGAGTTCGCCACCCGCGTGGCCAAGCTGGCCGCTGACACGCCGCTGGCGGTGTGGCGCAGCTACTTGGCCGTGCGCGTGCTCGATACGGCCGCGCCGCGCCTGCCCAAGGCCTTTGCCGATGCGTCGTTCGAGTACCGCGGCAAGGCCATCACCGGCCTGCAGGCGCCGGCGCCGCGCAATGAAGAGGTCATCCAGCAGATCGGCGGCCGCTACGGCAACGAGCCCGTGGCGCTGGCCCTGGGTGAACTGTTCGTGGCACGCGCGTTCTCGCCCGAGGCGCAGAAGCGATCGCTGCAACTGGTGGAAGACGTGCGCGCCGCCATGAAAGCCCGCATCGAGAAGCTGTCGTGGATGACCGCGCCCACCAAGGCCAAGGCCCTGGAGAAACTCGCGCAGATGCAGCCCATGATCGGCGCGCCCGCCAAGTGGCCGCAGTACGAAGGCCTGCAGCTCAGCGCCAACGACTACGCGGGCAACTGGCTGAAGGTCGCGCTGTGGCACAGCGACCGCCAGATCAAGGACCTGGACGCGCCCGTGGAGCGCAACCGCTGGCGCACCAGCCCGCACATCGTCAACGCCTTTGCCGGCGGCCTGAACCAGATCACCTTCCCGGCCGGCATCCTGCAGCCGCCCTTCTTCGACGCCAAGGCCGACGACGCCAGCAACTACGGCGGCATCGGCATGGTGATCGGCCACGAGATCACCCACCACTTCGACGACAGCGGCCGCAACTTCGACGCCACGGGCTCTCTGACCGACTGGTGGACGCCCGCGGACGCCGAGGGCTACAAGGCCCGCGCCGACAAGGTGGCCGAGCGCTACAGCGCCATCTCGCCCCTGCCCGGCTACAACATCAACGGCCGCCTGACGCTGGGCGAAAACATCTCCGACATGTCGGGCCTGCCCATCGCCTACGAGGGCCTGCAGCTGGCGCTGAAGCGCACCGGCGGCGCGGACCGGAAGATCGACGGCTACACCCCGGCGCAGCGGTTCTTCATCAGCAATGCACTGGTGTGGCGCAACAAGGTGCGCACCGAGTTCCTGATCAACCAGCTGCGCACCGACTCGCACTCACCGGCCAAGTACCGCGTGCTGACGCCGATGAGCAACTCGCCCTACTTTGCGCAGGCGTTTTCGTGCAAGGCGGGGAGTGCGATGGTGGCGACGGATCCGATCACGGTGTGGTGATCGGGTTGCAAGCGTTGGTTTGAGAACGGGGCTGCGGCCCCGTTTTTGCTGTGCTGGCACTTGGTCTTGAACCGTAGGCTTTGCCAAGAGCCTTTGGCACTCGGTACACCGTGCCGGGAGTTCGCCCCGGCGGGCGAGTAACTTTTCTCTGTCGCGCCAGAGAAAAGTCACCAAAAGAGAGGCGCTGAACCG
>VFQR01002518.1_pt1 | contig 11530 bp, 11 predicted proteins | sample 3512321 | NCBI WGS metagenome assembly VFQR01 (sample SAMN10412374, study PRJNA504923) | tailings metagenome | isolation source: Relicate 3 Philex TSF1 revegetated site | place: Philippines: Tuba, Benguet | collected 2017-08-29
GTCGACAACTCGATCATCGTCGGCAACACCGTGCTCTACGGCGCCATCGAGGGCGAGTGCTACTTCCGCGGCGTCGCCGGCGAGCGCTTTGCCGTCCGCAACTCGGGCGCCATCGCGGTGGTCGAGGGCACGGGCGATCACGGCTGTGAATACATGACCGGCGGCGTGGTGGTGGTGCTCGGCAAGACGGGCCGCAACTTCGCGGCCGGCATGTCGGGCGGCATCGCCTATGTGCTGGACGAGGAGGGCGACTTCGCCCGCCGCTGCAACATGGCCATGGTCGAGCTGGAGCCGGTGCCGGAAGAGGACGACCTCCTCGCCCGCCACTACCACCAGTCCGGCGGCCTCGACAGCCACGGCCGGGTCGACGTCATGAGCGACATGAGCCGCTTCGACGCCGAGCGCCTGCACCAGCTCATCGCCAACCACGCCCGCTTCACGGGTTCGCGGCGCGCCAGGGACATCCTCGACCACTGGTCGGAGATGCTGCCGAAATTCAGGAAGGTGATGCCGGTGGAATACCGCCGCGCGCTTCAGGAAATGGAACAGGCCCAGCGTCCGCTCGCGCTGGCAGGAGAATAAGACGATGGGGAAGGTCACTGGCTTCTTGGAGATCGACCGTCAGGACCGGCGCTATGCGCCGGCCGGCGACCGCATCCGCCACTACCGTGAATTCGTCATCCCGCTGAGCGAGGAGGGCACCCGCGACCAGGCGGCGCGCTGCATGAACTGCGGCATCCCGTTCTGTCACAACGGCTGCCCGGTCAACAACCAGATCCCCGACTGGAACGACCTCGTCTACAACGGCGGCTGGCGCGAGGCGTCGATCAACCTGCACTCGACGAACAATTTCCCCGAGTTCACCGGCCGCGTCTGCCCCGCTCCCTGCGAGGCGGCCTGCACGCTGAACATCGAGGACACGCCCGTCACCATCAAGACGATCGAGTGCGCCATCGTCGACCGCGCCTGGAACGAAGGCTGGATCACGCCCGAGCCGGCGAAGACCCGGTCGGGCAAGAAGGTGGCCATCGTCGGCTCGGGTCCTGCCGGCCTCGCCGCCGCCCAGCAGCTCGCCCGCGCCGGTCACGACGTCCATGTCTACGAGAAGTTCGCCAAGGCCGGCGGCCTGCTGCGCTACGGCATCCCGGACTTCAAGATGGAGAAGCGGCTCATCGACCGCCGCGTCCACCAGATGGAGGCCGAGGGCGTCACCTTCCACTACAACGAGCACATCGGCGTCACCCGCCCTGTCGAGGAACTGACGGCGGCCTATGACGCCGTCCTGCTCACCGGCGGTTCGGAGAAGCCGCGCGACCTGCCGATCCCCGGCCGTGACCTCGAGGGCGTGCATTTCGCCATGGAGTTCCTGCCGCAGCAGAACCGCCGCGTCTCCGGCGAGCCCATCGGCACCAACGAGCCGATCCTCGCCTCCGGCAAGCACGTCGTCGTCATCGGCGGCGGCGATACCGGCTCGGACTGCATCGGCACCTCGGTGCGCCAGGGCGCCCTCTCGGTGACCCAGCTCGAGATCATGCCGAGGCCGCCGGAGAAGGAGAGCAAGGCTCTGACCTGGCCGCTCTGGCCGCTCAAGCTGCGCACCTCCTCCAGCCACGAGGAAGGCGCCGAGCGAGACTTCGCGGTGATGACCTCGCAGTTCGTCGGCGCCAACGGCCGCGTCAAGAAGATCAACTGCGTGCGCGTCGACGAGAAGATGCAGCCGATTCCGGGCTCCGAGTTCGAGCTGAAGGCCGACCTGGTGCTGCTCGCCATGGGCTTCGTCAACCCGGTCCACGAGGGCATGATCGAGACGCTCGGTGTCTCGCTCGACGCCCGCAAGAACGTCGCGGCCAATGTCGTGGACTACCGGACCTCGGTGCCGAAGGTCTATGCGGCCGGCGACATGCGGCGCGGCCAGAGCCTTGTCGTCTGGGCGATCCGCGAGGGTCGACAGGCGGCGCACGCCATCGACAAGGACCTTGTCGGCACGACCACCCTGCCGCGCTGAGGGATGACATCGACCCTGCCTCCGCGATAGCAAGGAGGCAGGGAGTTTCTCGATGTTCTTCGCAAGCGACAACGGCCTCGGCGCCTCCGACAAGGTGATGCAGGCGATTCTCGCCGCCAATGGCGGCGCGCGCCTCGGCTATGGCAACGACGACGCCACGAAGGCGGTGGTCAGCAAGCTCTGCGACCTCTTCGAGCGTGAGGTCGGCGTCTACATGGTCGCCACCGGCACGGCCGCCAACGGCCTCGCCCTCTCCACCATGACGCCGCCCTGGGGCATCGTCCTCTGCCATGACGAGAGCCACGTCATCGAGGACGAGTGCTGCGGGCCGGAGTTCTTCACCGGCGGCGCCAAGCTGGTCGGCATCCCCGGCCGCGGCGCCAAGATCACCGCGGAGGCGCTCTCCGCCACCATCGCCTCGCTCGGCCGCCGCGTGCCGCACAATGCGCCGATCCACGCGCTTTCCATCACCCAGTCGACCGAACTCGGCCAGGTCTATTCCGTGGAGGACGTGAAGGCGCTCTCCGCCATCGCCCGCGCCAACGGCCTGGGCGTCCACATGGACGGGGCGCGCTTCGCCAATGCCGTTGCGGCGCTTGGCTGCACGCCGGCCGAGATCACCTGGAAGGCTGGCGTCGACGTCCTTTCCTTCGGCACCACCAAGGGCGGCGGCCTCGCCTGCGAGGCGCTGATCTACTTCGACCCGGCCAAGGGCGCCGAGATGGTCCGCCGCCGCATGCGTGCCGGGCACCTTCTCTCCAAGCATCGCTTTCTCGCGGCGCAGATGGACGCCTTCCTCGACGGCGGCCACTGGCTGGACCTCGCCCGCCACGCCAATGCCGCCGCGCAGCGCCTGGCGAAGGGCCTTGCCTCCATCCCGGGCGTGCGCCTTCCCATCGTGCCCGAGGCCAACGGCCTCTTCCCGATCTTCAGGCAGGAGATCGTCGATGCCCTGAAAGCGGAGGGCGCCGCCTTCTACCCCTGGCCCGACAAGGGCCTGCCCGAGGCCGAGCGGGCGCGGCCGGGCGAGCAGATGATGCGCCTTGTCACCTCGTTTGCCACCCGCGACGAGGATATCGACCGCTTCCTGGCCATCGCTGCAGAGGCCGCCCGTCCGCTGGCCGCCGAATAGGCAGGACGACAGAATCCGGCCGGATTGTCGCAGGTGGCACGGTTGACGCGGCACGCAAGCCCCTCGAAATCCTGCTGAAACACGGCCGCCCTGAAATCGCCGTTCTCCTTGCCGAAAGGTTGTCACGGGGCAGCTGGGGAAGAAGGACGCGAGTTCGTGCGCCATTCATTGCTCATGGCAGTTGCCGCTGCCGCCATCACCGCCGGCCTGGGTCCGGCCTCCGCCAGTCCGCTGGCGGCAGGACGTTGGGTTGCACCCGCGGCAGAGGCGATTCCCGTCCAGTACTGGGGCGGCTGGGGACCGCCGCGCGTCTACGACTATGACGACGAGCCGCCGGTCTATCGCCGTCGCTACGTCGAGCCCGAGGTCGAGGGACCGATCCCCGCCGCCGAGGCCATCGCCGTCGCCCGGTCCATGGGCTACCGCGCCATCAGCAGGCCGCGTCTTGCCGGACGCGTCTGGGTCGTCGAGACGGTCGGCAGCGCCGGCCAGCGCGCCCGCGTGACGGTCCATGCCTATACCGGCGCACCGATCAACATCCGCGAGCTGGAGCCCGGCGGCCAGCGCTTCCCGACGCCGCCGGTATGGCGCGACGAGAGGCCGAGCTTCGGGCGCGACGGCTCGCCGCAAGCTGCTCCGCCGATGCGCGAAGGCCGGCTGGATTCCGATGGCCTCGACCGGCCCGAGAGGCCTGCCCCCCGCCCCGCCCCGAGCATCATCGCCCGTGCGGTGCCGGTGCCCACCCCGCGTCCGAACATCGATGGCGACCTGACGCCGCGTCCGGACGCCGTTCCGCCGCTGCCGCCGGTCGCGGCCCCGCCCGCCGCCGAGACGCCCGCCGCGCCGCCTCCCACCGCAGCCCTGCCGCCGCGCCGCGTCGATCCGCCCCCGGCTGCACCCGTGCCGGCCACGCCGCCGCTCAGCGTCGAGCCGACGACCCCGATCCCGCCGCCGGTCGGCGCAGCGCCCCAGGCCGAGCCGCCCTCGGCGGCCGTGCCTCCGGCGCCTGAAGCGCCGCGCGAGGAACCGGCACCGGTGCAGGTCGAACCGCCGCCTGCTGCCGCAGCTCCCGAGGCACCGGCAGTCGAGCCTCCCGCGCCCACAGCGGCTGTTCCCCCGGCAGCGGCTGATCCGGCACCGTCTCCGGCGGCTCCCGCCGTCACGGTCGAGCCCCCGGCGGCCACCAATCCCGCTGCCGAGCCGCCGGCCGCGACCACGCCCGCCCCTGCTCCGGCAGAGACGGCGCAGAAGCCCGCCGACAGCGAGGGTGTGCTGATCGATGGCCGCTTCCTCGGTCCGAACGGCGAGCCTCTGCCGCAGTCCGGCCCGACGCCGGCAACGCCGGGTGTCAGGCAGGTCGTTCCCCCGGCCTCGAACTGAGGTCGGCCCCGCCTCTCTCGCGCCCGACAGGCCATAGACGACGAAACGCCCCGGTGATGCCTCACCGGGGCGTTCGTGCATCTCAGGAGGGGCCGTTGGAGGGCGGCCCTGCCGTCAAACCGATGCGTGTCAGGCGGCCTGGCGGTTCGCCGTGCCCTCGATGACGCGGGCACCCTGGCCGGTACCGATGGCGATCTGCCGCGGCTTCATGGCCTCCGGGATCTCGCGGACGAGATCGACGTGGAGAAGACCGTGCTCGAGGACCGCACCCTTCACCTGGACATGATCGGCCAGCTGGAAGCGACGCTCGAAGGCGCGGGCGGCGATGCCCTGGTGGAGGTAGTCGGGCTTGGATTCACCCTCGCCGACGGCCTTCTCGCCACGGATGGTGAGAGCCTGTTCCTTCACCTCGATGGAGATGTCCTTGTCGGTGAAGCCGGCGACGGCCACCGAGATGCGGTAGGCGTTCTCGCCGGTCCGCTCGATGTTGTAGGGCGGGTAGCTCTGCGTCGGCGCTTCAAGACCGGATGCCTGATCGAGCATCGAGAAGAGACGGTCGAAACCGACGGTCGAGCGATAGAGCGGAGCAAGATCGAAGCTGCGCATTGGGATGTCCTCCTTCAAGCGACACCAAGTCTGATGCGACCCGCCATCATGGCCGGGTCGCAGGGGCCGTGCAGCCGCTGTGGGCCTGCACGAGGAGACAGTTAGGAACGGCCCCGGCGCTTCGCAAGGCCCCCGCTTCGAGGCACGCGGCGCGATCATGGCGAACCGATGAAGCGGCGGTGAACGGCGGCTTCCGTGCCGGTTCAGGGCAGAAACCCCATATGAGCGGCAATAATGGGCCGTTGTCTCATCAGCCCGCACTCTTGCAAGAGGGCCGTTGCAGGCCCGGGAAGTCGACCATGCGCACCACTGTCCAGCGCAAGCCTATCGCCGCCGCCGCGCCGCGTCCCACCGGCATGGGCCGCTCCTCCGCGGTGTCCAGCCTTGCCCTCGGTCTCGTCGCGGGGGCCACCAGCATGGTGCTCGCCGTGGCGCTGCTCGCCTGCGCCGGCAGCCTCGCCAGGGCGGGCGAACCGGATGGGTTGCGGCGCGACCGGCCGGCGGCAGATCGCACCATTCCTGCCGGCGAGGTCGCCGGTCGCCTGTCCCAGCGTGGCTATGCGGTCACCGATCCCGTCATTCGGCGCGGCAGTGCCTACCTGACCCACGGCACCGACAAGTTCGGCCAGCGGCTTCGGCTGGTGATGGATGCCCGCAACGGCGAGATCATCGGTCTGCGTGTCCTCGGCGACGCCCGGCAGCCGCGCCGCGACGGCCCTGGCCGCCCCTGATCTCCGGCCGTTCACCCTGACGCGGGGTCCCCGCCTGCTGACCTTGCGGAACTCTCCGCCTTGGAGGACAGTTGGTGCCACGCACTGAGGAGGTGCCCATGTACAAGATGCTACTGACCACGGCCCTGGCCGCGCTCGCCCCCGCTGCCGCCATGGCCATGCCCGTGGCACCGGCCCTGTCAGGTGCTTCGGTCGTTGTCCCGGTCCAGGGCCTGCCCGAATATTACCGCTGGGACCCTTGCGCGCCCGGCGCGCCGCCGGTGCGCATGACGATCACCGACGCGGCGACGGGCCAGCCGATCCAGACCACGGTCCCGGCCTCGCGGTTCTGCCGCGGTGGTGGGGGCGGCTACTACCAGCGACCGGCTCCGCGCTACTACGATGAGCGCCCGGTCTATCGCCCCGCTCCGCGCTACTACGAGGAGCGACCGGCTCCGCGCTACTACGACGACGAACCGGTTTACCGGCAGCGCCGCCCGCCGCCGCCCGGCTGGGAGCGCGATCCCTACACCGGCAGGGACATGCGCATCCTGCGCTGACCCGTTGCTAAGGCTGTGTTAGCGAGGCGGGAGCATCCTTGATGCTCCCGCCCTTCGATTCGCGAGCAGCCCCGCCCGATGGATCTCGTCGCGCTGCCCGACAGGCCCGTACCGGCCGGCGTTCGTGCCGGCACCGTCACCACGCCCGACGGCATCGCGCTGCGCTATGCGCGCTGGGACGCGACCGGCGCGCCGCGGCGCGGCACGGTCGTCATCTGCCACGGCCGGGCGGAGTTCATCGAGAAGTACTTCGAGGTGGTCGACGAGTTGCGCGGCCGCGGCTTCGGCGTCCTGACCTTCGACTGGCGCGGCCAGGGCGGCTCGGGACGCCTCCTGCAGGACATCCGCAAGGGCCACGCCCGACGCTTCGCCGATTTCCAGATCGACCTCGAGACCATCATGACGGTCGTCGGCCTCCCCGACTGCCGGCCTCCCTTCTACGCCCTCGGCCACAGCATGGGCGGCGCCGTGCTGATCGAGGCGGCGCATGATGGCCGGACCTGGTTCGACCGCATGGTCCTCTCCGCGCCGATGATCGCGCTCGCCCAGGTGCGCCAGCCGCGTCTCGTCCGCCTCTTCGCCACCGCCATGTCTGTCGCCGGCATGGGCGGCTCGACCGTGCCGGGCGGCTCGACCGCTCCGGTGGCGCTGAAGCCATTCGAGGGCAATCCCGTGACCTCGGACCCCGTGCGCTATGCCCGCACAGCCGCCTATGCGGAAGCGGATGCGCGGCTGGGGCTCGGCGCCCCGACAGTCGGCTGGCTCAGGGAGGCCCTCGGCGTGACCGGCCGTTTCGCCCACCCGCTCTACACCCGCGGCATCCGCCAGCCGATGCTGATGATCGCCGCCGCCCGCGATCCGCTGATCGACACGCCCCGCGTCGAGGCCTTCGCGCGCCGGATGAAGACCGGCAGCGCCGTGGTCATCCCCGGCTCGCGCCACGAGCCGCTGCAGGAGCGCGACGAGATCCGCGCCCAGTTCTGGGCCGCCTTCGACGCCTTCGTCCCGGGCGAGCAGGCGTTTCTCTAGCCGACCGCGCCCTCAGGCGTTGAGGATTTCGAGCGCCTCGGCATGCACGCGTTTGTCGCCGGCGGCGATGATGCAGCCGCCCGCGCTGGCCGGACCGCCGTCCCAGCTCGTCACGACGCCGCCGGCGCCCTCGATGATCGGCACCAGGGCGACGATGTCATAGGGTTTCAGGCCCGCCTCGACGACCAGATCGACATGGCCGGCGGCGAGCATGCAATAGGCATAGCAGTCGGCGCCGTAGCGATAGGTGCGGCAGCGCGCCTCGACGGCGTTGAACAGCTGGCGCGTCTCCGCATCGAACAGCTTCGGCGAGGTGGTCATGATCGTCGCCGCCTCGAGCGAGGCGCAGGGGCGCACCATGAGGTTGCGGGCGCCGGCCGGGCCCTCGTAGCGCGCCGCGGCGCCGTCACCCCAGAAGCGCTCGCCGATGAAGGGCTGGTGCATCATGCCGAAGACGGGATCGCCATGACGGACCAGGCCGATCAGCGTGCCCCAGACCGGAATCCCGGCGATAAAGGCCTTGGTGCCGTCGATCGGGTCGAGCACCCAGACATGCTCGGCGTCGGCGTTCTCCTCGCCGTATTCTTCGCCGATGATGCCGTGGGCCGGGAAGGTGCGCTTGATGAGCTGGCGCATGGCGGCCTCGCCAGCCCGATCGCCTTCGGTGACGGGGTCGAAATTGCCGAGGCCCGCCTTGTTCTCGACCCCGATCGAGGAGCGGAAGAAAGGCAGGATCGCCTCTCCCGACAGGCGTGCGAGATCCCTGACGAAGCTCTCGAAATCGACGGCGCTCACGATGGCGACCCCCTGATGGCTGATGCCGGCGAGCTATAGGCCTCAGGTCCGCCATCCGCAACGCGGCGGCCTATCCAGCACGCAGTTCCATGCGCCGCGGCGGCGACAGCAGTGCCTGGCGGGCGCTTGTCCGCCACGTCCGGTACGGGCAGTGTCGCCGCCCGGAGGACGCAGGTGTTCAGTTCAGTCAATGGCGGCATGGGCCGCCCGGCGGTCATCGCCCTGATCACGGTGCTCGCCACGGCGACCACCGTGAGCCAGTTCTTCCGCAATTCGGTCGGCGTCATCGCGACGACACTTGCTACCGAGCTGAAGCTCGACCCGGACGAGCTCGGGCTCGTCGCCTCGAGCTTCTTCCTCATCTTCGCGCTCTGCCAGATCCCCGTCGGCGTCATCATTGACCGCTACGGTCCGCGCGCCGCACTGCTCGGCTCGGGCCTGTTCGTCGTCGCCGGCTCCCTCGTCTTCGCCATGGCGACCGAACAGACCGGGCTCATCGCCGGCCGGCTGCTGCTCGGAATCGGCTGCTCCACCTTCTTCATGGCACCGCTCGTCATCTATGCGCGGAGTTTCCCGCCCGCCGTCTTCGCCAGCCTCGCGGGCCTCCAGATCGCCATTTCCAGCATCGGCACGATCCTCGCGACCGCCCCGCTCGGCTGGATGACCGCGCATTTCGGCTGGCGCACCGCCTTCATCGCCGCCGCGCTGGTGTCCGCCGCCCTTCTCGCCGGCATCGTCCTGGCGGTACGCGGACCGGGCGCAGGCCGCCTGTCGGACCGGCCGGCCGAGACCATGCGCCAGGCCTTCGCCGGCGTCGGCGACGTCATGCGCACGCCCGGCTTCTGGCCGCTGTTCCTCATGTCCTTCTCCACCTATTCGACCTTCGGGCTGATCATCGGCCTCTGGGGCGGGCCCTACCTCGCCCATGTCCATGGCGCCGACCTCGCGGCCCAGGGGCGCGCCCTCTTCATCATGGCGCTGGCGCAGGTGATCGGGACCCTCGTCTGGGGCTCGGCCGACCGCTTCGTCGGCGCCTACCGGCCGGTGGCGGTGACCGGCTCCGCCCTGTCGCTGATCCTGCTGGCGGTGCTGATCGCGTCCGGCCACCGCAGCGCGCTGCAGGCCGAGATCATCGTCGGCCTGCTCGGCTTCTCCTGCGCCTTCACGCCGGTGCTGGTGGCCCATTCCAAGGGGCTGTTCCCGGCCGAGATCACCGGCCGCGGCCTCTCCTTCATCAACATGGGCACGATGAGCGGCGCTTTCATCACCCAGTGGCTCACGGGCATCGCGGTCAAGGCGGTTGCGGGCGAGGCGGCCACCTATCCCGTCAGCGCGTTCCAGGTCGCTTTCGCCATGCAGGGCCTCCTGCTCGCCGCGGCCACCCTCGCCTATGTGCGCGCTCCCGACCCGCGCCGCTCGGTCGCCTGACGCTCGCCGGACCGCCCGGCCGGGCGACGAAAATTTTGGGACAGCCTTCTTGCCTTTTCCGGGGACCGCAGGCATATTGTTGCAGCGCGGTATCGCCTTGCGATGCCCCGCAGCCCTCCTTGGGCGTTTCCTCCCTAGACTTGGGCCGCTCACGAAAGTGAGCGGCCTCTTTCTTTTCCGGCGTCTGAATTTTCCATTATTTTTCAGGCGCTTGATGCCAAGATGACCTTGCAGGGAAGGTTGCTGCGACAGGTCGTATAAAGTCGAAAATCCCGCGACTCGCGTTGTGCGCCGCACCCTGATCAATCGATCAGTCTGCTGGAATCACTGCCAAGTGCCGGCCGGCGAAAAAGGCCGGAATCGGCGAGCCATGCAGAATTGATGGAACTGATGCGGCTATTCCGCAGCAATGCGCCAGTCGCCGGCACGGTCCAGCGGCAGCCGCGCGAGCGCCTCGGCGAGAGCCATCAGGTCGGACTGCAGGCGGGGGAAGTCGGCCGTCCGCCGGTAGGTCCGCTCGTCCATGTAGATCGCCCGGTTGATCTCGATCTGAACCGCATGCACGCCCGTCTGCGGCTGGCCGTAATGCTCGGTGATGAACCCGCCGGCATAGGGCTTGTTGCGCAGGACGTTGTAGCCCCGGGCCCGCAGCACGCCCTCGATGAGGTCGCCGACGGCGGGCGAGCAACTGGTGCCGTAGCGGTCGCCGATGACGATGTCGGCGCGCGGCCGGTCCTCGCGGACCGGCGCCATGGAGGGCATCGAGTGGCAGTCGACCAGCAGGACCTCGCCGAAGGCCCGGTGCGTGGCGGCGATGAGGCGCCGCAGCGCCCGGTGATAGGGCTTGTAGAGCGTCTCGATGCGCATCAGCGCCTCGTCCACGTGCAGTCTCCGGCCGTAGATCTCCTGCGCCTCGCCCACCACCCGCGGGATCGTTCCGAGGCCTCCGGCGACGCGCATCGAGCGGGTATTGGCGAAGGTCGGCAGCCGGCCGTCGAACATGCGGGGGTCGAGCTCGTAGGGCTCGCGGTTGACGTCCACCATGGAGCGCGGGAAATGCACGCGCATCAGCGGCATGCCGCGCTCGACCACGCCCTGGAAAAGCTCGTCGACGCCGCTGTCCTCCGAGCGGCGCAGCTGCGGCAGCTCGAGCCGCACCTGGTCGATGAAGTGGGGCGGATAGACCCGGCCCGAATGCGGCGAGTTGAACACGACAGGCGCACGGATCTCGCCCGGCTCCAGCGCCTCGTAGGCGGGATCGATGTCGCAGATCTCGGCCTCAATCATCGCAGCCTGCCTCGAGCCTCATGCACCCCAATCTAGCGCCTCGGGCGGCCATGTGAAGCGCCGGATGTGCCGGGCGGCCCAGCACGCCACCCGCGGCCTTCTGCCGCGCCATTCACCGCGCATTTACCAAGTTCAGGCTTGATGGGCACAACCGGGATCGGGTTCGCTACACCGCCCTCCCCGACGACGGACGGACGAAGGACCGCATTCAGCATGGGCAAGATTCTGCTGGCAGAAGACGACAACGACATGCGCCGCTTCCTGGTGAAGGCGCTGCAGACGGCCGGTTATGACGTCGCCCACTTCGACAATGGCCTGTCCGCCTATCACCGGCTGCGCGAGGAGCCCTTCGAGCTTCTCCTGACCGACATCGTCATGCCCGAGATGGACGGTATCGAGCTCGCCCGCCGCGCCACCGAACTCGACCCCGACATCAAGGTCATGTTCATCACCGGCTTCGCCGCCGTGGCCCTGCAGCCGGATTCGCAGGCGCCGAAGGATGCCAAGATCCTCTCCAAGCCCTTCCACCTGCGCGACCTCGTCAACGAGGTCGAGAAGATGCTGCAGGCGGCCTGAAAGGGCTGAACCGGGCGCTTTC
>VFQR01002519.1_pt1 | contig 11530 bp, 8 predicted proteins | sample 3512321 | NCBI WGS metagenome assembly VFQR01 (sample SAMN10412374, study PRJNA504923) | tailings metagenome | isolation source: Relicate 3 Philex TSF1 revegetated site | place: Philippines: Tuba, Benguet | collected 2017-08-29
GCGCCGCGAAAACCCCAGCCTGCCGGAATCCGTTGGGCCCGGTTCGCATAATCCGCTTGGCCCGCGCGCGATTTATCTCGGCTGGGGCGAGTATCGTATCCACGGCACCAACGCGCCGGGCTCCATCGGCTCGGAGGCTTCCAGCGGTTGCTTCCGCATGCACAATGCCGACGCAATCGACCTGTTTGATCGCGTGCATATCGGGGCACCCGTCATCGTCCAGCAATAAGGTTTCTGGGCGTCAGGAGAGCGGCCAGTGAAGTTCTCTGCCATTCGTGCGATTGCCGCCGCGACAGTGTTGCTCGCGGGCACGCTTGCCGTGAATGCGCATCCGCATGTCTGGGTGGTGGCGAAAGCCGAGCTTGTGTTCGCGCCGGACGGCAGCGTGGCCGCGATCAAGCATGCCTGGACCTTCGACGAAATGTATTCGGCCTTCGCGTCACAAGGCCTCGACAAGAACAATGACGGCAAGCTCACTCGCGAGGAGCTTTCCGAGCTTGCCGAAGTGAACGTCACTTCGCTGAAGGAATTCGATTATTTCAGCGTGGGGCGCGCCGGCGGCACGGATATCAAGTTCAACGACCCGGTCGACTACTGGCTGGAAGCGGACAAGGACAAGATCCTGACGCTGCACTTCACGCTGCCGCTGAAGACAAAGGCGCCGAAGGGCAGCTTTTCGCTCGAAATCTACGACCAGTCGTTTTTCATCGACATCGGTTTTGCCGACGAGAAATCGGTGGCGCTGGTCAATCCGCCCGCTGGCTGTACGGCCGACGTGTATGCACCGAGCCAGAGCCAGGCATCGTCGCGCACACTTTCGGAAGCGCTCGCCAATTCGCCGGGTGCCGCCGCTTTCGCGAGCCAGTTCGCGAGCCGCGTCACCATCAAGTGCAAGTGAGCGGGACTTGGGCCGCGCAAAACTGATCCTGCTGACCGGCGCCTGTGCTGCAGCGGTTCTGCTCGCGGCACATGAAGTGTTGGCGCAGACTTCTGCGTTCGGCCCCGGCGCGGCCAAGAGCGCGCCGCCACCGCCTTCGGGCTTCACGGGCTGGATTCTTGCCGAGCAGGCAAAATTCTATAAGCAACTCGCCTCCGCTGTGCGCGCCGCCAAGGCCGACGGCACGGCGGCACTCGGCCTGATCTGGTTATCTTTTCTCTATGGAATTTTTCATGCGGCCGGGCCGGGTCACGGCAAGGCGGTGATCTCTTCGTATCTGATCGCGGATGGCTCCACGATTCCGCGCGGCATTGCGCTGTCGGCGATCTCGGCGCTGTTTCAGGCATTCACCGCGATTGCGGTGGTCGGCGTGTTCGCCGTGCTGCTCGGCGCCACGTCGCGCGCGATGGGCGAGGCGGTACGCTGGCTCGAGCTTGGCGCCTATGCGCTGATCGTGGCCTTCGGATTGATGCTGGCGTGGCGGAAGGGGAAGGCGTTTTTCGGCGCGTTCTCGAAAAAAGAATCCCACGGGCATGAGCATGCTCACACCCATGCACACGCGCACGATCATTCGCACGGTCATTCACATGGTCATGGCCACCATCATCACGACCACGACCATGGCCATGCCCATCATGTGCATGACGAGCATTGCGGCCATTCGCATGGGCCGGAGCCATCCGAACTCAAGGGCGACAACTGGCTGAAACGCGGCATGGCCGCGGTATTTGCCGTCGGACTACGGCCTTGCTCGGGTGCGATCCTCGTTCTTGCCTTCGCGCTGTCGCAGGGCATTTTCTATGCGGGTGTGCTCGCGACACTCGCGATGGCGGTGGGCACGGCCATTACGGTGGCGGCCATCGCGATCTTCGCGGTAAGCGCGCGCAATGTCGCGAAGTCGCTGGCGGCCAGCAAAAGCGGCCCCGGCATCGCGCTGCTGCACGGGGTTGAATTCGCCGCGGCCCTCGCGATCGTCGCGTTCGGCGGGCTCCTGATCACCGGCATGATGGCGTCGGAGCGGATGTTTCCGGTCTAGCGCACGGCAAGCACTTCTGGTTTATCCTAGGCGCGCATGCTCGCCTCCGAACTCTTCACCCTCAAAAACCGCGTGACGCTGATTACCGGCGCATCGAGCGGGCTTGGCGCGCATCTCGCCGAGGTCGCGGCGGAAAACGGCGCCAGGGTGATGCTGGTCGCACGGCGGCGTGAAAAGCTCGATCTGCTGCAGAAGAAAATCGAGAAGTCGGGCGGTATCGCGGGCATCACCGCCGCCGATGTGACGGATCGCGCCGCCATGGCACGGGCTTTCGATGCGACCGAAAAACTCTTCGGCACCGTCGATCTGTGCGTTGCCAATGCGGGGATCGTTCGTTCGGCCAAGGCAATCGACACCACTGAGGAAATCTGGCGCGATACCACCGCAACGAATCTCGACGGCGTGTTCTTCACCGCACAGGAAGCTGCGAAGCGCATGGTGGCGGCGAAGAAGCCCGGCTCGATCATCACGATTGCTTCCATCGCGGGATTTTCGGTGGAGCGGGGAATCGCCGCCTATAACGTCAGCAAGGCCGCCGTGGTGCAGGCGACGAAAGTGCTGGCGCTCGAACTCGCGCGCAAGAATATCCGCGTGAATGCGATTGCGCCCGGCTACACCGCGACCGATCTCAACCGGGAATTTCTCGAAAGCGAAAAAGGCAAACACATCCGCGAGCAAATTCCGGCCGGGCGCTTCGGTGAGCCGGGCGATCTCGACGGCGCGTTCCTGCTGCTTGCTTCCAATGCAAGCCAGTGGATCACCGGCACCACTATCGTGGTGGATGGCGGGCATCTGATGACGATCGGCTAGGCCATGGATTTCTCGCTTCCGCCTGAACTGGAAAAAATCCGCAAGCAGACGCGGGAATTCATCGCAGGCGAGGTGCTGCCGCTGGAAGCAGACCGGAAAAATTACGACGAGCACGAGAACATTTCCCTGAGTGCGCTGGAGAAAGTGCGCGCCAAGGCAAAGAGTGCGGGGCTATGGGCACCGCAGACGCCGAAGCAGCATGGCGGCATGGGATTGCCCATCGTGGGATGGGCCGCGCTTTATGAGGAAGCGAACCGCTCGATCTTTGGCCCCGTCTCGCTGAATTGCGCGGCACCCGACGACGGCAACATGAATGTGCTGTCGAAGGTAGCGACCCCCGAGCAGCAGAAAAAATGGCTCCATCCGATTGTCGAAGGAAAAGTGCGCTCGTCTTTCGCGATGACGGAGCCGGCACCCGGAGGCGGCTCCGATCCGTCGATGATCCGCACATGCGCGGAGCGGAAGGGAAACCGCAAGTGGTCGATCACGGGCAACAAGTGGTTCATCACGGGTGCCGGTGCCGCCGAGCATTTCATCCTGATTGCGCGCACGTCTGAAGATGCACGTCGCGGCCTGACCGCGTTTCTGTTTCACAAGGATCAGCCCGGCTTCAGGCTGGGACGCCGCATTCCGATCATGGGACCGGAAGAGCATGGCGGTCATTGCGAAGTTCATTTCGACGGCATGGAAGTCGATGATGAAAATGTGCTGATGCAGGAAGGCGATGGCATGAAGCTTTGCCAGATCCGCCTTGGCCCGGCGCGGTTGACGCATTGCATGCGCTGGCTCGGTCTCTCGAAGCGTTGTCTCGAAATCGCGCAAGCCTATGTGAACCAGCGCGAAGGCTTCGGCGTGCGGCTTGCCGACCGCGAAAGCGTGCAGATGATGCTGGGCGAAGTCGCGGCGCGGATCGATACGGGACGCTTGCTCGTGATGCGGGCGGCGTGGCTGCTCGACAAGGGTGAGCGCGCGCGCAAGGAAATCTCGATGGCGAAAATCCATGTCGCCGAAACGCTGCACCGGGCTTCGGCGACGGCTGTGCAGCTTCAGGGTGCGCGCGGCTATTCCAAGGACACCGTCGCGGAATGGATCTATCGCTATGCGCCGCAGGCGCGGCTCGTGGACGGGGCTTCGGAGGTCCACAAAATGGTACTCGCCGGACATTTGCGGGAAGAGGGTGCTGACTTCTGGCGCTGGGGCTAAACGTTTTTCGCTGCGATGCGCCAAATTGCGTTCGCTGCATGCCCTGAGCAATTTCGGGCCGGTTCCTGCCTGAAAAGCGAAATTGCCCGGTTTCTGGCGCTATGCCACTTTGCTTCCTAGATAGATTCCAGGGACGACACGGCAAGCAAGGCGCTTTTCTGCATGACGCTCAACGCAGTCGATCTCGACGATAAATTCGACCTTTCCAAATCCCGCATCTACGCGACCGGCTATCAGGCGCTGATCCGTCTCTGCCTGATGCAGAAGGAAATGGATCGCCGCGCGGGGCTGAATACGGCCGGCTATGTCACCGGCTATCGGGGCTCGCCGCTCGGCGGGCTCGACCAGCAGTTCATCCGCGCGAAGAAGTTTCTCGAACCCAGCGATGTGCATTTCCAGCTCGGCCTGAACGAGGATCTTGCGGCGACCGCACTCTGGGGATCACAACAGGCGGAGCTGCGCGGCGAAGGCAAGTTCGATGGCGTTTTCGGCATCTGGTACGGCAAGGGGCCGGGCGTCGATCGTTCCGGCGACGTTTTCCGCCACGCCAACTCCGCCGGTACGTCGAAACACGGCGGCGTGCTCGCGTTGATGGGCGACGACCATACGGCGGAATCGTCGACCACCGCGCACCAGTCGGAATTTCATTTCCTCGACGTGATGGTGCCGATCCTGAACCCCGCCGGAGTGCAGGAAATTCTCGATTACGGCCTCTATGGCTGGGCGATGTCCCGCTACACGGGTGCCTGGGTCGCACTGAAGTGCATGCACGAGACGGTGGAATCGACTGCCGTCATCGACGGCAGTCTCGGGCGCGTGAATATCGTCACGCCAACCGATTTTGCGATGCCACCCGGCGGATTGAACATCCGGCTCGGCGACACTGTATTGGGCATGGAAGCGCGGCTGCACGACTACAAGCGCGATGCGATGCTCGCGTTCATCCGCGCGAACAAACTGAACAAATGGATCACTTCAGGTGGCCGCTCGCCGAAGATCGGCATCATCACCACCGGCAAAAGCTATCTCGATACGCGGCTGGCGCTGGATGAACTCGGCATCGACGAGGTGAAGTGCAACGATCTTGGCATCCGGCTGTTCAAGCTCGCCTGCCCATGGCCCATCGCGAAGCAAGAGCTGGCGGAATTCGCCAACGGGCTCGATCTCATCATCGTCGTCGAGGAAAAACGCTCGCTCATCGAAGTGCAGGTCCGCGAGGAATTATACGGCACCGCGAACCAGCCGGCGGTGATCGGCAAGAAGGACGAAAAGGGAAACTGGCTGTTTCCGGTAAAGGGCGCGCTGGATCCAAATGAAATCGCCATCTGCATCGGCGAACGGCTGCTGAAATACGGAAACAACGAGGCGCTTGCAAAACACGTTGCGTTCCTGAAAGACGCGCAAAAGGTGTTGCGCGAAACGCAGAGTGTCGCGACGCGCGAGCCCTATTTCTGCGCGGGCTGTCCGCACAATTCATCCACCGTGGTGCCCGAAGGCGCGCGGGCCTATGCGGGCATCGGCTGTCACTACATGGTGCAGTGGATGGATCGCTCCACGCTCGGCTTTACGCAGATGGGCGGCGAGGGTGCGAACTGGATGGGCGAGGCGCCGTTCTCCAAGCGCAAGCATATTTTCCAGAATATCGGCGACGGCACCTACAATCACTCCGGCTATCTCGCGATCCGTGCGGCCATCGCGTCGAATACGAACATGACTTACAAGATTTTGTTCAACGACGCGGTCGCGATGACCGGCGGACAGAAGAACGACGGCGGGCTGGATGTGCCCACGATTGCGCGGCAGGTGGCGGCGGAAGGTGCGAAAAAAGTCGTGCTCGTCAGCGACGAGCCGTGGAAATACGCAAAAAATGAAAAGTGGCCGGAAGGACTCACCATCCATCATCGCGACGAACTGAACGAGGTTCAGTCGAAGCTTGCGGAAATTCCGGGCGTCACCGTTCTCATTTATGACCAGACCTGCGCCGCCGAAAAGCGCCGCCGCCGCAAGCGCGGCCAGTTTCCCGATCCCGATAAGCGCGTGATCATCAATGAACTCGTCTGCGAGGGTTGCGGCGATTGCAGCACGCAGTCGAACTGCATCGCGATCCAGCCGCTTGAGACGGAGTGGGGACGCAAGCGGGAGATCGACCAGTCGAGCTGCAACAAGGACTATTCCTGCCTGAAGGGTTTTTGCCCCGCGCTCGTCACCGTGCATGGCGTGAAGCCGAAGCGGGGTGCGGGTGTTGCGGGGGCGCATGATTTTCCTGCGCTGCCGGAACCGGAGCTGCCCGAAATCGGGCAGACCTATGGAATCATCGTCACCGGCATCGGTGGTACGGGCGTTGTCACCATCGGCGCTCTGCTCGGCATGGCGGCGCATCTCGAAGGAAAAGCTTGCGGCATCGTCGATATGGCCGGCCTTGCGCAAAAAGGCGGGGCGGTTTTGTCCCACATTCGCATCGCCAAAAATCCCGATGACATCCACGCGATCCGGATTCACGCACGCGGTGCCGACCTGATCATGGGCGGCGACATTGTCGTGGCCGGATCGAAGAACGTGCTTGCCGCGGTGAAGCCCGGCGGGACTAAGGTCGTCGTCAATACGCATGAAGTGCTGCCGGGCAAATTCGCGCTCAATGCGGATTTTTCCCTGCCGACCGAGCGCCTGAAGCGCGCGATTGCCGGTGCCGCGGGAGCCGAGCGGGCGCGTTTTGTCGATGCGACGAAACTTGCAACCGCGCTGTTCGGCTCATCGATCGGACAGAATATTTTTCTGGTCGGATATGCCTACCAGCTTGGCGCCATCCCGCTTTCTGCGGAGGCGATCGAACGCGCAATCGAGATGAACGGCGAAGCGGTGGAAACTAACAAAGCGGCGTTCGCCTGGGGACGGCGTGCGGCGCTTGAGCCGGAAGCGGTTGCGAAGCTTGCGGTTGCCGAAGTCGTGCCATCCGATGCGCGCCGGCTTTCGATCTCGCTCGACGAAACGATCGTGCGCCGGGTCGAATTCCTGACGGCCTATCAGAATGAAGCCTATGCCGCGCGCTATCGTGAACTGGTCGAGCGTGTACGGAATGCGGAACAATCGGCCGTGAAGGACAGCGATGCGCTGGCCGAAGCCGCAGCTCGCTATCTGTTGAAGCTGATGGCCTACAAGGACGAATATGAAGTGGCGCGGCTCTATACGAGCGGTGCATTTGCAAAGCAGGTCGCAGCCGCGTTCGAGGGCGATGCCCGTCTCGAATTCCATCTGGCGCCGCCGATGCTGTCGAAGATCGACCCGGCGACCGGAAGGCCGAAGAAAATTTCCTTCGGCGGCTGGATGATGACTGCCTTCGGCATGCTCGCAAAACTCAGGTTCCTTCGCGGAACTGTATTTGATCCGTTTGGCCGCACAGAGGAACGCCGCACCGAGCGGCAACTGATCGAGGATTATACGGCGACACTTGCGGAAATCGTGGATCGTCTAAGCCCTCGCAATCATGCGCTTGCGGTCGCGATAGCATCGATTCCGGAAAAAATCCGCGGCTTTGGTCCGGTGAAGCACCGGCATCTGACCGCGGCAAAGGCCGAAGAAGCCGAATTGATGCAGCGCTTCCGCGCGGGACGCGAGCCGGGCAACGAGATTCCCGCCGCCGCCGAATAATCCTTCGTACTTGTGTCCGCGGCAATGATCGCGATACTCGCGCCAACTCCTGCGCGCGGGTCCTGATTGTGATTTCAGCCGAACAATTCCGCGGAATGGCCTACTGGTCGGGCGAACTCAAGGAAGACGAGTTCGAACGCGCCCGCCGCGGCATGACCATGAAGTCCTATGCCAAGGGAAACTATCTCTGCCATGTCGGAGATCGTCTTGAGCAATGGACGGGGGTTGTGTCGGGGATCGCCGTCATCGGCATGACTTCATCGAAGGGCAAGGCGACTAGCCTGATCGGCGTTCCGCCCGGCGGCTGGTTCGGCGAAGGCACGGTACTGAAAGGCGAGCCACGCCTATACGATGTGATCATGCTCCGCGATTCGGAGGTCGCATTGATGAATCGGCCGACTTTTCTCTGGCTGTTCGAGAACAGCGTCGGCTTTAACCGGCATCTCGTTCGCCAGCTCAATGAGCGGCTCGCCTATTTCATTGCGCTTGCCGAATATCAGCGGCTTCTCGATGCGACCGCGCGCGTCGCGCGTCATATCGGCTGGCTGTTCAATCCGGTGCTCAGCCCGCGCATCGGCTTGCAGATCGACATCACGCAGGAAGAAATCGGAATGCTGGCCGGCGTATCGCGGCAAGCGGCCAACAAAAGTTTGCAGGAACTGGAAGAACAGGGACTGCTCAAGGTGGGCCACGGAAACATCACCGTGCTGAACCTGCAAAAGCTCGCCCGCTACGGCGAATAGACCGGCGAAGAAACCGCCGTATCCCGATGATTTGATTGGATGGCCGGGCAGGGGCTCACAATGCGCCTGATCCAGCACCTCTAGCGAATAGACCCCCGGTCTGTCTGTCAAGTACGCCCTTGCGGGCAATCCAGTTTCCTTCAAAATCCGTATCGAGATCAAAAGCCTCGAAAAAAGAGGCGATAAAAATATCGGCCAGCAACACTGTCCTTTTGGCCGGGCCAGGGAGGCACGACTTGAGCGCCGACGCCACGTCGCTCGTCGATACGTTTCCGAAACTCCTGCTCATCAACGCGGTGAGACGCGGGGAGCGTCCCTCCATTCGCGAAAAGGATTTCGGTATCTGGCACACCTGGAACTGGGCGCAGGTGCTGGAAGAAGTACGCTCCTTTTCCATCGGTCTTTCCAAGCTCGGATTGAAGCGCGATGAAAAGGTCGCGATCGTCGGGGCCAACCGGCCCCGGCTTTACTGGACGATGTGCGCTGCACAGGCGATCGGCGCCATCCCGGTCCCGATCTATCAGGATTCCGTTGCCGACGAGATGGCCTATGTGCTGTCCCATGCAGGCGTACGCATCGCCGTGGTCGAGAACCAGGAGCAGGTGGACAAGCTCCTTTCCATTTCCGACCGGCTTCCGACCCTCAGCCACATCATCTACGACGAAGAGCGCGGCCTGCACGATTACGACCGGTCACGGCTGAAATCCTTTGCCGAAGTGCAGGCCATGGGCCGCGAAGGCGGCAGCGTCAGCGCGAACTGGGAAAAGGAAATCGCGCGCGGAAAGGGATCGGACACCGCGGTAATTCTCTACACGTCCGGCACCACCGGGCAGCCAAAAGGCGTCGTGCTTACCTTCGATGCGACGATTACGAGTTCGCGCAACGCCAATATCTTCGACGATCTAGGCGAGAACGAAGAGATCATCGCCTACCTGCCGATGGCATGGGTGGGGGATCACATCTTTTCCTACGCGCAGTCCTACGTGGCGGGCTTCTGCGTCAATTGTCCGGAAAGTCCGGAGACGGTCATCCAGGATCGCCGCGAAGTCGGACCGACTTATGTGTTCGCGCCGCCGCGCATCTACGAAAACCTGCTGACACTTTCGATGGTCCGCATGGAGGATGCCGGCGCTGTAAAACGCAAAATGTTTCATTACTTCCTCGGCGTGGCGCGGCGTTATGGCGAGCGGATTCTGAACGGTCAAAGTGTTCCGCTGCACGGGCGGCTGCTTTACTGGATCGGCAATTTCCTGATCTACGGGCCGATGAAGAACCGCTACGGTTTTTCGCGGGTGCGGGTTGCCTATACGGCGGGCGAGGCGATCGGACCGGAAATCTTCCGTTACTACCGATCGCTCGGCATCAACCTGAAGCAGCTCTACGGCTCCACGGAAGCGTCGGTCTACATCACAGCGCAGCCCGACGGCGAGATTTACGCAGACACGGTCGGCAAGCCGAATATCGGCGTCGAGGTGCGGGTCGCCGACAATGGCGAGGTGATGTTCCGTTCGCCGGGCGTGTTCGCGGGTTACTACAAGGACCCGGAGCGCACGGAACAGACAAAGACACCCGATGGCTGGGTACACACCGGTGACGCCGGCTTCTTCGATCCGAAGACCGGGCATCTGAAGATCATCGATCGCGCAAAGGACGTCGGGCGGCTGAAGGACAACACGCTGTTCGCGCCGAAATACATCGAGAACAAGCTCAAGTTCTATCCGAACATCAAGGAAGCAGTCGCGCTCGGCGACAAGCGCGATTACGTCTCGGTGATGCTGAATATCGATCTCGTCGCGGTCGGAAGCTGGGCAGAGCGCAACAACGTAATCTACGGTTCCTACCAGGAACTCGCGGCGCATCCGAAGGTCTATGAGATGCTCGCGGAGCACGTCGATGAAGTGAACCGCTCGCTCGCGCAGGAAGGTCCTATGGCGGGCGCGCAGATCAAGCGTTTCCTGATCCTGCACAAGGAACTGGATGCCGACGACGGTGAACTCACCCGCACGCAGAAAGTACGCCGCGGCTTCATCGCCGAACGTTACGGTCCGCTTGCGGAGGGGCTCTACGACGCTTCCAACGAGGTCAATATTTCCACCGAGGTCACGTTCGAGGACGGCCGCAAGGGCTCGATCCAGGGACTGGTGAAAATCGTCGACATGAAAATTCATCCAGCAGCGGCCGCACAGCCCGAACTGGAGCGCGCGGCATGAGGGCTCCGACGGGCGGCGAAATCGCAGCGGGGGAAGTGCTGCTTTCGGTGGAGGACATTTCGTTGTCGTTCGGCGGCATCAAGGCGCTCTCCAACGTATCCTTCGACATTCGCAAAGGCGAAGTCCGCGCGATCATCGGCCCGAACGGTGCTGGCAAGACGTCGATGCTCAACGTCGTCAACGGCTTCTATCATCCGAACGAAGGGCGCATCACCTACAAGCGGCAGACGCGCCGCAAAATGCGCCCGCACGAAGCGGCGGCATCGGGCATCGCACGCACGTTCCAGAACGTCGCGCTGTTCAAGGGCATGTCGACGCTCGACAACATCATGACCGGCCGCACGCTGAAAATGCGGAAAGGCGTGCTGTCGCAGATGGTTTACTGGGGCGCCTCGCAGAACGAGGAGATCGAGCACCGTGAATTTGTAGAGCGCATCATCGATTTTCTCGAGATCGAGCATATCCGCAAGACGCCGGTCGGAAAGCTGCCCTACGGCTTGCAGAAGCGCGTCGAACTTGGCCGCGCGCTCGCGATGGAGCCGGAACTGCTTCTGCTCGACGAACCGATGGCCGGCATGAACCTCGAGGAAAAACTCGACATGTGCCGCTTCATTCTTACCGTCAAAGACAGTTTCAACACCACGATCGCGCTGATCGAGCACGACATGGGTGTCGTGATGGATCTTTCGGACCGCGTGGTGGTGCTCGACCATGGACAGAAAATCGCCGACGGCACGCCCGCCGAAGTACAGGGCAACCAGAAAGTGATCGACGCCTATCTCGGCGTCGCGCACTAGGAGAAACCGGATGGCCGCCCTTGGACCCTTCCTCGAAGTCCTGCTTGGCGGATTGCTCGCGGGCTTTCTCTATTCGCTTGTCGCACTCGGCTTCGTGCTGATTTTCAAGGCTTCGGGCGTGTTCAATTTCGCGCAAGGCGCCATGGTCC
>VFQR01002520.1_pt1 | contig 11529 bp, 10 predicted proteins | sample 3512321 | NCBI WGS metagenome assembly VFQR01 (sample SAMN10412374, study PRJNA504923) | tailings metagenome | isolation source: Relicate 3 Philex TSF1 revegetated site | place: Philippines: Tuba, Benguet | collected 2017-08-29
TCAAATCAGTCAGCGAGTCCCCAATGGCAATTTTCTCATTAACGGGATACTCTGCCATTACCTGTACCTTGGCTACCAGTTCGGTTTCTCCTTCATAATCCGAGTGGACTTTTAACAGACTATTAGTAGTATCCACATCAACGGCATGGATGGCATGAACTCGCTGTTGCGTTGCACCCAAAACAACTTCTACCATTCCTCGCAGTCCCCCAGAAACCACCACTAGGGGTACTCCTTGAAAGTCCAGAAAATCCAGCAGTTCCAAAAATCCTGGGCGCATTGGTTGTTTTCGAGTAAATTCTAAAATTTCACCATAGCTAGAAGATGGAATTGATTGCAAGATTTCTCGGACACCTTCTCGCAGTGTGAGCCGTTGTGCATACATTTCTGGTATTAATTTTGCAGACAATTCTGGAGCAAACTTTTTCAAAATTGCAACAAAGGTTTCCTCCACTGTGATAGTACCGTCAAAGTCGCAAAAAACAATTCGCTGCACTTTTTGTCCTGCCATTTCTTCGTTTTTCGGCATTTTTCAAGCTACTGCGCGATGAAGGCGAATTTCTTTATTTATGTATTGAGGAACCCAACCTCCAGTGCTGATAAAATAGCGCACTGCTTTAATTCGCCTTGCTGGGGTGAGGTGAAACCAATGTTCGGTGCCGGCTGGTACATTGATATACTCTTCTTTTTGGACTGTCAGTTCTACCTGGCTACCATCGGGACGCACAAAGCCAAAAATGGCTTCTCCATCAATGACGTAGCGTACCTCATCATCAGCATGGGTGTGGATTTGGTCAAACTTGACCATTAATTCATCGAGGTTGGGAACTCCTGGATGGAGAACAATCAGATCCCGTGACTGATAGCCTGCTGTTTGTTGTAGTTCGTTAAAATAACCATCCAGTGCTTTTAGTACTTGTTCTTTTTCATCATCATTGAGGCTATCTTCTGCCAGCAAACGATGTAACTCTGGATTATCTCCCACAGCCCAACGGTTGAGTTGGATATTTAAGGGTGTGAGTTCTTGACCAATATCATTGATATCCGTGAGGATTGTATCATCTTCTAATTTGAGAATCGCCATAGCTCACCTCATATTTTTTTATTTCAGCCAGAAATTATCTTCAGGTAGGGCTTCCTGAAATCGGACTTCTCTTTTGGTGCATCTGTGGTTTGATTACTAAGCTATGAATTTTTGTATTAAAAGCAACGCATATTTCCGAGATTTTGTTTGAAATAGCGGATTAATAGAGCAATTTACAAACAGGTTATCACAAGTTCAGGGATTAAGGACTGGTGACTGGTGACTAGTCCCCAGTGCCTAGTAGCCTACTTTTCTCAACTAAATCGATTTCAAAGTACCTGTAATATGGGAGACTTGGCAATATTCCCTATCAATTCCGATTGATGCCAAATGAGTAACACAATTTCTGATATCGTGGTCAAAACCATCAATGACCAGGACAAGCAATTAAAAGACTACGCAGGAAAAGTACTTTTAATCGTGAATGTCGCTTCCTACTGCGGTTATACATCCCAGTACAGCGGTTTAGAAGACTTGAACAAAAAATACAAAGAAGCTGGGTTACGAGTTTTGGGGTTCCCCTGTAACGATTTTGGCGCGCAAGAACCCGGAAGCAACGAACAGATTGTCAAATTCTGTACAAGTCAATATGGTGTTACCTTTGAATTATTCGATAAAATTCACGCCAAAGGCTCACAACAGCACCCGCTTTATGAGCGACTTACCAAAGCTGTTCAGCCAACAGGCGATGTTGCTTGGAATTTTGAAAAATTTTTAGTGAATAAGCAAGGTGAAGTGGTAGCTAGATTTAAAAGCAATATCCACCCATCTTCACCAGAACTAATCAACGCAATTGAGAGCGAATTAGCAAAATAGCATAGGTATGGGACAAAACCCTTCGGGTAGGGAAAAGGGAAAAGGGAAAAGGCGCAAAGTTGGAGCAAAGGTCTCCTCCAATCCAAACTTTGTAAGAGAGGATAAGAAGGGATCTTTCCTTTCCCCTTTGTCCCTTTCCCTTTCCCCACTCCCCATCTCCCCATCCCCTCATCTCTCTTATCCCACGACAAATTTTTACGCAGACTCACTTAACTTGTCATGAATGTTGCAATCATTGGTTGTGGTTATGTTGGTTATAAAGTTGCTCAATATTGGCAGCAAAATATGAATTTTGTTGTCACTGCAACCACAACTTCTCCTGAGCGTGTTTCTGTATTACAATCAGTAGCCCAAAGAGTTGTAGTTACTAAAGGTAATGACCCAGATACTTTAAAATCTGTTTTACAAAATCAAGATGTTGTACTTTTGAGTGTTGGTGCCAAAAGCGCGGAGGTTTATGAAGAAACTTATCTGCAAACTGCCAATACTTTAGTTTCCGTCTTGCGGTATATTCCCAATGTAAAGCAATTAATCTACACGGGAAGTTATGCGGTATATGGTGATAGAAATGGTGTCTGGGTAGATGAAGAAACACCACTTGCACCTGCTAATTTAAATGCTCAAATTCTCCGCAAAACTGAGGATGTGTTGCTATCAGCATCTAACGAAAATTTGCGGGTTTGTATCTTCCGTTTGGGAGGAATTTATGGCACTGGCAGAGAATTGCTGAAAATATTTGGTAGATATTCTGGTACAAGTCGTCCGGGCACTGGCGAGGATATCACAAATTGGATTCATCTAGATGATATTGTTGCTGCCATCGAATTTGCCCGTCACCGTCGCTTAGAAGGTGTTTATAATTTAGTGGATGACGCACATCTCACCAGCCGAGATTTGCTCGATCGCTTATTTGCCAAACATCATTTACCTCCAGTTATATGGGATACCTCTGTTACCAGTACTCGCCCATATAATGCTTGGGTATCTAATGAAAAGCTCAAAGAAGCCGGATACGAGTTGATTCATCCACAGATGATTTTTTAGTAAGTATTAAACTAGGAATTATGCAACCATCTGCTGTAGCTAAGACAACCGATTTAACAGCATCTCCTAGCCAATTTTACACTTGGCAGAATTATCGTTGTGCTTACGAAATTCATCAACCAAGTAATACAATACCCCAGGGTATTCCTTTAGTGTTAATTCATCCCATTGGTGTCGGATTATCACGGCAATTCTGGCAAAGATTTCAAAGCCAATGGTACAATTCAGGTCAGCGAAATTTGATTTACAATCCCGATTTACTAGGATGTGGTGAAAGTGATATGCCCCATGTGGCTTACACTCCTAGTGATTGGGCAGAACAATTGCAATACTTTTTGCAAACAATAGTGCAAAAACCTGTGATTTTAGTGGTACAAGGTGCGTTGTTTCCAGTGGCCATTGAATTAGTGCAAAAGGCATCAAATTTAATCGCTGGACTTGTACTTTCTGGGCCTCCAGCATGGCCTGTAATTACCAAAAAATCACCAAAATGGCAGCAAAAATTCCTGTGGAATTTGTTAGATTCTCCTTTTGGGAATGGTTTTTATCGTTATGCACGCACGCCAAAATTTTTACGTTCTTTCTCGACTCGCCAACTATTTGCTTTTGATAGTGCTGTCGATACAGAATGGATAAATACTTTGGTTGCAGGTGCGGAAAATATCGCCAGTCGCCATGCAGTGTTTTCTTTTTTAGCAGGGTTTTGGCGACGGGATTATAGTAGTTTAATTGCTACTATCCAGCAGCCAACATTAGTAGTTGTGGGAGAAACAGCATCAAGTATTAGCGAAGAAGGCAAAAAAGAAACGCCAAATGAACGCTTAGCTGACTACTTGGCTCATTTACCTCAAGGTGAAGGCATCAAAATAAATGGGCGCAATGTTTTACCATACGAATCAACTGCTGAATTTGTGGCAGCCATCGTTCCATTTATCCAGAAGAATTCAGAAGTCAGGAGTCAGAATTCAGAATAAATTAAAGTCTAATTGAGTAATAATACCAATTTGGGATTTGGGATTTTGAATTTTGGATCAAAGCCTTTACTAAAAAGTTCCAGAATTTGAAGCAATACTTCCTATGCCAATTTGGTATCAATATTGGTTTCAATGCTTCCCCTTCTGCACGAAACACAATTCAAAAATTCTGCCTTGTTAAGATTTCATTAATTCATAACTACTCTTAACAAACTGGGTGTATCCCATTTTCAATTCCGACCACTGGTTGATTAATGAAGTTTCTTAGCCAATTGATAGGTAAATTAGTCCAGTAATCTCATCTTAGGTTATTACTGGATATTGATTAGTTCAGAAAGTAAAATTATGTTGCCTAATCACAAAGGACAAAAAGTTCCCAATGTTACTTTTCATACCCGTCAAAACAATGAGTGGGTAGATGTGACAACTGATGAGTTATTCGCCAACAAGACGGTAGTTGTCTTTTCCTTACCAGGTGCTTATACTCCTACTTGTTCCTCCACTCACCTCCCTGGTTACAACGAATTGGCTAAGGTTTTCAAAGAAAATGGTGTGGATGACATTATTTGTATTTCTGTGAATGATACTTTTGTGATGAACGAATGGGCAAAGGATCAAGAAGCAGAAAATATTACACTAATTCCCGATGGTAATGGTGAATTTACTGAAGGTATGGGAATGCTGGTGGATAAATCAGACTTGGGATTTGGTAAGCGATCGTGGCGTTATTCTATGCTGGTGAAAGATGGTGTCATCGATCAGATGTTCATTGAACCAGAAGAGCCAGGAGATCCCTTTAAGGTGTCTGATGCAGAAACAATGCTCAGATATATCAACCCCAAAGCAGCTAAGCCAGAAATAGTTTCTCTGTTTGCCAAAGTGGGTTGCCCTTTCTGCGCCCGTGCTAAGGCTATGCTCAAGGAACATGGATTAGATTACGAAGAAATTACTTTAGGTAAGGATATTACCACACGCTCTTTACGAGCAGTTACAGGTGCAACAACAGTGCCCCAAGTCTTTATCAATGGTAAATTAATTGGCGGTTCTGAAGCACTAGAAGCTTACTTCGCAGCGAAGTAGGTTTAATGGGGTAGCGCATTTTTTCATGTTGGCTGTTAACTGTTGACGGTTGACAGCCAACAGTCTTTTGTGTTATCACATGCCCTTTTAGGGGTAGGATGATTTTAATAAATCTATTTGATTTTGATTAAATTTAGATGCTTTGTGACTTGCCGTAGGCTACCGCCAAGGACGCAAAGGAAAAAACAAGTTAAGAATTATTCGCTGGAAGTTTACAAAGAATTGGCATTACATGGCGATCGCGTAAAATGAATCTTGATTAAATTACCAGTGATTATAAATACAACATGTTTGCCAGAATCCGCCGTTTTTTGCATCAATTTTTTAATAAATCAAGAAAAATCAACAACGAACCACTAAATAAAGTGAGTTTGATTGTGATTATTTTCATTGATATTTTTATCTTAGTTAATGTTTTTGTAGGACTGGATGATATTAGTAGATGGCATATCAGTCCCAGTCAAGCTTATCCATGTTATTCGGAGTGGCAAAACTACCGGGAAAAAAATACTAAAGATAAGGATTATGAAATTGTCAAGCTTTCATTTTTTTATAGTGGAAACACTAAGTATAGTTTTCAGCAAAATTATCAACAAGCACAAATAGGACATCTCGGTCAAGTTGATGGAACATGTTTAAAGTATGGCGAGTATAAGGACAAGATTAACAATCCGCAAAATCAGCAAATCATCAAAAATATTGAACAAAAACAAACGCAAATCAGTAGATTAGAACAAACCAATCGCGATATTCGTGCTAAATATGATTCTACCCTCTTAGAAAAAATTGCAGGTCAGCCCCGCGAACAATCAATTAATCAAGTCAGTGCTGAAAAAGCTAAACAAGAATTAGATAAAAATAACAGCCGAATTTCTACACTGAAGCAGGAAAATTCTAATCTGCAAAATCAATTATTAACTAAATCAGAAAGTACTGGTTTTCTTACATTTGTTAAAGATGAAAATCAATTTTTAGGAGTCGAAAAAGGTTATAAAAAAGCATCGTTTTGGTATCCAAGTATTCAACTTGGGTTTCAGTTACTTTTTTTGCTCCCGCTAATTATCATTGCCTTATCGGTTCATAGATTTGCCGAAGGAAGAGGATATGGGCTAATTTCTCTAATTAGCTGGCATTTGCTAGTTATATTTTTTATCCCACTGTTAGCGAAAGTATTTGAATTTTTACAAATTGGAGCAATATTTCAATTCATCTTTGATATTATTAGCAAAATTTTTGGCGGATTACTTTTCTTAATTAATTATGTTTATATCTTGCTGATTCCACTTATTGGTTTTGGAATTATCAAGTTTTTCCAAAAATTTGTCTTTAACCCTAAAGTCCAAGCAGCCAACAGAGTTCAAAAATCACTTTGTGTCAACTGTGCTAAAAAAATTCGGCGTAGCGATTCCTACTGCCCCCACTGCGGTTATTATCAATATTTAGAATGCGAAAACTGCCATAATCTCACTTATCAACATTTGCCGTACTGTAAACATTGTGGAACTTTTCAAAATTCTAGTAAAAGTATTCACTAGTGATAGATGACATTGAATACTTGATTGAAATAAATTACCAGTAGGGGCATAGGAAATAAGGTAACTAGTCAAAGTTCAAAAATATTATGCAAAGTCTCAAAAAACCAAATCAAGGAAGTCCATCGTTTTTTTCTTTTCTGAAAAATTTATTGATTGCCCGTTGGCGATCGCTCTTACTCCTCTTGATAGGAGTATATTTACCTTTGCAGGTGTTTGAAATTTTGGCTGTTGAAGTATGGAAAAATGCAGATGGCTTTCCGTGGGATGTGGCTACTTTATTGGCGGTTCACTCTACACAAAACCCACAGTTGGATGTTTTAGCAGTAATGCTGGCTAGAATTGGTTCGCCTTTCACAAGCAGTATAATTGCAGCTGTCATTGCACTAATATTACTACTGCAAAAACGGTGGCGATCGCTAGCTTATGTACTCACACTTTCAATGGGAAGTGTCATCATCAGCCGCATAGGTAAGGAATTAATGCATCGAGTCCGTCCTCATTTGTGGGACTCCATTGCACCAGAATTGAGTTTTGCATTTCCCAGTGGCCATGCTATTGCAAGTATCACTCTGGTTGCTATTTTCCTCATCTTAAGTTGGGCTACCCCGTGGCGTAGATTAATTTTCATCTTCGGTAGCTTATATGTAATAGCCATTGCATGGTGTCGTCTTTATTTAGGTGTTCATTTTCCTAGTGATATTCTTGCCGGTTGGATGCTTGCATCAGCTTGGGCAATTGGTGTGAGTTTAATTATCAAACCCTATTTAACTACAGCCAAATTTGTGGATAAACAACCCGCCAAAGAAGAAACTACCTTACTACCAGAAGAAAAAAAATTGCTCAGCTAATATGCATCGAAAGTTGCATATTCTTTAGTTAAAAATCTGAGTTCAAAGCTTTCTATTTTATAATTTGCTCCTTGATTATTGCTATCAAAAACAATTAATTTTCACAACTTAAACCAATAATCAAAGGATTTTCTAAAAAATCACGCCAATAATCTTGTGGATAATCTTCTATGGCTTTCGGAGGAATTTCTACAGAATGCCATGTCACTTTTTTAAATCCAGCTTCCGTAGCAGCCCATTCATAAACCAAATGACTCAAGCCAAAATATTTAAGTAAAAAAGGTGGTTCTGTATGAAATTCAGCTTCAGAATAATAGCCTTCTGAAAATTTTTCTTGTTTCAAGACTGTCATCCCATATTTGGTATAGTTAGACTTGTTCAGACAAAAGTCTGGATGAATTGTCACGGCAACCAAACGTCCATTTTCTACTAAATTATTCCGAATTTTTTGAAACATTTTTAGCAGATGTTCTCTATTTTCTGCGTAATTCAAAAGATAAATTGCAGTCACTAAATCAAAGTTACCAAGTTTGGGGAGTTTAACAATATCAAACGCTTGATACTCAATACCCAGTGCGTGATTCTGTTCTTGCTGGCGTGCAAGACCGATCATTTCTTCGGATATATCTACACCAACAATTTTTGCAGATCCTCCTTTTTTCAATAACCTGGTATAAAAACCTGTGCCACAAGCTAAGTCTAAAATAGTTTTTTCTTGAAAATTGCCAAGTATATTAAAGAACATAAAATTTTCAACTATTGGTAATGTAGCTTTATTTTTGTACTGCTCGTAGGTACTACCAATAGTGTCATATTGCTCAGTCATAATATTCTCAACTAAGTACGTATAAATAAATCAGCATACAGCATATTTCAGGTAAATGAAGTACACCAGTAGGGGCGCATAGGTATGCGGCTAAAATAGTGCATTAGCTTGACTCTTGTGGGATGGGCGTCTCGCCCGTCCGAGGCGGGCTAGAGAGCTTATCCCACAAGAAATTTTATTGCAACATTTAAGGCTTTGGTGCGTTACGGCTTACTGCTCGTTGACAGTTAACAGTCAACAACCTGAAACGAAATAATTTATTTTTTGGAGTTACCCTAGTCAATCAATACTTTGGATACCAAAATTTTAAGCCTTCTTAGTTGGTGCGTTAGTTACTCGCGCATCTACAATATCTTGCGGTACATTCGGGATAAACCAATTCACTTCACCAGATTTCAAAATTTTAGTACCGGCTTGATTGAATTCTATCACCCCGGTATCTGGATTTGTCTTTAAAACTAAGTTCGTTCCATTGGGAACCTTAATCACCACACCACCAGCGAATTCTTCCTGTTGTCCTCCTATACCAGAAGCGATCGCTGTAACATCATTTGGTAAATAAACTCCCTTGCAATTCCATCTATCTTGAGTTGTCTGACCATTACCAAGAAAATACAGCGCGGCCCCTTCGGAGTATTCATCATCATCAACATCTGCTTCGGGGCCGTAGATAGCTAGAGTCTTTCCTGTTTGATTGCTGCATTGACCCCAGTCGATTCCCGATTCAAAGGCATATTTTTGCAACTCTAACTCATTGATTTTTTGGTCAATTTGCTTTGATGTTGCACCCTCTAATTGAGTTTGTGTTTTCTTGAGAGTTTGCAGATTATTTAACTCTTTAGTCAAATTTATATAATCAGGATTTTCCGAATATTTTGGGCGATCGGCTAAGGAAGGTTCAGCAAAGACTAGATTTACAAGTAATAAAACCGCCATCAAAAAATATTTAAAGATTTTCATGTTTTGCTTCCAAGTTTTAAAGATTGTAGTTGATGACATTTTAAACACAATTGTCAACATCCTCACTCATTTTAAATCTTAAATCTTTCTCAAAAATCACCCCTAAGTCATCGGTTTTTTGGGAGATTACAAATATTAATTTCAGTTTCACATATCATCTAAACTGTTTTTTGCAAATGTTAAATAAGAAGTTAATCTAATACCCGTATATCATCAATACTAATCTAGTCATTTATCCTATTTATCCAGCTATACAATTATTTCATCTTCTCAAAAAATTAAATTCCAATAATTCCTAGCGATTAACCGGGTATTATTTTTAACTTGTTTTTAACTATTGTTCTAATTTTGATGAGAAAAAATTATTTTGAAATATCGTGCTGATAAAAATTAAGTCCAGATTTTTATGAATACTTGATTGTAAGAAATACATCGGGTAGTATTAAATCCATCTAGAGAAATAAAACTAAAGATATAGGTATGTAAATCCAAGATATATCCATATCTATAAGTCGAAATCGGCAACTGGCAAAGAAAGATTTTACTGAAAAACTAGGGTTAATTTCCAGTAATTCTATCGAAATATGTGTGTTTAAAAGAGATTCAAACTTGCTCAATGAAAACAGAAAAATCATCCCATCAAAGTATTCATGGTTTAAAACCAGATTGTCTTTCTTTTTCAGAAGTATTGGCCCAATCTTTTGCTGTGATTGCACCGACGACGATACCAGCATCTAATATTGGTTTAATCGTTGCACTTTCAGGAAACGGGACTTGGCTGAGTTTTCTGATTGGTTTGATGGGGTTGTTATTTGTCAGTATCAACATCAACCAATTTGCTAGTCGTTCGGCTTCTCCAGGTTCGCTATATTCTTATATTTCCAAAGGACTTGGTTCCACAGCAGGTGTAATTTGTGGTTGGAGTTTGGTGCTGGCTTATTTATTTACAGGCATGTCTGTTTTGTGCGGTTTTGCCAACTTCAGCGGTGCTTTAATTGGTCATTTGGGCATTCATCCCTCCAGTATTACATTGTTGGCGATCGGTGCAGGGATTTCCTGGTATGCAGCCTATAAAGATATCCAACTTTCAGCTGTAGCAATGCTGTGGATGGAAGCAGCTTCAGTCCTATTGATTGCAATCTTATGCATAATAATTTGGGCACACAAAGGTTTTGCATTGGATATGTCCCAACTAACCCTCTCTGGTACAACTCCAGGTAGTGTGGCCACAGGACTGGTATTGGTAATGTTTGCTTTTTCTGGCTTTGAAAGTGCCACATCGCTAGGGGATGAAGCAAAAAAACCATTACAAACAATCCCTAAATCTGTAATGGGTAGCGTCATCCTCGCCGGTCTGTTCTACGTATCAACGACTTATATAGAAGTCTTGGGGTTTAGTGGTACTGGCGTCTCCATAACTCAAACCGAGGAACCTCTGGGTTTTTTATCCCAACAGGCGGGAGTTGGCTTTTTGGGACAACTTGTAGGTTTGGGTGCGTTATTTAGCTTCTTTGCTTGCATCCTTGGCAGTATTAACCCAGCCGCTAGAGTCTTTTTCCTAATGGCACGTCATGGTTTATTCCATTCCTCATTGGGAACAGCACACTCATCCAACAAAACCCCCCACGTTGCAGTCACGATGTGTTCCTTAATTACATTTTTCGTGCCTGCTGTCATGTCCCTATTTAACATCAAGTTATTCGAGAGTATGGGTTATTTGGGGGCAATTTGTAGCTACGGATTTTTAACGGTGTACATTTTGATTTCCGTCGCAGCACCAGTTTATCTATACAAAATTAGGAAACTCCAACTACGAGATATCGTGTTTTCCATTCTCGGAGTTGGATTCATGACGATCCCCGTTTTAGGCAGTGTGGGAATTCCTGGGAGTACACTTTTCCCCGTTCCCGAAGCTCCCTACAATATTTTTCCCTACTTGTTTTTGTTATACATACTTGCCACTTGTGGGTGGTTCATCATCAAGAGACTACGTTCTCCAAACTTGGTTGTGAAAATGCGCCAAGGTATCGAAGAAATTCACACTAGATTCAGCAATACCAGGAATTGATTGGGGACTGGGGAGATGAGGAAGACAAGGGAGACAAGGAAGACAAGGGAGAAAGATTGCTACCTTGTCCCCCTTGCCCCATGCCCAAATCTAAAATCTAAAATCTAAAATCTAAAATCCAAAATTAATTATGAGCGGATTAGTGACTGCGATTAGCACAGGTGCAGCTGCCTTTAGTGCCACAAACATCGATGATATTGTTATCTTGACGCTGTTTTTTTCTCAGGCGAATGCTAAGCTTCGGCGTTGGCATATAGTCACTGGTCAATATTTAGGTTTTACAGCGTTGGTAAT
>VFQR01002521.1_pt1 | contig 11522 bp, 8 predicted proteins | sample 3512321 | NCBI WGS metagenome assembly VFQR01 (sample SAMN10412374, study PRJNA504923) | tailings metagenome | isolation source: Relicate 3 Philex TSF1 revegetated site | place: Philippines: Tuba, Benguet | collected 2017-08-29
TCGACCTGCTTGCCGTTGTGGTCGGTCAGCTTCCCGTGGTCCATGATCTGCAGGAGGATGTTGAAGAGGTCCGGATGGGCCTTCTCGATCTCGTCCAGCAGCAGCACGCAATACGGGTTCTGGTCGATACCGTCGGTGAGCAGGCCGCCCTGGTCGAATCCGACATATCCGGGCGGCGCGCCGATGAGCCGCGAGACCGTGTGCCGCTCCATGTATTCCGACATGTCGAAGCGGAGCAGCTGGACGCCGAGCACTTGGCTGAGCTGCTTGGCGACCTCGGTCTTGCCGACGCCCGTCGGACCGGAGAACAGGTAGTTGCCGATCGGCTTTTCCGGTTCACGCAGTCCGGCACGGGCCAGCTTGATCGAGGCGGACAGCGCCTCGATGGCCTTGTCCTGGCCGTAGACGACGCGCTTCAGCGTGGTCTCGATGTTGCGCAGGACCTCGGCGTCGTCCTTGGAGACGGTCTTCGGCGGGATGCGCGCCATGGTGGCGATCGTCGCCTCGATCTCCTTGATGCCGATGGTCTTCTTGCGCTTGCCCTCGGGGACCAGCATCTGCGCCGCGCCGCTCTCGTCGATCACGTCGATCGCCTTGTCGGGGAGCTTGCGGTCGTGGATGTAGCGCGCCGAAAGCTCCACCGCCGCCTTGATGGCCTCGTTGGTGTAGCGCAGCTTGTGATAGGTCTCGAAGGTGGTCTTGAGCCCCTTGAGGATCTCGATGGAGTCCTCGACCGTCGGCTCGTTGACGTCGATCTTCTGGAAGCGGCGGACGAGCGCCCGGTCCTTCTCGAAGTATTGGCGGTATTCCTTGTAGGTGGTCGAACCGATGCAGCGCAGCGTGCCTTGCGCGAGCGCCGGCTTCAGGAGGTTGGACGCATCCATGGCGCCGCCCGAGGTCGCACCCGCGCCGATGACGGTGTGGATCTCGTCGATGAACATGATGGCGTTGGGGTGGGCTTCCACCTCCTTGATCACCTGCTTGAGCCGCTCCTCGAAGTCGCCGCGATAGCGGGTACCGGCGAGCAGCGTTCCCATGTCGAGGGAAAAGACGGTGGCGTCCTTCAGCACCTCGGGAACGTCGTTCTCCACGATGCGCTTGGCGAGACCCTCGGCGATGGCGGTCTTGCCGACGCCGGGATCGCCGACCAGCAGCGGATTGTTCTTCTGGCGGCGGCACAGCACCTGGATGGTGCGGCTGATCTCGCTGTCGCGACCGATCAGCGGGTCAATGCGACCCTCGCGCGCCTTCTTGTTGAGGTTCACGCAATAGGTGTCGAGGGCATCGCCCTTCTTCTTCTCGCCCTCTGTGACCTTCTCCTTCGCCTCTTCCGGCTCGTCGGCACCCTTCGGAGGCCGGCTCTCGGAGAGCCCTGCCCGCTTGGCGATGCCGTGCGAGATGTAGTTGACCGCGTCGTAGCGGGTCATGTCCTGCTCCTGCAGGAAGTAGGCGGCGTGGCTCTCGCGCTCGGCGAAGATCGCCACCAGCACATTGGCGCCCGTCACCTCCTCGCGGCCGGACGACTGGACGTGGATCACCGCGCGCTGAATGACGCGCTGGAATCCCGCCGTCGGCTTGGAATCCTCGGAACCGTCGGTGATGAGGTTCTCGAGCTCGGTGTCGATGTAGCCGATGAGGCTCTTCTTCAGCCGTTCGAGGTCGACGCTGCACGCCTTCATCACCGCCGCGGCGTCCTGGTCGTCGACCAGGGCGAGGAGCAGGTGCTCGAGGGTCGCATATTCGTGGCGCCGCTCGTTGGCGAGAGCGAGAGCCCGATGAAGCGACTGTTCTAGGCTGCGGGAAAATGCGGGCAAGGGAACCTCGTCAACGATCGATGCGCGCCGGAACGCGAAGAGTTTCGAGCAGTTTCACTTCTTTTCCATCACGCATTGCAGCGGATGCTGGTTCTTCCGGGCGAAATCCATGACCTGCGTGACCTTGGTTTCCGCCACTTCATAGGTGTAGACGCCGCACTCCCCGACGCCGTGCTGGTGAACGTGGAGCATGATGCGCGTGGCGTCATCCGTGCTCTTGTTGAAGAATTTCTGCAGGATGTGCACGACGAACTCCATGGGCGTGTAGTCGTCGTTGAGAAGCAGCACGCGATAGAGGCTCGGCCGCTTCGTCTGCGGGCGCGTCTTGGCAATGACCGAGGTTCCCGGCCCACCCGGGTCCTGGTCGCGCTCATCGCGCTTTCCTGCCATGGCCCGGGGCGGCGCAGCCGCGTGTCCGGAATCTGCAAAAGGCGTGGAATCCTGCTTCATGGTCCAGTTTCGTGCCGGCGGATCGGCACGCCCGAAAAGTCCGATCGATCGATGACGGTACCAGGGCAAGCCCCAGGACCGAAGAATGCGAGAATCAGGCCGCGGCGGGCAAGACCACTCTATTCGTAATAGTGGGGTTCGGTGAACGGCCTCGCCAGTCCCCCACCGTTACGCCGGGGGCTGGCACCTGGATCGGTGCCGGCCGCCCGCCTCACGCCGCCTTCCTGGCCTCGGCGATCTTCACAAGGTTGCGCAGGATGATCGCCGTGCCCTTCAGCCGGTCGTCCGCCTTGGGCCAGTCGCGGATGAACACGATCTTCTGATCGGGCCGGACCTTCGCCAACGACCCCTGCTCGCCGATGTAGCGGACGAGCCCGGCGGGATTGGCGAATTTCTGCTCGCGGAAAGTCAGCACCATGCCGCGCGGCCCGGCATCGACCTTCTCGACATTGGCCCGCCGGCAATAGGCCTTGATCACCGCCACCTTGACGAGGTGCTGCACTTCGTCGGGCAGAGGACCAAAACGGTCGATCATTTCGGCGGCGAAGGCGTCGATGGCCTGGTCGGTGTCGAGATCGCCGAGCCGTCGGTACAGCGACAGGCGCAGGTTGAGGTCCTCGACATAGGTCTCGGGGATGAGGATCGGCGTTCCGACAGTGATCTGCGGCGACCACTTGTCCTCCACCGTCTCCTCGACGAGGCCGGCCTTCATCATCGACACCGCCTCCTCCAGCATCTGCTGGTAGAGTTCGTAGCCGACTTCCTTGATATGACCCGACTGCTCGTCGCCGAGCAGGTTGCCGGCGCCGCGGATGTCGAGATCGTGCGAGGCGAGCTGGAAGCCGGCACCGAGTGTGTCGAGCGACTGCAGCACCTTGAGTCGGCGCTCGGCCTGCGGCGTGACCGGCTTGTTGTCGGGGATCGTGAACAGCGCATAGGCGCGGGTTTTGGACCGGCCGACACGACCGCGAAGCTGGTAGAGCTGGGCGAGGCCGAACATGTCGGCACGCCAGACGATCAGCGTATTGGCGCGCGGGATGTCGAGGCCGGATTCCACGATCGTCGTCGATAGGAGGATGTCGACCTTTCCGTCGTAGAAGGCACCGATGCGGTCCTCGAGCTCGCCGGCGGCCATCTGGCCGTGGGCGACGATGAACTTCGCCTCGGGCACGTGCTCGCGCAGGAAGGCTTCCGCCTCGCCGAGGTCCTCGATGCGCGGGCAGACGAAGAAGGCCTGGCCGCCGCGATAGCGCTCGCGCAGCAGCGCCTCTCGGATCACCAGCGGGTCGAAGGGCGTCACGAAGGAGCGGACCGCGAGGCGGTCCACCGGGGGGGTGGCGATGATCGACAGGTCACGCACGCCGGTCATGGCGAGCTGCAGCGTGCGCGGGATCGGCGTTGCCGACAGGGTGAGGACGTGAACCTCGGCGCGCAGTTCCTTCAGCCGCTCCTTGTGGGCGACGCCGAAGTGTTGCTCCTCGTCGACAATGACCAGGCCGAGATCCTTGAAGGAAATGGCCTTGCCGAGCAGCGCGTGGGTGCCGACGACGATGTCGACCGTTCCCTCAGCCAGGCCCTTCTTGGTCGCAGCGAGGTCGGCCGACCCCACCATGCGCGAGGCCTGGCCCACATGGATCGGCAGGCCCTTGAAGCGTTCGGAGAAGGTCCGGAAGTGCTGGCGGGCCAGCAATGTCGTCGGCACGACGACCGCTACCTGCTTGCCACTCATGACGGCGGCGAAGGCGGCGCGCAGCGCCACCTCCGTCTTGCCGAATCCGACATCGCCGCAGACCAGCCGGTCCATCGGCCGCCCGGCGCCAAGGTCATCGAGCACCGCGTCGATGGCGCCGGCCTGGTCCTCCGTCTCCTCATAGGGGAACTTCGCGGCGAACTCGTCATAGGCGCCGTCCGGCGGCACGAGTTTCGGCGCTTCGCGCAGGGCGCGGGCCGCGGCGATCTTGATGAGGCCGGCCGCCATCTCGAGGATGCGCTTCTTCATGCGCGCCTTGCGCGCCTGCCAGGCCCCGCCGCCGAGCCGGTCGAGCTGCGCCTCGGCATCCTCGGAGCCGTAGCGCGATAGAAGTTCGATGTTCTCCACCGGCAGGTAGAGCTTGTCGCCACCGGCATAATGGATCAGCGCGCAGTCGTGCGGCGCGCCGGCGGCCGTCACGGTTTCCAGCCCCACGAAGCGACCGATGCCGTGGTCGACATGCACAACGAGGTCGCCCGCCGACAGGCTGGTCGCCTCGGTGATGTAGTCCTGCGCCCTCTTCTTGCGCTTCTGGGCGCGAACAAGCCGGTCGCCGAGGATGTCCTGCTCGCCGATGACGGCGAAATCGGGCGTCTCGAAGCCCTCCTCGACCCCGAGCACGGCCAGAGCGATCTCGTCGCCCCTGAGGGCTTCTGCGGCCGACCAACTCGCGACGGGACGCAGGGCCTTCAGCCCGTGGTCCTCGAGGATCGGCTGGAGCCTTTCGCGCGAACCATCCGACCAGGCGGCGATCAGAACTCTCTTCTTGTCTTTCCGCAGTGCGGCGACATGGCCGGCAACCGCATCGAAGACATTGGCGTTCTCGTCCGCGCGTTCGGCGGCGAAGGAACGGCCGCGGCGACCCTCGAGGTCGATCAGCGCACCGTCGGAGGAGCCTGCCAGCGCGAAAGGCGAGAGCCGGACGACAGCCTCGCCCCCGCGCCTGCGGTCCCAGTCCCCAGGCGTCAGGTAGAGCGAGTCGGGTGGCAGCGGCTTGTAGGCGGCACCGCCGGCGTCATGCTCCATCGCCGTCTTGCGGGCGTCGTAGTAGTCGGCAACCGTCGTCAGGCGCTCCTTCGCCGCTTCCTCGACCTGGGCGTCCAGCACGATACCGGCGTCCGGCATGTAGTCGAACAGCGTATCAAGCCGGTCGTGGAACAGCGGCATCCAGTGCTCGACACCCGGATAGCGGCGCCCTTCGGACACGGTCTCGTAGAGCGTGTCGCCCTTTGTCGACCCGCCGAAGGCCCTCACATAGGACAGGCGGAACTTCACCATGGTCTCGGTCGTGATCTGCACCTCCGAGGTCGGGACGAGGTCGAGACGCTTCAGATTGCCCGTCGTGCGCTGGGTTTCCGGATCGAAGGAGCGGATGGATTCCAGCGTGTCGCCGAAGAAATCGAGGCGGATCGGCGCATCCATGCCGGGCGCATAGAGGTCGAGGATGCCGCCGCGCACCGCATATTCGCCGACCTCGCGCACGGTCGACGTGCGCAGATAGCCATTGGTCTCGAGCCAGGCCTGGAGATCGGTCATGGCGATGACGTTGCCGGCGGCCGCCGACAGCGATTGCATTGCCAGCATTGATCGCGCGGGCACCCGCTGCAGCGCCGCGTTGATGGTCGTGAGCACGATGGCGGGCGTCGCGCGCCCGGTCGTCCGCGCCAGACGCGATAGCGTGAGCATGCGGCGCGCCATGATGGCGCCGTTCGGGGAGGCACGGTCGTAGGGCTGGCAGTCCCATGCTGGCATGGGCAGGATCTCGATGCCCGGCGCGAAGAAGCCGAGGGCCGTCTCCAGCGCCTGCATGCGCGGCCCGTCGCGGCAGATCACCAGCAGCTCGGGCGAGGCCTGGTTACCCTTGGCATGAAGCTGGCGGGCGAGGTCGGCGATGACGAGCGCGTCATAGCCCTGTGGCACGCCTGCGAGAGTCAGGCGTCCGCGCGAGGCGACGACGTCGGCGGGGGAACGCTTGGCCATCAGCCGTTCCAGGCTCCCTTGCCCTCGGCATGGAAGGCCTTCAGCGACCGGAAGACCGAGGTATCGTAGTTGGCCGGCGTCTCCGCCTTGCCGGTGACCCAGGAAAAGAGGTCCCGATCCGGCACCTCGATCAGCCGCTCGAAATCGTCGAGCTCCGCCTCGGTGAAATCGCCGATGTGGACGTCGGCGAAGCGACCCATGATCAGGTCCATCTCTCGTGTGCCGCGATGCCAGGAGCGGAACAGGATCTTGCGCCGGCGCGGGTCGAGATCGGCGGAGGAACGCGTGGTCCCGGTCATGGGTCAGCTCCGGTGCAGAACGGCGAAAGCCGGGGACGTCCATTTGGACGTCGCCCGGTGGTGGGCGTGTCACTATCAAACGTCACGACCGATGTCAGCGGTTCAATCAGGCAGTACATTCCCGCCATGCGTCCCGCGCGACTCGATCCCCTCTTCGCACCCCTGACGACCCTCAAGGGCGTCGGCGCCAAGCTGGAAGGCCTCTACGCCCGCCTCCTCGGTACGGAGGGGCCGCCGCGCGTCGTCGACCTCCTGTTCCATCTCCCGTCGGGGATCATCGATCGGCGGGCGCGACCGACCCTCGCGGAAGCCGAGCCCGGTGCCATCGTCACGATCGAAGTTCTGGTCGAGAAGCACCGCCCGGCGCCGCCCGGAAAGTCACGCGCTCCTTACAAGGTGCTCGTCTCAGACGAGACGGGAGACCTGACACTCGTCTGGTTCAATGCCCATCGCGGCCGCATCGAGCAGATGTGCCCGGTCGGCGAGACGCGCGTGGTCTCGGGCCGCATCGAACTCTTCGACGGCATACGACAGATGGTGCATCCGGACCGCGTGCTGACGAGCGAGCAGGCTGCGACCATGCCGCTGATGGAGCCCGTCTACCCGCTGACCGAGGGGCTTGGGTCCGGCCATGTGCGTCGGGCTGCCGAAGCGGCGCTGGGACGGCTTCCTGCGCTGGACGAGTGGATCGACCGCCACCTCGTCGAACGTCAAAGATGGCCAGACTTCGCCACCGCGCTCCGCACCGTCCATGCGCCGGACAGCCCCGATGCGTTCAGCCCGGAGGGGCTCGCATGGTCGCGCCTGGCCTATGACGAACTGCTCGCCAACCAGCTGGCCCTCGGGCTCGTCCGCGCCAACCTCAAGCGCCCTGCCGGACGCCGGAATATCGGCGACGGCCAGTTGCGCGACCGGATCGCGACCGCCCTGCCCTTCAGCCTCACCGGTTCGCAGACCCGCGCCATCGCCGAGATCGCCGCCGACATGAATGCGCCGACGCGCATGCTCCGGCTGCTGCAGGGCGATGTCGGGTCCGGCAAGACGGTGGTGGCACTGATGGCCATGGCTGCAGCCGCCGAGGCCGGCCGCCAGTCGGCCTTGATGGCGCCCACCGAACTCCTGGCACGACAGCACGCCCGCACCATCGAGCCGCTTGCCGCTGCCGCAGGCCTGACGGTTGCCATCCTCACCGGCCGTGAGAAGGGCCGGGACCGCGAGGACATTCTTGCCGGCCTCGCATCGGGCGCCATTCACATCGTGGTCGGCACCCATGCGCTGTTCCAGGAGCATGTCCGCTTCCATGATCTCGGCCTGGCGGTGATCGACGAACAGCATCGCTTCGGCGTCCACCAGCGCCTCGCGCTGGCCGCCAAGGGCGAGGCGGTGGACCTTCTGGTCATGACAGCGACCCCCATTCCGCGCACGCTGGTACTGACCTATTTCGGCGACATGGAATCGTCCCAGCTGACCGAGAAGCCCGCCGGGCGAAAGCCGGTCGACACACGCGTCATCGGCATGGAGCGCCTTGCCGAGGTCGTCGACGGGATCGGCAGGGCTCTGGACGCGGGACGGCAGGTCTACTGGGTGTGCCCGCTCGTCGCCGAGGACGAGGACCCCGACGAGAATTCCCCGGATCTCGCCGCGGCGGAGGAGCGCTTCGCCATGCTGCACCAGCGCTTCGGCGACAGGGTGGATCTCGTCCACGGACAGATGAAGGGGGCCGACAAGGATGCGGTGATGGAGCGTTTCTCCCGCGGAGAGAGCCGCCTCCTCGTCGCCACAACGGTAATCGAAGTTGGCGTCGACGTGCCGGAGGCCTCCATCATGGTCATTGATCACGCCGAGCATTTCGGGCTCGCCCAGCTCCACCAGTTGCGCGGGCGCATCGGCCGTGGAGCCGCCGCCTCCACCTGCATCCTGCTCTACAAGGGACCGTTGGGCGAGATGGCCGGGAGGCGCCTCGACATCATGCGCGAGACCGAGGACGGCTTCCGCATCGCCGAGGAGGACCTCAAGCTGCGCGGCGAAGGCGATCTCCTCGGCACCAAGCAGTCGGGCATGCCGGGGTTCCGGCTGGCACGCATCGAACATCATGCGCCACTGCTGGAGACGGCCCGCAACGAGGCGCGGCTCGTCATCGAGACCGATCCGCAACTCGCGGCGCCACGTGGCGAAGCGCTGCGCGATCTGCTCTACCTGTTCGGACGCAACGAGGCGATCCGCCTCATCAAGGCCGGCTGATCATGGTGGCGCGCCCACTTCGCTTCCTGCTATTTGCCGCCGGCTGCCTGTTCACGGTGATCGGGATCATCGGCGTCATCCTGCCGGGCCTGCCGGGCACGATCTTCCTCATTCTCGCGGCCTGGTGCTTCGCCCGCTCGTCACCGCGCTTCGAATGGTGGCTGCTCAACCATCCACGTCTCGGTCCGCCTGTGAAGCAGTGGCGCGCCCGCGGCGCGATCGCGCCCCGGATCAAGGCCGTCGCCATCGGCTCCATGGCGCTGTCCTGGGGCCTCGTCTGGCTGACGGCGCCGCCGATCGCCATCGCGACATCCGGCGTGGCGCTCGCCGCCAGCGCCCTCTACGTCGGAACGAGACCGAACGCATGATCCCCCCGGATACACCGCGCATCGTCTGCGGCGGCATCACCACGCTCGACATCATCTATGGGCTCGACGCCATTCCGACCGTCCCGCTGAAGTTTCGCTCCGAGCGGATGACCACGTCGGGCGGAGGCCTCGCCGGCAATGCCGCCACGGCCTGCGCCAGGCTCGGCGCCCGGGTGTCGCTCATTGCGCGGCTTGGCGACGACCCCTTTGCCGACCTGATGATCTCGGAGCTTGAGCGCGACGGCGTCGATTGCGGCACGGTGAGGCGCTGCCCGGGCTATCGCTCGCCGGTTTCGGCCGTGATCGTCGACCGCCAGGGCGAGCGCATGGTGGTCAGCTACTCCGATCCCGCCATTCCCTCCGACACCGAATGGATTCCGGCCGGCATCCTCGACGGGGCCCATGCCGTCTATGCAGAGACACGCTGGATCGAGGCCGCACTTCACCTCCTGCCCGAGGCGCGGCGGCGCGGCCTCCCATCCGTTCTCGATGCCGATCGACGACCAACGCACCCGGACGTTCTGACCATGGCGAGCCATGTCGGCTTTTCGGCGCCGGCGCTCAGGGAGTGGACGGGTATCGACGATCTGCCGACTGCCCTCAAGGCGGCGTCCGCGAGCGCAGGCAACGTCCTCCTCGTCACCGACGGAGCTGGGGGGGCCTGGTACATGGACGCAGGAGAGGTCAGGCATGAACCGGCCTTCCCCGTCCGAGCTGTCGACACCCTCGGAGCGGGCGACACCTGGCACGGCGCCCTTGCGGTCGCCCTCGCCGAGCAGATGCCCCTCCGGCCGGCCGTGCGGTTCGCCAACGCGGCGGCGGCGCTGAAGTGCACGGAGTTCGGCGGGCGGAAAGGCATGCCGTCGCGCCAGAGCGTCGACGCCATGCTCGCGGGCGCATGGTGATCATGCTGATGATCCCTCGCGCGATCTCCGCTAGAATGACGGACGTGACGACAGTGCTCCGCGCCTTTCTTCTGACCTGCCTGCCCTGCCTCCTGCTGATCGCGACGGGTCCATCCGCTCACGCGAAGTCGACCGGCGCTTTCATTCGCGGCCTCACCGAGGCGCAGTTTCTCTATCGTGCGACGACGATGAGCCTGAGAAGCGGGCGTGCCGACGAGGCCGAGGCGTCGCTCAAGGCGCTCATTACCCTGTGGGACGACACGACGGCCGCCACGGCGGCGGATCCGCCGGCCATCGCCTCCCGCATCAATCTCTTTCCGGAACTGATGGAGGGTGGCCGGGCGCGCCTGCGCCGCGCGGCAGAGGTCCTGTCGCAGGGCCGTCAGGATTCGGCGCTCGAGGAGCTCGCGCCACTGAAACGCGAATGGGTCGGCATGCGCCGCAACATCGGTCTCTACGGGCTGGTGGAGTGCCTCGAGGAATCGTCTGAAGCCCTCGAGGCCCTTGCCGCGCTCCGCAAGCCCTCCACCGACATGGCCCGCGGCGAGAGCCGGGCGGAGATCATCGCTCGCACCGCCATCTATCGCTTCGCCCTGCGACGCTGCGAATCCTTCGCGGCGCTGGACCCCGCCGGCGACGCCGAGTTCAGGCGACGGGCCGACGCCATCGGAGCCGCCATCGATGTCATCGATTCGGCGCTTCGTCTGCGCGACCCGGCGCTGCTCGACCGCGTCCTCGGCGACCTCAAGACCTTCGACGCGCAACTCTCCCAACGATTCGGCGGATAGCTGGACGCTGGACAGGGCTGCGCGGCGCGTGTCACGACTTCAATCGATTTGAGCCGCAAAGAACGGCGAGGCTGGGAGAGGACAATGGCCAAGAGACTGGCGGGCAAGGTGGCTGTGGTGACGGCCGCCGGACATGGGATCGGACGCGCGATTGCCGAGGCCTTCGTGGCCGAGGGGGCGAAGGTGATCGCCACCGACATCGACAAGGCGAAGCTCGAGGGTATCGCCAAGGCGAAGAAGCTCCGGCTCGACGTGACGTCCACCCGCGCCGTCGAGGCCCTTGCCGCCAAGACAGGCCCGATCGACATCCTCGTCAATGCCGCCGGGTGGGTCCATCACGGGACGGTGCTCGACACCAGCGAGGCCGACTGGGACCGCTCATTCGACCTGAACGTGAAATCGATGCACCGGACCATCAGGGCATTTCTCCCGGGAATGCTGGAGAAGGGCTCGGGCTCCATCGTCAACATTGCCTCGGGCGCCTCGTCCGTGCGCGGCGTTCTGAACCGCTACGCCTATGGCGCCTCCAAGGCGGCCGTGATCGGCCTGACCAAGTCGGTCGCGATCGACTACATCCGTCGCGGCATCCGCGCCAACGCCATCTGCCCCGGCACCATTCAGTCCCCTTCCCTCGACGAGCGCATCAAGGCCCTGGCCGCCTCGACCGGCCAGACGGAGGCTGCGGCGCGCAAGGCCTTCATCGATCGGCAGCCCATCGGTCGTCTCGGCACGGCGGAAGAGGTGGCGATGCTGGCGGTCTACCTGGCATCCGACGAGGCGGCCTATACGACCGGCGCCCTCCACATCGTCGATGGCGGCTTCTCGCTCTGACGGGTCGTCGAGAGGTGGATGGTGAGCGGGGAGGGGATCGAACCCTCGACCACATGATTAAAAGTCACGTGCTCTACCGCTGAGCTACCCGCCCAT
>VFQR01002522.1_pt1 | contig 11519 bp, 11 predicted proteins | sample 3512321 | NCBI WGS metagenome assembly VFQR01 (sample SAMN10412374, study PRJNA504923) | tailings metagenome | isolation source: Relicate 3 Philex TSF1 revegetated site | place: Philippines: Tuba, Benguet | collected 2017-08-29
TCGCTCACCAACCACATGTGGGACGGCTTCTGGTTCCTGGCCAACAAGCGCGCCTGGGAGGCAATGCCCGAGGACGTGCGCGCGATCGTCGCCAAGCACATCAACGAAGCGGCCATGAACGAGCGCAACGACGTCGCCGCCCTCAATGCCACCCTCAAGGACGAACTCGTGAAGAACGGCATGGAGATCAACGAGCCTTCGGCCGACTCTTTCCGCAAGAAGCTTGCTGATGGCGGGTTCTACGCCGAGTGGAAGGGCAAGTACGGCGACGAGGCCTGGGCAATCCTCGAGAAGGCCGTCGGCACCACGCTCGGCTGAACGCCAGGAGAGATCGGGCGCGGGCGGATCGGCGATCCGCCCGCGCCCCAACCACGTCATGAGTGACCGTCTCAAGGGAAAATCGGCGATCGTCTTCGGCGCGGGCTCTTCGGGCCCCGGCTGGGGAAACGGCAAGGCCGCCGCCGTGGCCTATGCGCGCGAGGGCGCGCGGGTCGCCTGCGTCGATCTTTCGTCCGACGCGGCCGGCGAAACCGCGCGGATAATCCGTGACGAGGGCTTCGAGGCCATTGCGCTCGAAGCCGACGTGACGGAACTCGCCTCGGTTTCGGCCGTCGCCGACGAGGCCGCCCGCGCATTCGGCGGCATTTCGATACTGCACAACAATGTCGGCGTGACCCACATGGGCGGCCCGGTCGAACTCTCCGAGGACGCCTTCCAGGCCGCGCTCGACCTCAATATCGGCTCCGTCTACCGCACGGCGAAGGCGGTGCTGCCGCACATGCTCGCCGCCGGCACAGGCGCGATCGTCAACATCTCCTCGCTCGCGGCAATCCGCTACACCGGCTACCCGTACTTCGCCTACTATGCCTCCAAGGCGGCGGTGAACCAGGCCACCGTGGGGCTTGCGATGCAGTATGCGCGCCAAGGCATCCGGGCGAACTGCGTCATGCCCGGCCTGATCGACACGCCGCTCATCTACCGTCAGATTTCCGGCCAGTACGCCTCCACCCAGGAGATGGTGGCCGCGCGCAATGCGATGGTGCCGATGGGCCGCATGGGCAGCGCCTGGGACGTGGCCGCCGCCTGCGTGTTTCTCGCCTCCGACGAAGCGGCGTTCATCACCGGCGTATGTCTGCCCGTCGATGGCGGCCAGAGCTGCGTGGCGGGAGGGGCCGCCTCGTCATGAACGTCGTCGCTCCGTCCGAACGCGACCACACCGGGGCGCAGAGCGTCGACCGCGCGCTGGGGCTGCTGTCTCTCATCGGCCGACATGCCGACCGCGGGGCCGCACTCGGCGACATCGTCCTGGAAAGTGGCCTCAACAAGCCGACGACCAGGCGCCTGCTTCTAGCCCTCATCAGAGCAGGCCTGATCGAGCAGGACGAGACCAGCCGTCGCTACTATCTCGGCGAGGAGGCGTATGTACTCGGCAGCCTGGCCTCGCGCCGCTTCGGCCTCCTTCAGGTCGCGCTCGACAGCCTGATGCGTATGTCGAAGAAGACCGAGGACACCAGTTTCCTGTCGGTCCGGCGCGACACCTATTCCGTCTGCCTCTACCGCGAGGAAGGCACCTATCCCGTCCGCACCCATGCGCTCCAGGCCGGGTTCGAACACCCGCTGGGCGTTGGCGCGGGCTCGCTGGCGATGCTCTCGGCGCTGCCCGACGCGGAGGTCGAGGCGGTTCTCGCCGCCAATGAGCACGTGCTGCGCACGAAATATTCGATGCTGCCGGTCGAGCGCATCCGCGACGACGTGGCCATCACGCGCGCCACCGGCTTCGCGCTCAATCCGGGGCTGATCTACGCCAATTCCTGGGGTGTCGGCGTTGCGCTCCAGGGGCCCGACGGCAGGCTCGCGGGCGCCCTGTCGATCGCCGCCATCGACAGCCGCATGCAGCCCGCGCGCCAGCAGGAACTCGCAGTCCTGCTGAAGGAGGAGGCGCGGCGCGTCGAGGAGCGACTGGCGGCGATGTTCGCCACGCGCGCCAACGGCCAGCCCGATCCGAAACACAGGAAACCCGCACCAGAAAGGCCCGCGCGATGAGCGCACGATCCGTGTCCGGCACCGGGCCGGTCTCCACCCGCGTCATGAACCTGGCGCATTTCCTGACCCAGGCGGCGCGCCGCCATCCCGCGGACGTCGGCTTCGTGTGGCGCGACCGGACATGGACATGGTCCGAGATGGAGGCACGCGTCGAGGCGCTCGCCGCCGCGCTGCGCGACGAATTCGGCATCGCCAGGGGCGACCGGGTGCTGATCCAGTCGGCCAATTGCAACCAGATGTTCGAATCGATGTTCGCCTGCTTCCGGCTCGGCGCCGTCTGGGTGCCTGCGAACTATCGCATGTCGCCGGACGACGTCGCCTATCTCGCCAGCGCGAGCGGCGCCAAGGGCATGATCTGCGGCGCCGCATTCGCCGGCCACGCGGCTGCCTGCCGCGCGGGCGCACCGAACCTCGCCTTCGTCATCTCGATCGGCGAGAGCGATTTCGGCGAGGACCTGGATGCCATCGTGGCCCGCCACATGGGCGCTCGGGTCCCCTCGGTCGCGGTCGAGCGCGACGATCCATGCTGGTTCTTCTATACGTCCGGCACGACCGGGCGTCCCAAGGCGGCCGTGCTTACGCATGGCCAGATGGGCTTCGTCGTCACCAACCATCTGTGCGACCTGATGCCCGCAACGACATCAGCCGACGCCTCGATCGTGGTGGCGCCGCTGTCGCATGGCGCCGGCGTCCACCAGCTCGTCCAGGTCGCGCATGCGGTCAAGACGATCCTGCTGCCCACCGACAGGCTCGACGTGCCGACGGTGTGGAGCCTGGTCGAGAAATGGCGCGTGACCAACCTCTTCACGGTTCCGACGATCCTGAAGCTTCTGGTCGAGGACGAGAGCGTCGACCGGTTCGACCATTCGTCCCTGCGCTACGTCATCTATGCAGGCGCGCCGATGTACCGGGTCGACCAGGTGCGCGCCCTGGAAAAGCTCGGCCCGGTGATCGTCCAGTATTTCGGACTGGGCGAGGTCACCGGCAACATCACCGTGCTTCCGGCCTGGCTGCATACGACAGGAGACGGTGCCGAGGCCCGCATAGGCACATGCGGCTTCGAGCGCACGGGCATGCAGGTCCAGATCCAGGACGATCAGGGCAACGAGGTCGAGCCGGGCCTCACCGGCGAGATCTGCGTCGTCGGGCCGGCCGTGTTCGCGGGCTATTTCGACAATCCCGACGCCAACGCCAAGGCCTTCCGCAATGGCTGGTTTCGCACCGGCGACCTTGGACACATGGATGCCGAAGGCTTCGTCTACATCACCGGCCGATCCTCCGACATGTACATTTCGGGCGGCTCGAACATCTACCCCCGCGAGATCGAGGAGAAGATCCTCGCCCATCCAGACGTCAGCGAGGCGGCCGTGCTGGGGATGCCGGATCCGATGTGGGGCGAGATCGGGGTGGCAGTCTGCGTTGCCAGGCCCGGCACCGATCCCGACAGGATCGAGCTGGCGCGCTGGCTGGAAGAGCGCCTGGCCCGCTACAAGCTGCCGAAGCGCATCCTGTGGTGGGACGAGATGCCGAAATCCGCCTACGGCAAGATCGCGAAGAAGCTGATCCGCGAGGAAATCGAACGGCGGGGCGACCTGCGCGAACCAGGGAGAGAGCCTGCATGAGGACGCAATCATGAGCGCCGATACGAAGGGCGCGGTGGCCGTCACGGGAGGCGCCTCGGGCATCGGGCTCGAGACCTGCAGGCTGCTGGCCGAACGCGGATGGCGGCCCTTCGTCATGGACGTCAAGGACGCGGCCGTGCAGGCGGCCTGCGCCGAACTCGGCCTGCCGGCCGCTCGGGGCTTCGCCTGCGACGTCACGGACGAGGACGCGGTGGAGGATGCGATCGCACGCATCGTCGCGGAGGGCTCGCTCGTCGCGGTCGTCAATTGTGCCGGCATCGCCGTCGACAAGCCAATGACGGAAACCGGCGTCGCCGAGTTCCGCCGGATCGTGGACGTCAACCTGACCGGCTCCTTCATTGTCGCGCGCGCGGCCGCGCGACGCTGGATCGCCGCGGGCACGCCCGGCGCGATCGTCAACGTCACCTCGGTTTCAGGGCTGACCGGCAACAAGGGCCGCAGCGCCTATGGCGCCTCCAAGGGCGGGCAGAACGTGCTCACCATGGTGCTGGCGACCGAACTCGGCCGTCACGGCATACGCGTCAACGCCGTCGCTCCCGGTCCGGTCGACACCCCGCTTACCCGGGCGGTCCATACCGACGACGTGCGTCGGCAGTGGGCCGAGCGCGTGCCGCAGCGTCGATACGGCTCCACGCGCGAGATCGCATCGGCGATCGCGTTCCTGATCTCCGACGACGCAACCTATGTGAACGGCCAGATACTGGCGGTGGACGGCGGCTTCATCAACGCGGGACTGGCCGTGTGACGATGCGGTCGATCCGCCATCCCGGTCCCGTCCAGGCCGAGCGCGTCGCCGCCGCTCCCTGCACCGCGCGTGCAGTGCGGGTATCGCTCAAGCCCGGCCGCAGCGTCAACGACGCGGCGGCTGAGGCGCTGGCGTCGGTCGGGGCAAGGAGCGGCTACATCCGCCTGCGCAACGCCCGCGTGGCCCCGATGCGCTACGTCATACCGGCAGCATCGCCGGACGGCGCCCATGCCGCATGGTACAGCGACGCGTTCGCGCCGGCGGGGACGACGCTGATCGAGGACGCAGGCATGATCGTCGGCCTGCGGGACGGCGAGCCGTTCCTGCATTGCCACGGACGCTGGCGCACCGCCGACGGCGCGTTGCGCATGGGCCACCTCCTGCCGCTTGAGTCCGAGCTCGCCGAAGCCGTCGAGGCCGAGGCCTGTGCCATCTCCGGTGCGCTGTTCGATGTCCGCGACGACGAGGAGACGAATTTCCGCCTCTTCCGCGCCGTGGACGACGGAGGTGCCGGTCCAGGCGCCCGCGCGCTCGCGCTCACGGTCAGGCCCAACCAGGACGTCACGCTCGCGGTGGAAGATGCCTGCCGCGCGCACGGCATCGCCGACGCCGACATCCATGGCATCGGCAGCGTGATCGAGGCGGATTTCGAGGACGGCCCCCGCCTTCCCTCCTACGCCACCGAGGCGCTGGTCAGATCCGGACGACTGGACGAAGGGCGCGCAAGCCTGGACATCGCACTGGTGGGCCTCGACGGCACGATCGGCGAGGGCCGCCTGGCGCGCGGCATCAATCCGGTCTGCGTGACCTTCGAACTGCTGATCGTCGCGCGCTGAGCGACCGGCTCAGTGAACGAAGGAAAGCGTCGAGCGGAGCGTGTTGAAATAGCCGTAGTTCATGGTGAAGAAGTCGCCGTTCGGCCCCTTGCGGCCCGTCTCCTTGATGACTTCCTCGGCGAGCGTCGCCATGTCGATCTGCCCGCCGGACTTCTTGATCCCGGACGCCTTGCGGTCCATCTCGCCGCGCGCATACATCATCGTCTTGTCGTCGGCGCCGGCCGAGGTGATGTAGCACCACGACTTCGTCGCGGCCTCCGCGAGCAGGATCGAGTATCCGCCCAGCGCGCCGTTGACGTTGACGGGCAGCGCCTTGAGCTTCACGTCATGCGTGCTGCTGCGGAAGCCGCGCCGCATGCCCGCCTTCACCTTGGTGACGAAGGGCAGCGCGTCGGATGCACCGTGTCGCGCGTTGCAGGTGATGATCTCCACCGTCTTGAGATCGGGGTTCACCGCCTTCCACGCCTTGATGATCTCGACGATCTCGTCCGCGTTCTTTCCGCAGAGGCTGAGCACGGTGCCATGGCCCCAGAAGATCAGCGAGTGGATGCCACGGCGCGTGGCCGGGAAATTGACCTCGTCGCATCGCGAGGCTCCGAGCGACTGGCTCAGCGCCGAGGCGCGTTCCTGATGACTGTCGCGCGCATTCGTGACTTCATAAAGCACCTGGTACATTGCGGTATCCCCATCCCACGTATCCTGGAACGCAGGCCCTCGCCGGCCCGCCCCACGATATCCGCATCAATGCCTCCCGGCATATTCGACCGGCACCGGACCGGGGTCAACCGATGATTGCAGCGTCCCGGTGGATGGGCGTGGGCTCCGTTGATCCCGATCAAGGCGCGTTCCGCCGTCGTGGCCCAGAGTTATGGACATGGATGGTGGAACGATCATGCGCCCCCTCGTCGCCGCATTGCTGGTCCTTGTCGCAGCGCCCGCGCCGGGCCAGGACATGGAGTACGGCCAGGCGGAATTCATGAACTCCTGCGCGGTCTGCCACGGCGAGGACGGGCGCGGCGAGGGACCGTTGTCGGAAGAGCTCAGGACGCCGCCGGCCGATCTCACGCGCCTGACGGAGGCCAATGGCGGGGAATTCCCCTACTGGAAGGTCTTCACCACGATCGACGGGCGCCATCTCGTGCCAGGGCACGGGCCGAGCGACATGCCGGTCTGGGGCCGGCACTTCCTCGACCAGGATCGTGCCGACTTCGGCGAGATCGGCGGAGAGGCCGTCACCCAGGAGCGCATTCACGCCCTGACCGAATACATCGCTGACCTTCAGCGCTGATGCGGCCTTCATCGAGCAGGCACAGGCCGTGTCCAGACCAGACTGGCGCAGACCGTGTCCGGCATCGCGCAAAGTTCGAGCCGTCGTGATGGATGACGAACTTGTTGTCCGGCTAGCCCTCGCCCTGGCGATCGGGCTCCTTGTCGGACTGGAACGAGGCTGGCGCGAGCGCCACGCTCCCGACCGCAGCCGCACGGCCGGCATCAGGACGTATGCCATGTCGGGCTTCCTCGGCGGGCTGTTCGCGGCCCTGTCGCAGTCGTTCGGGTCTACCGCCGTCTTCGTCGCGGGGCTGGTCGTGTTCGCGCTCGTCCTCTCGGTCTACAAGCTGCGCGAGGCGATTGCCGACGAAGACTACAGCGCCACCGGCGTGATCGCCGGCATCGGCGTCTTCGCACTCGGAGGGCTGGCGGTCGCCGGGGACTTCCGCGTGGCGGCGGGCGGCGGCGCCGCGCTCGCGGCCGTGCTGGCAAGTCGCGAACTGCTGCATCGACTCCTCCGACGCATGAGCTGGGAGGAACTTCGAGCCGCGCTGATACTCGCCGTCATGACCGCGATCGTCCTTCCCTTGCTGCCCGACCGGGCGATCGACCCATGGCAGGGGTTCAATCCGCGCCAGGTGTGGCTCTTCACCATTCTCGTCGCCGCGCTCTCCTATGCCGGATACGTCGCGACCCGCGTGCTCGGCCAGGGCCGCGGCCTGCTGGCAAGTTCTGTCTTCGGAGCGATCGTTTCGTCCACTGCGGTGACCGTGGCGCTGGCCCGTCGCTCGGCCGAGGCACCCGGCCCCATCGCCGGCGCGGCCGCGCTCGCGGCCGCGGTTTCGATCTCGCGGGTCTGCGTCATCGTGGCGATCGCGGCGCCGGCGATTCTGTTCGAGGTCGCAATTCCGGCGCTGGCTTCCGCGATCGTCTTCGTTATCGGCGGCGCATTTTTCCTCTTCCGCCGCAGCGAGGAGATTTCCGGCGAAGCGCAGATAAGAAACCCCTTCGACCTCCTGCCGCTTCTCGGCTTCGCGGCCAGCTTTGCCGCCATCGCGGCTGCGAGCGCCTGGTTGACCCAGCGCCTTGGCGAAGGCGGCATGCTGGTCACGTCGGCGCTCTCGGCGATGTTCGACGTCGACGTGGCAGTTCTCAGCGCCGCACGCCAGCTCGGCACGGCCGACGTCGCGCTGAGGCCCAGCGAGGCGGGCGTTGCCGACGCGGTCCTGCTCGCGCTGCTGTCCAACGCGGCGGGGCGTACGCTGCTGGCCGTCCTGGCCGGCACGGCGCGGTTCCTGCTGGCATATGCCGGCATCGCGACGCTCGCACTTGGCACCGGACTTCTCGCCTGCTGGGTCTGACGTCGCCCGCCATCCGCTTGATCGGCGTCAAGGCGGCGAACGCCCGCATCGCTCAGGATCAGGCCCCGGCATTGGAGCTACCGCACATGACCTCGCTCGCAGATCTCGGCCCGAGCTTCCGACACATCCGCCTCGTCCTTGCGCGCGAAGCCACGCATCCGGCGGGCGCCAGCGAGGAAGGATACGATATCCTGGCTCCACTCGGCGCCGATGGACGCCTCGACGCGGCCGAATGGAAGGGAAGTCAGGCACATTGCCGCGTCAGGCGCTTCCGTGCGGGCGAACCCGATCGCATCGGGAGGCTGCGCCGAAAGCCGGGGGGCCAATGGTATTTCGACTACGAGGTGGGCGAGCGGGACGACGAACTCGGATTCCGCTTCGGCGAGGAACGGTTCGTAACCGGCGAGTATGTGTCCCTCGGAGCCCGGGGAGACATGCACACCTACCGGATCGCACGCGTCGAGAAGCCGTAGGCGGCCGCAACCTGCGGCGACACCTGTCGCGGACAGCCGAAAAGCGCTGATCCATCGAAATCGACAGGAATTCGGCCGTTGTGTAGCTCTTCGACAGACATTATGTGTGAATTGCGCCTGGACGCGGCGGGGACGGACCGGAGGACTGGCGAAATCATGTCGGCTGCCAATGCTTGCCGACTGCCGGGACCGCGACTGCACGATGCTCACACGCAAGGGAAAATACGGGCTCAAGGCTCTCGTCGATCTTTCGTGCCTGCCCGCCGGCCAGCTTGCCTTCGTCAACGACATCGCCAGTCGCAACAACATTCCCAAGAAGTTCCTGGACGCCATACTGGTCGAGCTTCGCAACGCCGGCTTCGTACAGAGCAGGAAAGGCAAGGAGGGCGGCTACCGCCTGGCACGACCGGCCGACGACATCCGGGTCGGCCACGTGGTGCGCGTCCTGGACGGCCCTCTCGCGCCCTTCGCCTGCGCCAGCCGGACGCGCTACGAGCGCTGCGAGGATTGCGACGAGGCGACGTGCCAGGTTCGCTACATGATGCTCGAGGTTCGTGACGCCATCGCCGACGTGCTCGACAATCGCAGTCTTGCCGAGATGCGCGATGCGCAGGAGACGGGCAGCGAAGTGCTGGCGCATCACGGCTGAAGCAGCGCGCGCCGCGTCGACGACGGGCTCGGCCCCTAGGTCACCGGAAAGACATTCGCCTCTCGACGCTGGCAGCCGGATTCGCTAAACGGCACGCGCCAGCCCCGGGTTCTCCGGCCGCAGCACGCCATCGCGCCATCTGGCGCTGCGCGTTCGCAGCGGCGAGGCTTCGAATGGGCGGGCTTGCCAACGGCGCGAAGGAAGGGACATCCGTCATGCCGAAACTGAACCGCCGCCAAGCGGCGGCCACCATTCTTGCGACCCTCGCGGCCGCAGGTCTGCGGCCCGGTATCGTCGATGCCCGGGAGGCCTCTCCGGGGATGCTGGATCTCGGTGCACCCGAGCCATTTTCGTTCCAGCTTCTGAAGAACATGGCGCGAGACCGGGCGAGGCAGGACTGGCAGCCGCTGGCCTCTCCTCACACGGCCATACTCGAGAGGATCGACTACGACGAGTTCAACCAGATCGCGTTCAGACGCGAGGCGGCGCTCTGGGCGGATGTCGACAATAGCGGCCCGGTGCAACTCTTCCATCTGGGGCGCTTCTTCCGGGAGCCGGCCTCGATCCATGCCGTCAGCGGCCAGGAATCGCGCGAGATCAGGTATCGACGCGACTATTTCGACATGCCCGAAGACCATCCCGCGCGCGACCTGCCGGACGACATCGGCTACGCCGGCTTCCGCGTGATGGCGCCGGGACAGGAACGCGACTGGCTGGCCTTCCTCGGCGCCTCGTATTTCCGTTCGTCGGGCGAACTCGACCAGTACGGACTGTCCGCCCGCGGGATCGCCGTCAATCTCGGCCTCTCGGGTCCCGAGGAATTTCCCCGCTTCACCGCCTTCTACCTGGAGCCCGCCGGCGACGACGGACGCATCATTATCCATGCGCTACTGGAGGGCCCGAGCCTGACCGGTGCCTACCGGCTGGACTGCCTTCGCGACGGCGCGGTCACGATGGATGTCGACTGTGCGCTGTTCATCCGCCAGCCCATCGAGCGCTTGGGCATCGCCCCGCTCACCTCGATGTTCTGGTATGGCCAGCTCGATCGTTCCGGGGCCATCGACTGGCGCCCACGAATCCATGATTCGGAGGGGCTTGCCATCTGGGCCGGAAACGGCGAACGCATCTGGCGGCCGCTGCAGAACCCGCCCCGGGTCATGGTCAACAGCTTCCTGGACGACAGCCCCAAGGGTTTCGGCCTGCTGCAGCGCCACCGGGACTTCGCCGACTTTCAGGACGACGGCGTGTTCTACGAAAGGCGCCCGTCGCTCTGGGTGGAACCCAAGGGCAATTGGGGCAAGGGCAGCGTGCAGCTTCTCGAGATCCCGACCAATGACGAGATCCACGACAATATCGGTGCGTACTGGGTCTCCGACACTGCCGCGGCCCCCGGCGACGCATTGGAGTACGGCTATCGGCTGTACTGGGTGGCAGACGAGCCATTCGCGGCGCCGCAGGCCCGTGTCGTGAACGGCTTTTCGGGCCGCGGTGGCGTGCCGGGCAGACCACGACCCGAGGGCGTGACGCGCTTCGTGGTCGATTTCGAAGGTCCAGCGCTCGACGGGCTTTCTCGCGGAGATCTCGTCCCCGACGTCGCATTCTCGCGCGGCGCGCTCAACATGGAGCCGGCCGCCTATCCGGTCGCACGCACCGAAGGGCGGTGGCGAGCATACTTCGACCTGAAGGCAGACGGCGCAGAACCGGTGGACCTGCGGCTCGTCATGCGCGATCGAACCGGCGCGCCAAAGACCGAGACCTGGATTTATCAGTTCTTCCCGGAAAGAAGCTGAAGGCGCGTCGTCGTCAGTTCGGGTACGGCGGATGACGTTCCGGACGCAGAACCGGATAGAACTCGGAGGCAACGTCACCGGCAGTCCCGTTCCGCTCGCGCCAAACAAACAAAAAAGGCCCGCCGTGAGGCGGGCCTTTTTCGTGTCTGGTTGCGGGGGCAGGATTTGAACCTGCGACCTTCAGGTTATGAGCCTGACGAGCTACCGGGCTGCTCCACCCCGCGTCAACGACTGCGCTGGCGCGATCCGAATGCCGTTCCGTCCCAAAAGCAAGGGCCGCACGAGGCGGCCCGGGCCGCCATTCCTGGCGGGCATGCGAAAAGAGAAGAAATCCATGCATTTTGCAGACCTGGCAGCGACCTACTCTCCCGCGTCTTGAGACGAAGTACCATCAGCGCTGGAGCGTTTCACGGCCGAGTTCGGAATGGGATCGGGTGCAGCCGCTCCGCCATAACCACCAGGTCGGCGAAATGCATGTGTTCGAGAAGCTGTATTTCTGCCATCCGGCGCGCCTGCTGGCGCGATGGACATGGAGAATGAGAATGATCAAGCCGATCGAGCTATTAGTACCGGTAAGCTTCACACATTGCTGCGCTTCCACACCCGGCCTATCAACGTGGTCGTCTTCCACGGCTCTCAGGGAATACTCGTTTTAAGGTGGGTTTCCCGCTTAGATGCCTTCAGCGGTTATCCCGTCCGGATATAGCTAC
>VFQR01002523.1_pt1 | contig 11515 bp, 14 predicted proteins | sample 3512321 | NCBI WGS metagenome assembly VFQR01 (sample SAMN10412374, study PRJNA504923) | tailings metagenome | isolation source: Relicate 3 Philex TSF1 revegetated site | place: Philippines: Tuba, Benguet | collected 2017-08-29
GGGGGCGACCTTGTGACCGATAAGGAATACGAAAATTTTGAACTGGAGTTCGAGTTTAAAATTCCGAAAGGTTCCAATAGTGGCGTTATTTATAAAGTAACCGACAGCCCCGACATTGCCACCACGTATATGTCGGGTCCTGAATATCAGGTCATTGACGACCGGGGGTATGAGTGGAAAGATAAAGACGGGAAGCTTATCAAATTAGACGATAAGCAGCTAACCGGCGCAGCCTACGATGTGCTGCCCCCCTCGAATAAAGACTTGGTAAAAAACGCCGGTGAGTGGAACAAGGGCCGCATCGTTGTTAACAACAACCACGTTGAGCATTACCTGAACGGTGAGAAAGTGGTAGAATACGACTACGGTTCTACCGACTGGAAAGAGCGCGTGGCGAAGAGCAAATTTGCCAAATGGCCCTACGCCACGCCCCATGCCAAAGGCAAAATTGCCCTGCAAAACCACAGCCCCAAAGAGCGCGTCTGGTATCGTAACGTACGCATCAGAGAGTTGTAATTTTTTCAAACACAGAGACACGGAAGTTTCACAGAGAACACCGAGTATATTGGCTCCGCGTTCTCTGTGAAACTTCCGTGTCTGCGTGTTTAAACGCCGTTCGTTATGCCCCGTTTTCTGCGCTCACGTACGCGTTTAAGCTCAATTAATACTATTACCTACTAACCAATGTCCATCTCGACCCTATTCCGCCTGTTAACGTTTCAACTTAATCGCGATGAAATGCTGGCTTTCGACCGGCGGCATTTTCTGCTCGGCTTAGTGGGCACTTGGGTGGTGGGCATGGGGCGGTATTGGGACAACGACCGGGCGTCGCTTCTGCAACATCTGGGTGTGGGATCCGTTGTCTATATCTTTGTGCTGGCTGGCTTTATCTGGCTCTTGGTGCTGCCTTACCGGGTATCCGAATGGACCTACTTCCGGGTGCTGACATTCGTTGCGTTGACGTCGTTTCCCGCTATTTTTTACGCCATTCCGGTCGAGCAGTTTACCAACATGCAAACCGCTAATAGGCTAAATGTTTGGTTTCTGGCCGCCGTTGCTGCCTGGCGTCTTTGTCTGCTCTACTACTTCCTGAACACGTTTACGCAACTCCGGCGCACCTACGTTATCGCCATAACGATGCTGCCTATCTGCCTCATCATCACTGCACTAACCATCCTAAACCTCGAACAGGCCGTGTTCGACATTATGGGTGGTGTCCGCAACAGTACGCCCAACGACGGTGCCTACGCCGTGCTCTTCACGCTGACACTTCTCTCGTCCATACTCGTTCTGCCGTTGTTAGCCATCTATGGCTGGGGCATAAACTCGGTCAGAAAAGAATCCATTAACTGACCAATGCCCCCGTTGTGCCGCGTTGTGCGTAGTGTTCCTTCGGAACACTGCGTACTAACAATAAATAGCCGACTCTGTCGGCCAGCCTGAGCTTATCAGAGGACAACCGTCGGGCGAGTGGGTTGTAGTTTAATAGGCTAAGGTTTGTTAGCCTAACGGCTGGTCGTCAGAGACGACTGATTATTTGTCGCACGCAGTGTTCGTGCCGAACACTACGCACAGCACCAGCACAATAGAAACTCGGTGTTCTCCGTGAAACCTCCGTGTCTCTGTGTTTAAAAATCTACGCGCTTGCGGGCTTCTTTTATCTCGCCTTTCCGCTTTTTCCCGGCGATGCGCTCGGCTACGGCGGCTTTGGAAGGCTTCGTTTTTTTGCGCGGTTTCGGCACCTCGAAAGCTTTTTCGATGAGCCGGTAAAACTTTTTCGTAACCTTTTCTTTGTTAGCTAACTGCGTCCGTTCGGTTTGGTGGGTCAGCACCAACTCGCCGTCGGTGGTCAGTTTTGTGGCTAACTTTTCTTCCAGAACGGCCCGTTCGGTATCGGTGAGCAGAGCCGACGTACGGACGTTGAAACGCAGTTCGGCTTTGGTGGCTACTTTGTTTACGTTTTGCCCACCCGCGCCCCCGCTGCGGGCAAACTGATACTGAAGGTCGGGTTGTAGGCGCGTGGCATCCATACGTAATCGAGTCAGAGAATCGGGTTTATAGGAAAAACCAATCCAACGGGCGAACAATCCCCCGAACCAATGGTTTTTTCTGGACAAAGCTAACTCGTTTCAACGGTTATGATTAACAAAGATGAAAACCAGATTTCGCTGATCGACGAAACCACGAATGCGTTCGACAGCGGTATCAACAACATTGAACCCCAGGACGGTATCGCCATTATCGACAAATGGCTCGACCGGCTCGATGAGAACGGCGACGACGCTACCGACGAAATTGCCGACACGCTCGAAGAACTCCGCGCCGAACTCGACCCCGACCAGAACGACGGTCAGCCCGATGGGCAGACGATTGCCGAAATCCTCGAAGATTTAATTGGGCAGACCCAGGCTGTGATGCAGTCGGCAGAAGCCAGTGCCGAACAAACCGAACTCTCGCAACTGATAGCGGCCCTGGAAAACATTCATCGACAACTCGCGCAATGAACCAGCAAACCTCCAACCTCATCACCACAACCATCAACGCCTTCAACGGCGAATCGGTTGCGGTATCGCCTTTAGATGGCATTTCGCTCATTGATAATTGGACCAGTGCGCTTCGTAACGACGGGCAGGAAGCAAATCCCGCTTCGGGCAGTTTGACCGAACTAAAGGCTGAACTACAACAGGGTAATCCCGACGGTGAACGCATCCAGCAACTGTTGCACGAGCTTGTCGATCAGGCGCGGCAGGCGGCAGACGAGGCCGATACTGACGTGAAAACCCGCCTAAACGCGCTGGTTGAAGCCCTTGATGGCTTTGCCAATCAGTTGGGCGGCTCGGCCAATATGGTCGATGCGGCTGAGCAACAGGCTCCCATGACCAGCACCGTTGGTGGCGAATCGAACACGAGCGGTTCGGGTGCATCGGCCCATGAGACGAACCAGAACGACGACCTGTCTAATCGAAACGGCGGAACGGTTTCGCACAACCAGTCGGCGATGGGCATGGACGACATGACCGGGGCCGAAGGAGCCGAACGGGTCGATGGTGGTTCGTATGGTTCCGGCTACGGCACCGGCTCCGAGGGTGACGACTACAGCAGCAATTCCGGCACGCAACGCTCCGGCGTATCGGGCGGCACCGCCGATTCAGGCAGCGGCTCATCGGGTGGACGGTCGCAATATTAATTTAGTTCGTACAACAAAACTCAACGTAAATAATGGCAAATCAACATTCCAGCACAACGGGTTCGAGTGCCACCACACTGCTCGACGCCACCGTAGCCGCCTTCGACCAGGGGCAGGCCGCAACGCCCCAGGAGGGCATGTCGCTCATTACCGACTGGTTCTCGTCAATTAAGAGTAACCACATCGTCAGCGACCTGATGGAGCCGCTCACTGAGCTTCGCGACGAATTGCAGACCGGCGCACCTAACAACACCCGGCTCGCCCAACTGCTTACCTATCTGGCCGACCGCACCGAAGGTTATGCCCCGCAGGCCGAAGGCGATATGCAGTCGCGGCTACAAACGCTGGCAACAGCCCTCCGCAACTTCGCCGGACAATTATCAACAATCGTATAAAAAAGTAAGCAGATTTCAGTCGGCAGTTCTCAGTTACTGACGCACAACTGCCTGCTGAAAACCGCTTACAGAAAACATAAAAAATGGCTTCTCACGCATTAGATCAACGACTTTTTGAGCAGACAGCCAATGGCTTAGGCGACGTGTCGACGGCTTCGCCAGCCGATGGCGTTCAACTGATAAACGGCTGGCTGAAGGTAATAGACGGAAACGCCAGTGCCGAAATTATAGAAGGTCGGCTCAAAGAACTGCGCGGTCAGTTGCAGCTCGCGCAGCCCGACCCCGACCGCATCCGTGAACTGCTGATGGACATTGCCGACCATACGTCGCAGGTGGCGCAGGGCCGCAACATTCAGGAACAAACCGCCAGCAAACTCGAAAACGTAGCTACGTCGCTACGCCTGTTTGCCGGACAACTTTAACAATCATGGGAACGAACATACTGGAAGAGCGGATGCTCGAAGATACGCTGACAACCTTCCGCGACGGTAATCAGGGGGGCGTGTCGCCCGCGCAGGGTGTGATGCTCATCGACGGCTGGCTACAGGCGTTGCAGGGTGACGCCAACCTAAGTCAGTTGGAGGCCGAACTCAACGAGTTGCGGACCGAATTGCAGGCAGCTCAACCCAACAGCCAGCGGATTCGGCTGCTGATGGAAAGCTTAGCCGACCGGGCGCAGCAAATTGCCGAAGGCCCCAACAGCGAAGGCACCTGGACCGGCGGTCTTGAAAGCCTGTCGAAGATTCTGCGGAACTTCGGCAGCAAACTCTAACCAATCGTTTCTCACACATTCCTCACAACCGATGATTAACCACGAAGAATCGACCGAATTGCTTGACGCCACAATGGGCGTTCTGGAGGCCGACATCACCAACGAGAAGCCCCAAAGCGGAACGGGTATTATTGATCAATGGCTTGAACAACTACGTCAGGCCGAAAATGCCAAAGACCTGACCGACACGCTCGAACGGTTGAAGACGCATCTAAAAAGCGAACAAACCAGCGGCAGCGAAATTGGTCAATTGCTCGAAACGCTGGCAACGCAAACGGCTGAGTTCAGCACGCTAATGGGGTCGGAGGGCGACATTGCCCCCCGGCTCGAAGGGTTGGCATCGGCCCTGCGCTCAATGGCCGGGCAGGTGTCGAATCAGTAGTTCTATGTACTACGTACTTTGTTCTACGTTGCTGCCGCGTTCGGTGAAGGCGGAGCAACACAGAACGAAGTACGTAGTACAAAAATTAACGCTCGTTCCAGTAAATCAGCACGTTGAGCGTGGCCCGGCCCGATGCGATGAGGTCTAACTTACCATCGCCGTCGAGGTCGGCGGCTTGCAGGTCTTCGCAGGCCATCCTGACGCTGTCGTTGACGACGTAGCCCGCGATGTTGTCCAATTCCTGCGGCACGTACAGCCGAATGCCGACCTGACCTTCTTTGTTCGGGTTGCGCCAGCCCGCCACAAGCTGATCGCGGCCTGCACCTAAGAAATCGCCACTAACCAGCGCGTGGCCCTGATTCATCTGGTCGGTCAGTACACTCACTTCCTTATCGGCGCGGGCGGCATCGGGGCGTTTTGCCCTATAGTTGCCCGTTTCAATTTGCAGAATGTTGCCGTGCATGGGCTGAATGCTCGCAATGCCCGCGCCCCGGTCGTACCGCCTGATTTCGCCGAACCCTTCGTTATCACCGGTCAGCAGTTTCAAAGCTCTGCTGACTGATTCGTTCTCGGCAGATTGCCACCGTCCGGCCTGCCATTCTTTTATCACCGCACCTTCTTTGCCGCCAATAATCAGGCTGGTTGCCGGGCCGTCTTCCCAGATATCAAAGTTATGCGTCATGTGCAGCGTTGAATCGACTAAATGCCGTTTCCACGGGCTACGTGGGTTTTTCGGCCATTCGTAGCCCCACGTCCGAACGCCCCGGCCCGCGCCGTTTCGGTTACCTAAGCCGTGCAGCGGCACCACCACAAGCTGGTAGGTATTCCCCGTTTTGGCCCAGCGCATTCGGTGGGTCGTAACCTCGTGCGGCAACCGGACAGCTTCCCAGCGTTGGATTGGGTCGGTGGGGCGCACGAGGTAAAAAACAGCACCCGATTTGGTACTATCGTCGGTTTCGGCGGGGTTCCAGCCTGCGCCCACAGCCACCTCCACGCGTCCGTCGCCATCGAGGTCGCGGGCGGCAATGCACACGTTATCCTGCGGGGTCAGGTTTTCGGCCAGCACAAAACGCGGCCAGGGCGCATCGCGCCGACCGGGATTTTTGTACCAGACAAACGCTTTTTGGTCGGCCAGCAGAATGTCGGGTTTGCGGTCGCCGTCAACGTCGCCGATTGCCAGTCCGTAGCCAATGCTGATTTGGTTATCGACTACCTGAATCGAGAATTTAGGCTCCGGGGTTTGGGCAGCCGCCAGAACAGAAAGCAAGAGAAAGAATAGCGTTTTCATACAGTTGGCAGTTATAAACGGATACCCTCGCCCAACTGCATAACCCGGTAAGGCGTGCCGTGTTGCTGACAGGCCTGCACAAACTCGGTGGGGTCGGCGGTGTTGAAGGCAAACAAGTCGTAGTGATGAGGAATCACGAGTTTCGCGCCGATGTCGCGGCCCAGCCGGGCGGCTTCGTCGGGGTTGAGATTGCCCGCTACGCGCCGTTCGGGTTTGTTGCCGTTGATAGGCAAAAACGCCACATCGACCTGAAACGGGCGGAGTATATCGACCATACCGTCGTACCAGAGCGTATCGCCCGAATGATAAACCCTGTAGTTGCCCAGTTCGGCCGCGAAGCCCATAAACTTGCAGCGGCCCTGCGCGTCGCGTTCGAGTTCGTTGTGAGCCGCCGGAACGCCATGCAGCACGAACGGTCCCACGGTGGTCTGCTGTCCATCGTTCAGACCTACGGGCCAGGCAGGGTCAGTCTTGAGCCGGTCGGCTACGAAGGCGCGGTTAGCTTCGGGAATCACCATCTGCAAACCGGGGTTGGCCGTGCGTAGGGGCAACAGCGTGTCGGCATCCAAGTGGTCGGTATGGTTGTGGCTCGACGTTACAACGTCAATCATCGAAAGCCGGGCCGGGTCAATTACTTGTTCGGAAAGGCGCGTGTGCGGCTTGTCAGTCTGGGCGTATTTCTTCGTCAGCGAGTCAGACAGATACGGGTCGAACAGCAGATGATGGCCGTTGTATTGCAGCAAAAAGCCACTTTGCCCAAGCCACCAGACGTGCAATGCGCTGGCGTTGGTTCGGGTGCGTTCAATATCGGCCAGCAGGGCGTTGTCTTTCTGGAAAGCGGGTTTTAGCATACTCGCCAAAGGCTAAGGACGCCCGAAACTACGCAATAACGCGGCATAAAAAAGCCGGGCGACTGGCCCGGCTGTACTTCGTTTACTTCTTCCGCGTGCTGTCGCGTTTCATGGTGCCCGGCGTTCGTTGTTGCGGGGTGCGGGCGGTGTCGGAGCGGGGTGTTTGCCGGTCTACGCCCGTGCCACGCCGGGTGGTGTCTTGTTGGCCCTGAGCCATTGTTGCGGTGCCGCCCATGCATACAAGGGCAACGGCCATCATCCAAACTACCTTTTTCATGCGTGAAATAGTTAGATAAATTAGTCCATTTTCATGAGGGTAACGGCCCATGCTACCGTTTAGTATATATATTTTATAGAGTGAAAGTTTTTGTTAGTCAATGGAGCGTTAGTATGCCTTTCAAAATCCCATCACAAACACACTTCCCCCGTTGGGAGCCGATTGGGCTGTCAGGGTTCCGCCGTGCCGTTGCATAATCTGGCGCGACAGGCTCAGGCCAATGCCCATGCCCGTTTTCTTGGTCGTATAGAATGGAATAAAAATAGCTTCCTGCGTATCGGGGCTGATGCCCGGCCCATTATCGGCTACGCTAATCAGCAGCCGCCCCTGCTGCGAGGAAGCTGTTAACCGAATGTGAGGAGCCTTTGTCTTCTCCAGCGCGTCCATAGCATTGCGGAGCAGATTCAGCAGTACCATCTCTACCTGCCCGGCGTCGGCCTGAAGGGGCGACAACCCTACCGCTACCTCCAGCGTGAGCCGAACGCCCTGCTGCTGCACGGTTGGCTGAACCAGAGCTACGATGCGCCGGAGCAGGTCTTCAACCACCACCACACCCAGAACCGGCTGGGGTAGAGCCGTAAAAATCCGGTAGCCATCTACAAACTGCATCAAACTACGGCTGCGCTGCCCGATGGTGGTCAGGGCAACCGTCAGGTCGCTGAGCGCATCGTCTGGCACTGTAACCTCGCTCACGATGGTCTGCATGGTATCGGTTAGCGAGACAATTGGGGTCAGCGAGTTCATGATTTCGTGGCGCAGTACCCGCGTCAAATTCTGCCAGGCTTCTAATTCTTTTTCCTGCAATTCAGACTGAATATTTTGCAGAGACACCACCAAAAGTTGCCGCCCCCGTAGGTGGATTCGGGCTGGGCGCAGCGAGATAGTTTGCTGCTCACCAACCCGGTACGAAACGGGCTGCCCCGCTTGAATCAGGGCTGGTAATTGCGGATGCGGCCCCGTGAGGTCGTTTAGATGGCGCAGCCGATACACGCCCAATAGCTGGAGGGCCATCGGGTTGCTTAGTTCGATATGGCCGGAGCGGTCAACCGTGAGCAGGCCCACGCCCAGATGCTGCACGATGCTGTTGAGGTAGTGCAGGTTGGCTTCATTTTCGGCCCGACTTTGCCGGAACGCCTGCAAAACCGTATTGAACTGTTCGTTTACCGCCTGAAACGAAGGCCCCAGCGGGTCGTCGGCACTGAACCGAATCGAGAAATCACTGTATTGCACACTCTCCAGAAAGCGGGTTAGCTTGCGGTTCAGGCCGGTAACATACCGCAGCAGCCGCACGAACTGCCAGACCGCTACGCCCAACAGCGGCAACACCACCCACCACTGCCCGTAGGCCAGCCCGCCGTAGCAGAGGGCCAGCAGGGCCAGTGCCAGCAGCAGGGTATGCCAGAACAGGCCGGGAGTAAATCGATTCATCGCGGTACGGGTTTAGGCGTGGAAAATGGTTTATAAGCCGTGTTTGCTTAGTCGGCGGTAGAGTGCCTGCCGGGAAAGTCCCAGTTCACGGGCCACCTCCGAAATATTACCCTGGTGCTGCTGCATGGCCCGCTGAATGAGTCGGCGTTCGGCTTCTTCTAACTGAACGGTTTGCAACACCGGCGAATCGGCGATGGCATCGGGCTGAGCCGCCAGCACAAAATCGCCGGGTTCGAGGTCGGGGCCAGCGGCCAGAATCACCGCCCGCTCGATAGCGTGTTGCAGTTCGCGTACGTTGCCCGGCCAGCGGTATTGCTGCAACTGCCGCACAGCCGCCGGGCTAAGGCCCCTGATAGGCCGGTTGTATTGTTTGCGGTATTTTTTCAGGAACAACTGCGCCAGCAGCGGAATGTCGGCCCGGCGGTCGCGCAGGGGGGGCAGGCTAATCTCGATGGTGTTGAGTCGGTACAGTAAATCCTGCCGAAACCGCTGCTGACTTACCCGCTCGGTCAGCGAAACGTTGGTAGCACTGATAAGCCGAACGTTGACGGGCCGGGCCTGATTGCTGCCAACCCGCACCACCGCCCGCTGTTGAAGCACCGTTAGCAGCCGGGCCTGTTGTGGCAGACCGATGTTGCCAATTTCGTCTAAAAAAATCGTGCCTTCGTGGGCTTCTTCAAACCGGCCTACCCGGTCGGCGCGGGCGTCGGTAAACGCGCCTTTCACGTGGCCGAAAAGTTCGCTTTCAAACAGCGTATCGGGCAATGAACCCAAATCGGCCACCACCAACGGTTTGTCGTGGCGAAGCGATTGCCGGTGCAGCTCGCGGGCTACCAAATCTTTGCCCGTGCCGTTCTCGCCCATAATCAGCACGTTGGCGTCGGTAGGGGCCACGCGGGCAATGGTATCCAGCACGGCCTGCATAGCCGGACTTTCGCCCGACAACAACAGCCCCGATGACATAGGCGAACCGGACGGCAAACCGGCTGACTCTGTTTTCCCGGCTTCGGGTAAGGCTCCCAGAATAGTTGTCAGTAGTTTATCGTTCTGCCAGGGTTTAAGCACAAAATCGGTGGCCCCGGCTTTGAGGGCACGCACCGCCATTTCTACATCGCCGTAGGCCGTAATCAGAATAATTCGGGCTGCCGGGTTCAGGTCCAGAATCCGATTGAGCCAGTGAAAGCCTTCGCGGCCTGAATTCGTTTCGTGCTCGAAGTTCATATCGAGCAGAATGGCATCGTAGTGGGTTTGCCCCAGCCGGAACGGAATCCGTTCGGGGTTTTTCTCGATGTCGACCTGAGCGAAGTGCCGCTTGAGCAGCATCCGGGCTGCCAGCAGCACATCGGCATCGTCGTCAACAATTAATAAATTTCTCTGCATGGGTTCCATCAGCAAACCTGATTAGCTGTTCGTATAACGTTGGGAGTTCCCGTGTCTGCTATCGGACAGGCGAGCGTCCGGTATCGGACAGATTTTTGTCGATTAAAAAACGGTAATACTCTGATTGTAAGCTATTTACAGTTTGTGGCACAGGCTTTGTCCATTATCTGGTGAACGGTGGCATAGCTACCTGCTTTTACCGAATGACTACGATGGATCGTGCCTTACCCAAACGTTTCTGGACTACCCAACGAATTGGTTTGTCGATTGGCGGCTTAGCTATAATCGGGCTGACGGCCTACCTGACGCTGTTTGCCGACCGACGTTCAAAGCTAAACGTCGAAAAAGATAAACTAACTATTTCTACCGTCGGCACGGGGCCGTTTGAAGACTTTATTGCCGTAACGGGCGTGGTGCAGCCGCTGAAGACCATTCGTTTAGATGCCATTGAAGGCGGCTACGTCACGCAGAAATTAGTAGAAGGCGGCACACAGGTGAGTCAGGGGCAGGTGCTACTCAAACTCGAAAACCAGAACCTTAAACTCAGCTTCCTGCAATCGGAAACCGAAGCGAACCGGCTCGTCAACGAGTTGCAAAACACCCGTCAACGCCTGCGCGTCGAACGCTACACCCTGCGCCGAACGCTGGCCGACCTCGACGCACAAATTGAGCAAGCCAAAGATACCTACGACCGGCAGGCCAAATTAATTAACGACAAAGTGGTATCGGAAGAAGATTACCTCCGCGCCAAACGGGCTTACGAACGGCTGATTAAGCAGCGTGAGATTGAAGCCGAATCGCAAAAGTATCAGGAGGATAACGCCAAATTACAGATTCAGCAGTTAGAAGGTACGCTGCAACGCACGCAACGCAACGTATCGCTCTGGCAACAAACGCTCGACAACTTAGTGGTGCGTGCGCCGGTGTCGGGCCAACTTTCGAGCATCGACGTAGAGGTGGGCAGCAACATTAACCGGGGCCAGAACATCGGGCAAATCGACGACCTGAACGGCTTCAAAATGCGTGTTGGTGTAGACGAACATTACATCAGCCGGGTGTTTGCCGGGCTGAACGGCTCGTTTGAGTTCAACGGCAAGACCCATCCGTTGGTTATCAGCCGGGTTTATCCCGAAGTGCGTAATGGTCGTTTTGAGGTAGACATGGTTTTTCCGAAGGGTGCCCCGGCGGGTATCAAACGCGGTCAGTCGTCGCCGATTCAGTTGGAGTTGGGTAAAGCGGCACAGGCTACACTGCTGCCGGTAGGCGGGTTTTTCTCTGATACGGGTGGCAACTGGGTTTACGTAGTCGATAAATCGGGTAAGCGGGCCGTAAAACGGAGTATCACCCTGGGGCGTAAAAACCCGGAGTTTTATGAGGTGCTGGAGGGTTTAAGGCCCGATGAGCAGGTGATTACAAGTTCGTATGAGAATTTTGGCGAAAATGAAGTGCTTGTTCTGAACCAGGATTAGCCAAGATTTTCAAGATTAAACAGGATTTTACGCTTCGCTTAATTGCTCATCTGAATCCTGTTTAATCTTGAGAATCCTGGCTAATC
>VFQR01002524.1_pt1 | contig 11513 bp, 9 predicted proteins | sample 3512321 | NCBI WGS metagenome assembly VFQR01 (sample SAMN10412374, study PRJNA504923) | tailings metagenome | isolation source: Relicate 3 Philex TSF1 revegetated site | place: Philippines: Tuba, Benguet | collected 2017-08-29
AAATAGGGATGATGGCTGATATAGTTATTGGTTTAAATAATGGCTTTGAATGTCCAGTTGTTATAGATGGTTTTAGTTTGCTACCAAATACCGAAATTATTCATTTATATACTGAAGAAAAGTTAGCCAATAATATTCCAGCATCAATATTTGATAATGTAATGTGCCAAGGAAAACCTTATTACTTAACTAACATTGACCCTCTGCAATGCAGACATAGAATATTTGTTGTACATCAAAAACAGGGGCAACACTCAGCAGGGAAAATCCGAATTTTGGGAGATATTTATGGTTCATTACTACTCAAGAGTATTGAACATGGATGGATACCACCTGCCATTTTAGTGACTTTTGACGCTGAATCTCAGTTTTTAGTTGCCCACAATCATTCAGTTATAGATTTAGAATCTAATGGCTTAAAATTAATAGTCAATGAACTGCAAAATCAGTCTAAAATTGATATTTTAAGTACCAGAAATAAGTTTGCTGTTTATCAAAAAGCAATATTAGATGGAATTGAAGTTTTAGTGCCTGATTTTAGCGAGCAAGTGCCTCCTATCCAATGGTTTATGGATATTGCTCATGGTAGATTCAGCGGTTTTCAGTGTAAATGTGGAGGAGGCACATTTGGTAGAACTGATGTGATGGTGAGCTTATTAGTAGTGATTTCTAAAAATTATCCAGGTATTAGAGGCGAAGATACTCAACTTACCATCTTAGCTAAGTATGCAGGCTTTATAGACGACATATTTTTAGATGTCATTTCGACAAATAGAACTCCCAGTATGACGGATATGACAATAGAACAACCCCAAAAAAAAGCTTGGATAGAACAAATATATAGATGGTTCGTTTCTACTTATCCCTTAAATTTACTTTACGGAAAACATAACATTAAAATGTTGGTAAATCATGGTTTTCCTTATTTTATTTTAACCCATCCAATTAAATTTTGGAAACTAGTAATCGCAGATGAAAAAATTAATTTATATACAGTGATTCATAAAATAAAATTGATGATGATTGCATTTTTTATTTCTCAAAAAGTGCAAATAAATAGCCATAAAAAGTATGATGTCTTACAGGGGAGTGAAGCAAAAGCTTTTTGGTGAAAGTATCTTCGAGTGATTGAAAATGTGGCGCAGACTCCGAATCATTTAATTTATATTATTCAGGCATATAAATTAATTACAGTAAAGAATCAACAGATAAATAAATAGCAAAATTTATCTAACAAAGCTGTTATTTACAGCTTTATTTTCTCAAATAGTGTGACAGCAACAGGATAAGATTTAAGGTGTTTATCATGACAAGTTTAGCAGGTAAAACAGTACTTTTGACAGGTGCATCGCGTGGTTTAGGAGTATACATTGCTCGCGCTCTAGCTAGAGAACATGCAACTGTAGTTTGTGTTTCTCGTTTGAAATCAGGGCTAGATATAACATGCGCTCAAATCAAAGCTTTGGGTGGGAAAGGGATAAGTATTCCCTTTGATATTAAAAATGTCACAGAATTATCAACTCTCAAGCAGCACATTAATAAAATTGTTGGTTCAGTAGATATTATAATTAATAATGCTGGCATAGAGATTTACGGAGATTTTGTTGATTATTCTCTAGAGGATATCCAGTCAATATTAACAATTAATTTACTCGCTGCTGCTGAATTAACCCGTTTGTTTCTGCCAAGTATGTTGGAGCGGCGTACTGGTCACATTGTTAATATTGCTTCTCTAGCTGGCAAAAAGGGAGTCCCTTACAACAGCATTTATTCTGCAAGTAAAGCTGGTTTGATTATGTGGACTGATGCTATGCGACAAGAATTAGCTGCCACTGATACTAACATCTCAGTAATCTGTCCAGGATATATCTCTGAAACTGGTATGACTGTTAATAGTCGTGTATCTGTTCCTTGGTTAGCAGGTATATCTACACCAATAGATGTAGCAAATGCAGTAATTAGAGCTATCAAACAAAACAACTCGGAGATAATTGTCAATCAAAATCTACTAACAGCAAATATGACTAAACTAATGTTTGCTATTGGGCAATTTTGTCCAGAATTTGTAGATAAAGTTTATCAGTGGTTGGACATAGTTAAGCTGAACCGCAGGCGTGCAAATGCCAAAAATTTTGCCGCAGATCATATCACTGCGCCAGTTCATCATTATGAAATACGTCACAAAAAGAGTTAAGTCCTGTTAAGAATTTGCTTTCAGGTAGATGAAGAAATTTCTGGCAGTATTTAGATTCGTTTGTAGTTTCAGGCTAGCTCGATGTGTAATGGCGATCGCTTTGGCAATATATCAACGCATATAAGGTCAACTTGTAGATCGCTATTTACTGTGCAAAAAAAATTAACATTTTGTTTTTCATGTCTGGTGGAATACCAATACTTGTATTTTTGACTTGAATAATAACGCGATCGCTACTATCTAAAATCACAGCGAATGTCACCTCGATTACTGTGTATGAAATTGCGTTGGTAAATAAGTTATATCTCAAAGGAGTAAAGCAATGTTTTTCACTAAACTATTACCATTACAACAATCCAGCAATTTTGTAGAAGAGAGAATTACATTACGAGAAAAACAAGACAGAACTTTAGAAGCAGATGTACAAGCTGTTTTGTCTTATAGAAATTGGATTCAGAGTAAAACTAATAATACTTTTGACAACACGAGAATATTAGGAATAGTTGCAACTACTAAAGGAGCCGAAAATTATTTACCCTATACCATCCCTAAAATCATTCAACAAATCTCACAAATGGGGATGATAGCTGATATAGTCATCGGTTTGAACAATGGTTTTGAATGTCCAACTGTTATCGATCAATTTGTGTTATTACCAGATATCCAAGTTATTCATCTATATACTGGAGAAAAGCTGGCAAACAATATTCCAGCGCCAATATTTGGCAATGTAATGTGCGAAGGTGAACCATATTATTTAAATAATATGGAGAAACATCATTGCAGACATAGAATATTTATTGTGCATCAAAAAGAAGGGAAACATTCAGCAGGTAAAATACGTATTTTAGGAGATATTTATGGTTCATTATTGCTTAAGAGTATAAAATATGGATGGATACCTCCTGCAATTTTGGTGACTTTTGATGCTGAATCTCTCTTTTTAGTCAATCAAAATTATTCAGTTATCGATCCAGAGTCTAACGGCTTAAAGTTAATAGTAAATCAACTACAAAATAACCCTAAAATAGATATCTTGGGTGCGAGAAATAAGTTTGCTATTTATCGAAAAGATATAGTGAATGGAACTGAAGTTTTACTTCCTAATTTTACTGAAGAAGTGCCTCCTATCCAATGGTTTCTAGATATTGTTCATGGTAGATTTAGCGGCTATCAGTGTAAATGGGGAGGAGGTACAGTTGGTAAAACTGACACAATAGTTAGTTTGTTAGCAGTAATCGCTGAAAGATATCCTGGAAGAGGTGAAGACGCTTTTCTGACTATCTTAGCTAAACATGCGGGGTTTGTAGACAACATAATTCTAGATGTTATTTCTACAAACAAAACGCCTAGTATTACAGATATGACAATGGACAAGCCACCAAAAAAAGCTTGGATAGAACAAGTATATAGATGGACAGCTTATCTTCAAGGATTGAAATTACTTTACGGACAACATAATATTAAAATGATAATAAATCCTGGCTTTCCCTGGTTTACTGTGACAAAACCAATTGGATTTTTAACAACAATCATAGGTGATGAAAAAATCAACTTTAATACAGTAATTAAAAAAATTCAAGCTTTGGCAATCGCTTTTATTGTATTTCGCCAAATCAACAAAAGAAGTATAGAAAATCCTGATATTTTACAAGGCAATAAAGCAAAAGCCTTTTGGTAAAACTAATTCAGTGGATAACAATAGTAATAATTTTTAACGTTTAGGAAATTAAAAATATGATCTTTTTTACTGACCAACGTGTAAGTCTTCCTTCTCCTCTTGTTAAACCACTTGATGATAACAATTGGATTATTAATTTGATTGCTGAAATTACTCATGAATCTGTTGAAACTGTTCGTCATAATCTAGAAGAAGAAGAAATTCATCTTGGTCGTAAACAAATCCGTGACTTTCATGAACAGGGTTTGTTACCCCATGTCTGGAGCGAAGAGATGAGCGAATTTTACAAGAATACAGATGCATTTTTGTACAATTTGGTGGCGTGGAACCGTAATCACATTAAGCTACAAATGCGTGATTGGATCGGGAAGTATTTGAGCCGGGAAAAGAGTTCTCCTTTGGATATTCTCTGTTTAGGGGATGGGTTGGGCATTGATACTCTTTATTTGGCTCAAGCTGGACATCATGTTACTTATTATGATGTTCCAGGCTATACGGAAACATTTGCTCGTCGGCTCTTTAAAGACTCTGGTTTGGCAGTATCTATTGTTAATGATATTCAGGCAATTTCTAAAGAAGCTTATGATGTGGTTTTGTGCTTAGATGTGCTAGAACACGTTTCCGATCCACCCTCTTTTGTGGCTGAAATTGCTGGCTATTTGCGATTTGGAGGAAAAGCTATTATTCATGCCCCATTCTATTTAGTTAATGAGAATTATTTAACGCATTTGAAATCAAATCAAAAGTATAGTGGCAGGTTGAATCTCTTTACCAAACAGGGATTACATTTGGTTGATGGGCAACTTGGCTGGAACCCAATTGTACTGCGTAAAATTGACCAGAAAACGCAACTTCCCACAAGGTGGAATTTACATTTATGGAGTATTCAGTTAATAGGATTATATATTGCTATTAGCACTCGAATCTGGGGTAATCCATTTTTCTGGATTATTCCGAACAATAGATCTATGTTGAAAATAGGAAGTAAGAAGTAGGATAAAAAACTGGCGATCGCTCTTGCAATATATAGACTTATATGGGATGCATCTGTATGAGAAGCGATCGCTATTCATTATCAACCAGCTATCAATAATGTAATTCAGATACAAATATCATACATACAGCTTTCTGTAATCATACTAATCAAGGATATGAACTTAATCTATTTTCCTGAAGAACCGATTACAATTTTTACTGTGCCTAAAGCCTTTAAAGGACATATTGCTATTATTCAAGAGAACGCGATTAAGAGTTGGAAATTGCTTTCTCCTCAACCACAGATTATTTTGTTTGGTAACGACGAAGGTATCGAAGAAGTTTCTCAAAAACTGGATGTAATTCACGTGCCAAATATTCAGTTAAATGAATATGGTACACCTTTGTTAGATGGTATATTTCGACAAGCTCATGAACTTGCTAAAGGTTCTATTCTGAGTTATGTGAATACTGACATCATTCTATTAAATGACTTCTTGGTGGCTGTTAAGCAATTGCAAACCGCATCTTTCGATCGTTTTATCATGACTGGACAGCGTACTGATGTAAATATTACAGAACTGCTGAACTTTGATCTACCTAATTGGGATACAGAAATTCGTCATTTTGCTTTAAAACAAGGGGCATTGGCATCAATTGTGTGTATGGATTATTTTGTATTTCCTAAGCCACTTTATGCCGAAATTCCATCTTTTGCTGTTGGAAGGGGTCATTGGGATCATTGGATGGTTTATTATGCTCGGAAATTAGGAATACCGGTTGTTGATGCCACAGATGTGGTAACAGCCATACATCAGAATCATAACTATGCTCACTTATCAGGTGGTCGGGGTGTGGCTTACGTTAGAGGTGACGAAGCTAAACAAAATGCCAAGTTAGCCGGAGATGTGCATATGGCTAATGGATTTGTTGCAACCTGGAAGCTAACACCTTGGGGACTTAAAAAATCTAACTCATTATCTGCTATTTTCTCATTTCTGGTTGACATGCCTCGTTTTGTGAAGTTGGTAAAAGAGGTTAATTCTAAGACTAAAACCAATGTATAAAACTTTAAAAATGTTGTTTTAAACGCTGCGATCGCAGTTTAGCAATAATTACTGTCTGTGATTATTTTCATCTTAATAAAATTCAATAATTAACCATAAACATGGAGATAAATTATGGAAGCTACACAAATAAACCATTTGACAAATTGGACAGAAATAGTACTTAGAACGATAGGAATAAAGTTGAAAAAAAATCCAGATTCATTTCTTAATAACGTTTCTGGTGTCATTCATGTTGGTGCTAATACAGGTCAGGAGAGAAAAATCTATGCACAGCAAAAACTAGATGTCATTTGGATTGAACCAATACCTGAAATATTTGAAAAATTGAAAAATAATCTGAAAAGATACCCACGCCAGCAAGGATATAAATATTTGGTAACTGACAAGGAAAACGAAAATTATGAATTTAACATCGCTAACAATAATGGAGCATCTTCATCAATTTTTCATTTTAATCTTCATAAAGATATTTGGCCACAGGTTAATTATGAACGATCTATTATGCTTAAAAGTACGACATTGGTATCTTTAGTACATAAGGAAAATATAAACATAGACAAATATGATGCTCTTGTTATGGACACTCAAGGTTCTGAATTACTTGTTTTGAAAGGAGCAGAGTCTATTTTAGATAAATTTAAATACATTAAAACAGAAGTACCTGATTTTGAATCGTATGTTGGTTGTTGTCAACTCAAGGATATTGAGAGTTTTCTGCTTAATCATGGGTTTAAAGAATACTCTAAGCATAATTTCGCTTCACGTAAAAACGGAGGAAATTACTACGACATAGTTTATGAAAAGGTGAATTAATAACTAAATTATAGTCTAGTGTTCAAAGGATTTGATGTATGAATATAAGCTTCTACAAGAATTTAATTCCAGTGTCTTTACGTGTCAAATACGCAAATATTAAAAGCAAATTTTTACCATTTAATTTACCATCAGTTGAAACTGGGGAAATCAATCTTCATTTAGGATGTGGTTTTGTGATACATCCTAAATTTGTTAACGTTGATCTTTTAGCAGCACCTCATATTCACTATCAAATATCAATCGATAAACTATCTCCTTTTGAAGACAATAGTGTGAATCTAATATACGCTTCACACTGTTTGGAGCATTTTCCCCATGCTAAAGTTCCCAAAGTTTTATCTGAATGGTTTCGCGTGCTGAAAAAAGGTGGCATCCTACGTTTATCTGTTCCTGATTTTGATTTATTGCTAAATATCTATAACAAAAATGGAAACAACATTGATACGATTTTAGGCATTCTAATGGGAGGTCAGGATTATGAGCATAACTTTCATATGACAACATTTACTAATTCCAGTGCAGAAAAGTTATTAAAAAGGACAGGATTTCAAAAGATTCGGCAATGGCAACCAAATTCTTGTGAAATGACTACCTTTGATGATTATTCTGTATATCAACATTTTGTGCGCGGGAAATATTATCCTGTAAGTCTTAATATTGAAGCAGTAAAATGAGATATCTTATTTTATTTGCGTTAATTATCGTCAACACTTAGTTTTGAGACAATTGATAGCACTCTTCAATTGTCTTAAGATTCATGATTTCAACATATAGGATTTCTATTTAATTTGTGAAATACAGTTAACTGGGCAGTTAATGAGATATTTTAAATTCTGACACTGCCTACCTTAATAAGTAAGTGGACACAATTATTTAGAAGAAGCATTTCGACTTCTCCCAAGGGGAGACGCTACGCCAAGCAAGCGCTCAATGCTCGATAAGCTTATTCCAAGAGGGTTGAGCGCAGTCGAAGGCGAGATCGAGTTAGGTTTAATTTAGTCTTTCTACTTATTTTTCATAAATGATTGAAAATCCCTGCAAATATAAATTTGAGTAATTAATCTTTATATGCTATTCAACTCTTTTGAGTTTATTTTTGTGTTCTTACCTATAACAATCTTCGGATTTTATGGATTAGGTAGCTTTGGGCTTCGTCAAGCCGCAATTATTTGGCTAGTTTTAGCATCCTTTGTCTTTTATGGATACTGGAATTATGGCTCAATAATCCTCATTGTTTCATCAATGATTTTTAACTATAGAATGGGTATTTTTTTAGGAAATAAGTACCAAAATAATCCAGCCAAATCATATTCATTGTGGGTTTATCATTTATTTTTATATCTAGGTATTGCTGTAAATTTAGCCATATTAGGCTACTATAAATATGCAAACTTTCTTATCGATAACTTTAATGTATTTACCAGTGCTGAATTGAATTTAAGAAATATAATACTTCCACTAGGTATTTCCTTTTTTACTTTTCAAAAAATTGCATATTTAGTTGATTCATATAATGGAAAGACTCGAAATTATAATTTTTTAGATTATTGTTTGTTTGTCATATTTTTCCCTCAATTAATTGCAGGGCCAATTGTTCATCACTGGGAAATAGTACCACAATTTGCTAATCAAAAAATTATCAAATTTAATTATGAGAATTTTGCATTAGGATGGACTATTTTTTCATTAGGATTATTTAAAAAAGTGATTATAGCAGATGGTGTATCTGCATATTCAACACCCATTTTTGTCGCAGCTGCATCTGGAACGGAACTTGATTCTTTTGAAGCTTGGCGTGGTGTCTTAGCGTATACATTCCAGCTATACTTTGACTTTTCAGGATACTCAGATATGGCAATTGGTATTTCCAGAATTTTTGGTATTACATTGCCAATTAACTTCGATTCTCCCTATAAAGCTAATAGTATTATTGATTTTTGGAGGCGTTGGCACATTACACTGTCGCGATTTCTTAAGGATTATCTATACATTCCTCTTGGAGGAAATCGTAAGGGAGAAACGAGGCGATATCTAAATCTTTTGATTACAATGCTGCTTGGAGGTTTATGGCATGGTGCGTCATGGACGTTTGTTATTTGGGGAGGACTGCATGGATGTTATTTAATCATAAATCATTTATATATATCTATGAAAAAATATTTATCTTGGCATAATAATAAACAATCTATTTTGGAAATATTATTTTACCGAATACTGACTTTTTTATCTGTAGTTATTGCCTGGGTATTTTTCCGTTCAGAGTCACTTGATGGAGCAATTATTATTCTGCAATCAATGATGAAGTTTAATTTTAGTAGTTTCTTTCACAATAACTTATCAAATTTAACTTCCAACATTGTTTTCTATGGATTTTGGTTGCCCTTTTTATTGCTCATTGTCTGGTTTGCACCTAATACTCAACAGATACTTATGCAGTATAAACCTACTTTATCAAGTGATGACAGTAAAATTAATCATGCATTTTTATGGAAACCTAACTTACTTTGGGCAACAAGCTTAGGACTGATATCTTTTATAGCTATATCAAAGGTATTAGAAGCTAAAGCATCAGAGTTTTTGTACTTTCAATTTTAATCAAAATATGTCGTACACTAAAAAAGAAACATCCAAGTTTGAATTGCAAATATCGAGCTATTTTGAACATCAGCACAAGACATATAAAACCTATTTAATCATTGTTTTTTTGTGCTTGTTTTTAGGATTATCTACTCATCTAATTTTGGGTTTTTGCTTAGTAGGTCGTTATATTATAGGTACAGAAAACTGGATATCAGTTGCACAGAAACATAAAAAAAATAAAGCTTTATCAGTTTTAGGCAATAAAATATTGATTGTTGCTGGAAGTAATGCCCTTTTTGGTATTAGCGCAGAAACAATTTCTCAAGAAATAGGAATACCTACAGTAAACTTAGCGATTCATGCAGGGCTTGATATTAAATATATACTCGATGATGCAAAAAAAAGTATAGCGGAAGGAGACATTGTTTTGTTACCACTAGAATATAGTGCATACATGTGGGATGGTGAAATTAGCAATACTTATCTTAAACACGTCTTATCAAACGATCCTGAATATTTTCATAGCTTAAGCACTGTTGAAAAATTCAATCATATTTTAAAAATATCTAATACAGATATTGTATTAAGTCTATTCATGAATAATATTAGACAAGATGTTTTTTCTGATTTACATAAAACCTTAAAAACTAAATGTTACGCAGGATTTTCTTTTAATGGTTTTGGAGACGAACTTTGTAATATAGGTGGTAAGGCATTAGACACTTTACCTGTTCAATTTGATATTGGTGAAAACTACAAAATTGATAGTCATGGTATTATTAAAGATTTTCTTAATTGGTGCAAACACAAAAAAGTTAAAGTTTTAGCTCTTTATCCTGTTATGCAGCAAAAAGAGCAATATCACCAAAAGAAATATCAATTATTTTTTGACGATATCAAAAAATATTACCAACATAATAAAATTCCTATACTTGGAGATCCTTATCAAGCTACTTTACAGCATAATTTAATGTTTGATACTCACTATCATCCTAATGATATTGGTAGAAAAATAAGAACTCAACAAGTAATATCTCTTATTAAACCCTACATTTAAAAATTAAACTTGGTGTGTAGTGGCGCTATTCCAGTTCCATAAGCACTCAAAAAGACAGTTGATTATCGCTTGTCAAGCAATTTTATTAATCAGGATTATATATGAACTTTACTTTCAACGCATGGACTTTCGTTTTCGCTGCTAGTATCAATACTTGCATTGGAAATTTGTTATTGAAGCGATCGCGCCTTGAAGCCCCCGATCCTGGTTTAGTATCATTACTATTGTCCCCTTGGTTTATCAGTGGACTGGTTTTTTACAGCATCAACGTAGTTCTATTTGGCAAAGCATTAGATAAACTAGCAGTTTCCACAGCTTACCCCGTCTTCGCTGGGTTGGGATTTGGCCTAATTGCTATTACTGGAAATTGGTTTTTTGGAGAACGCCTTGCCCTCAACCAATGCCTGGGACTAGGAATAATTTTGATGGGGATTATTATTATGTCACGTTCTTAATTCATCAATCTCAATTTGCCATCGTTGCATAGCCGCAGAACCTCGACTTTTTCACAGAAGTCGGGGATTTTGTTTTTCATCAATAATTGTTCATTGCTATATATAAATTTATTTCAGAAAATTTACGGTAACAATCACCAAAGCGATCGCGGTATTTTAATTTAAATAAATTATTAAATTTTTCAGTGACAAAATTTACAAAATATGCCTAAACCAGGATGTAGAAGCCCCAACCAACGTCGAAGTGTACTTAATCTTAGCCCAAAACTTGTGCTTTATAGCACAGCACTGTTCTGACGAATGCTGAACATTTTCTCTTTTAGAATGTGAGAAGCCACACTCTAGTGGTCTGCCAACCCAAAAATGCTGGGTGGAGGTTGGGGAAAGGTTAAAGGGAAAAGGGGAAGGGATAAAAGCCTTTTCCCTTTATCCCGCCAAGTTTACTTGGCGAACTACTAGTGGTCTGCCAACACAAAAATGCGCTTGTGAGGGCTGGGGAAAGGGAAAGGTCTAAAGAGTAAGGGATTTAAAACCTTTCCCCTTTCCCCTTTCCCCTTTCCCCTTTCCCTTTAAAGAGCCAAGTTCACTTGGCGAACTACTAGGCGTCTTGGCGTCTACGAAGCTAGGCAGAAAATCTCTTTTCTCACACTCTGGCTTCGATGAGGACTTGTGCAGTATATGGGTT
>VFQR01002525.1_pt1 | contig 11512 bp, 12 predicted proteins | sample 3512321 | NCBI WGS metagenome assembly VFQR01 (sample SAMN10412374, study PRJNA504923) | tailings metagenome | isolation source: Relicate 3 Philex TSF1 revegetated site | place: Philippines: Tuba, Benguet | collected 2017-08-29
CACGATCTGGTTCTCGGCATAATAGATGTCCTGAAGCTGATGCACGAAAAGATCGTTCATCGATTTGATGTCTTTGGAAAACCAGCCCATCTCGGCCTCCTTTAAGCGGGTGAACGAGGATCAACCTCGCGCGTGTGGCACCGTTCCCCGCCGCGGCTCCTCCAGCGCCAAATATCGTTGACGGCGCGTGAGACGCCATCGCCCTTCGGGCGGCAGGTTTTTCGTACGGAACGAGCACAATGAGCGGTGGTTGATCTCTCGCCGGCATGGCTCCTGAGGCCGGTGTGCCTTTGCAAGGCACGGCGGTCGTCCAAGTGGTTTGGATGGCCGCCACCGGAGTAGTGACGGAGGAGATCACGATGAACCGGAAGCACGACGATCAGCAAAGCGGCAACAGGCCGGAGCGGCACTTCTCGGACCGGGATGCTGACAGGAAGCAGCAGAGCCAACGCGGCGCGGGTGGCCGGCAACAGGGCGGCTTCCCGCACGAGAGCGGTAGCTGGGGCCAGCCGCCGGACGAGGACAGCGGCTCCGGAAAGGGCGACCACAATCAGGGTGGCAAGAACAACGAACAGGGACGCCACACCGACAAGGGTGAAGGCCTCTGATAAGCGGTGCCGCGCGATGCCGCTGGCCTGCCGGTCCCCCAAGGGACGGCAGGCTTTCTTTTGTCGGGAATTCCGTTGCGATGAGCGGGAACTTCTTGAACCGTGCGGCGTTGGTGGCCGGTCTTACCGCGACCGACATACTCAGGCAGAAGGGCACACTCTCTCATGGCGCTTCGCTCATACGACGACAGGATCGCCGAGCTTGAAGCCGAGATTGAGCGTTTAAAGGGAACACTGCGACGCGTCCAACGCATCGGGATGATCGGCAGCGTTGAGGTTGATCTCCGCAACAATGCGTTCAGGAATTTCCGATCCCCGGAATACCTGGTCATCCACGGCCTGCCGGCAAACGCCGCAAATGAGACCCATGAAGCCTGGGTTGCCCGCATACACCCTGAGGATCGTCAAAAGACGGAGAACCATTTCCTCACCGCAGTCGCGGGGGCGGTCACCGACTACACGGCTGAGTACCGCATCATCCGGCCGTCAGATGGTGAAACCCGATGGATATTTGTGAAGGGTGTCATCGAGCGCGGACTTGACGGAAAGCCGCTTCGATTTGCCGGTGCCCATCTCGACATCACAGACCGGCGGCTGCTGGAGCAGCAGTCCGAGATGGTCGCGCGGGAGTTCGCTCACCGCATCAAAAATCTTGGCTCGGTCGTTCGCGCTCTCGTTTCGATGTCGGCTCGAAGCAAGCCTGAAGCTGGACCATTTGCCGAGGCGCTTCGTGGCCGCATCGATGCCTTGTTTCGCGCCAAGGAGCTGGTGCGACCCTCTCGGCACGACCAGTTCGTCAGTCACACCCTGCTGGAGATTGTCGGGATCCTGCTCGCGCCTTATGCGGGCGAAGATGGCGCTGTGCAGATTTCGGGTTACGACGCGCGTATTGGTCCGAACGCTTCGATGGCGCTTGCATTGGCCATTCATGAACTGGCGACGAACGCTGCAAAGTACGGCGCCCTTAGTGCGGACAAGGGAACTGTCTCAATTGCGCTTCGGCGGGATGGCGACGAGATCCATATTCTATGGGTCGAGCAAGGTGGACCGCCGGTCCCGGGGGAGCCAACGCATTCCGGCTTCGGGTCGGATATGCTCGAGCGGTCGCTTGCACTGCAGCTCCAGGCCACCATCAGCCGAGAGTGGCTGCGCGAGGGCGTGCGTGTCGTGATCCAAATTCCTGCGGAGAACCTCAGCCGGTAGGCTTGCCGCCGCCGGCATGGCCGAACGGCATCAGCCTCGCCGACGGTATCAGGTCGATCCAAATCCCCGTCTGAATCGATAGAATTCGGAAGCCGCGGAACAAGGCTCCGCTCGATCTGTTGCCTTCTCACTGTCCCAGGAGGCACCCATGAAACGCTTACTGCTTTCGACGGCGCTGGTCGCCGCCATCACCTCTGCCGCTATCGCCCAGACTTCGCCCGCGCCAGCGCCGTCACAGCCCGCGCCGGCACCCGCCGCCCGTGACACCACGGGCTCCACGACCCGTGCCGCGATTAATGGCGCACCCCTCGAAAACGGCGCCAACAGTTTCACCGAAGCGCAGGCCAAGTCGCGTCTTGAGGACGCCGGCATTGCCGGTGTGACCGGCCTCGCCAAGGACGACAACGGCATCTGGCGTGGTCGCGGCAACTGGCAGGGCCGCTCGGTGTCGGTCGGCCTCGATTTCCGCGGCAACATTTCGGCTCAGTGAGGATCAGCATCATGGCTCAAACCGTTTCCGCCATCTTCGACACCTATGCCGATGCATCGGCCGCCGTCCTCCGTCTTCGCGACGCAGGCTTCGCCGAGAGCGCGATTTCGATCACGTCCAATGATCAGAGCGTCGATCGCTCCGGGTTCGGCGACTACCGCTACAATGAGAATCCCGACAATGCCGCGCCGGCTGCGACCGGCACGATCGCGGGCGGGGCCGCCGGTCTGATGACCGGCCTCGGGCTCATCGCCATTCCCGGTGTTGGTCCGCTGGTGGCTGCCGGCTGGCTCGCCTCGACGCTTGTCGGCGCTGGCGCTGGCGGCGCGGCTGGCGGGCTCGTCGGGGCGCTGACCGGTGCAGGCACCTCCGAGGATGAGGCCCACGCTTATGCGGAGGGCGTCAGGCGCGGCGGCTCGCTCGTCAGCGTGCGCGTGGAGAACGAGGAGGCGGGCAACCGCGCACTCGATGTCCTCAATCAGGGTTCCTACAATCTCGGCGAGCGCACCCAGACCTGGCGGGACGACGGCTGGACCGGCCGCTACGTCTGATCCGCGATCGACATCTTCCCGCCGTTGCCTTCGGGTGACGGCGGGAGCTTGGAACTACCCCGGCCGGGCAGCGTTTCGGGTTGGTTGGGAGTAGTGCGCGTGGACAGCCGTGACCGCCTGATTCTTGCATTGTCTGCGCTGCTCCGCGCCGAGCGCGAAACGCGCGACGCTCTGGAAGCTGCGATTGATGCCGGTCTTTCGCGCGAGGTGCTGAAGGCGATCGTGAGTGACCCCGTTCCGGCCATCACCCAGAGCGACATCGCAGCTGCGGAGCGCTTCCTTGCCCAAGGCAGGCAAGGGCAGAGGAGGGCCGCCTGATGGCCCCGCGCCCGACCTGGAAAGGACACCTGAAGCTGTCGCTGGTTTCCTGCGCGGTGGAGCTGTCGAACGCCACGACCTATGCCGAGAAGGTGTCCTTCCGGACGATCAATCGGAAGTCCGGCAATCCCGTCCGCCGCAAATACGTCGATTCCGTCAGCGGCAAGCCGGTCGCCGACGAGGACGAGGTGAAGGGCTACGAGATCGCTGACGATCAGTTCCTGCTGATCGAGGACGACGAGATCGAGGCGGTCCAGATCGAATCGTCGCACACCCTCAATATCGAGACGTTCGTCGAGCGGGAGAAGGTCGAGCAAATCTATCTCGACACGCCCTACTACCTCGCGCCGGCCGATGACATGGCCGACGAGGCCTTTGCTGTCATCCGCGAGGCGATGGCGAAGCGGAAAATGGCCGGCCTGACCCGCATCGTCCTCTATCGCCGCGAGCGGCCGGCGCTGATCGAGCCATTGGGCAAGGGCCTGTTGCTGACCACATTGCGCTATGACGCCAATGTCCGCAGGCCGGGTGAGGTGTTTGACGACATCGCCGCAACCAAAGTCGACAAGGAAATGGTCGAACTCGCCACCAGCATCATCGACAAGAAGAAGGGCAGGTTCGATCCCTCCAGATTCGACGACGCCTATGAAAGCGCCCTCGTGGAGCTGATCAAGGCCAAGCGGAAAGGCCGCAAGCCGCCGGTTGTTCGCGCTGCGGCTCCGCCGAGCAACGTCGTCAACCTGTTCGATGCCCTGAAGAAGTCGCTGTCGGGCGAGACGCCGGCGAAGTCGCAGCCGTCTAAGAAGAAGCCGGCTGCCGCAAAGGCCAAGACGTCGGGCCGACCTGCCTCCGCCCGTCGGGCAACCGGCTCCAGGTCCAGGCCGCGCAAGTCGGCGTGAGGCGCGGGCCAATGGGCAATCTGGACCTCTATCGGACCAAGCGCGATTTCAAGAAGACGTCGGAGCCGGCTGGCCGAAAGCGGCGTGCGTCACAAAAGGCTGCCGGTGGCGCCTTCGTCATTCACAAACATGCTGCCCGCCGCCTCCATTACGACCTGAGGCTGGAGCATGGCGGCGTCCTCTGGAGCTGGGCTGTCACCCGCGGCCCGAGCCTGGACCCCGAGGACAAGCGCCTTGCCGTTCATGTCGAGGACCATCCGCTGGATTACGGCTCGTTCGAGGGCATGATCCCGAAGGGCGAGTATGGTGCCGGCGCCGTCATCGTCTGGGACGAGGGGCGCTGGATGCCGGCGACCGATCCGGCGAAGGCCATGGCCAAGGGCCATATCGAATTCGCGCTCGAAGGGCACAAGCTGAAGGGCGCGTGGCATCTCGTGCGCCTCAAGCCGCGGCGCGGTGAAAAGCGTGACAACTGGCTCCTTATCAAGTCCAAGGACGAGGAAGCATCTGACACAGATATCCTGGCGGATGCGCCGGCCTCGGTTGTCAGCGGACGAACGATCGAGGACGTGGAGCGCGGCGTGGCCGGCAGGGAGGCGCCAGGCAAACCGAAACCCCGCGGCAAGCCCCAGGCCAAACCGAAGGGCAAGGCCAGCGTGGAAACCGGCACGTTGCCGGACTTCATCGAGCCGAGCCTTGCTACGTTACGCGCGTCGCCCGCCGCCGGCGACGACTGGCTTCATGAGGTGAAGTTCGATGGCTACCGCATGCAGGCGCGCATCGAGAAGGGAAAAGTTCGGCTGCTGACGCGCACAGGCCTCGATTGGACGAAGCGCTTCGGCACCACGCTGAGCCGGGCGTTCTCCGAACTACCCTGCGACACGGCGCTGATCGACGGTGAAATCGTCGTGATGACGGAGGAGGGGATTTCCTCATTCTCCGCCCTGCAGGCGGCATTGTCGGAAGGCAAGCATGGCGGGTTCGTCTATTTCGGCTTCGACCTGCTCCATCTCGACGGCCGCGACCTGCGCCGGAAGCCGCTGCTTGCCCGCAAGGAGCTGCTCGCCGGCCTGCTGGGCGATGCCGATCATGCGTCCGTGCGCTACAGCGAGCACTTTCGCGAACCCGGCGCGACCATGCTCGACCACGCCTGCCGGATGGGTCTTGAAGGGGTCATCTCCAAGCGGATCGATGCGCCCTATCGCAGCGGCCGTGTCGGCGACTGGATCAAATCGAAATGCGTCCAGGCGCAGGAGTTTATCGTGACCGGCTACGTGCCGTCAAAGACCTCGCGCCAGAGCATCGGTTCGCTTGTCGTCGGCTACCACGACGGCGCGGGGATCGTGCCGGCTGGGCGTGTCGGCACCGGCTATACCGCCGCGACGGCCGCGAGCCTGAAGAAGCGGCTGGACGCGCTGAAGGCCCGGGGCTCGCCTTACTCCGGCAAGGCCGCCCGGGAGCGCGGCATTGTCTGGGTTCGCCCGGAGCTCGTGGCCGAGGTCGAGTTCAGGTCATGGACCGCTGATCGACTGCTGCGGCAGGCGTCGTTCAAGGGCCTGCGCGAGGACAAGTCGCCAGACGACGTCGTGCACGAGGCGCCAGACGCGGCAAAGCCGCCGCGCCAGAGTGCCCGCGTCCGATCCGCGGGTCCGAAGACATCGATCACGCTGAGCAACCCGTCGAAGGTTCTCTGGCCGGATGATGGCGTGACGAAACAGGGCCTTCTCGACCATTATGCCGCCGTCTGGGATCGCATGCGCCCCTATGTCGTGAACCGGCCGCTCAGCCTGTTGCGCGCGCCGAACGGCATTGCCGGCAGCACCTTCTTCCAGAAGCATGCGGGGCCGGGGCTGCACGAAGCGGTGCGCCGGGTGAAAGATCCAGCATCGGGCGACGAACTGCTCTTTATCGAGGATTTCGAAGGGCTGGCGGCGCTCGCCCAACTCGGCGTCGTCGAAGTCCATGTGTGGGGCTCGACGGTCGACGATATCGAGCATCCCGATCAGATGATCTTCGACCTGGATCCCGGTGACGGCGTTACTATCGAGGACGTCCGGAACGCCGCCGTCGAGATTGCCGATCGCTTGCGCGACCTCGACTTCGTCCCCTTCGTGAAGACATCGGGCGGCAAGGGCTATCACGTTACGGTGCCGCTCACCCCAAAGGCCGATTGGGTCGCCGTCAAAGCCTTCACCCGCGACTTCGCCAAGGCGATCGAACAGAGCGCGCCGAAACGGTACACGGCGACACTCTCCAAGAAGGCCCGCAAGGGACGGATTTTCATCGACTACCTGCGCAACGGGCGCGGCGCGACGGCGGTTGCGCCCTATTCGCCGCGAGCCCGGAAGGGCGCTCCGGTCGCAACACCCATTTCGTGGGACGATCTGCGGCGAGGCCATGCACCCAATGACGAACGCATCGGCGATGCCTTCGAGGGAGCCGACCCGTGGAAGGATTTCCGCGCCGGGGCGAAGCCGCTCAAGCGCTAGACCGCAGGATCGCGGGATTGATAGTCGAGCGCTTCAGGTCAAAATGCCTATCCGCGCAGCTTTTCCAGCACCTTTTCCGAGATGGAGACCACGTCTCGGTCGCCGGCCGTCAGAAGCGACATGATTTCGTAGGCGATCTCATCGCGTCTTTGAGCTGCGTCGGCCGGCACTTCAAGTGCTTGGCGCGCCTTGTCAAAAGCTGCATGCGCAACTGCCAAATCCTCGCTTGTCAGAATTCCTGCGATGTCTCTAAAGGGCATAGCCAGCTCCCGATCCGTGTTGCGGCGGGAGCGTTTCGTATCTCTCAAGCGACGGCGCCGAAGGGTACTGCCGTCCAAGCCTCCATCGTGAGCCCGGCGCGACCGAACGTCTACGTCTTTTGACAACTGCTGCTTGCCCATTTGGAAGGTATTCAGCGGCGGGTGGGGAACGCCACATGACTTCCGGCTGATTGGGTTTTGGTGGCGGACAGCACGGCGTAAGATCCGCGATCAGCGAAGCGCAGATCTCTGGTTTGCCGCCGCAGCAGTCCTTCAGCAGGAACAGCGTTACATCACGAAACTGTTGCAGATCAGCGCGATAGATGATCGATCGGCTCTGCCGTTCTCCGGTGATCAGGCCGGCCCGGGCCAATACCGCCAGATGCGCGGACATCGTGTTCTGCGGGACCTCGGCCAGCCGGGCGAGTTCGCCTGCCGGAATGCCTTCGGGCTCGTGGGCCACGAGCAGCCTGAACGTGTTGAGCCGCGTCGGCTGAGCGAGAGCCGCCAGAGCAGCAATTACCTGAGCATCATCCATACATCCAGAATGACGGATTTGTGACGTCTACAAGACATTCCCGCTGGGAGCCAATCTGCCGCAACGGTTGGGCGAGAGCGTTGTCGCAAGAGTAGCCGACGTTGCCGACAATAGTCCACGCTATCGCCCGCGCCCCCGAATGAGCGCTTTTGGGCCTTTTGCTGATGTTCGGGACGTCTGCTTTGGGCGAGAGTCTCAATGTCGCGTATGCGGGCGCGAAGCAGAGTATGCCAATTGCCGCTATGGGCCAATTCCTGATAGCCCGAAAAGTCTGCGCTCCATCAGAGCGTGATGGTGCTGGGCGGAATCGCTACGATCGCTCCGGGGTCACCAGCCTGTTTTACGCGCCCCAAGCGGCGTCGAAACGATCCACCTAGTCGCGCGGCGTATGACGATCCATGCGATTGATCTTGGCCACTACCGTCCGCTTCTAACCCTCCTAGCAAGACCCGCTCAAAAATGCTGCTGGGTCTGGTTCGCGTGGCTCGAACGTGCCGCCAGGTTGCCAACAATGTCGGCGGCAGCTTCAAGTGTGGGCGGCGGCCTGATGGACGCGTGCCTGGAGCAGCCGGATGAAATGCGTCCTGGAGACCGCCGGCGAGAAGACCGGCCCCTGACCGCAGGGGATCGTCTGGTGGTTCATCATGATGAAGCGGAGGTCGTCCATCCGGCTCACCCCGGTCGCTACCGGAATCGCATTGTTCCGGCTGGCCGCCTCCAGCACCGAGAGCAGCGTCCTCTGCTTCTCGCGATCGTCCGCGCACCCGGTGATCAGCACGCCATCCAGCTTCACCTCGTCGAACCGGCCGCCGCGATCCGTGACCTGCCCGGAGCTGATCACATGATCGAGCGCCAGCGTCACCCGCTGCGACTCCAGCTCGCGCCGGAAAATATCGATCTGGGCCTGGTTGGGCGCCTGCGTGCTGACATCCAGCTCGATCCTCAGACCCTTCCAGCGCCGGCTCGGGGGCCGTACGCCGTCGACGGAGGGCAGCCACCTCGCAGCCGTGGAAGGCGTCGGCGGGGAGGTTGACGGAGAATTCCATGTTGAAGCCGATGCGATCGAAGGCGGCCCAGTCCCTCATGGCGGCCCTGATGGCCGAGTAGCCGAGGATCCTGTGTTCGTCCTTGCCGGCGATCTCGAACCTGCTGGAGTCCAGTATCCCGTGCCGAGGATGATGGATCCGCGGGACCAGCTCAGCTCCCTGGAGCCGACCCTGGCGAAAATTGATCTTCGGCAGGTACCAGAACTGCAGCCACCTGTTGCGCGCCGCCACGTCCAGGTCGACGGCAACCAGGCCGTCCTGGCCACGCACCATTCCGTCCTCCTGCAGAACCGCGAAGAGGTCCTTGTCGATCGTGCTGACGTCGATGGCCGGAAGGACCCGTATCCCGGCAGGGGGCGGGTAGGGGATCGGCGCGGCGCCGCCCAGTTGCTGCAAGGGTCCCTTGTAGCCGGCGTCGCTCAGCGCACGGGCGACCTGCGCGGCGTCAGCGTCCGGCCCGGTGATCACGAAGTCCGGCATCCGGTCAGCCACGAGGCGCGGGATGTCGGACGCATGGTTCGCACGCCGAACCTCGATGTTCGCCCTGCTGAGAACGTCGAGGACCGTGCCTTCCGTCGACCCGAGGGACTCGGCGATCATGCAGAGGCCGGCCGTGAGCTTCTCGTCGGCCACCTCCAGCGGTGCTTCCGGAACCGGATCGCTGCGCTCGTCCGGCCGGCGCACCGAAAACAGCTGCCGTGCCAGGCGAAGCAGCGCCGCCAGTTGCAGCCTCGTCGTGTTCATTTTTGTCTCCGGCGCGTGCGAGGTGCTGCACTTTCATTGCGCCGGCCACAGAGGGTGCTGCCCCCCGTTGCGCGACCCACGCGTCCGGCGCTCATGACCGGGGCAGGCTTGCCGCGAAGCTTTCGCCGTCCGTGGGGGCACCGAACAGGTAGCCCTGGCCGATCGGGCAGCCCATGCCGGCCAGCAGCGCGCGCTGGCCCTCGCTCTCGATCCCTTCCGCCACGACGGCGAGATCCAGGGAGCGCCCGAGATCGATGATCGCCCGGACGATGACCATCTTGGAGGGGCTCGTCGCGAGTTCGCGGACGAAGCTTCGGTCGATCTTGATTTCGGTCACCGGGAAGGTCTCGAGCAGACGGAGGGTCGAGTAGCCAGTGCCGAAATCGTCGACGGAAAGGCCGACGCCGAGATCCCGCAGCCGGCGGAAGGCCTCGAGCACGCCGGGCGTGTCGTTCAGGAACATGCTCTCGGTGATCTCGAGCGTGAACCATTCCGGTCTGGCGCTGGCCTGCCGCATCACCCGGTCGAGGATTTCCGCCATGTCCTTGTGCAGGAACTCCGAGGCGGAGACGTTCACCGAGAAGCGCAACGGCCGCTCGCGCTGCTCGTTGATGCGCCGGGCGAAGGCGGCGACCGCGGCGACGCCGCGTTCGCCGAGGTCGAGAAGCAGTCCGGTCCGCTCCGCCGCCTCGATGAACCGGCCCGGCGGCTGGCTGCCGAACAGCGGGTGGTTCCAGCGCATCAGCGCCTCCGCGCCCACCCATTCGCCGGTCGAAAGGTCGATCTGGGGCTGGAAGTGATGGACGAACTCGTCGTTGGCGATGGCGATCTTCAACTCGCGGGTCATCCGGACACGACGGCGAGCCTCCTCCTCGTCGGTGTGCCGAAACTGGCGGGGGCCGCTCAGCGGATCCGACTTGGCCGCGCGCAGCGCCGTGCTGGCGTTCCGGATCAGGGCAATGCCACCGCCGTCTGGCTTCCCGACCGCATAGCCGATGGCAAAGCGCAGCGAGACGTTGGCGCCGGGGATGACGAAGTCGGGGGCGAGCGCGGCGGAAACGCGCTCGACGATCGGCGGGCCGCTGGCTTCATCCGGCAGTTCGAAGGCAAGGGCGAACTCGTTGGCTCCGATCCGGGCGAGCAGAGCGGCGCCGGTTTCCCTCAGCCGGCGGCCGGTCTCCATCAGCAGGGCGTCGCCGACGTCGAAACCGTAGCCGGCGTTGATGTCGTGGAAGCCGATGACGTCGAGTTTCACGACGAGCGCCGGGCCGGCGTGACCTGCGAAGCGCCGTTCAACGGCGACGAGGAACGACTGGCGATTGAGGCACCCGGTTGCCGTGTCGAAGTGCGCGGTGCGGTCCAGATCGATCTCGGTCTGCCGGATCGCCGATACGTCCCGGAGAATGCCGAGGTAGAGCAGTTCGCCGGCGACCGTGATCGGTCTGAGGCTCAGGCTGTTCCAGAAGGCCGAACCGTCCTTGCGATAGTTCCGTAGCGTGACGTCCACCGACTCGCCGGCCGCGACGGCCGCGCGAATGCGGGCGACCTCCGGCTGGTCGCGCTCGTTTCCCTGCAGGTAGCGGCAGTCCCTGCCCAGCGCCTCCTGGCGCGTGTATCCGGTCAGGCGTTCGAAGGCCTTGTTCACATAGATAAGGGGTCCGTCTCCCGCCGAGATGCGGGCAATCGCGATGCCGTCGGTCAGTTCGTCGAACAGATGCGGGACGATCGACCGCAGCAGGAGGGCGGAATCGGCATCGCTGCCGGCCGGTCGCATGGGAAGCGAGAAGACCACCGGCGCAAGTTCCTTGGAGCCTGTCATGGTCCGAGCAATGGCGCGGTTCGCCGCGGCGGGGCAATCCGCCGGCGCGGCCGTTTCCGGACAACCGTCAGCCGATACCCGACAAACCTGGTCTCGATCCGTCACCAGAGGTCCGGAAGCGTCCGCGATAGTCGGAAGGCACCGCGCCGATATGCGCAAGAAAGGCGCGGCGCATCGCCCGCGGCGAGCCGAAACCGCTCCTGGCCGCGATCGTATCGATCGACATCCGGCTGCCTTCAAGCAGAAAGCGGGCGACGTCGATCCGAGTCAGGTCGACATAGACAGTCGGCGATACGCCCACTTCTTTGGTGAAGACGCGGGTGAAGTTGCGTTCGCTCATCGCTGCGATCTTCGCCAGCGCGCCGACGGACAGGTCCGCGGCAGGATGGTTCAGGATGTATTGCTGGACATTGTAGAGCCGGCTGCGGTCGATGGCCTGCGCCGCCAGGTGCACGCTGTACTGGGACTGGTCCCCGGGCCGCTTCAGGAACACGACGAGGCGGCGGGCGACATAGAGCGCCACCTCCCGGCCGAGATCCTCCTCGAC
>VFQR01002526.1_pt1 | contig 11506 bp, 8 predicted proteins | sample 3512321 | NCBI WGS metagenome assembly VFQR01 (sample SAMN10412374, study PRJNA504923) | tailings metagenome | isolation source: Relicate 3 Philex TSF1 revegetated site | place: Philippines: Tuba, Benguet | collected 2017-08-29
TGGCGCGATACCCTTCGTTCCTACGCCAACGCCCTTCGCCGACTTGCCGACGACACACCAGGATTCGCCAGCGCCGGCCTGGGCCGCTTCCGGATGCTCGATGGGTACGAGAAGCTCAACCGCGACGTCCTCGTGTTGCTCACCGACATTGGCTTCGAACCGCCGATGGCTCAGCGCATCTACGACTCCCTGAATTCGCTCCTGATCGGTTGGCTCGCACGGGAGGAGTCACTGATCGCTGTCCGCCAACGATTGTCGGCGGATCCGTCGGGAACTCGGGGGCGCGTGATCCCTGACCTGGCGGAGGCCGAACTTCGAGCGCCAGCGGACGAGAGATTTGAGTTCCTCATCCACTCGTTCCTTGCTGGCATGCCTGACCCATTGCCAATGCGCCTTGCGCCAGCCGTCGGGGTCGTCGTCGACATCCGGGATGACCTCGTCGGACAGGCCGTGGGGGTCGAGTAGGCCGCGCTGTCTCTACAGTTCGAGCGGTGGCAACGAGTCCACGATCTCGAGCGTGCGCATCGAGACGGTCACGACTCGCCCCACGAGGTCGAGGATGTACGTCGGATCACCGTGTTCGATTGCCCAGTCGTTCGGGTCGTTGACAATGCCCGACGCCTTGTCGGTGCGAACACGCCACGCGTCCATGACCCACCCGATCGCCGATCGTGAGCCGAGCTCGTAGTCGTAGGCGCGCTCGGGAATGTCGCAGATCGTGATCCAGTCGTTGTAGACGATGCGCGTACGGTCCTCCACCTTTCGCCCGGTGGCCGAGTCGGTCACCTTAGGGTGCTTCATTCTCAGCACCCGATAGGCGTCCGGGTGCTCATCCCTGAATCCGGACGCATGCACCAGCGACAGATCCGGCCACGGTTCAACCATCTCGTAGTCGGTGTGGAGAATCGCAAGCGCGTGCCCCGCGCGAGCGAACGCCCAGAAGTCGGACGGCGTTGAGACCTGAGGAACTCGCGGAAGCGACTTCTTGAGGTCCGCGGCGAACGCTGTCCTGTAGTCGGGCGAGTGGAGAATGCCGTACACGTAGTGGAAGACGTCGTCTTTCTCGATTTCGGCATCGAGTACTCGGAACGCGTTCAAGGCGTAGTCGGTGACATTGTGCAGCCACTCGTCGTGTCCGCTCGGTGCATCGAACAGGCCAGCCTGGTCGCTCGAATCGCTCACTGCCTTGCGCATCACGCGCGGGAAGCAGAGCGAACCGTCTGGCCAGACATGAAGGTCTGGGACCACGGAGATCGCAAGCGTCGAGAAGTCGGACCGCGATCCCAAGCTCGGCATACCAAGAACGACGTTGTCGGTGCTCGCGTCGGGGAAGATTCGGGGCAGCTGGTAGAGACGGTTGTTGAGGCGCGCCCCCATCTCCACCCAGCGGCGATGAAAGGGCCGATACATAGCCTGGCGGCGAGAGCTGTCGCTCGCCGAGTAGCGATCGCCGCGGGCGATGGCAGAGAAATCTGCTTCGTTCCAGCTCAGCGCCTTGGCGTCTCGCTTGGCGAGGCGTTTGGCGACGTCCGCTCTGGCCTTGATCCCACCGGCAACAGCGTTGAGCTGCGGCTCAAGCCGGTCTGCCTCGTTGTTGAACCAGGCGACCATCTTCCTGACGTTCTCGTCGAGTCGGGGACGGGAGCTGTTGTAATTCCAGGCATCTCGGTTGGTGCCCACTCCGAGGGAGGAGAGCCGGAAGAGACATTCACCGTCCGGTGCGATGAGCGGAAGCAGCTCGCTGAACCCCTGCGAACGTTGATTGATCCAGTCGCCCTGCTCATTGGGGGTCAGGTCGATGAACCCGAGGTCGTTGAGAGCAGGACGGACACTGGCCGCGACGGGCAGCGCCGCAGCCAGGAACCGAAGCTTGTCGTCGCGACTGAGATACTCGCCGATGTCGAAGTAGTGGATTGCTCCTCCGCCTTGCGGCGATGGCCCTGGCTGCTTCACGAGCAGAACAATGGCGACACCGGCTCGACTTCCGGAGTCGAAGATCTTCCCACCTTCCCTCCTCGACACCTCACCTGCCGTGCGCTGATTTCCGCGGAGGTTGACGACGTACACGTGGTGGAACTCATCGGCGACAGCGAGCCGGAGTCCATCTAGGGAGTTGGAGTCCACGTAGCCACCGTTTGTGACGAAAGCGACGACGCCGCCGTCTGGTGCGTCAAGGAGCCGGCTCGATGCCCACCTGATCGCGCGAACGTACGAGTCGTAGAGGTTCCGCTTCAGGCCGGCAGCAGACCGACGAGCGTACGTACTTGCGATGGCTTCATCCAGCTTCGGGTACTTGAGATTGGCGTTGTCGTCGTTGGCCGACTCTTGACCCACCGAGTACGGAGGGTTTCCCAGAATCACGCGGATGTCCAGATGCTTCTGCCTTGTGGCGCGCTCATTGTTCACTGGGAAGACGTCCCAAGTGCCCGTTCCCTCACCGGTCTCGCCGAGTTGGAAAGTGTCCGTCAGCACGATGCCCGGGAATGCCACGTAGCCGGGATCGAGACCCTCGAGCCGGGCACGTTCTTGGCGGTAGGTGGTCTCGATGTTGATCGCTGCGATGTAGTACGCCAGGAGAAGCAGTTCGTTGGCGTGCAGCTCGTTGGTGAACTTGCGCTCCAGATCGTCCGGGCGGATGAACCCCGACTGCAGGAGGCGGGTGACGAACGTGCCGGTGCCCGTGAACGGATCGAGCACGTGCACCCCCTCGTCGGAGAGGCTGGCGCCGTCGAAGTGCTCGGCGAGCGCTGCTTCGGTCGCTCGGATGATGAAGTCGACGACCTCGATCGGGGTGTAGACGATTCCGAGTGAGTCGGCGACGCGTGGGAATGCGATCTTGAAGAACCGGCCGTAGAGGTCCTTGATGATGCGTTGGCGTGCTTCGCCGTCGTCGGGGTGGATGCCTTCGACGCGTCGACGGACCGAGGCGTAGAAGTCTTCCAGCTTCTCGGTCTCGGTCTCGAGGCTGTGCTCATCGAGGACGGCCACGATTGCCGACATCGCCTGGGAGACGGGGTTGGCGGCGGCGAACGCGTCGTCACCGAACAGTGCTTCGAAGATCGGCCGCGTGATCAGGTGCTGGGACACCATCGAGACGGCGTCATCCCGGCTGATGCTGTCGTTCAGCGTTGCGTGGAGCTCGCCGAGGAACTCGTCGAACGCCGATGCTGCCGCGGGGCTGCTGTCGAGGATGTGGGTGATGCGAGTTTCGTGCCGGGCTGCGATGGCGGCGACGTCTCGCGCCCAGTCCTCCCAGTAGGCGCGAGTTCCGACCTTCTGGACGATCTTCGTGTAGATCGCGCCGGTCCACTCCTCGTACTCGAAGAGGCGTCCTTGGAGATCTTCGGGAGTCTTCGGCGTGTCAATGTCGACGGGAATGACCTTGATCGGGTCGTCGGGCCCGGAGCCGGGCTTGGTCGATCCGAGGGCGATGCGATTGATGTAGGCGTTGAAGCGTTCGTCGTGCGCCCGGAGGGCTTGGAGGACTTCCCAGACGGCGTCGTAGTCGCGGTTCTGATCGAGCGCGGTGGCGGGGTCGAGCCCGGCGGTGATGGCAACCGGGAGGATGACATAGCCGAGCTGTTTGCCGGGTGGCTTCCGCATGACGCGACCGACCGCTTGGACGATGTCGATCTTGGACCGTCGGGGCGTGAGGAACATGACCGCGTCGAGGGCGGGGACGTCGACGCCTTCGGTGAGGCACTTGGCGTTGGTGAGCACCCGGCACTCGCCGTCGGGTGGCGTCTCTTTGAGCCAGCGGATGTCGGCCCGACGACTGCTGATCTTGCTGGTGCCGTCGACATGGCGTGTCGGGACGGCGAGCCGGGTGGTGTCGTCGCCTTGCGGGCCGGCCTCGAGCTGGTCGAAGTAGGACTCGGCCACTTGCTCGAACTGCTCGGCGAATCTCTCCGACTCGGCGATCTTCGACCAGAACGCAACGGCGCGCTGCATTGGTGCGCCGCCGTCTTGGAACGTCGAGCCCGCGGCGCCAGGGAGCTTGGCAAGCCCGGAGAGGCATCCGACGAAGCGGGCGACGTCGGGGAGGCTGAGTTCACCGTTGGTGGACAACAGCTCCTGGAACGACTCGCTGACGGCGCGCTCGTCGACGGTGAGGATGAGCACCCGGTAGTCCGCGAGCAGGCCTCGCTCGACGGCCTCTCCGAAACCCAGGCGGTGGAACTCCTCACCGAAGAACTCGGGGTCGTCCATTGAGGCGAGGATCGCGTCGGCCTCACGGGCGGCGTCCGCAGCGACCGGCTTGAACAGGCGCGGTGTGGCGGTCATATAGAGGCGCTTCGCCGCGGGGACGATGGCGTCGTCGTGAACGAGCGCGAAGGCGCTGTCGTCGCCGGCGACGCTCGCTACGCCGGCGGTGCGGTGAGCTTCGTCGCAGACGATGAGGTCGAAGCGAAGGCCGGTGGTCGCCTGCATCGCGGCGACCACTTCGATCGACTGGTACGTCGAGAACACGACCGTCATCTCGGCGGCGGGTAGCTGATTGACACCGGCGTCGATGAGCGCTTGTGGATCGGTGGTCGGTGGCACGACGAGGTCGTGCGGGGTGGCGTTCTCGCCTTCGAGCGGCTTGCCGGCGGTGTTGTCGGAGCACACAGCGAATGGCCGGATGGGGACCTCGCACTCTGCTGTCCACTCTTTGAGGGATTGGGCGACCAGCGCAATCGACGGGGCGAGGAACAGCACCGACTTGCCGGCTCCGGCGTGCTCCTCGGCGATGCGCAATGCGGTGAACGTCTTGCCGGTTCCGCACGCCATGATCAGCTTGCCGCGGTCGCTCGTCTCGAAGCCACGGCGAACCGCGTCGAGCGCCTCCACCTGGTGAGGCCGAAGCGTGTGCCTCTCCTTCGGCCGGAGACCGGAAGGGTTAGCGAGGTCGTACGAGGACCAGTCGACGGTCATCGCATCGAGGTCGTCGATGCCGAATCGCTCGATCGGGATCGCATGTCCCTCGAGTGACTTGAGTGCGTTCGTCGACCACAGGTCGGTGGTGGCCACGACGATCCGTCGACCCCACTGCTTCTGGCCGGACAGCGCGACGAAGGAGTCGATCTCCTCCTTGGTCAAGGTGGTGTTCGGGGAGTAGCACTTGCACTGGATCGCCACGAGCCGGCCCTCGGCATCGGTAGCGACCAGGTCGACCCCGATGTCGGCGCCGGAACGGCCTGGCCAGTCCATCCACTTCCAGACGTTGGTGAACTGCTGCTGGAACGTGCGGTCCGTGCGGAACGCGTGCAGCATGAGCTCCTCGAAACGGTCGCCCTTGTCGCGTTCGTCCTTGGCGATCGAGCGGAGCTCCTCCAGCAGCGTCTCAACTGGGGTCACAGGCTTGCTCCGTCGGTCGTTCGCACCGGTTGATTCTCGCATCGCCCGAGCATCGGGTCGCGGTGCCGCGTGAATTGGTCCTTTGGCCCTGACTGTTCAGGCAGCGGAACGGCACGGGTGCGTCGGACACTCATTGGGCTCGTAGCGCAGCGATCGAACGAGGGAGCCCGGACTGGGCGAGGTGATCGAGCAGCTCGTCGATGTCCATGGGTGGGTTCCGAAGCGCGGAGGCCTGCGCTTCCAGGACTCCGAAGACGGTCCTTGGCGAGAGGTCGACGAGGTGGAGGAGGAATACGTCGGGGGTTTGGGCTTCGATGTTGTAGGTCCGGAGCACTTGGGCCGGGAAGTCGCTGAGGTTCTCGGTGACGATGACTTGCGAGCCGGATCGGATGGCGGCGGCGAGGACGTGGCGGTCGTCGGGGTCGGGTAGATGGAGCCCGTCGATGAGTTCCTCGTAGCCGGTGGTGAGGCAGTCCGGGACTGCGTCGCACATCAGTTGGCGGGTGCGGGCAAGTTGCGCTTCGGTGAGGTCAGGTCGGCGTCGCAGGATGGAGCGGACCATCTCGTCGAGGATGTCCGCGCTCCAGTGAGCGCGGAACATGCCGGTGGTGGCGAGCCGGACGAGGAGGTCTCGCAGCCCGGCTGGGTGCAAGACGCACGCGTCGTAGGTTGCATCGAACGCCACGCCCGCCTGCCCGGCTCGCTAGTAGTCCAGGCCAAGACGCTGCGCTTCGGAGGTGAGCTCGTCGGCGATGGCCCGCCGGTCGGCGTCGTCGATGCGCTTGTAGGCAAGGAGGTCGGCGAGCAGCACGCGGCGACGGTTGCCGACACGTCGGTAGGGGAGCTTGCGTTCCTCGAGGAGCTTCACCAGGTACGGCCGGGAGACGTTCAAGATGTCCGCAGCCTGCTGGGTCGTGAGCTCAGCGTGCACCGGTGCGACGGTTACGGCGTTGCCGTTGGCGATCTGGGCGAGGATGTCGACCAGCAGCCGCAGGGCGTGGCCGGGGATCTGCAGGGTGGTGTCGGAGTCGTCGGCATTGAGCGAGACGGCGACGCCGGGAAGGTTGGGGTGTTGACGAAGGAACCGTTCGAGGATGTCGACGGCCTCGGCGGCCTGGTTGGCGGTCGCTTCGTCGGGGACGGTGAGCTGGTGGTCGAGGAGCGCGGGCGCCACGGTCGGGGTCTCCTAACAACGTAGGCAGGGTCGGTCTCTGTTCGAAGCATACGCGCCATTCGAAATGTTCGCAACAGCGCGCGCGTTCGAAACAAGGGGTATAGTCGAATCACAAGCGTGTAAGCATGATCCTTCCCCTGGAGGTGCCCGATGGCCGCATCGAACAACCGTCACGTCGTCCCGAACCCGAAGGGTGGCTGGGACGTCAAAGCTCCCGGCGCCAAGCGAGCGTCGGCCCACGGCCCGACCCAGGCTCAGGCCGAGCAGCGCGCGAAGGAGATCGTCTCCAACCAAGGCGGCGGCGAGGTCCGCATCCACGGCAAGGACGGCCGCATCCGCGACTCCGACACCGTCGCCCCCGGCCGCGACCCGAACCCGCCCCGCGACACGCGGCACTGAGCAGCGTTCCCGATCATCGATGTCACACCCAGGTCGCATGATCGGATCCATGAGCCCAGACGTCGAGTTGTCGAGCCACGCGAACGTCGATCCGTTGGGTCCAGTGTTCATCTCGTACCGTCAGTCCGACGGCACCGACATCGCCGTCGCATTGGCGTGGTCGCTGCGTGCGGCTGGCGTTCCCGTCTGGCATGACCAGACCGACCTGCCGCCAGGCGACACCATCACGCGACTTCGTGAGGCGCTGGCATCGGGACTCTCCGGAGCAATCCTTGTCGTTACCCCTGAGATCTCGATGTCCGATGTAGTGCGCAACATCGAACTCCCGGCCCTGCTCGAACTCTCGCACCACCCATCGTTCACGTTGTCCATCGTGTCGACCGTGACTAGGGACTCCACGTCCGATGAGCTCGACTACTCGGCGCCTGATCGGCTCCTCGGTACCACTCTGGGCACCCTGGCCGAGATCAATCAGAAACCCGGACACAGCGCATCTGCTCGCTTCGAGGTCGCGCAGGCTCAGGCACGGAGGCGGCTCGAGCACCTCCGTCCCGTCATCGCAGCGGTCGGTAACGAACTTCTCCTCGACGTCCAGTCGAGAGTGCCTCCGTTCGCAGCTACGTACGACGCCCATCTGGTCGTGCGGCTGCGCCCGCCAGCCGCTGGCCTACGCCGACCGAGTCGGGCGGCGCTCGAAGATCTGCAAGGGTTCCTCGGGCACCTTCCGCAGCTCATAGCGATCGGTGGAGCCACGAGTCTGAACGTTCGCGGTGGTGCGCATCTCTCTATCGCCTGCGCAATCGGCGCGTCGGTCCCGACCACGCTCCTCGGCCTCGTCTCGGTCGCTGACACGGCTGGCAACAGATGGGATCTCGACGGGCAGCCACCTGTTGAAGGAGGACGCCAGGTCGTTGCGCCAGCTGAACCGATCGCTCACCGGCGAGAGCGAGGACCGGTGCTCGTGTACGCCGACCTACTTCCGCAGCGCAGCGATCTTGCATTCAGCGACCTCGTAGCGGACTCAGACTTCGCCGGAGTTGCGCACTTACGTCCGGTCGATGACGGTCTGCTCGACCCGACATCCGCCGCCCACATCGTGGGCGAACTGACCTCGGCCATCAGAGAACTCGCCGACCACCACCGGACCACCGAGGTGCATCTCCTCCTCAGATGTCCCTACCCGATCGCCGTGCTGCTCGGCCGCTCACTGAACACCCTGACCGTTCACCTCTACGAATGGGAGGACTCCGACGAGGCCGACCACAGCGGCCCCCGCTACGTCCCGTCCCTGGTTCTGCGCTCTGGTGCAGGCGGAAGTTCCATCCACCGAGTGTCCGCCCCGCCGACACCACCAACGACGGAGGCAACCTGATGGTCATACTTCGAAGCCAGTTCTCGTACGCACTCTCCAACATCGAGGTCAACGGGGAGAAGCGCGAACGCGCGATCGATGCCCACACCGAGATCCAGACGGTCTTGGCGGAAGACGAGCAGCTTCGCCAATGGGGAATCAACACGCGGCTCATCGGCTCCTACAGCCGTCACACAGCTCGATACCCCGGCAAGGACGTCGACGTCTTCGCCAGGTTCGAAGCGCTCGACACCTCCGCGATGCCGCGCACGATCTACGAACGAGTGCAAGCCGTGCTCGTCGATGAGTACGGCCTCGTCGCCGATGGCGGACGAGCGACCCCACAGGATCGCAGCATCAAGGTCGACTTCCCGGATCCCGACGACGCTGACGCCAACCAGGCCTTCGCCGTTGACGCTGTACCAGCAGTCCGCGACCGAGATCGCTGGGCCATCCCCACGAAGGACCGCAAACGGTGGGCCGAGAGCACCGGACGATGGGTTACCACCAACCCCGAACGATTCGGCGACCTTTCCTCCGACCTGAGCACGTCCGCATCGTCGCCGGCCGTTGCCGGCCAGAACGCATACAAGCCAATCGTGAAGCTCATGCGTCAGGCGCGCCATGTCCACCTCGGCGACCGGCGACCGGGAGGACTGTTCGTCGAGTTCGCTGTCTACGACGTCTGGTCATCTGGCCTCGTCAGCGGCGACGAATGGGACCCGCTCTTCGCCAGAACGCTCAGGGCAATCGCCAATCGATTCAACATGGCACCCTTCGTCCCAATCATCGATCCCGGGATGGGCGCCGCCGCGGCCCCTGCCCTCGACGACGACGTGTGGAACCACGCAGGGGCGGTGTTCGCAGGTCTGGCCGATCTCGCTGACGAGGCCATTGAGGCCGAGAAATGCGCTGCGGCAGCGAAGTGGCGCGCGATCCTCGGGGAGAACGAACGCGGTCAGGTCTTTCCCCTGCCAGCCGGATGCGACGCACGAGGGTTCCCCATTTCGGCTATCGCCCCAGTCGCGGGCCTGGGCGCAAACGAGGCCAGGAAGTTCGGGTGAACGAGGTCGAGACGTACGACCAAGCCTCGCTGGAGGCGTTCACAACCGAACTCGTCGCCGCAGGCTTCGAGCCGATCCCCGACACCGGCCGGCGAGGCTGGAAGGGACCGATCCATCCAGCCTTCCAGGAACTGACCTACGCCCGGCGCATGACGATCGTGATTCGAGATGGATGGCCAATCCAGTTCCCGTACGTGTACGTCGACGGTCTCCACACCCATCACCTCACCGAGGACGGCTATGTCTGCCTCTGGCACGAAGGCGACGGGTCCGGAGATTGGTGCACCCTCGAAGGGCTCTTCAAACGGATCGAGCACTGGTGCGCCCAGTCGAAGACCGGATGGGATCTGCGCGGCCTTGCGCGGGACGCTTACCTGAACTTCGCCAAGAAGCATCCCGCGGTCGCGACCTTCGACCTCGAGGAGCTCAGCGCAGACCACCCGGGGGCGTGGGGCGTTCTCCATGGTGAGCTCCGGCACCCACTCCACGTCGAGCTCAGCACCGGTACAGCGCAGGGGGCACTCGCTGGACTGTGGTTCCATGTCGGCGAGTTGGACCTTCCACCCCGGAACCTCGCGGAGCTTCGAACTGCTCTCAGCCGAGACCAGAGGCGCGGGCTCGATCGAGCGCTAGCACGGCGGCGTCCCGTCGACATTCTCGAACGGAGTGGCGGCGTCGACCTCGTCCTATTCCGGTGGGACCGCGAGCACCACCGCCACCTACTCATCCTCGGGATCGCACGATCCGGAGACGAAGTCGAGATGCATGCGCTACAGGAAGGACCACGCGACATCGCTTCGCTCCAGCTGCGCGCAGGACCGGATGCCGCCGAGTTGGCCGATCGATCCATCGCACTGTTCGGCATGGGTGCCCTCGGCGGCCACGCCGCCGTCTGCCTCGGCTCCAGCGGGCTGGGACGCATCCGCCTCGTTGACCCAGACCAGATACTTCCGGGCAACGTGGTGCGCCACGTCGTCGGACACCCGGCTGTCGGAGTCCCAAAGGTCTACGCCGTCGCGGCACGCATCGGCGAACATGCTCCTTGGACCAAGATCGATCCAGTCGTCGAGAACTCGATACGGCCATCGCGTCTGCGGGAGCTCGTCGGCGATGTCGACCTCGTTGTCGACGCAACAGGCAACGTCGCCGCAACAGCTGCGTTGGCTTCGATTGCATCCGCGATGGGCAAGCCGCTCCTCTCCGGCGCCCTATTCCGAGGCGGTGCCATCGGGCGAGTGCAGCGTCAGGGCACCCCAGGTGACGTCGACCTCCCCTCGAGGCGTCTCGACCCTCGCTACCGTCTGATCCCTCCCGCCGCCGACGAGGAACTCGTTGAGCCGGCCGTCGGGTGCTCAGCACCGGTCAACAACGCTCCGCCCGGCGCAGTTCTGGCCTGCTCCTCACGGCTGGCCCAGCTCGCCGTCGATCTGCTGACCGGCCGCTTCGCCTACCCCGACGAGGTGACCGACGTCTACACAGCGCTCCCGGGGGAGCCCCCGTACGACCAGCTCGGCAGCCTGCTTCAGTCCGGCCGGCCGTGTAGCTGAGCCCATGCGGCCCGTACTGATCACCGAGACAGCGCTCGCGGACGTGCAGGCGCTCGCCCGACGCCGATACCCGTGCGAAACAGGAGGCATCCTCGTTGGCGTCAAGGCCCGCCGGACCGTGTGGATCGTTGCTGCCATCGAACTACCTGGCGAGAGCTCATCCCGACACTACGAAGTCCCCAAAGACGTAACGCAGAAGGCCGTGCGGCAAGCACGGGAACGGGTCGATCCGCGCATCGGGTACGTCGGCGAGTGGCACTCACACACCGATGATTCGGGGCCAAGCGCGACGGACCGCGCCACCATGCGAGCGATCGCGTGGTTCGTCGCGCCCCCGACTTGGAGCGGGCCATGCCTCGTGCTCGTCAGACGCAAGGAAACCGGCTACCTCGTGGACGGCTACCGTGCCTCGTTTCCGCGGCTCGTCCCGATCGAGCTGGTGCCGACGGGACCACTGCCAACGCTGTCGCTGAAGTGAACGCCCTGTCGACCGCGGCGGCCGCCAGATCTGGGCTGAGTCTGACCCCGTGTCGGCTCCGACTGTCACACCCGTTTCCTAGAGTCAGGCAGATGAAGCGGGTCCATGCCGCCGACCGGCCCGAGTATGCAGCAGGTGCACGGCGATGACGAC
>VFQR01002527.1_pt1 | contig 11502 bp, 9 predicted proteins | sample 3512321 | NCBI WGS metagenome assembly VFQR01 (sample SAMN10412374, study PRJNA504923) | tailings metagenome | isolation source: Relicate 3 Philex TSF1 revegetated site | place: Philippines: Tuba, Benguet | collected 2017-08-29
CGATCACGGTCGCCGAGGACTTCCCGGCCTTCATCGTCAACCGCATCCTGCTGCCCATGATCAACGAGGCGATCTACACGCTCTACGAGGGCGTGGGGTCGGTCGAGGCGATCGACACGGCCATGAAGCTCGGCGCCAACCACCCGATGGGACCGCTGCAACTGGCCGATTTCATCGGTCTCGACACCTGCCTGGCAATCATGCAGGTGCTCCATGACGGGCTGGCGGATTCCAAGTACCGGCCCTGCCCTCTGCTGGTGAAATATGTCGAGGCGGGCTGGCTGGGACGCAAGACGGGCCGGGGCTTCTACGACTACCGCGGCGAGCATCCCGTCCCCACGCGCTGAGCGAAAGGCTCAGTGGACGGCGTGGCAGGCCATGCCGTCCAGCATGGAGCGCGTGATCTCGACCCTGTTGCGCCCGGACGTCTTGGCCTCGTAGAGGCGCTGATCGGCGATCCTGAACAGGGTCTGGAAGTCTGCCGCTCCCCTGAATACCGCGCCGCCGAGGCTCGCCGAAAGCGAATGCGCCCCGCCGGGCGGATTGAACTGCGAGGCGGCGATGCCACCCCTTATGCGCTCGGCCACTTCGCGTGCCTCGCGGTGTCCGGCTCCCGGCAGGAACACCGCGAACTCCTCGCCGCCGAGGCGGCCGACGAGATCACCCGCGCGCACCGCGTCCCGGATGGCGTCGGCGATCAGGCGCAGCGCATCGTCTCCCTGATCGTGTCCGAACCGGTCGTTGATCGACTTGAAGTGATCGGCGTCGATGACGAGCAACGCGCCGCCGGCGCCTTCGGCTGCCGACGCGGTACGCCGGTCAACCAGCCCCGCGAAGGAGGTGCGGTTGAGGCAACCCGTGAGCCCGTCGCGGGCGGCAAGCTCGGCGAGACGGTGGTTGGCAGCGGCCAGTTCGCGCAGCTTGAGCGTGAGATAGAAGAACAGCGGACCTGCGAGCACGATCGGGATCAGCGTCGCGGACACGATGGACCGCTGAACGGCCGCCCCGCCTATGTCGCGAAACATCAGCCAGTTGATCGTCACCGCGACGACGATGCATCCCAGGGTGCCGAACAGGGTCCATTGCGCCAGCATCAGCCAGCCGCGTGCGGAGATCGACCTCGATCCTTCCAAAAAGCGGTCCTCCCAGACCTTCCTCCATCCGCAGCGCATATCAATTCCCGATGAAATTTCGGTTAGTCGAAAAGCGCGACATTTCGCGATCGATTGACAGTTTTCGTATTTCGTATACAAAATACGAGAGTGGCTCCCATCGGGATCCGCATCGCCATGTGGACCGGGAGGAGCCCTTGACGACAGTTTCGAACCGGGCCGTCCGGCGGCGGTCTTCGAGGAAATCGTCATGACCGGACGCTTTGCCGGCGTCGGTCCCCTCGCCAATTTCGGCCAGAGCGTTTCGCTTGGCGCGCGCCTTTTTCCCGGCCGTGTCGGAGCCCGCGACCTCGACCGTTCGATGACCTTCCTCGAATGGGATCGACGTGCCAACCGGCTCGCCAACGGCCTCCTGGGGCTCGGCCTGGTCAAGGGCGACCGGGTCGCCGTCCTCGCTTACAACTGCGTCGAATGGCTGGAGATCTACGCCGCGGCCGCCAAGGCCGGGCTGGTCGTGGTGCCGGTCAATTTCCGCCTCAGGCCGCCCGAGATCCGCTACATTCTGCGCGATTGCGGCGCGCGCGCCTTCATCGTCCAGGATGCGCTGATCGGGCCGGCGGAAGAGGTTCGCGGAGACATCGGCATCCCCGACGCGGCCCATGTCTGGTTCGGAGGCGCCCGCTGCCCGGCCGGCTTCCGCGCCTACGAGAATCTGCTTGCCGGGGCATCTGACGTCGAACCCGCCGTCGCGGTGGCCCTCGCCGATCCGTGGTGCTTCCTCTACACCTCAGGCACCACGGGCAATCCCAAGGGCGCGATCCGCAGCCACCGTGCCTCCGCCATGCTGTCCCTGATCAACGACGTCGAGATCGGACTGACCCGGCACGATACGGCACTGCTCGTCATGCCGATGTGCCACGCGAATTCTCTCTACTTCGCGAGCGCGCTTCTCTTCGCCGGTGGCTCCAATTTCGTCTATTCCCGATCCAGCTTCGATCCCGAGCATCTTGTCAGGACCCTGTCGGAGGGCGCCGCGACCTTCACCTCGCTGGTGCCGACGCAGTACATCTTCATCCTCGCCCTCGAAGAGGCGGTGAAGGCGAGATACGACGTCTCGCGCATGCAGAAGCTGATGATATCCTCGGCGCCGGCGCGACGGGACACCAAGCTGGCCGTGCTCGACTACTTCAGGAACTCCGGCCTCTTCGAGCTCTACGGATCGACCGAAGGCGGCTGGGCGACCATGCTTCACCCGCACGAGCAGTTCGACAGGCTCGGATCGGTGGGCCGCGAACTGGTGGGCACGATGCCCAACCGGCTGCTGGACGAGGATGGCAACGACGTGCCGGAAGGAGAGGTCGGCGAGATCTTCTTCTCCAACCCCTACACGTTCGACGGCTACTGGAACCTGCCGGAAAAGACGAAGGAAGCGTTCCGGGGCGACTATTGCACCGTTGGCGACCTCGCCCGCCGCGACGAGCAGGGCTACTATTATCTGGTCGACCGCAAGTCCAACATGATCATCTCCGGGGGCGAGAACATCTACCCCACGGAAATCGAGAACGTCGTCGGCAGCCATCCGCTCGTCCGCGAGGTCGCGGTCGTGGGCGTTCCCGACGAGACGTGGGGGGAGCGCGTCCATGCCGTCGTGGTGCCCCACGAAGGCGCCACGCTGCGCGCCGAAGACGTCATGGACTGGTGCCGCGATCGCGTCGCCGGGTTCAAGCGCCCACGCTCGGTGAGTTTCGCGCGCGAGGAGGAAATCCCGCGCACCGCCACCGGCAAGGTCCAGCACCGCATCCTGAAGAAGCGCTTCGAGGCGTGACAGCACCCGTCGGCGCGTGAACCGCGGCAACCCGCGGAGCGCACGGCCATACGTTCCAACCGGAGACCAGTCATGGCCGACGCGCCAAAGATCCACGACCTCAACGCCGATCCCCATTCCTGCGCCGCCTGGATCGCGAAATTTCTCAAGGCGCGCGGCGTGAGGCGAGTCTTCGGGCTCCAGGGCGGCCATATCCAGACCATCTGGGATCATGTGGCACGCGAGGGTATCGAGATCGTCGACGTGCGTCACGAAGGCGCGGCGGTCCACATGGCGCACGCCCACGCCGAACTGACGGGCGAACTCGGCGTCGCCATGGCAACGGCCGGTCCGGGCGTCACCAACACCGTCACCGCCATGGCCAACGCATCGCTGGCGCGCGCGCCGGTGCTTCTCATCGGCGGCTGCACGACACGCTTCCAGGCCAATATGGGTCCGCTTCAGGACATCCCCCATGCCGACATCCTGAAGCCGGTCACGCGCCAGTCCCGGACCGCGCGCGTCGCCGACCAGGTGCTGCGCGAACTCGACGAGGCCGTCGCGCGCGCCTTCGGCGATCTCGGCGAGCCGGGTCCGGTCTATCTGGAAATACCCTCCGACGTGCTGCGCGAGACCGTCGCGCCCAACATCGTGCTGGACGACTGGCTGGCACCCAAGCAGACGCGGCTGATCGCGCCGGACGGCCACGCGATCGACGAGGCGGTCGAGGCCATCTGGTCGGCCCGGCGCGTGCTCGTCGTTTCGGGACGCGGCGCGCGGGGTGCCGCCGATGCGCTCGTGCGCTTCCTCGACGCTTCGGGCGCCGCCTATCTCGACACGCAGGAAAGCCGCGGGCTCGTCCCCGCCGACCACCCGTCCGTGGTCGGCGCCATGCGAGCCGGCGCGATGGGCGAGGCCGACCTCGTCGTGACCGTCGGCCGCAAGCTCGACTACCAGCTCGGCTTCGGCTCCCCTGCCGTATTCCCGACCGCGCGCTTCCTGCGCATCGCCGACACGGCGGGCGAACTCATCGACAACCGCCGCGGGACGCCGGAAATCCTGGCCACGCCGGCGCTCGCCCTGGATGCCATCGTGGCGGCGGCTGGCAATCGACGGCCGGCGGACCGGAGCTGGAAGGAGGGCCTGCGCGCAAAGCACCTAGAGCGCGCCAGAAAGGCCGCCGCCGCCGATCGCAGCGGCGAGATCGGCGCCGACGGCCGCATGCATCCCGACGCCATATTTTCTGCGATCCGCAAGCTCGCCGCTCCCGACCATATCGGCATCGCCGATGGCGGCGACATCCTGTCCTTCGCCCGGGTCGGCATGGAGGCGAGGACCTATCTCGACGCCGGCGCCTTCGGTTGCCTCGGCGTCGGCGTGCCTTTCGCGATCGCGGCCGCCCTCGCCTTTCCGGGTCGCCAGGTCATCTCGGTCAATGGCGACGGCGCGTTCGGCTTCAACGCCATGGAGGTCGACACCGCCGTGCGCCACGGCGCCAAGGCGGTCTTCATCGTCTCCAACAACGCCTCCTGGAACATCGAGCGCTACGATCAGGAACACTTCTACGGCGGACGCGTCGTGGGCACGACCCTGCGCGACACCGACTACGCCGCTTTCGGTCGCGCGCTGGGCGCGCACGGGGAGCGCGTGACCGATCCGGCCGAACTGCCGGCCGCGCTGGAGCGCGCGCTCGCGAATGCTCCCGCCGTGGTCGACGTCGCTACCTCCCAGGCGGTCGCGTCTTCGGATTCGCGCAAGGGTCTGAGCTTCGTTCCCGACTACCAGCCGCTGTCCGCCTGGGACGACGCGGAACGCAAAAGAAGAGGCTGAACCCATAGTCCGTTTGCGTCATGCGGACCTTCCACCGATGGGACATCGTGAAGCCCCATCGAAGAGGAGGAAGCTGCATGAAGCTGACGGCAAGGATCACCTGGACGGCTCTGGCGGCGCTCGCCGCGGGCGTGACGACCGGCGCGTACGCGGCCACGCAGCCGCGCACGGCACCGCAGGGCGAAGCGATCATTCATCTCGTCAACCAGCCGGTTCAGGGCTGCGTCTGGAAAGGTCGCGCCTATCGCCCCGGGCACACCCTGCTCTATACCCGTGACGGGCCCATCCTGAGCAAGGACCTCAAGGTCAACGGACAGGATTTCGGGCGCCTTTCGGGCAAGCCCGGTCCGTGGCAGCAATGCGACTGCCTGACGAGCCGCCGGCACTGGGGCTGCGTCTGATCAACCCGCCAGCGCGGCCTCGACCAGGCGCTTCGCGTCCTCGCTCGCCCATTCGGCAGGGCCGTTCATGTGCCCCAGCAGGCAGCCCTGCCCGTCGATCAGCAGCGTGGCGGGCAGGCCGACGACGAGACCCTCGCGCTTCAGATCGTTGAACACGCCCATCGTGGCGTCGCGATAGTAGCCGAGTGCCGATACGCCGATTTCGTCGAGGAAGGCGCGAGGCTTCTCGTCGGACCCGGTGTCGATATTGACGGCGACGACCTCGAAGCTTTCGCCCCCCATCTCCTGTTCGAGACGGTCGAGTGCCGGCATTTCGGCACGGCACGGCGCACACCACGTCGCCCACAGATTGACCAGCAGCGTCCTTCCCTCGAAATCGGCGACGCTGACCGGCGCTCCCTCGGGATCGTTGAAGCGGATATGGCTGAGCGAACGAGGCTCCTGGGCAGCGAGCATCGCCGCAACCTCGCCCCTTGCCATCTCGCCCACCTGAGCCGCGCGCTCAGTGCTCGCCGTGCAGCCGGCGTCAGCGGCGCCTCGGGCATCGGCCGTGCGCCCGGCCTCCGTGTTGCCAGACGGCCCGCCCGTCACGTATAGGGCGAGCGCACCGGCGGCGACGCCGGCGACCGCCGCGACAAGGATGAGCCGGCCGGCCGGCAGGTTCAGTCCGGGCATGTCTTTCCTCTTTCCTAGGGTTCCCGGTTAGCACGATGAGCGACGACAGTTCGAGCAACGCGATGTGGGGCGGACGATTTGCCTCGGGTCCCGCCGCGATCATGGAGGCGATCAACGCCTCCATATCCTTCGACCGCAAGCTCTACCGCCAGGACATCCGCGGCAGCCTCGCCCATGCCGCGATGCTAGCCGCACAAGGCATCATTTCTGCCGAAGATCAATCCGCCATCGCTCACGGACTGAACACGATCCTGTCGGAGATAGAGAGCGGCGACTTCGCCTTCTCGCCCAGGCTCGAGGACATCCACATGAACGTGGAGGCCAGGCTGGCCGAACTCGTCGGCCCCGCCGCCGGGCGCCTGCACACCGCCCGCTCGCGCAACGACCAGGTGGCCGTCGACTTCCGGCTGTGGGTCAAGGAGGAACTGCAGCGGGTGCATGCCGCGCTGACCGCGCTGATCGGCACCTTCCTTGCCCGTGCCGAAGAACATGCCGCGACGGTGATGCCCGGTTTCACGCATCTCCAGACGGCCCAGCCCGTCACCTTCGGCCACCATTGCATGGCGTATGTGGAGATGTTCGCGCGCGACCGCTCGCGCGCGGCCGACTGCATCGCGCGCATGGACGAGAGCCCGCTGGGGGCCGCCGCCCTTGCCGGCACCGGCTTCCCGATCGACCGGGCGATGACGGCGAAGGCGCTCGGCTTCCGCGAGCCGACCCGCAACTCGATCGATTCCGTCTCGGACCGCGATTTCGCGCTCGAGTTTCTGTCGATCGCCTCGATCTGCGGCACGCACCTATCGCGGCTCGCCGAAGAGATCGTCATCTGGTCGACCCCGCAATTCGGCTTCGTGAGACTGTCGGATTCCTTCTCGACCGGCTCCTCTATCATGCCGCAGAAGAAGAACCCCGACGCCGCCGAGCTGGTGCGCGCCAAGACCGGACGCCTCAACGGCCACCTTCTCGCGCTGCTGACAGTGATGAAGGGCCTGCCGCTCGCCTATTCCAAGGACATGCAGGAGGACAAGGAGGCCGTCTTCGACGCTGCCGAGACGCTCGACCTCATGCTTGCGGCCATGACCGGCATGGTTGCGGACATGGCGGTGGACACGGCGGCGATGAAGCGGGCGGCGGGTGCCGGCTACTCGACCGCTACCGACCTCGCCGACTGGCTGGTGCGCGAAGCCGGCCTGCCCTTCCGCGAGGCGCACCACGTCACCGGCCGCGCCGTAGCGCTGGCCGAGAGCCGGCGGACTGCCCTGGAGAAGCTGCCGCTGGAAGAGCTGCGGTCGATCCATCCCGCCATCAGTGACGACGTCTTCTCGGTTCTGTCCGTGCAGAACTCGGTGAGAAGCCGCAAGTCGTTCGGCGGCACGGCGCCGGCCGAGGTGCGCCGGCAGATAAGGGACTGGCGCCGGCGTCTGGCCAAGGACGCCAAGGCGGATGCAAAGCGCGCCGAACTCGGCTAAGCAGCGATTGGATATTTGTCGGGGACGCCAGCCAGATGACCTACCGCACGCTCTTCACCGTCGCGCTTGTGGCGACGTCTCTCGCGCTGGGGGCCTGCGGCCGCAAGTCCGACCTCGACACGCCGCGCCAGGCCGCGCTCGACCGGCAGCAGGAGGCGCGCGACGCCGGCGAGCCGGTGCCGGATTCCCCGCGCCCGCCGGTGGAGGATCGCCGCTTCATCCTCGATTCGCTGATCGACTGACGCTTTCGCGAATGCGCGCGTCCTTCCGACACCTTACTCCGGCCTGCCGACCGTCCACATGAACCATTTCGAGTATCGCGACGGCGTGCTTCATGCCGAAGACGTGCCGCTCCCCGAGATCGCGGCCTCCGTCGGCACGCCCTTCTACTGCTATTCCACGGCGACGCTGACCCGCCACTACCGGGTCTTCTCGCAGGCCTTTTCCGATCTCGATGCGCTTGTCTGCTACGCGATGAAGGCCAATTCGAACCAGGCCGTGCTGAGGACACTGGCGCGCCAGGGCGCCGGCGCGGACGTGGTCTCGGAGGGAGAGCTTCGCCGGGCGCTCGCCGCCGGCATCCCGCCGGACAGGATCATGTTTTCCGGCGTCGGCAAGACGTCGGGCGAGATGGACTTCGCGCTCGCCGCCGGCATCCACTGCTTCAACGTGGAATCCGAGCCGGAACTCGAGCAGCTTTCGGCCCGCGCGGAGGCTGCCGGCAGGACCGCGCCGGTCTCGCTGCGCATCAATCCGGACGTCGATGCCCGCACGCACAGGAAGATCTCGACCGGCAAGGCGGCCGACAAGTTCGGCATCCCTTATGCCCGCGCCCGCGAGGTCTATGCCCGCGCCGCGTCGCTGCCTGGCCTGAAGGTCACTGGCATCGACATGCATATCGGCAGCCAGATAACCGACCTGCAGCCCTTCGACGACGCATTCGCGCGACTTGCCGAACTCGTCACCGCTCTGCGCGCCGACGGTCACGCGATCGCCCATGTCGATCTCGGCGGCGGGCTCGGAATCCCCTACCGGCTGGACAACGACCCGCCACCCCTGCCCGACGCCTATGCTAGGATCGTCCATCGCCACGTCCGCGACCTTGGGCTCAAGGTCATCTTCGAGCCCGGCCGGCTACTCGTCGGCAATGCCGGCATCCTCGTCGCCTCGGTGATCTACCTGAAGGAAGGCGACGCGAAGAACTTCCTCATCGTCGACGCCGCGATGAACGACCTCGTCCGCCCGACGCTCTATGACGCCTTCCACGAGATCCGGCCGGTGCGGCTTGCCGCCGACGACGCCCCGCGCATCACCGTAGATGTCGTCGGACCCGTCTGCGAAAGCGGGGACTTTCTCGGCCAGGAGCGCGACCTGCCCAGGATGGCACAGGGCGAGCTCCTGGCCGTCTTCACCGCAGGCGCCTACGGAGCCGTGCAGGCCGGCACCTACAATTCGCGGCTTCTCGTGCCCGAGGTGCTGGTCGACGGCGACCGCTTCCACATCGTGCGGCCCCGCCCCACCTACGACGACCTGATCGGCCTCGACAGCGTTCCCCACTGGCTGGAGTGAGTCACGCGACCACGAAATCGAAGCGGCCGAAGGACCCGTCGCTGCCGCGCGTCAGTTCGAGAAGCAGCGCCGGATCGTAAAGCCCGTCGCGACGATTGGCGGTCTCGGAGGGAAAGTAGAGCTGCGTGGTAAGCACCCGCCCGCCCGGCCGCTGCACCTTGGCGTGGAAATGGCGCGTGCGGCCGGGATAGAGGCCCGGCACGATCGTGTCGAACCACCACCGTCCCCGATCGTCGGAGAACTGGTGGCCGCGCAGCCGGTAGCCGCGATTGTCGTAGTCGCCGGCATCGTCGGCGTGCCAGAGCTCGATCAGGGCGCCCGGCACGGGCCGGCAATCCGTCGTGAGCACATGGCCTGCCACGGTGAACCTGCGGCCGCGCGGCGCATCGGCCGCGAAATTGCGCTTCAGCGGCGAGTTGGGCGTGAAGAACGGCCCTTCCGTCTGCCGCGGGGTCAGCCCGCCGGGCGCTTCGCATGACGGCGTTGGCCGGAGCCCCGCCGGCTGGGCCGACGCTCCGGTCGGAACCAGCGCCGGCAGGGCGAGGAAACTGGTCAGGAACTGTCGGCGCGACGTGGCCATGATCTCGACACTGTGGTTGCGCCCCGGCAACGCTGCAAGCGCAAGTGCGATCACGTTCACGTGGCTGCCTCGCCTTTGCCGCGTTTGCTGCTATCCTCGCCGTTGACAGGGGCGTGAACCCCCGATTCTTGGAAAGGGCCGATGTCCGAAACGCCCGCCGCATTCAGCAAGGGCCTCTTCACCCGCCTCACACGCACGCGCACCGTCACCCGCGCCGCGATCATGCTGGAGCGGTTGTGGCCCCGTATACTGCCGCTGGCCGCCGTGGTCGGCATCTTTCTCGTCGTTTCCTGGTTCGGCCTGTTCCGCATCGTGCCCGACGCGGCTCGCCTTGCCGTGGCAGCACTTATCGCCGTGGCGGCTCTCGCCGCGCTCTATCCGCTGCGTGGCTTTCAACGCCCGACCACCCGCGAGATCGACCGCCGCATCGAGGCCGCCAACCGCCTCGAGCACGCGCCCGTCACCGTCCAGGGCGACCGGATCGCGGTTCCAGGCGATCCCTTTGCCGAGGCGCTGTGGCGGGAACACCAGAAGCGCATGGCCGACAGGCTCGGCCGGCTCACCGGCGACCTGCCGCGCACCGGCGTCCCCGAGCGCGATCCGTGGGGCCTGCGCGCGGCGGTCGCTCTTCTGCTGGTCACCGCCTTCGCCTTCTCCTTCGGGCCGCTCGGCGGTCGCGTTGGTGATGCATTCCGCCCCCACGCCATTGCCGACGTCGTTCCCGCCCGCATCGACGCCTGGGTGACGCCTCCCGCCTATACGGGTCGCGCGCCGGTCTTCCTCACGGCCGAGAACAATCGCGGCACGCTCTTCTTCACGGTGCCCCAGGGCAGCGACGTCGCGCTGCGCATAACCGGTGGTTCGGGCGCGGAGATATTGGACTACGCCGATGCGGCGGGCGCGGTGGTGCCGATCGAGGCGACCGGCGGTGCCGGTCAGGCCGCTCCGGGCACGATGGGCGTTCGCCAGTTCGCCGGCAAGCTCGAGCGCGACGGCACACTCAGCCTGCGGCAGGGCGAGGCCGAACTCGGCGCATGGTCCTTTTCCGTCGTGCCCGACCGTCCGCCGACGATCGCGTTCGCCGACGAACCCAAGCGGGCGCTGAACGGCACGCTCGAACTCGCCTACACGATCGAGGACGACTACGGCGCACGCGAGGCCATGGCCGAGATCGAGAGCGCCGACGAGGCCAGGCCGGGTGCCCGCCCGCTCTACGATGCTCCCGAAATGCCGCTGGCGCTGCCGCGTCGCAATTCGCGTGACAATGCCGCGAAGGTCTCGCGGGACCTGACCGACCATCCGTGGGCCGGCATGGAGGCGCGGCTGACCCTCAAGGCGACCGACGACGCCGGCCAGACGGGTTCGAGCGAGACGAAGGAGCTTCGCCTTCCCGAGCGTCCCTTCTCCAACCCGCTCGCGCGCGCCCTGATCGAGCAGCGGCGCATGCTGGCGCTCGACGCGAACGAGAAGCCGCGTGTTCTCGACCTCTTGGACGCCATCACGCTCCGCCCTGAGGACACGATCCCGAATCTTTCCCACTATCTCGGCATCATGTCGGCGCGGACCCGGCTCGACATGGCCGGCACCGACGACCAGCTCCGCGGCGTGGTCGACTATCTGTGGGAGGTCGCGCTCGGCATCGAGGACGGCGATCTCAGCGCGGCCGAGCGCAGGCTGAGGCAGGCGCAGGAAGCGCTCAAGCAGGCACTCGAGAACGACGCCAGCGACGAGGAGATCGAGCAGCTCATGGCCGAGCTGCGCGAGGCGATGCAGGAATTCCTGCGCGAGTTCGCAGAGCGTGCGCAGCGCAACCAGAATTCCGCCCAGCAACAGATGCAGCAGAACGGCCAGGAGATGCGCCAGAGCGACCTGGACCGCATGCTCGACCAGATCGAGAACCTGGCGAAGTCCGGCGCACGCGACAAGGCGCAGGAGATGCTGTCCCAGCTTCAGGAGATGATGAACAACCTCCAGATGGCCCAGCCGCAGCAGGGTCAGCAGGGCGATCAGAGCGAGATGCGCCAGCAGATGGACAAGCTCGGCGAGATCATGCGCCGCCAGC